>Ga0116149_1000005_pt1 | contig 316898 bp, 264 predicted proteins | sample AD_UKC057_MetaG_FD_89787 | JGI IMG/M metagenome (GOLD analysis project Ga0116149, IMG submission 89787) | Active sludge microbial communities of municipal wastewater-treating anaerobic digesters from USA - AD_UKC057_MetaG | ecosystem: Engineered > Bioreactor > Anaerobic > Digestate | place...
CGCGCCCATGAGGAACCTTTCAACAACCACATTGTCCTTCACTGTATACATCGCGTCCGATCCGTCGTGAAAGTATATCTCCGTTTCCGGTTTCTGCGCGCCGACGACCGTTTTCTTTCTCCATACTTTTCTGCCGAATGCGTCGTAGCCGAAGGCGATGGTGAACTTGTGTTGGGTCGCATTTACTCCCTCGTAGTATTTTACCACGGAAAGGCGGTTCCACGCATCCCACGTGTATTCCCATTTTTTATCCGTCGCCATGTGACCTACGCAGGCTTTTGACGTGGCGTTGCCGGCGGCGTCATATGTGAAGGAGCAGATGCCCTGTTTGAGGAGCCTGTTGGCGGCGTCGTATGAGTAGGAGCCGGGATGAGCGGGGGAGACGCGGTTGCCTTTGACGTCGTAGTGGAATAATTCGTCGGGTATGGGGGAGCCGGGACGTGTTTCGGAGTGGTCGGCGGATATGAGTTGTCCCATGTCGTCGTAGCCGTACACGTGGCGGTCGCCCGGATTAATGCCACAGCGCAGCTACTGTCTGTCGGTTTCGACCCAGACGTTGCTCTCGCCGAAAATTCTTCTGGCGATACGCAACAGTTCAGGGCTGTAACGCGCGCCGCTATTGCCGGAGAGAAGGAACTTGCGGGCTTTTTTTCCTTCGTCGATATGAATCACGACATCGTTGTCGCCGCTGTTCGCGTTAAGGAGGCGCTTGAGTTCGCGCACCAACTCCGCCGACTTCTCGTCGCCTGTCGAACCTGCGATTCTAAAATGGACTCTTCGTTTCACTGGCTCGGATTTTTTGCCGGCTTCGGGAGTTTCAAGATAAGGCTCTATTTCATTGCACATCACTCTGTATTCAAGAGTTTCCTCGTCGTCTTCTCCGCCGCCGTTGTCCCTTGATTTTGCCCAGACGCGGCCCTTCACCGCCACCACGTTGTCCTCTCGAACATGATTTGAATATTTTACCCATTCCCTCGGACCGATAGAGACGAGGATTTTGCCGGTGTAGTCCTCCAGATCGACAAACGCCATCTGGTCGCCTGACTTCAAGTTGAAAGTTTTTACCCGCGATATTGATCCAGCCACCACGACTTCTCTGCGCTCGGAAGGGTCTATCTCGACCACTTCGACGGCGGAAATATTCGCCTTCTGAGTCAACCACGCTCTGTACGGATCAAGCGGATTGTGGGATAGATAGAGTCCGATAAGCTCTTTTTCGTCCTGAAGCAGAGTCCTCATTCCGAACTCCTCGATTTGAGGCAGTTCAGGCTCGTAGCATTTGGAGGTCTCTTCATCGCCGAAGAGACATGTCTGACCGGAATCCCTGTCGCGCTGGACTTTCTTGCCGTATTCCATCGCTTCTTCGACCGCGGCCATTTTCTGCGCGCGGTTCCCGTCGATGCCGTCCATTCCTCCGGAGCGTATAAGAGATTCGATGGCTTTGGAGTTGACCGCCCGGAGGTCTACTCTCGCGCAAAACTCGAAAAGGGATTTGTAATGCCCGTTCTCATCCCTCTCTCGGATAATCGCCTCGATTGCCCCGCCTCCCACGTTTTTCACGGCGGCGAGACCGAAAACGATTTTGTCATCCACCGGAGCAAATATTTTCTGCCCGGCGTTTATGTCAGGAGGGGTGACCATGATTTTCATTCTGCGGCATTCGTCAATGTACTTCGCTATCTTCTCGCTGTCGTCCATTACGCTGGTCAGCAGAGCCGCCATGAACTCGACCGGATAGTTCGCCTTGAGGTAGGCGGTCTGATAAGCGATATAAGCGTAAACGGCGCTGTGGCTTTTGTTAAAACCGTATCCTGAAAAACTGTCTATCTGGTTGAAAAGAGCCTCCGCAGCGGCCCTGCTTCCAAGAAGCTGCTCGGCGCCGCTGATGAACTTCACTCCAAGCCTGTCCATATCCTCGCGCTTCTTTTTCGCCATTGCCTTTCTTAGATCATCGGCCTGAGCCAGAGTGAACCCAGCCACGAGGTGCGCGCTCTGCATCGCCTGTTCCTGATAAAGAAAAACGCCCGAAGTCTCTCTCAAAACAACTTCAAGTTTAGGGTGCTGATATTCAATCATCTTAGGGTCTTTCTTGCGATTCTCGAAAAACTTGTCCACATCGCCGCCCTGCAGCGGGCCGGGCCGGTTAAGTGCGTTCAGCGCGATAAGGTCTTCTATGCAAGTAGGCTGAAGCCTCGCGCACAACCGTTTTGCGGTATTGCTTTCAAACTGGAACACGCCGTCCGTTTCTCCGCTGCGGAAAACTTCATACGACTTGTCGTCGTCGAGCGGCAGATGATCCAAATCAATTTTTTTGCCAGTTCTTTTTTCAACGTAGCGCGCGGCGTCCGCGAGAACGGTCAGGTTGCGCAGCCCCAGAAAGTCCATCTTGAGCAGCCCCAAGCTCTCAAGGTCTTCATGGACGAACTGTGTCATCGGGACTTCGTCTTTTGTGGACTGGTAAATCGGAATCAAATCCGTCACGGGCTGGTCGGTGATAACTACGCCCGCCGCGTGCGTCGATATGTTTCTAGGCAGCCCTTCTATCTGCTTGGATATCCTTAGAAGCTTACCGATATCGGGGTCGTTGTCGTAGAGATATTTAAGTTCGGGAGTGAAGTTTATCGCGTTTTCGATTGTCACTTTCTGGTCGGGAATCACGAACGGGACAAGCTTGGCGACTTTGTCCACCACAGGCAGAGGCATACCGAGCACGCGACCCACATCCCTGATGGCCGCCCTCGCCTTCTCGCGACCGAACGTGATTATCATCGCCACTTTGTCTTCGCCGTATTTGCGTTTGGCGTAGTCGATGACCTCTCCGCGCCGCTCATAGCAGAAGTCCATGTCGATGTCCGGCATGGTGCGCCTGTCGGGATTCAGGAAACGCTCGAACAGCAGCCCGTATTTGAGAGGCTCGATTTGAGTGATGTCCAGAGCGTATGCGACGATGCTGCCGGCTACCGAGCCTCTTCCGGGGCCGACGGGTATGCCGTTTTCCCGCGCGTATCTCAACAAGTCCCACACGATGAGAAAATACTCCGCGAAGCCCATGTCGTTGATGACTTTCAACTCGAACTCCGCGCGTTCTCTGATGCTCTTCGTCACCGCCGGATATTTCTTCTCTATGCCTTTGAAAGCGAGTTCGCTTAGATATTCCTTGTCCGTTTTCCCGCCTTCCACCTCGAAATGGGGAAGTATCGGACGGTTTGATTCAAACGCGAACTCGCAACGTTCCGCTATCTCCGCTGTTATCGCCAGAGCCTCGGGCCTGTCGGCGAAAACATCCATCATTTCGCGAGCCGATTTCAGATAAAACTCTTTCGACTCGAAACTGAGCCTGTTGGCGTCGTCGAGTGTTTTTCCCTCCTGAACGCACATCATCACGTCCTGCACCAGCGCGTCTTCAGGCTGAAGGTAGTGAGAGTCATTCGTCGCCACAAGCGGGATGGACAACTCCCGCGAAAGTTCGATAAGGCCGGCGTTCGCCTTCGACTGCTCCTCAAGGCCGTGATCCATGATTTCGAGATAGTAATTCCCCTCGCCGAACACGTCCCTGTGCCACTGCGCGCGCTTGCGGGCCTCGTCCGTCTGACCTCGAAGGATAAAAGACGGAACCTCCCCGCCGAGGCACGCCGACATCGCGATCAGTCCCTCGCTGTGCTTTTCGAGCAACTCTTTGTCCACTCGCGGCTTGTAATAGAAACCTTCCGTGTGAGCCAGCGACACCATCTTGATAAGGTTCCGGTATCCGGTCTTGTTCTTTATCAGCAACAGCAGATGGAATATGTCCCTGTCCAGAGGGTGCTCTTTGTCGAATCTTCTTCTCGGAGCCACGTATATTTCGCAGCCCAGAAGAGGCTTGATCCCCTTTTTCTTAGCCGCCGCAATGAACTTCACGGCTCCGAACATGTTTCCGTGGTCCGTCATAGCGATGGATTTCATGCCTAACTCGGCGGCGCGGTCCACAATCGCCGAAACCCTGCTCGCTCCGTCCAGCATGCTGTATTCAGTATGAACGTGAAGGTGAACGAAATCTTCCCACACTATATAAACCTCCGAAAGACGCTGTCCTCGCGGGATGCGCGGCGACGCATGCCGCGCCGCGAGCGCGTCTGTGAATTTTCATTTCAATCTATGCCGCTGGAACTTCACAGGCCCATTCTTCTGCCGATGATTTCCTTCATTATCTCTGTCGTCCCGGCGAAGATAGTCTGCACCCGGATGTCCATGTAGTCTTTGCATATCGGGTATTCGAGCATGTAACCGTACCCGCCGTACAGTTGAAGAGCAGTGTCCGCCGTCCTTTTGGCCATCTCGGTTACCCACCACTTGGCCATGCAGGTTTCGGTCACGACGTCTTTGCCGGCCACATGGCTCTCGATGAGCCTGTCTACGAAAGCGCGGCCAATCTCTATCTCCGTCGCCATCTCGGCCAGCTTGAATCTGGTGTTCTGGAATTTCGATATCGGCCTGCCGAAGGCCACGCGCTCTTTGGTGTACTTGACCGCGTCTTTGAGCATCTGCTCGGCGGCGGCCTGAGAGCCGATGGCGCATACAAGCCGCTCCTGCTGGAGCTTCTGCATCATATAAATAAAGCCCAGCCCCTCGCTGCCCAGCAGGTTCGAGCACGGAACGCGGCAGTCCTCAAAATACATCTCCGCCGTGTCCTGCGCCTTCATCCCCATTTTATCAAGCCTGCGACCGCGAACGAAACCCGGCGCGCCCTCCTCCACCACTATGAGCGATATCCCCGTGTGCGGCGGATCGGCTTTCGTGTTCGTCTTCGCGGCCACTATGACCAGATTCGATATCAGTCCGTTGGAAATAAACGTCTTCTGTCCGTTGATGACGTAGTGGTCGCCGTCTTTTACGGCCGTCGTGGTTATAGCAGCGAGGTCAGATCCCGCTCCCGGCTCCGTCATGGCCACCGCCGTAATCGTTTCGCCGGTCACGCAGCCCGGCAGCCATCTCTTCTTCTGCTCCGCGTTCCCAAATGCCCCGATGTAGGGAACCACGACATCCGAGTGAAGACCGAGCAGAAATCCCGACACTCTGGCGTAAGAGCACTCTTCGATGATTATCGCCGAATACAGGAAGTCCACCCCGGAACCGCCCAGTTCTTCCGAAACCCACGGGCATAGAAAACCGTTCTCGCCCGCCTTGCGCCATGCCTCAGCAGGAACCTGTCCCGCCTTTTCCCATTCTTCGTGATAAGGAACAACTTCTTTCTCCAGAAATTTCCTGAAGGCGTCCCTGAAAATCTTGTGTTCCTCGCTAAAAAGCTTCCTCGGTATCATTCCCCACCTCATGAATAATAGTATAAGGAACCTGAGACGGCAGTTCCTCGCGGACGGCGATTCGGCCATTTGCCGCGTGTTCTGTAGTACGATACCAGAATTGGGGGCGGTTGTCTATGAAATAGATGCCGCCAGCCGGAAGAATCGAGACTTTTACGCGTGCAGATTTTGCCTGCGTTATGGGTGGCTCAATCCGAGCCTTTCGTTCAGCATTCCCTGTATGTGGCTCCTCAATCCGTCCACAAGCTCGCGCACGCGCTTAGGCTCCGCCATAGCGTCAGGATGCTCTTCATAATAATTTATAGGCGTGTCGAAATAAATGTCGAATTTAGACGGCAGCGGCACAAGTCCCAACAACCCCAGCCACGGAAACAACGGCGTCAGGGGCAGATGCTTGAAGCCTAGAAAATTTAGATCGACTTTGCCCAGAGTCATGGCCGCCTCTTCCGAACCCGTCACGCAAGTCGGTATTATCGGCGTTCTGTATTTGAGAGCGTATTCCATGAATCCGACAGTGAATTTATCGACCTTGTATTTATCAAAAATCGTGTGAACGTCGCCCTCCGCCCCTGTGGGAAACACGACAATAAGATTCTGGTTCTCGAAAACTTTTTTGACGTTTTCATCACAGCCGACTATCTGTCCGCCGCGTATAACAAGCACCGACCCGCCGGGTATCCCCGGTATCGATTTGTTCACAATCGTTCTTATGAAACGGGGTTTTTCCAGTTCCACCAGTCCCGCCGTCCATATCATCGCGGCGTCGAAAGGAAGAATAGGCGCATGATTCGCCACTATGAGGCCCGGCCCTTCGACCGGAATGTTTTCGATGCCGTGCGCGTCAGCCTTGAAGTAATTCTTGTAAATGAAGAGTATAACAGATCCCACTTTCGATATCATATCCAAGCTTGTTCCGAAATCGTCATATCCGTTTTCATCGAAAGCGATGTCGGAATTCTGGATTTTGTTCTTCATGAATTCGACTGCGGTTCCGTTGAAGAAATCCTTGTTTTTCAATTCCCTGTAATCGTCCATTGCGTCTCCCGTCATAGAAATTATCGAGGCAATCGCCCGCGCGGGCGCGTTTTAAGAGTCGGCAACTGTTCCCGCAACATCAGACGCAGCGCTGTCATCTCTGGGCCTGTTTCTTTCCGCGCGGCTTTTTTTCAGAGCGGCAGGATCATATCCCAACTCTTCAAAAGCCCTTGCGCCGTCAACCGTGAACGGATATTTGATATAGTTGAAATCAAAGGACAGTTTCTTTGACCAAATGAATCTGCCGTTGTTGTGAACCAAGAAATCAGGGAGCGGAAGCGGTTTTTTGCCGAGCCGACGGATAACTTCGCCGAGAGGAAGATGGATGTGGCCTCTGATGTTGTAAGCGCCTCTGGCGGTCGGGCATTTCAGCGCGGCCATAAACGCGTCCAGAACTTCATCTTCATAAATTATCTGAAACATGGGATCGAACCCTAAAAGCGTCGGCACATAGTCGCCCTTCATGTACATCGTAAGAAGGCTCTCGCCCGAACTCCTCCAAATGGGAACCATTCGCAGTATCACTACGCGCAGGCCGCTTGAGCTCTGCGCCTGCGTCTGGCATATCATGTCCGCCTCGATGCGGTCTCTCACGCTCGGAATATCTCTGTTGCCGAGCAGAGGATGCCTCTCGCGCAGAAGAGCCGGGTTGTCCTGCCTTGCGCCGTAAACTATTGTTGAACTCGGATATATGAACTGCCTGACGCCGTATTTTTTTGCCAGCCCCAGCATTTGGAACGTGCCGTACACGTTGGTCATCATCCGCTCGTCGGTGGACATCTCTTCGCTCTGCCCGAACGCAAGGTGTATGACGGCGTCGATGCTGCCCTCCGTCTTGAACACGTCTTCGATCCTCTTTTTTCGCGAATCGCCGAAAACGTGTCTCATGTCAGAACACTCTTGTTCGTCCATGTCGCACTCGCGCACATCCACTCCGACAATATCGATATCGTCGCCGTACTCCTCGCGAAGCCGCCCTGCCAGCAATTTTCCGAAATACCCCGAACCGCCCGTCATTAAAACTTTCATAGCTCTCTCCGAAAAACATATTAGAACATCAATTTAGGCATGACCATAAGATGAATTTCACTCTGATTTTAACACAATAATAGAGCGAATGCCATAAAGATGTAATCATTGAGGCGGGTTGAAAAAGACAGAAATGAAACAATGCGGAATATCACTTTGATTATTCAATCGCACAGAATTGAATCAGTTTACTACACCGCTGCAGAAGTCTCTCGTATGTGTTTTTCGGCGCGATCAAGCCGAGCCAAGCAGACATCCCGTCCGAGAAGTTCCATCAATTCGAAAAGGCTGGGGCCGAAGGTTTTTCCTGTGAGGGCAAGCCTGACCGGGTGTATCGTCTGATTGGCTCCAAGCCCTTTTTCTTCTTTCAAGCGGACGTACATCTTCTCTATGCCGTCGTGATTGAAAGGCTCGACAGCGGCCAGTTCGGTCTTGACAAGCGCGATGTTGTCCGCCGCGTTCTCCTTCGAGAAATGTTTCTTGGCTCCCTTTTCGTCATAAGACTCAACATCTTTGAAAAAGAAATCAGCGTATTCGTCTATGTCGCTTAGTATTTTTACTCTCTCGGCGGATATCTCGACGATGCGCTCGATCCATTCCCTCTTCGTTTCCGCTTCGTCGGCTGTGACATATCCCCGCTCCACAAGATAGTCCACCCACATTTTTACCACTCTGCTTCTGTCTATCGTTTTCATCCAATAAGCGTTGAGGTAGTGCAGGCGCGCCTCGTCGAAGACGGAAGGAGCCTTGCTCATGGCCTCGATTGAGAACGCTTCAGCGAGTTCTCTTATCGTGAAGAATTCCCTGTCGTCCTTGGGGTTCCAGCCGAGGAAAGCCAGATAGTTCACCATAGATTCGGGAAGGTATCCTTTTTCTCTGAACTGGAAGACGGACACCGCGCCGTGCCTTTTCGAGAGCTTCGTCCTGTCCTGTCCGAGGATCATCGCTGTGTGAAGATATTCCGGCACGTGGAGTCCGAGCGTGCGGTTCACCAGCATCTGTTTCGGCGTGTTCGATATGTGGTCTTCCCCTCTGACAACGTGGGTTATCTTCATCAGGGCGTCGTCTATGGCGTTGGTGAGAAGAAAAGTCGGCGAGCCGTCCGAGCGAGCGATAATGAAGTCGTCGATATCGTTCGTGTCGAACTCGATGGGGCCGCGCAACAGGTCGTTGAGGACGATCCTATCGTTCTTGGGAGTCATGAACCTGACGGAGAACGCGTCGCGTTCCGACTCTTTTTTGATTCTTTGATCGTCTGACATCGCCCTGCAACCGCAATTAAACACGTCGGGAGAGCCTGATCTGCGCGCCTCTTCCCTCGCATGGTCAAGCTCTTCTTTTGTGCAATAGCACTTGTACGCCGCGCCTGATTCGAGAAGTTTTTTCGTGTAATCTTCGTAAATGCCGCCGCGCTCGCTCTGGTAGTACGGCCCGAACTCCCCGCCCTTTACAGGACCTTCGTCCCAGTCGATGCCAAGCCATTCAAGATCGGCGATGATTAGGCGTTCGTACTCTTTTGTCGAGCGTTCCGTGTCCGTGTCTTCCATTCGAAGGACGACTACGCCGCCGTATCTTCTGGCAATCAGCCAGTTGAACAACGCCGTGTTTGCGTTGCCGAAATGAAATCTTCCTGTGGGGGAAGGAGCGAATCTTGTTCTTACATTATTAAGGTCCATCGTGGTCTCCAGAATCCGCGGTCTGCGTCTTTTAGGTCGTTTTTGCGTGTCGATGACGCGACGACTGTCAATTGTAGCGCAGCGCGTCGCGTCGGGCAATCGCCGACGCTTCCGGCGCTTTTTTGACACGCGGCGATGCGGTGTAATATTATATTGAGAATCTTTGGCGGCTCCGCCGCCGCCCGATACGCTCTGGAGGTCTCGAAATGGATTTTAAGCTTTCCGACGATAATATCAGGCTCCAAAAACTTTTCCGCGATTTCGTCAAAAACGAGATAGAGCCTGAGGCCGATAGAATAGACAAAGAGGAAGCGTTCCCGTCCGCGATAATCAAGAAAGCGGCTGAGCTTGGCTTCATGGGGACTCCGTTTCCTGAGAAATACGGCGGGGCCGGGCTTACCGAGACTGCGTACTGTCTGCTGAATGAAGAGGTCGCCTACTCTTCCGCCACTGTCGGAACTGTGATCGGCGCCCACATAGGCATCGCGTCGAACTCGATTTTTTTCGGCGGCAATGAAGAACAAAAAATCAAATATCTCACGGAGCTTGCAAGCGGACGCAAGCTTGGCGCGTTCGCGCTTACCGAGCCTACAGCGGGTTCCGACGCGGCGGGAATCAGAACCAAAGCCGCGCGGCGCGACGGCGGTTTCGTCATCAACGGCTCGAAAATATGGATAACGAACGGAGCGGTGGCGGACATCATAGTCGTTTACGCCGATTTAGCGAAATCCGACAAAGGCAGAGGCGGCATAACCGCGTTCATCGTGGAAAGCTCGTTCCCGGGATTCAGCGTCGGCTCGATTGAGAAACACATGGGTATTCGAGGCTCTTCCACCGCCGAGCTTGTCTTCGAGGACATGAAAGTTCCGGAAGAAAACATGCTGGGAGTCGAAGGCGGAGGATTCAGCGTCGCGATGAAGGCGCTTGATTACGGACGTCTAGGGCTTGGGGCCGGATGCGTCGGGATGTCGCGGCGCTGCCTCGATATGAGCGTCGATTTCGCCCGCGAGCGCGTTCAATTCGGCAAACCCATTCTTCGACAACAGGCCATACAATTCAAGCTCGCGGAGATGGCGACGCAGATAGAGGCAGCCCGCCTCATGGTTTATCAATGCGCGTGGATGGCCGACGAGGGGATGAAAATCACCAAACAGTCCGCGATGGTCAAACTGTTCTGCTCTCAGGTCGCCAACCGCTGCGCGTACGAGGCGGTTCAGATTCACGGCGGCATGGGCTACATGACGGATTTCCCCGTCGAACGATTCTATCGCGACACCCGCGTCACCGAGATTTACGAGGGCACCAGCGAAATTCAAAAAATGGTCATCGCAATGCAGCTCGAACGGGAACGCCGCAGATGATGTAGATTGTCCGCGAATGTTTTTTCACCATTTAAAATTAAAACGCCCGGAATTATCCGGGCGTTTTTTTTGTGTCAACACGTGGCGTATTGTCAGTCTTTCACTTCGGACAAAGGAATGCACAGAGCGTCCGCCACGCCTTTTCCGTAGTCGGAATCCGCTTTCAGGCAGTTTCCGATGTGGCGAATTTTAATTTCCTTGGGAGCGTCGCCCATCGCTCGCGCGGTGTTTCCGAAGAGAGCCTGTTTCTGCTCGTCGGACATCAGCCTGAAGAGGAGTCCGGGCTGGCTGTAGTAATCGTCGTCTTCTCTGTGGTTCCAGTGATCCGCCGCGCCTTCGAGGGAGAGAGGCGGCTCGGAAAAATCAGGCTGCTCCTGCCATTCGCCATAGCTGTTCGGCTCGTAGCCGAGCAGACTTCCGTAATTGCCGTCAACTCTCATCGAGCCGTCTCGATGAAAACTGTGATACGGACACCGGGAAGCGTTCACTGGAATCTGATGATGGTTCACTCCGAGGCGGTATCTGTGCGCGTCGCCGTATGAGAACAAGCGCCCCTGCAACATCTTGTCCGGCGAAAAGCCTATTCCCGGAACTATGCTTGCCGGGTTGAACGCAGACTGCTCCACTTCCGCGAAATAGTTCTCCGGGTTGCGGTTCAGTTCGAGTTCGCCGACCTCGATCATAGGGTAATCCTTGTGAAACCATACTTTTGTTAGATCAAACGGGTTGTAAGGGCAGTTCGCCGCTTCCTTCTCCGGCATGACCTGAATGAACATCGTCCATTTCGGGAAATCGCCTTTTTCAATGCTCTCGTAAAGGTCGCGCTGATGGCTCTCCCTGTCCTTAGCCACAATCGCTTCGGCTTCGGCGTCGGTAATGTTCTTAATCCCCTGTTTGCTCTTGAGGTGGAACTTCACCCAGAACCTTTCATTCTTCGCATTGATCAAGCTGAAAGTGTGGCTGCCGAAACCGTGCATGTGGCGGTAGGTCGCCGGAATGCCTCTGTCGCTCATCACGATGGTTACTTGATGCAGGGCTTCTGGCAGAAGCGTCCAGAAATCCCAGTTGTTCTTGGCGCTGCGCAAGTTCGTGCGCGGGTCTCGTTTCACCGCGTGGTTGAGGTCGGGAAACTTCAGAGGGTCGCGCAGAAAAAACACCGGAGTGTTGTTTCCGACGAGGTCCCAGTTGCCCTCCTCGGTATAGAACTTGATGGCGAAACCTCTGATGTCTCTTTCGGCGTCCGCCGCGCCTCTCTCGCCGGCGACCGTTGAAAACCTTATGAAAAGGTCGGTCTTCTTTCCTATCTGCGAAAAAATCTTGGCCTTGGTGTATCCGGCGATGTCGTGGGTTGTCGTGAAGGTTCCGTAAGCGCCCGAACCTTTCGCGTGCATACGCCGCTCCGGAATAACCTCTCTGTCGAAGTGCGCCAGCTTCTCAAGGAACCACACATCCTGCAAAAGCATCGGTCCTCTTCGGCCTGCGGTCAGCACGTTCTGATTGTCCGCGACCGGCGCTCCCGTCGTTGTCGTCAACTTCTTTTTCTTATCTTCCATTCATGTCCCCTTTCCCGCGCTTTGCGCGCGTTATCAATACATTAAAACGAACAGCTTCCTTTCAAGGCATGCCGTTTCGTTCCCAACGTCGAATTATTCAATTCCGATGCGCTCTTTAGCCTGTACATGAGAGTTTAACACGGATACGAGATATATTGTTCCCGCGAAAAATATTTCTCTCGATTGTGCCGACTGAAAAAAGTCCCGCTAAACAAACAGATTATTTGGGTCGTGAGTTATCGTAATAAATATAAAGAATACTTAGCGTGTCGAAGGGCCTCGCTCGCGTTTCTTCGGAAATATTATCCTGAACGCTCTCTGAAATATTATTTTCAGTTGTGTGAATGAATGAATTTCCCGCGCGATTCCCAACATTATCTTAGGTCGCAGATAGAATCTGAAATGCGAATTCCTCTGTAGTTTTATCAAATCTTTTTCCGGGATCGAGTCGTCGCAATAACCGAGGTTGTGGATATAAAGCTCGTCGTAATCGAGGTTGTCCAGTTTTCCCGCGACTTTAAGCTCGTCGTAAATCTCGCTGCCGGGGAATGGGGTGAATGTAAAAAAGTTCACTCTGTTGATGTCGAGTTTCAGAGAAAGATTTATTGTTTCTCGCATCTCTTGAACAGTCTCGCCGGGATAGCCCAATATAAAAAGCCCAGTGCTTCTTATGCCGTGTTTTTTCAGGATGGCGATTTTTTCGGGGACTTCATTAAGGTTGATCCGTTTTTTCATCAGATTGAGAACGCGCTGCGAGCCGGACTCTATTCCAAGAGAAGTCGAGTAACAGCCCGCGCGTTTCATCGCAGATATCAGTTCGTCAGAAATGCAGTCGATTCTAATGCCGGGAGGACAGCCCCAGACCACATCTGTATTTCTGCGGATAATCGTCTCGCAGACCTTCATGGCGAATTTTGCGTCCGCCGCGAAATTGTCGTCCATTATTTGAATCTCGTGGATATCATGATCTTTTTTAAGGAGTGTCATCTCGTCCACAATCGAGTCTGGGTCGCGGTGGCGGAGTTTTTTTCCCATAGCGACGCCCGCGGCGCAAAATCTGCATGAATAGGGACATCCGCGCGTGGTGATGAGCGGCGCAACTTTGTTTTTTTTCGTGAATATTCCGTTCGGATACAGTGAAAACTTTTTGGGATCGTGAAGGTCCCACGCCGGAAGATCAAGCGGGCGGATATCGTCAATAAGTTTGCGTTTCGTCAGCGCCGCGCCCTGCCCGTCTCGGTAGCAGAGGTTCGGAATCGCGGACAGAGAGGAAGCGTCGGGAGTTTCTTTCTTCTCAAGTTCCGCTAACAACAGAGGGAATGTTTCTTCGCCTTCGCCGGAGACGACATAGTCGACATCGGGCATTTTATTGAGGATTTCTTCAGACTCGAAAATAGCGTGAGGCCCGCCCGCGACGATTCTAGCTCTCGGATATTTGCGTCTTATCTCTTGCGCGTACACTGCCGAAGAATTGAAAAACGGGGTAAATATTGTGATCCCGACCACATCGAAATTGTTCTCTGAGGCTATGTCGGCGACTTTTTCGGGCTTGATGGAATCTCTGGCGGCGTTGCAGATGAAAGGTTCGTGTCCGGCGCGCCTTAGAGCGGTCGCCAAGTATGCTAGTCCCAGATTGGGAATTATCAGATATGTCTCTAGATTCAGCCTTTTTGGATCGACAAGTAATATCTTCATTAAATAACCCGATGAGCAGTCTCAGCCTTTGACGCCCCGCCCTGTGAAAAATTCCTTCAAATAGAATTTATACCTTTTTGCGTGCTGACGCATCATTATTTCCGCGTCAGGCGATTTCTTCATCAACAGCCTGTACGCGGTGTACGCGATTCCCGGCAGAAAAGATGTCGGCAGCAACCTGTACAGGCGTTTGTTTATTATCGTTTCAACGAGGCCGCGCGGAAGAACCTGAGTCAGCACATAAAGTATGTAGAACTTCCTGTGCAACTTCGGCGAAGCGTTGTCTATCGTTATCGAGCCGACATGCTCTCCGGCGTCGATTTTTTTCAGGTCCGATTCGTTCAGCGCGCCATGCCTGAGCGCGATGTTAATTATCTCCGTGCCGGGAAAATAGCGCAACCAGAAAACCTTCAGCACATCCGGGCGCGTCTCGTTGTAGAACCGGGCCATCTCGACCATGTCAGATTCCGATTCCGTCGGGAAATTTGCAATATTCTCCGCTGCGACGAATATCCCTGTTTCCTGCAATAACCGTATAGAGCGACGGATTATTTCCGTGGATTCGGTCCGATTGTAAATCTCGCGGCGTTTCTTTTCGTTTATGGTCTGAACGCCGATATCGACTTTTACGCAGCCTGATTCGCGCAGCAGAGCCGCATGCTCTTCGTCAACCATGTTCGGGTTGGCGCAAGCTATATAGGGCAAGCCTATCCTTTTCTTGTACTCCTGCGCAAACTCGCGCATCCATTCTTTCTTCGCGCCGAAAACCTCGTCGTAAAAATTCACGTGTCTGGAGTCGTATGTTTTCACGGCCATGGAAAGCTCTTCAATCACGTTCGCCACGCTTCTGGTTCTGACGTAGCCTTTCGCGCCGTAAAGTTTTTTCATCAGGTCGTTGTTGCAGAAAGTGCATCTGTACGGACAACCTCTTGAAGCCATGATGGTGTAGATATCGGAGGCGTTGACAGGAGTGTCGGCGTAAAGTGTTTTATCGGGAAAAGGAAGGGAATCCAAATCCTGAATGAGGGGTCGAAGAGGATTGAGGCGCGGAACGCCGTCAATATTGACGCAGACATTATCGATATCCGGACGTATGCCGCCGTGTTCGATGGAATCGAGAATGTCCGCAATGACGAGGTCGCCCTCGCCCCTGACGACAGCGTCGACGCAATCGAGTTTAAGAAACTCTTCCGGGGCGGAAGTGGCGTGGATATTGCCCGCGATGACGCGAGCGCCTGTTTCGGCCTTAATCAGAGCCGCCATCTCCTTGAACCAAAGGAAATCGCTCGTGACCACCGAAAACGCCACGACGTCAGGCTTAAGCGCGGCGACCTTTTCGACCACTTTCTTCTTCATCCTGAACAGCCGCGCGAGAGGCCGGATGGTGACGAAAGAATCCTCAAACAGGCAAGGGTCGAAAACCAGCCCCGCCGAATGGCCCTTCGCGCGAGCCATCGCCGCCAGACTCTCTATTGCAAGGCTCCCGAAAGCAGGATATACGAACGCCACTTTCATTCAGTCTCCGCGCCGCGCGGCGTCCGCGCGTCCTTCGTGTCGCCCTTCGGCAACCACGACATCTCCCTGTATTTCGTGTTGTAAATGCAAGGAGGTATGTAGCCCTCGTCTGACATGTAAACTTTGTTGCAGCAATTCGCTTCCGTCAGGTCGATAGTGTCGCGCGCCCTGAACTCCTCTATCGTAAACAGTTTAACCTCGCCTGTCATCTGAATCGCGTCCCAATGGCGAAGCGAGCCGAAAAGCGCCGCGAGCCTCGCAAGCCCTCCCGCGTTAGCGACTGCCCCTGCCGGATCGAAATACCTGTTCACCGGAATATAATCTTTTCCCCGTTTGTGAAGAAGCAACATGTGAAAGCATGATTTCTGCTGAAAATCCCTGTTGCCAGTCAACCGAAAAACAATATTGCCGATGGCGCGCGACCGCATGAAATCCTTCACGGCAATACGCCCCCGCGTTCCGGCTTCGACGGCTTTCATGACATCCAACGCGGTAGTTGCCCGCTCCGCGCCGAAATTGTCTCTCCCGACCGACGACAACACTGTGCATCCAAGATGCATGATATTGTCGTTGCCCATCATGAAATCGACTATCTTGCCGATTTCCCCGTCGTTCACCCCTTTTGCGGCCATACATGCCAGACAGACTTTTATTCCCGCTTTTTCAAGAGAGGCTAAAGCCCTGCGTTTCGTCTCAAGAAGTTCCCTTCCCCTTGTGACTCTGTAAATATCGTCCGAAAAACCGTCGAACTGCAACAACGCCCAGCCAAGTCCGGCGTCCCGCAGGCTTCTTGCGTATGACTCGTCGGCAAGTTTGATTCCGTTGGTGGCGACTTTCACGACGAATCCGAGCGCGGTGATTTTTCTTATAATTTCCGCAAGGTCCGGGCGCAGCGTCGGCTCTCCTCCGCAGATAAGGATAGTGGGCTTGTCCTTCAATTTTTTGAGTCTTGAGACTATCTCGTCTGCGGAAGGCTCCCTGCTCTTTCGCGAATGAGTGTTTGTGAAACATGCGGGACAATTCAAATCGCATCTCTCAGTGACATCGATCATAATTGTCTTTATGCGCCCGAGGTGCCGCTCGCATCCCAGACACCCTTCAATGTCGCATTCGTGAAATTCACGGGGAACGCCCGATGTTCCGGACAAGCACTTCTTGAAAAAAGCCGGATCGTCGTGAATGACGAACTCGAAACCGCCGTGCGCCGGACATTGTTTGACTTGAATGACGCGCCCTTCCCGCTCGATTATGCGCGCGGGAATTATGCCTCCGCACTCAGGGCAAAGACTCTTTGTTTCTCTGATGAGTTGTCCGCCGGAGCGATCCGCCAAGTTCAGCGCCACATTTCTAAATTTATAGTTTGATTATAGCAGTATTAAATTTGTTTTGTCGATTTACGACTGTTTCCTCATAAGCTCACGTCCGACATTACTATGTGAACAAAAAGAGAAAAAGAGGCCCGCGACAATCGCGAGCCTCTTTTAATTCAAATCAGATGACAGCTTTCTTGTCTATTCGGCATTATCAATGCCAGACTCTATTCAGCGCAGCGCGACCCTAAGCGCGTCACTTCGCGAGAGCGGCGGCAATGTCCTCCGCAGGCGTGGATATTGGAGCGATATTGAACTTCTCGACAAGAACGTTTAGAGCGGCGGGCGTGACGAACGCCGGCAGTGTCGGCCCAAGCTTGATGTTCCTTATGCCCAGATGCAGCAGCGTCAGAAGTATCGCGACGGCCTTCTGTTCGTACCATGAGAGTATCATGGACAGCGGGAGGCTGTTTACGTCCGTGCCGAACGCGTCAGCGAGAGCGACGGCGATCATAATAGCAGAATAGGCGTCGTTGCACTGGCCGATGTCGAGCAGCCGCGGAATCCCGCCGATGTCGCCGAAATCCAGTTTGTTGAATCTATATTTTCCGCATGCGAGAGTAAGAATGACGCAGTCATTCGGAACGGACTCGGCCAGTTCTGTGTAGTAGCTGCGGCCTGTTTTTGCGCCGTCGCATCCGCCGATGAGGAAGAAATGCTTGAGCGCGCCCGACTTCACCGCGTCGATGACGGCTCCGGCGACTTTCAACACGGCGTCCCGTCCGAAACCGACGGTGATGAACTGTTCGGGGCCGTCTTCGGCGAAACCGGGGGCCTCAAGAGCTGCCTCTATCACCGGGGCAAAATTGCGGTCGCTGATGTGTTTGACTCCCGGCCACGCGACCAGCCCGCAGGTGAATATTCTTCCTTTGTATTCTTCCTTTGGTTGCTGGATGCAGTTGGTGGTCATCAGCACGGCGCCGGGAAATTCGTCGAACTCCTTCTTCTGGTTCTGCCACGCGCTGCCGTAGTTGCCGACTAGGTGTTTGTATTTCTTCAGCTTGGGATACGCCAGCGTGGGAAGCATTTCGCCGTGAGTATATACGTTTATCCCCTTGCCTTCCGTTTGCTTCAGCAACTCTTCGAGGTCAAGAAGGTCATGGCCGGAGACAACGATGGCTTTCCCTTTAACCGGAGTCACTCTTACCTTCGTCGGTTTGGGATGGCCGTACGCGTTGGTGTTGGCGGCGTCGAGCAGCTCCATCGTTTTGAGATTCGTTTCGCCAGCTTTCAGCGCGTAACCGAGGAGTTCGTCCACGGTCGGATTAGGCTTTGTGAGGAAGTTCAACGCGTCATGAATGAAAGCGTATACTGAATCATCAGCAACGCCGAGGATTTGGGCGTGATCGGCATACGCCGACATACCCTTCAGCCCATAGGTGATAAGCTCCTGAAGACCGGTGACATCTTCGCCGAGAGAAGCCTTGCGCGTTTCGACGCCGATTTTTTCGCCTTGAGCGACAAGACCCGCCACATCGGCGGCAGGCGACCAGTCAGCGGCCCACGCCACGGCGTCGGGCGTCTTACCGGCGGATGCGGCGGCTTTCTCATACAGTGACTTCGCGCGGCCTTTAAATTCGGCAGCTCGCTTAATCAGCCCGGCCAGCTTCTCCTCGTCGAAGTTCACGTTAGTTACTGTGGTGAAGAGAGCTTCGATTGTGAACAGATTGATTTCATTGTCCACAGCGCCCAGTTGCCTTGCCCTGTGAGCGTATGCCCCTATGCCCTTTGTGGCATAAATGAGCAGGTCTTGAAGAGTTGCTGCCTCGTGAGTTTTGCCGCACACGCCTTTCACTGTGCAGCCGGTCCCTTTAGCGGTTTGTTCGCACTGATAGCAAAACATTGTTTCGTCCTCCGTCGTTATATTTATTCTGGTACTAGTTTACTACTTATATCTCGCCGCGTCAATACCATCGCGAAAAAATATTTCTACTACGCCGCGCCAGATGATTTGCGTTTGTTCTAATAGTATATCATTAATAATGGATAATCAGCGCCGGAATCAATTTTCTTCTGTATAAATCATAATTCCTATGAATAAAAAAACCGCCGCGAGAGCGGCGGTTTATTAGAATTCTAAATCAGGCATCGTATCGATTATTTCTTTTTCTTTGCGCTTTTCACAGCCGAAGGCATGGAACATACATTGCCTTTGTTTCTGCCGCACAAAGCTTCCACTTTCGCCGGAAGGCCCCAACATGCCATGAAACCTGTCGCCACGCTGTGATCGAAGGTATCCCCTGTGTCGTATGTCGCAAGGTTTTTCTGGTAGAGAGAATTAGGCGATTTGCGCCCGACCACCACGCAGTTGCCTTTAAACAGTTTCACTCTGACAGTTCCCGTGACGTGCTTCTGGGTGGAGATGAAAAACGCGTCGAGATGCTCCCGCAGGTCTGAGAACCAAAGCCCGTCGTAGATAAGCTCGGAATAGCGTTTTTCCACGAGGACTTTGTAATGCAGGGTGTCCCTGTTCATGACGAGAGTTTCGAGGTCTTGGTGCGCCTTGAGGATGACCGTCGCGGCGGGAGCCTCGTAAGTCTCGCGGCTCTTTATGCCGACTAAGCGGGACTCCACCATGTCGGTGAGGCCGACGCCGTTCTTTGCGGCGACATCGTTGAGTTTGCCGATGAGGTCGAACAGCTTCATTGACTTGCCGTTGAGAGCGACTGGCACACCTTTTACGAACTCAAGTTCTACATAAGTCGGTTTGTCCGGAGTGTCTTCGATGTGTTTGACCCAGATGTGGGCGTCTTTGGGAGGCTCGACCCACGGGTCTTCTAGGACGCCGCATTCGGTGCTCTTGCCCCATATCGAAAGGTCGAGGCTGTACGGGCTGTCTTTGGTGACGGGGAGAGGTATGTCGTGTTTTTTCGCGTAATCGAATTCCTCGTCGCGGGTCATGCCCCACTCTCTTGCGACGCCGATGATTTTTAGAGAAGGATCTAGAGCGCCTATTGAGACCTCGAATCGGACTTGGTCGTTCCCCTTTGCGGTTGCGCCGTGAGCGATCCACTTGGCGTTTTCCTTCCGGGCCACATCGACGAGTATGTCCGATATCAGATAGCGGTTCAATGACGTTGAGTGGACGTATTTGCCTTCATATTTGGCGTTGGCTCGGATGGCGGGCACGAGATAGTCGTCGCAGAACATATCCTTGGCGTCTACTACCACGCTTTTTATCGCACCGATTTTTTCGGCTTTCTTTCTGATCGGGCCGAGTTCCTTGCCTTGGCCGACATCTATGCACACGGCGATGACATCCAGATTTTTTTCATCGATAAGCCATCTGATGGCCACCGATGTGTCCACGCCGCCCGAATACGCCAGAACGACTTTCTCTCTCTTGGGAGCGGGCGCTCCGTCTTTTTTTGCCGCTGTCTGCTTCTTGCTCATTTTGCCGCACCTCGATTCATAAGATGAAATATTCGCTCGCAACGGGGGTGGATTTCCCGGCGCGCTATTCTTTTCGTTTCAAGCCCAACTGGACGATTTGTCCGGCGGAAAGTTTTTCCATTTCCTCTTTCGGGATATTTTTCAGCATCGACCTTATTTCCGAAGGCGAGTAGCCGAGGGAGGACAATGCTTGAGCGGCGGCTTCGGCCTCGCTGCCGCGCTCGAAGACGGCGATCATCGAGGCTCCGGGCGCGAACTGGAACAGAGCGCCTATTTTGTCTTTCAGTTCGAGTATCGCGCGCTTGGCCGTTTTCGGCCCTATGCCGGGTATCGTCGTAAGCGCTGCGACATCCTCTCCCGCTATTGCTTCAAGCAATCGTCCCTTGGGAATAGACATCATTTTTACAGCCGCCTTCGGGCCGATTCCGGACACGGTTATGAGAAGACTGAACACTTCGCGCTCTTCCGCCGACATAAAACCGTAAAGCTCCAGCCTGTTGTCCGAAAAAATCAGGGAGGTGTGAATTGTGACCGACTTGTCTCCGACTTTCAGCGAGCCTGTGACGGACAATGGAGCTGTCACATGGTAGCCCACGCCGGAAACGTCAATGCAGACGGACTGTTCCTTCACGTCGACAATGTCGCCTGTCAAAAAAGAAATCATGCCTTACCGCCTGTCGAGAAGAAATAAGATACGCGGAAACGCTATCTGCCCGCGCCCGGAAAGACTCTCCTCGGATCGCCGGTGAGGGAGCGGAAGCGAGCGGAGTTCGCGTGGCACACGGCCACGGCGAGAGCGTCCGCGGCGTGTTCGCTCTTAGGCGGCTCTTCGAGATTGAGAATCATTTTTATCATGTACTGCACCTGAGATTTTTCGGCGCGGCCCGCGCCGACTATCGCTTTCTTAATCTGGATGGGAGTGTACTCGTAAACCGGCAGCCCGGCCAGAGAAGCACAAAGGATGAAGACTCCGCGCGCATGACCTACTTGAAAAGCGCTCTTTGCGTTTTTTGCGAAGTACAGGGCCTCGATCGCGCACGCGTCCGGCTTCCATTCTTCCAGAGCGCGCATAAAATCGTCGTATATCGACCTGAGCCTTTCAGGAAAATCGCAGTCTTTGGATGTGGCTATCTCGTCGAACTCGACGATTTTGAGATTTCCGCCGACCTCGTCAATAACTCCATATCCTGAACCCGCCAGACCGGGGTCGATTCCGATTATCCGCACTGTCCCGCACCGGAGCCTTTCTCTCTTTCAGCCTTTCAGTTTCTCCATGACGTCTTCGGAAATGTCGAAGTTCGAGTACACGTTCTGAACGTCGTCCAAATCTTCTATGAAATCAATAAGCTTGAGGACGGTTTCGGCCTTGTCGCCGACATCGACGGTCGTTGTAGGCTCCATCGAGACTTCATAAGATTCGATTTTGTATCCGCCCTCTTCCAGTTTGGTCTTTACGCGCTCTAGCTCTGACGGTTCAGTGGAAACCATGAAGAAGCTGCCGTCATGGGAAACATCGTCAGCGCCCGCGTCGAGCGCCGCTTCCATAAGAGCTTCCTCGTCGGTTCCCTCGGCAGGAATGAGAATTATGCCCTTTTTTGTGAACATCCACTGGACACAGCCGGATTCGCCGAGATTGCCGCCGTGCTTTGTGAGGGCGTGACGCACTTCGGCGGTTGTGCGGTTGCGGTTGTCAGTGAGAGTTTCGATAATGATGGCGGTCCCGCAGGGGCCGTAACCTTCATAAACGATTTCCTCGTAGGCTTCGCCCTCGATCTCGCCGGTTCCGCGTTTGATGGCGCGTGTGATGGTGTCGGCGGGCATATTGATGCTCTTCGCCTTATCGACAGCGGTTCTCAGCGTTGAATTGGCGTCTAGGTCTCCGCCGCCCGCGCGGGCCGCCTGCATCATGACTCTAATGAGTTTCGAGAATTCGCGGCCGCGTTTCTGGTCCAACGCGCCCTTTTTTCTTTTTATCGTGCTCCATTTAGAATGTCCTGACATAAAACGCGCACCTCCACGCCTTTCGGACGCCGTTCCGGCTCCGATCCCTCAAACTCAATTATTTTCTATGATTTTCTGAATTCTTTCAATAGACGGCGCGGCAAATGCGCGGCGGCGGACAGCGTAAGGCCCGACGCCTAACGACGCCGGGCCTCCGCCAAGGAGGGTATCCGCCTGAAACGGGCTTCAACCTATCGCAAAACTTCCGCGTTCCTTCGTCCTGATTCTCACGCACTCGCCGAGATCGACAACAAATATCTTCCCGTCGCCTATCTGCCCGGTCGATGCGCCTCTGATTATCGCCTCGATAGTGGAATCAACAAAACCGTCGTTCACTGCTATCTCGAGCCTCACTTTTTTGTGCAGGTTTACCTCTGTAACGACGCCTCGGTATGTAGTGGAATATCCCTTCTGTTGACCGCACCCCAGCGCGTTGGTCACGGACATCTTGTAAACCTCCGCGTCGAATAGCGATTTCTTCACATCCGTAAGTTTCTCCGGTTTTACATAAGCAATTATCAGTTTCATAGATGTCGCCTCCAATCGGCCATGTTAGTCACTGTGTCGTAAAAATCTGGAAACCGCTGTAGGACTCGATGCCGTGTTCCTCGATGTCAAGCCCTCGGAGTTCCTCTTCGGGAGAGACTCGGAGTCCGACGACGATTTTGATGACGGCAAACAGGACTGACGCGCTGATGAACGACCACGCGAACACACTGACTACGCCTAGCGCCTGCACGCCGAGTTGCGAGAAACCGCCGCCGAAGAACAATCCGTCCACTCCGCCGTACTTGGACTGGGCGAAGAGGCCGGCGGCAAGCGTTCCCCACGCGCCGCAAATGCCGTGTACGGATATCGCGCCGACCGGGTCGTCTATCTTCAGGATTCTGTCAACAAACTCTACCGCAAGAACAACCAGAACGCCCGCCACAGCTCCGATGATGACCGCGCTTGACGGAGACACGTTGGCGCAGGGAGCGGTGATTCCCACAAGGCCCGCAAGCGCGCCGTTAAGAGTCATGCTAGTGTCGGGTTTGCCATGCCATATCCAGACTGTGATCATTGCCACGACGGCTCCGGTTGCGGCGGCGAGGTTGGTCGTCACGGCGATGACCCCTATGCTGAGGTTCATTCCCGATGTCGTGCTGCCTGCATTGAAACCGAACCAGCCGAACCAGAGAATGAAGACGCCGAGAGCGGCCAGCGGGATGTTGTGTCCGGGAATGGCGTTTATCTTGCCGTTCGGGCCGTATTTGCCCAGCCTCGGCCCGACCGCGATCGCTCCGGCAAGCGCGCACCATCCTCCGACAGAATGCACGACTGCGGATCCCGCGAAATCTATCATTCCCAGTTTGCTCAGCCATCCGCCTCCCCATACCCAATGCCCAACCACCGGATAGATGAGAGCGCAGATGAAAACGCAGTAGAATATGTAACTCTTGAATTTCGTTCTTTCAGCCATAGCTCCTGAAACTATCGTCGCGGCTGTGGCTGCAAATACTACCTGAAAAAGCCAGAAAGCGATTTTCCACATCCCGTCTCCCGTGGACGGGTCCCCGTCGGAAAGGAAAAAACCGCTCGTTCCGAAAAGGCCTCCGCGCGAGGTTCCGAACATAATGCCGAACCCGATCGCCCAGTACGCGAGCGAGCCTATGCTGAAATCCATCAGGTTCTTCATCAGGATGTTCGCGGCGTTTTTCGCGCGAGTGAAACCGACCTCAAGCATTGCGAATCCGGGTTGCATGAAAAACACCAAGAACGCGCATACCAGCATCCAGACGGTGTTAATAGATGTCTGGGACGCCGCAATCTGTTCGGCGTTGCTCTGAACAGTCGGCGCGGCTTCGACATCGCCGAACGCGGTGGCGCAAACCGCCAGCAGGGGCGCCGCAAACATAATGCTTCTCATTGCGATCTTTCTGAATTTCATCTTCCGCCTCCCTTTCGATAGCCCGACTTATGCGCGCGGGCGGATTTTTAGAAACTGAAACCTATTCCGACTCCCGCCCAGAACTCGTTCTCCGTGTTGGCTCTGTCGCCGGGAGTAATAACGTAATTCAATGACGGGACTATCTCGAAGTCTCCCGCCTGAAAGCTCATTGAAGCGCCTATGTCGATGTTGCTCACGCCCGGCTCCAGCCCCCATTGTCCGTCGCTGTAGCCGAGTCCAGCGCTGAGCGAGAGAGCCGGGATTCCCGCTTCTCCGCCTATCGGTATGTCTCGGCTTATCCCGGCGTAAGCGTACACGCCGTCTCCGGCGTCCCAATCCGAGTACACTGTCATGGACGGAGACAGAAACGCGTCCGGCCATTCGAGCGTCACAAAGGATTCCTGCGATTCGTCCGCGATGCTTGGGAATGTGTAATATATATGGCCCACAGTCCATTCAGCGCCGGGCATCAACTTCGACGAAGCCGAATAGCTCAGCGTGTAATCCAGTTCATCCAGTTCGGAATCCCCGTCCAACCCGTATGACATCCACATATTGAAAGCCCATCCGCTCGACCAACTGAAATCGAGAGACGGCTGAATGGCCGGTTCGTTGTCCGCCAGCAGGTCCTGTCCGCGCCAGATGTATTTCGACACCCACGCGACGCTTCCGCTCACATCCGCTTCCGCTCTCGCCGCCCCGGCGGACATCGCCAGAACGGTCAGGGCCATTGCCGCCGCCCCTACTGCTTTCATCCACTTTCTTTTCCTGCTCATTTCCACTGCCTCCTTGGTTTTTCGTCGCTGCTCATATTTCCGCGCGACTTTTTCTTTATGTAATGCAATTGGGATACCACAGAATAAAAAAGTGAGGCGATGGGTGATGCTGTCATTAAAAATGCTTTCATTAAAAGAAATAAATAAATATGTGGGAAGAAGGAATTGAAGTGTTTACGCGCCGCAATGTGGCACAATTTTGTGTCGCCGGGATTGTAGCGGCACAATATTGTGCTATTATTGCAAGGCAAACTGATTTGAAAGGCGGCAACTGAGTTGCGACCGGACAAGATTGAGAGTATTGAACTATCAACTATATATAGAGTCGCCGGTTTGCTCGGAACCGGGAAAGACTTGCGCGGAACTCTCGTAAGAACCCTCGAACTGCTGGCGTCGGAAATGGGAATGAGACGGGGGATGATAACGCTGCTGCCGGGCAATTCGAGCGAGGCGCATCTGGACATTGCTCCGGCGATGAACGGCGCGGATGTCGATAAGGTCGTCTATGGTCCCGGAGAAGGGATAACCGGGCGCGTGTTGTCCGACGGCGAGCCGATTGTCATACCGAATCTAGGTAAAGAGCCGGGTTTTCTCGACCGCGCTGGTCTCAGAAAAAACGAAGACCTTTCAAAAATGTCTTTTATCTGCGTTCCGGTCAGATTCGGCGAGAATGTTATCGGCGCTCTGTCCGTGGACATTGAGGCCTGCGACGGCGAAGAGTTGGAAGAGATGACAAGGTTTCTGTGCGGCGTGGCAGACATGATAGCGCCCGGCGTCGAGGCAAGGAGGAAGGAAGACGAAAGAAAGCGGCTCGAAATCGAAAACATAGGATTAAAAAAGCAGATAGAGCTTAAGTCAAAACCTTCGAATATCATAGGAAATTCGAGAGTGATGGACAGCGTTTATTTATTGATAAATCAGGTGGCGGACAGCGGGGCGACGGCGCTTATAACAGGCGAGACCGGCACGGGGAAAGAGCTTGCCGCGGCTGCGATACACAACGCAAGCCCCCGGCGGGCGATGCCTTTCGTTGCGGTAAGCTGCGCCGCGCTCCCGGAAACCCTGCTGGAGAGCGAGCTTTTCGGACATGAAAAAGGCGCGTTCACGGGAGCGCACGAGAGACGGGCCGGGAAGTTCGAGCAAGCCGCGGGCGGGTCCGTCTTCCTCGACGAAATCGGCGAAATGAGCCTTTCGTCCCAAGCCAAGCTTCTGCGCGTTCTACAGACGAAGGAAGTCGAGAGGCTGGGCGGCGACAAACCGATTAGAGCAAACGTCAGGATAATCGCCGCCACGAACCGCGACCTCGAGCGCGCGGTGACAAACGGGGAATTCAGGGCGGACCTTTTTTACCGTCTCAACGTGTTTCCGATACACATGCCGCCTCTGCGCGAGCGGGGCGCCGACATCATGCTTCTGGCCGACCACTTCGTTCACAAGTATTCCGAAGAGTTCGGCAAAAAAGTGGAGCGGATATGTTCGCCTGCCATCGACGCGCTTATGGCATATCACTGGCCGGGCAACGTGAGAGAGCTTGAGAACTGCGTGGAACGCGCCGTGCTGTTGAGCCAAGACGGAGTGATACATTCATATAATCTCCCCCCGTCGCTGCGCATGAGAACGACGGAAGCGAAAACTGAAAAGGCCGGCTCTCTCGAATCGCTGCTTGAAGCGTACGAACGAGACCTGATAGAAGAAGCCGTCAAATACGCCGGAGGCAACCAGTCCGCCGCCGCCCGCGAACTCGGCACGACCAAACGCGTCATTCAGTACAAAACCGCAAAATACGGAATTGATTGCAAGAAATACAAGTGATTCCCATTGCCATCAGACAGCTTGCATTTTCACCATCCGGGATCGCATAAACATAACAACGCGCGCTCGCGGTTGCTTTATCGCATTTGCTTATTAAATGTTTGCTTTTTTGCGCCTTGCGCCGATTATTATGCGAGCATAAACTATTGTACAGAACAAGGTTAGCCATAGGAAGGGACTTGACACTCGAACCATTTTGATTTATAAAATTATACATATAATTAATGATTGAAAAATAGAAGCGGCCCGCTATCTAATAAGGCGGGCCGCTTCGCATTTTGGGAGGCGGCATGAACAAGTTTTCCGTATTCATTGATGGCGAATTCTTGTTTTTTACTTTTAAAAGCATGGGCATTCAGGAAAAAGACATCGACTGGCACGCATTTCATGGACTTATTAGAAATAAAATCGAAAACTACACTAACGCGCGTCCGATGGTAGGCAGAATACATATATTTAAAGCCGAAAGCGTTGCTTTTTTTCCGGTGAAACGCAATGAATGGTTTAATAATAAACTCAAAAATGACATTAAGGAATACAAGGTTTACGATGCCGACAACCGACTAATTACAGATTATGCGTCTTTAACCGAGGATGATATAGAAAAAATACGTTTGAGAGCGGTGACCGATCTGAAGGATTTTAAAGAGAAATATATGAGCGGAGTTTTGGGTAGATATAGGCACATAACAATTAACAACGCTTTTATTGAGTTGAGCCTGCCCGGATTCGTAAAATATGATCCGATAATTGGAAGGCCAATAGAGGAAAAAGGCGTTGATGTCGGAATAGCGACGGATATGATTTTAAAAAGCGATAACTACGATGTGGCCATAATACTTTCGGGCGACGCCGATCTGACCCCTGCCATAAAACAGATTAAAAACAAGATGAAATTTGTCTTCCTTTTGAGAGTTTTTAAAGAAAAGCCGCCCAGACCAGTGGGAATATCCGATCAGTTATCTCAGCTTGTTGACGGATACATCGATTTCCCATTGTGTGAGATTCCATTTTCTTTTCGCATTAGCTGTGACACGTGCGCAAACACAATCAATGTGGATAATTATTTCTTAAGCGATATTAACTTTCTATCAAGAGAAGACGTTCGACTCACTCATACTTGCAAGTGCGGACAAATTCTGGATTTCAACAGGACTGTTTTCGAGAATTGACTCGTTCGTTACAGTCTGTGTTTTAGATGGCGGTCCATGGAGTAGGGGAAAGTGAAGTTGCATTTGGGGCATTTGTAGGGGGGCATGGACGCGGCGGGGACTTTGAACTCGGCTCCGCATTCCTCGCACTTGTAGTCCACGAGCGTTTCAGGCGGGGCGATGTCGGCCTCGAACATGGTTGACCTGCATGCAGGACACCAGTTGTCCCGGACGGTTTTTTCAGGCACGGCAAACATCAGGTATCCGCAACTGTTGCATTCATAGGCTTTTTCGCTCATGTTCGCTCCGCGCTCCGCTTTTATTGGTTCCGGCAATATATTATAGCACATCGCGCCGATTTTTCATTCGCTCTCCCATGCTTGATGTTTTATGTTTATACTAACGTATGATTTTTTGCGGTTTGCGAGCGCTAAAAAATGGCAATGGCGCAATGTGACGCCGGGAGGTTTGAAAAATGAAACGCTTCTTCGGGACGGCGATGGCGGCGGTTGTTCTTTTTTCCGTTCTGTGCATGCAATCAAACGCCGAGGTGGTCGCGGAATACGGAAAAGGCAAGAGGGAAGACATCAATGGCGTGACTGTGATTCACCTTGTGGGTTCGCACCGCGAGATGGGGCTTCAGCACGGCAATCTCCTGAAGCCGGAGATACATAAGCTGACGAATTATTTTTTTGAAGAAAAGGGAGCGATGTTCGGAGCGAGCATAGGCGACATCCGGGCGGCTGCCGCAGTGATAGAGCCGTTCATCCCGGCGAAATATATTGAGGAAATGAAAGCGGTAGCGGAAGGCGCTGAGATTGATTACGAGAAAGTTCTTTTCTCAAATATTTTTTTAGATGTTGTGTCCGCGCACTGGGTGGGAGTGGGGCCGCAGTGCTCCAACTTCGCTGCCCTACCCTCTATAACCCGCAACGGAGACATCGTTCACGGTCGCAATTTGGACTGGTCGGCGGACGCGACTATAGCGAGCGTGAACACGCTGTTCGTGTACAGGCCCGACGACGGGATAGCGTTCGTCGCGCCCGGCTGGCCGTCGATTGTGGGGATTCTTACCGGCATGAACGCCGAAAAGTTGAGCATGGGCGAGATGACCTCCATGTCCAGCGACGCGTCGTTGAAAGGAATGCCTATAATGATTCAACTCCGGCTTCTTGTGGAGACGTCCGGGTCGCTCGACGAGGCTTTCGCCGTTCTCAGGGACAACCCGCGCACGACCGGCTACAACGTGATAGTGGCGGACGCGAAGGCCGCCGACGCGATGGTAGTCGAGCAGTCCGCCGCCGACATTTTCCGCGCCGGGCCTAAAGACGGATTCGTGCATCGCGCAAACCATTACCTTCACCCTAAACTGCAACAGACCCAGAACAGATATATGGCGATGTTTTACGATGGCAAAAAATCCGACACTTATTACAGGTATCAAAGGATAGAGCAGCTTGTGCGCGAGCGCAGCGGGCAGATAGACGCGGAAGCCGCGATGACGATAATGAGCGACCAGTTCGATCTCTCCATCGGAGCCGTTCCCGACAACCTGAAAAACACGGTTTGCAAGTCGAACACTCTGCAGAGCGTCGTTATGCTTCCCGGCAGCGGGGAGATTTACGTCGGGTTCAAAGACATCCCGGTGTGTCACGACTACGTCAGGGTCAAAGTGGAATTCTAGCATGATGGAATCGACGATATACTAATAACTCCGAGGCGTCTCTATCGGAAAAGCCGAAATGAATGTTCCGCGTCCCGGCCTTCATAGCGACAAAATGGATTCCCGCTTACGCGGGAATGACGGCACAAGAGACGATATACATATTTTTCCGGCTGGTACGCAAGCGACAACAGCAATGTGTATCCTGATATAAAACTGACTACGTTTATAAGCAGTCGTAGAAAACGAAAATGCGCAAATCGGCGGCGACCGCTTTTCCGCGTTAAACGGTCATCAGTGTCATTCCGCCGGTGACGTAGATGTGCTGGCCTGTCATGTAAGAGCCATCATCGGAAGCGAGAAACGCGACAACGCCGGCTATGGTGTCCGGTGAAGCTATCTTGCCGAGGGGTATCTTTTTAGTTTCCTCTTCGATGATTTTTTCGACGGGTTTGCCGAAAGCGTCGGATTTCATTTTCCAAGCCATGCGCTCCATGTCGGTGTCAACTTTTCCGGGACAGACGGCGTTGACGCGAATTTTATGGGAAGCCAGTTCGAGGGCCATGACTTCCGTAAGAGCGATAACGCCTGATTTGGCGGCGCAGTAGGCTCCGAGGAACGGGTAAGGATATCTGCCGCGCCAAGAAGAGATGTTAATGATAGCCCCGCCGTTGCGCAGGCTGACCATCCATTGGGCGGCGGCGCGCGACACAAGGAATGTGCCGGTGAGATTTATGTCGATCATCTTGCGCCAGTCCGCCGGGTTCATCATAAAAGAAAGGTTCATGCCGAAAGCGGCTCCAGCGTTATTGACGACGATGTCGAGCCTTCCGAATTTTTCCTTAATCGCGGCGATTACTTCGGCGACGGCTTTCTCGTCAGTGATATCGACATGGACGGGAAGAGCGGAGCGGCCCAAGCCTTCAATCTCTTTGGCGCGGGAGTTCAAATCGCCCCACATCTCGTCAGATTCCGATTTGTCCTTGCAGAGGTCGGCGATGACGATATCCGCGCCGAGAGAAGCGAGTTTGAGGGCGATGGCGCGTCCGATGCCGCGTTCTTTTGCCGCGCCTGTCACCAGAGCAACTTTTCCTGTGAGGTCTGCCATGATGCAAAAATCTCCTTGTATGTGTATTGGCGGCAGCGAGCCGCTGATTTCATTTACAACAGTTTATCCAAATCGACGCCTTTTGTCTCAGGAAGCAAGAAAGCGATCATAAGAGCGGCGGCCAGAGGGCCTATGGCAAGGAAGCTTACGGCGGTTCCCAGACCGCCCGCGACGCCGGCTATGCTGCCGACAATGAAAGGAGCGGCCACCTGAGCCGGACGGCCCATTAGCGAGTTGCACCATGCCGCCGCGTTGCTCCTGAGTTCGGTCGGGAACAGTTCCGCATTGAACGTGCTGGTTATGGGGAGTATCGCGAAAATGAAGAACATGCTGACGACCACCGAGGGGAGCATCATAGCGCCGGCGGCGTTGAAAGCCCAGACGAGCGAGGCCGCTCCGGCGGTGAAAAATATGACTCCGGTAAGTTTTCTTCCGATTTTGTCCATCATCACGCCGCTGACGACGTAGCCGGTCATGCCGACGACGGCGGCGACGGCCATCGCCGGGCCGACCTGATCGACGGTCCATCCGCGCTCCGTCTTTGCGAAGGCGACCCAGAAGTAAATGACGCCCGCGTAAGCCAGATAGCCGAGGAACCAGATTGCGCCGACGGCGGGGACATATTTTCTGCTGGGAGTCTTCCAGATATGCCAGAGGGAAGGAGGCGCGGCGGCTCCGGCGGCTTTGAGCGCGGAGAAGTGCGCCGTTTCTTTTATCAAAAGGACGAGAGCCGGGGCTAAAATCAGAGGCGCGCCGCCTGCCCAATACATCCCTCGCCAGCCCCATACCGGAAGAATGTTTTTGCTGATTATCATAGCGAAAGCTCCGCCGAGTCCGCCTGCGACCTGAAGAAGCGCCACGCATGTCGCCCTAGATTTTGCCGGGCATTCCTCTATCGTCATCACTATTGCCGTGCCGAACTGGCTCACTAGAAACATCTTAGCGATGAATTGGGCGGCCATGAAAACCCAAATGCTGGGACTCATCGCGGTTATCACGCTGAACGTGGTGAACCCGCACAGCGAAATGAGCAGTATCGGCTTTCTTCCGAACCTGTCACCCAGCCTTATGACGAAGAAACCCAAAATGGCGCCGACGTTAATCAAAGTCAAGACTACCTTAATGACATAATTCATTGACACGCCGAATTCGCCGGGAAGGATGTCGATGACGAGGCTGATAATGAAGAAGTCATAACCTTCGCAGAAGGTCGCGACGCACAGAAGGAGCATCATCATTATCACATAACCGCGCGGGCGCGCGTCGCTGCCAGATGCGGAGCCGATTTCCATATTGTCTCCCCAAAGTGATTTATCGCCGTCAAGCCTAACATATCAGACATTGAGTCGTAAGGTCAACACAAAAAGCGCGGGAGCCCTCAGCGAGGAAACGAAACTTCACGCGGCAGGGGCTTTGTGTTAAACTGATGTCGGGCAGGAACATCTTTGTTCCTGCCGCTGGGAGACATTACTATGATAAGCAACATCAAGAGGGTGGGAATACGGGTAAACAAGCAGAAGGTAGAGCCTGAAAAAGTCAAGGAACTCAAGGACTGGCTGGAAGAAAAAGGCGTGGGAGCGACGGTTGTCAAGGACGCCGCCGAGCGGTTGCCTCGCGGGCTTGATCTGCTAATAGTGATGGGCGGAGACGGCACGCTGCTGGGGGGGGCGCGCATGGCGGCAAAAGAAGGCGTCCCCATCGTTGGAATCGATTTTGGCGGCCTCGGTTTCCTCACCGAAATCAAATATCTTGACGCGCGGAAAGCGTTGTCGAAAATTCTCGAAGGAGACTGTCAGATAGAAGAGCGCTCGATGCTTGAAACCGATCTGACGTGCAGAGACTCCGGGAAAAGGATAACGCTTCCGGCGGTAAACGACGTTGTCATATCAAAGAACACCGGAATAATCGTCAGGTTGAAGATATTCATCAACGACGAATACTTCACGGAGTTTCCGGGGGACGGACTGATTATATCCAGCGCGACAGGCTCGACGGCATACTCGCTTTCGGCGGGCGGGCCGATGGTGTCTCCGGGGCTGGACGTGATAGTGATAACGCCTATCTGCCCGCACACGCTGCTGGAAAGGTCGCTTGTGATAGCCGGAAACGATGTCACTAGGGTCGCCGTGCCGTCCGTAAGAACGGACATCATGGCGATAATCGACGGACAGAAGGAACAGCCGCTAGAGCCGGGCAGCGAGGTCGTCGTCCGCAGGGCGGAGCGCCCTGCCCGCTTCGTCAGGCTTAAACCTTCTCGGTTTTTTGAAACGGTAAGAGGAAAACTTCACACCAGATGAGGCCCGGTTTTGATACGCGAGTTCAGCGCGCATGACTTCGCTCTCGCCGACGACCTGAAAGTGTCGTTGGGCGGCGGACTAAACGTCATCACAGGAGAGACAGGCTCCGGGAAATCGGTTTTAGTGAACGCGATAAACCTGCTGTTGGGCGGAAAAGCGTCCGGAGCGATGGTGCGGTCGGGAGCCGAAAAGGCATCGTTGGAGTCGGTTTTCGACTGGGAGCCGCCCGCCGACGCTTTGGCCGCTCTGAACGAAGCCGGCATCGCGGTCGAGGACGGAGAGTTGATAATTCAACGCGAGATATCGGAAAACGGGAGATCGACGGCGAGGCTCAACTCGCGCGCCGCTTCCGCCGCCCTGCTCCGCTCGGTGGGAGAACGGCTGGCCGACATTCACGGGCAATATGATCATCAGGCGATATTGAGAGGAAGAGACCACACCCGGTTTCTGGACGCGCTCGGCTCGGATTCACACCGGTCGCTTGTCCGCGAAGCCGCTTCCCTTAGACGCTCTCTGAACTCCTTGACTTCGGAAAAAGAGAGCGTCGAATCGCAGAGAAGAAAACGGGAGGACGAGCGCGACTTGCTCCTCTTCAGGATAAACGAGATTGAATCAGTGGTGAAAAGCGAAGAAGAGCACGCTGAAGCCGAAAGAGAGGCGCGGCTGCTGGAACGAGCTTCTGAACTAGCCGAGGCGGCGTCCAACGCTTTCTCTATGGTGGGCAGAGATTCGAACGAGACTTCCGCTCTCAATCTTATCGCATCCGCGCTGGGAGAGTTGGACAATCTCGAAGGAGTCGAGCCGAGACTTGACGCGGCAAGGGAGAAACTGCTTGAGGCGGACGCTCTGGCGGACGCGGCGGCGAGAATCCTGCGCGACCTTTCGGACGAGATAGAGGCTGACCCGGAACGACTCAGGGGGCTTCAGGACAGGCTGCTGGAGACGCGGGACCTGATGAAAAAAAATAGATGCGACGGCGTCGGCGGGCTGTTGAGCGCAAGAGACGCGGCGCGAGCGCGGGTGGCCGAACTCGACCGCAGCGACGCCTCCGGAGCCGAGCTTGACGAAGCTATTAAAAAAACCCGCTCTCAATTGTCCGAGAAATCGGCTAAACTTACCGAATGCAGAAAAAAGACCGCTGCGACTTTTGAGAAACAGATGAAAAAAGAACTTGGCGAACTGGCGATGAAGGGCGCTTCATTCGAGGTGGAGTTCAGAAGCGCGCTCGACGAAGACGGCGTTCCTTCCGCGTCCGGCGCCGAGACTGCCGAATTCCTGTTTTCGGCAAATCCCGGAGAGCCTGCCCGCCCGCTGGGAGATGTCGCTTCTGGAGGCGAGATGTCGCGCGTGATGCTGGCCTTCAAAACGCTTCTCAACCGCTGCGACGACGCTCCCACCCTGATTTTCGACGAGATAGACTCAGGCGTTGGCGGGCTGACCGCAAACGCAATAGGAAAGAAACTCGCGGCGCTCGCGAAAGACCGTCAGGTGCTGGCGGTAACCCATCTTCCGCAGATAGCGGCGTTCGCGGACACGCATGTGGCGGTGTCGAAAGAAGGAAGAGGCGGTCGCACCGTAATGCGCGCCTCAATAGCCCGCGGCGAAGACAGGTTGCGTGAGATATGCAGGATGCTCGGCGATTCCGGAGTGAGAGACGCATCCGCTTCGATGGCAAGGCAGATGATAGACGACGCGGAACGGGATAAATCCGACGGCGATTCAAAAAAGACGCCCGCCCGCGAGCGCTCAAAAAAATAGGAATGGCGCGCGACGCGCGCGGAACCGAAAATGATATTTTCAGGAATAGCGAAAATCGACCGCCGCACAAAGAACTTGGTGAAAAGGCTTAAGCCCGGCGACATCGCGGTGATAATGCACGAGGACCTCGACATGGTTGCCGCTGAAAATCTCGTGGCATGCAAACCTCGCGCGGTGATAAACTGCCATTCCTCCATTTCGGGAAAATACGTAAACCGAGGCCCCTACCTGCTTATCGACGCGGGGATACCTCTCATAGACAACGCCGGAGACGAGCTTGCCTCCAAGATTTCCGAGGGAGACCGCGTCGAGGTTGTCGGCGGAGAGATACGCAAGAACGGCGCGGTCCTAGCGACCGGAGCGGTGGCTGACATACGGATGCTCAACGCGCGCAACCAACTTGCCAAAGAGCACATGGGAGAAGTCTTCGAGAACTTCGCGGCCAACACTCTGGCGTACCTCGACAAAGAGAAAAGCCTTCTATACAGCAATCTGAACATGGGGTCGCTGCGGTTGGACTTCAGGGGCAGGCAGGCGCTGATAGTCGTGCGCGGCTCGGAATTCAAAAAGGACCTCGACACGCTGCGGCAGTACATCCACGAACAGGGGCCTGTGCTTATAGCGGTCGACGGCGGGGCGGACGCGCTGATAGAATTCGGTTTCAAACCGAACATCATTCTGGGCGACATGGACAGCGTGACCGACGCGGCGCTTCGATGCGGGGCTATTCTGATAGTTCACGCGTACGAGGGCGGCGAGGCTCCCGGCATGGAGAGGCTGAATTCTCTCGGTCTGGAAGGCATTCCTATTCCCTCCATCGGAACGAGCGAGGACTTGGCGCTTCTGCTGGCGTTCGAGCGCGGCGCGGAGCTTATCACAATCGTCGGAAGCCATTTCAGCGTCGAGGAATTTCTCTCTAAAGGCCGGGGCGGCATGGCCAGCACTTTTCTCACCCGGCTGAGGGTCGGCTCCGTGCTCGTGGACGCCAAGGGCATAAGCAAACTTTATCAGAACAAAGTCAGGCCGATGCTGCTGATTTATCTTGCGGCGGCGGCGGCTTTTCCGATTGCGGCGATTTTTCTGGTTTCGCCGCTCGGCCCTTTAACGCAGCAGTTCATGCGGCTGCTTAAATTGATGTTTAATATGTGACGGGAGGCTTTTCTTGGGACCTATAGATATCAAATACCACGCGTTGTCGCTTGCCGCCGTTTTTCTTGCTTTAGGGGTCGGAATCATCGTCGGCAGCAGCACCAATTTCTTCGGCATCAGCGCCATACTCGAACGTCAGGATCAAGTGATTCAGAAGCTTGAAACGAACTACAAGGAAATCCGCAAGGAAATGAGCGAGTCCAAGAGCCAGCTTGAAGGCGCGAGGGAGCGGATAGCCTCCCTCGAAGGCACGATGGTGCCGAAGCTCCTCGAAGGCAGGCTTGAGGGGCTTCGCGTGGGCGTAGTGACAATCGGCGACATATCGGCTCTTGCCCCCGAAGGAGACGACTCTGTCGCCGGACCGCTGAAAACAGCCGACGCCTCTGTTGTTTTTAAACTGAGGCTCGCGCCTGAAAGGCTAGTCGAACTCGCCGGGGAGTCTCCTTCCGATTACACCGAGCGCCTTGCGAAGGAACTTCTTCGAGGCTCCTCTTATGGCTCGAAGCTAACTGACTCTTTTCTTGCGGACGGAGCAGTCGCGGCCGGCGGTTTCAGTTCGGGCGCGGACGCAATCGTTTTCGCGCTCGGCAAGGACCTTGACCCTCAACTTCTGCGAACTGTTCTCATCCCTCTTCAGCAAGCTGCCATTGAGAATAAGGGCATAGTCGCCAATGTGGTATTCGGCGAGAGCGAGCCTTATCAGAGCGTTTTCAAACCGACGCCTTATCCTTACTTTCAAAGCGCAGAGAGCATAAACAGCCAGATTGACCTTATCATGAGCCTGCGTGAAATACAGAAACAGAGGCAGGGAAAGGCGGGCGGATTCTGATGCTTAATCCCGGAACCGTGTCGATAATCATCCCGGCGTACAATGAGGCGGACAGGCTTGGCCACACGCTCGAAGCGCTCATTCACTGCGGGTTGGGAGACGAAACGATAGTGATCGACGACGGTTCGACTGACGACACGGCGCAAGTGGCCCTCGCGCACGGAGCGCGGCTTGTGAGAAGACCGAAGAACCGAGGCAAGGGAGCCGCGCTGAACGCCGGCCTTGCGGCGGCTCTCGGCGAGACCATCATGTTTCTCGACGCCGATCTCGGCGACAGCGCCTCGAACGCGCGTCCGATACTCGACGCCGTCCGCTCCGGCGGCGCGGACATGGCCATAGGCAGTTTCTCAGTTCCCGGAGGCGGGTTCGGGTTCGTTCTCAAATTCGCCAGATGGGGAGTCCGTCTCATGTGCGGATACACTGCGACATCCCCCCTCTCCGGTCAGCGAGCGTTGCGCCGCTCAACTCTCCAATGTGTATATCCTCTAAGAAATGATTTCGGGGTGGAAACATCCATGCTCATCGATGCGGTGCGCGCCGGAAAAAAGGTGGTCGAGGTTCCCGTCGCGCTCTCCCACAGGCCGACCGGCAAAACTCTTCGCGGCTACATGCACCGCGCCCGGCAGGGTCTGGATATTTCAAGGGCTTTGCTTTCAGCCGCCTTCAAACGCAAGGCAAAATAAACCCGGATATTTCACGAGAAAACCTCATATTCTTCTCGCCGCTGTTCCATAAGATTGTCCGAACGAATCCAGATTGCCGTCGATTATCAATATCTCTGAAGAAGGCCGAAAGAGGCCGAATTGTCTTTCATAAAACTTTCCCAGCCTAACATGTAATAGAGATTGTCATTTATAGCTCGTCCGGCGCGGAGGTTCAATTGAAGGTCGTTCGGGTCGGATATCTCGCCTACGTAATAAGTTTTGTTTTTCTGATACTCGAACCCGCCGCCAAGCTTGCCGCTTTTGACGCCGAACTTGTACCACATGTCCGGCTTGAAACCTTTGACACCGAACTGCAGGTTGGACGTGCTGTTTTCTCCGAGGTCGTCGAATCCGAAAAGATAAAACACTTCGGAGTTAGGCGGGAACACCCGGACGTTCATGTCGGCGAAATACTTATCTTTCCTGCCCTCGTATCTAAGGCCGAAATCGGGTTTGAATTCTGTGGCGTTTATGGCGCGGATCATCTTGGTGAAACTGCTTGCCGCTTTGTCGGCGTTCTCCATCGTGGCTCGCGTAGTCTTTATCGTCTCGCGTATGTCCTGATTGATCTCGGTGTCGGTAACGAGGTCCCTGATCGCTCGCGTTGATTCCTCCACATGTTCCAGCGATTTTTTCAGCGTGTAAACGGTCTGCTTGATTTCGCTTTTGAAAAGCTCGTCTCCCACAATGTCTTCCGTGTGCAGAACCACGCGGTCAACATCGGTTATGAGCGTGTCAATTTTCAAAGAAGTAGCCTTGAGATTCTCCGTGATTATTCTGGCGTTTTCGAGAGTGTCGACAACCTTGCCGCTGCCTGTGTCGCCGGTTTGCCTGAGCGCTATAGTGAATTTCAGGGCTTCCTCGGTTATCATGCGGACATTCTCGGTGGTGGCGAAGATGTCGTTCTGAAGCCTCTCGCTCTCCATCATCACGCGGGTTTTTGCGAGTATCAGGTTCATCTCGGCGAGCGCTGTGTTTGCCTTGTCGATGATATCCGGAACTGTGGCTGGAGACTTCGTTTCGCTGACGATATCGCCGTCTTTGAAATAGACGTAAGGAGGAGTGACGTTGGGTGGAGCCTCGATGTTGAGCACTTTGTCTTCGAGGAACCCGACTTTGATAGTAAAACTGGAGGTTTTATGAATCTTATATTTCTTTTCGATGCGAAGGTTGAGCATGACGTCGCCGTTGTCCATCAGTTCCATAGATTCGACCTTGCCGATGCTGATGCCTGAAAGCCAGACGGCGTTGCCCGCGCCGAGGCCCTGAACGTTGGAGAACACGGCTTTAAGCGTGTAGCTGTTATCGTTGTCGAGGCGCATTTCCTGAACGCGGTTGTAGCCTATGATCAGGATGGCGGCGGCGGCCAGAACGCCCGCGCCGACTTTGAAGTAATGAGTGAACATTTAATTTCCTCCGATCGCGCCGCCGGGCCGCATGGCGTTGAGAAACGCGCCTATGTGCGGATGCCCGCAGCGCTCCAGTTCGTCGAGTTTGCCTTCGGCCAGTATGCGCCCTTCGTGTATCATCGCTATTCTGTCGCTGATGCGCGACGCGGCGTCTATGTCGTGCGTGACCACTATCGATGTCGTGCCGTACCTGTCGCGCATCCTCATAATCAAGTCTGAAACAGTGGCGGTCAGGAGCGGGTCGAGCCCGGCGGTCGGCTCGTCGTAGAGGAGCGCGCGCGGGCTGAGCGCAAGCGCTCTGGCTATCGCAACGCGACGCCTCATCCCTCCGCTCAACTGGTCGGGCCTGTTTTCTTCCACGCCCTTCAATCCTACCGCCTCAAGCCTTTCCCTCACTATTTCCCTTATCTCTTTCTCTTTCATCCGAGTGTGCCGCCTGAGCGGGAACGCCACGTTCTCCCTCACGTTCATCGAATCGAACAGCGCGCCCTCCTGAAAAACCATCCCCATCTTCTTGCGCACCTCGTTCATCGTGGTTTCCGAAAGGTCGTCCACCCTCTCCCCGTCGATGAAGATTTGCCCAGATGTCGCGTTGATAAGTTTCATCAGGGCGCGAAGCAGAGTGCTTTTGCCGCAGCCGCTTCCGCCCATGAGCGTGACTATCTCGCCGGCGGCCGCGTGGAAATTTACTCCGTCTAGCACCGTCTTCGGCCCGAATTTCACCACTAGGTCTTTTGTCTCAATCATAACTTTTAGCAACCCCGCCCGCGCCGCGCGCGGGCTGCCCGCATTTTGCCGATGCGGGTTAAAACAGAAGCACGGTCAGCGCGTAGTTCAGCGCGAAGATGCTCACGATGGAGGCGACCACTGCGTTAGTCGTCGCCTTGCCGACGCCTGAAGCGCCGCCTTCGGTGTGCATCCCCTCAACGCATCCTATCAGCGCTATCGTTATCGCGAAAAGCCCGCTTTTCAGCATTGCGGCGGACACGTCCCGCTGTTCCACCAGCCTCGGTATGTAGCTGTAGAAAACTTCCCAGTTCACTCCGTAAACCTGATGAGCGACCATGTATGCGGCCATGATTCCCGTCAAACCGGCTATCACTGTTGCCACCGGAATCATTATCATCAGCGCGAGCATCCTCGGAGCCACAAGATACTGAATCGGGTTCACCGCAAGCGACCTGAGCGCGTCTATCTGCTCGGTCACTTTCATCGAGCCGAGTTCGGACGCGATGGAGGAGCCTACTCTGCCAGCCATAACCACTGCCGTCAGGACAGGCGCAAGCTCGCGCACCATCACGAACGCTATACCGCCGCCTATGAACTGCGTGGTGCCGAACCTCACAGCCTGCTCTGTTACCTGCACGGAAAGGATCATCCCGGTGAATCCCACGACAAGAAGAGTTATCGGGATGGAATTCACTCCGAGGTTGGACATGTGAAAAATGGTCATGCGGAAATCCACGGACAGGCGCGCAAAGTATGTCAGGGTGGTCGCCAGCATGCCGGCCAGTTTGCCGACATACTCGACCGCCGTCACAATCGGGTGAAACGCGGTTTTTCCCATTCTTCCCCCGCCTGTCAGAAAGCCGCGCGATCGTTGAAGAACTCGCGGAACTTGCTGAAATCGTTGACTATCCTGCCCACTCCCCGGATGGCGGTAAGTTCAGGCTCTTTGGACATATTGACCTTGACCTGAAACCGGCTCTGAAAATAATCCGCCAGTCCTTTAAGCAGGCTGCCGCCGCCGGTGAGAATAACGCCTCTGAAAAATATATCCTCGTAAAGTTCCGGCGGAGTTTCTTCGAGCGCCGCCTGAAGCCCGTCCGCCAGAGGTTTTAATCCTTTGTAAAGCATCGCGGCCAGATCGACATGCGGTATCTCTATCTCCTGCAGGCCTGAGCCGCCCTCGGTGTCCATCCGCCTGATGTAAATTTTCTCCCCTTTGCGGGGCTGAAGCCCTACTTTTATCTTCGCCTGCGCGGCTTCCTCTCGCGAAGACGCCGTGCCGAGGTTCACTTCTATAAGCCTCTGAACCATAGCCGTAAGGTCGTCGCCGCCGAATTCGAGCGTGCGGCCCACTATGATTTCGTTCGACGCGATTACAGAGATGTCCGTCACCCCCGCTCCGATGTCCACAATCAGACTTCCGCGCGGGTCGTTCATATTGCCAGTAATCGCGACGTATGAGGCCAGATTGCATGGTACTAAATAGATTTTTCCCGCTCCGGCTTCACGCGCGGCGTCGCAAAGCGCGCGCTCGTGTACCGAACTTATTTTTATCGGAACCGCCGCCGCCACCATCGGCCTGAGCGCCATCGGCGATTTCATAGCCTGCGAAAACACCTTCCTGAGCATGAACCGGGTGGCCGCGTAATCGGCGATCACCCCTCGCGCCACCGGACGTATCATCTCGGAACCGGCTCCCAGTTTGCCGGCTCTCTCGGACGCGCTCCGTCCTATGTACAGCACCCGCTTGCTGCGCGTGTCCGCAACCATTGCGGTCGGCTCGCTGTACGTAATTTTATTGCCTGACACAAGCGACGTCTTGCTCGTGCCGAGGTCCAGCCCGAGCCGCGGCGCCAGAAAAGGGATCATCCTTCAGCCCCCGCGCTGAATCCGGGACGCTCCGGCCCCGAACTATACATATTAGTAATATCCATATATGTTGATGATTATTTGCTTCGGACGTTTCAAATCGACAATATCGCCCCGCCGTCCTTTCTCATTTGACCGTATTGGTGAAATACAGGCTAACTATTTCTTTCTTTGAAAATTCCGTCATCGAAACCCTGTATCCGGGAATCCGATTCCGCCATGTCCAGCCTTTTGGCCGCCAGACGCGCAAAACCGGCGTCCAGTTCCACACCACAGAAGTCCCGTCCGAGCTTCTTTGCCGCCACCGCAGTCGTCCCCGACCCCAGAAACGGGTCAAAAACCATCGCCCCCGGCCTCGAACTCGCCAATATTATTTTCGCCAGCATCTTTTCCGGCTTTTGTGTCGGGTGACATGTGTTTTCCGGCATCGACCAGAACGGGACTGTTAGATCGTTCCAAAGGTTGGAAGGATGAGTGAGCCTGAACCTGCCTGCGGCGTCCTCCGACCAATCCTTGGGCGCTCCGTTCTCCGTGTAAGGCGCGAGCGTGCGCCTTTTCACCTTTACCGCGTTCACGTCGAAGTAATACTCCTCGCCGACCGTGCAGAACCAGATGTCCTCATGGCAGTTTTTCCAGTTATTTTTTGCGCCGCGCCCCTTTTCCCGCTCCCATGTGATGCGGTTTCTTATAATGAAGAATTTTTCAAGCGCCCTCTGCGCCGCCGCAGACGATTTCCAGTCCGAACAGACATATATCGACGCGTTTTTCTTCAACAGGCGCGCCAGCGGAGCAAGCCATGACTCCATCCATCCGGCATAAGCGTCATCGGCCCGCTTCCTGAACGCCGACGCGTTGAACGTCTTGTTCATATTGTACGGCGGGTCCACGAAACACAAATCCACGAATTCTTCAGGGAGAAGAGGCAGAGCGTCGAAAACATCCATGTTAAACACCCGCCCGCGCGCGTCTTCAACCGTCGCCGGCGCGTCAATGCGCGCGAGCTTCGCGTCATATTTCGCCGCTTCCTCTTCCGTCAGCCTTATCGTCCTGTTGTTCTTCGCTCCGGATTTCATTTGCTCTTTTCCATTTCATCGAAATCAAAAACTGATTATAAGCGTTCAGCCGATTGCGTGAAACAATAATGCCATAAAACACCTATTATTTCTATGATTTTTATCGGAGACATCTAAAGGTTTTTAATTTTCCGCCGATAAAAGTGATATGAAGATAGATACGAGCACATTTGCGGCGTTTGCGGCCAAGAGCATGGAAAAGCTCAAGGCGGACTTCGACCCTGCCGAAAAAGAGCGCGAAGGCAGCCTCAAAGCGATTCTTACGAGAATAAAGAACGCCCGCATATCCCGCGACCTCAGAGACCACTACTCTAAGCTTGTCCGCACTATGGCCGCAGACGACAGATTGGACGACAAGCTGATCAAAAGCATCCTTGAAATAATTTTTCTTCTGGAAATGACATCTTCCGAAAACGAAAAAAACGAGGAATACGCGGTCGGAAACGCTGAGAAAACCGTTAACGATGAAATGAAACAACTCCGCAGCGACCGCGCAGAGATAAAAACCCGCAAAGAAAGCCTGCAAAAACTCCGGGACAGCTTTTCCGCCATTGCCTGATTCCGTCAGCTACGCAAATTACATTTCCACATCGATATGCATGAGTTATATGAATTCTTGATTTATGCCTGATTGGTCAAAAGAAAATAAGGCCTTGAAAATTCCGACAAAAACATCGCAATACTCTCAAAATTGACCGTGCAAAAAGACGCGAAAAATCTAGAAAATATTTTTCTATAGGTTTTTTTCAGGTTAATATAACCCTTCTATCCATTGCGTCGCTATGAAATTTCGGGTGTTTATCTTATCATATAGTTCGACTGTCGGTTGAGTCGGCGGGGAATGATTATTTATGAATATGAAGGAAATCGGAACTCCGAGGAAGGCTTTCGGAATCGTCTGGGCGGCGGAGCTTGTGGCTCCGGCTATTTATGTGGTTATCGGACACAGTTTCATCAAAGGCGGGGCAATGAGCGCGTTTGCGTCCGGAAACTCTCTGCTTATGAAGGCGATGCTGGCGACGGGGGCCTTGGTTTTTATCGCCGGATTCGTCTTTCCGCAGATGAGGTTGAACGACGCCGCTTTTCAGAAGAAAGGCGGCGCGGACGAAGCCGCGCAATACGTCTTTACCACAGGGCTGATATCGCTAGGGATGTTTGAGACCGTCCCCCTGCTCGCTCTGGTATGGGGATTCGTCGCCGGGGATTTGACTTACCTTGTTCCTTCCGCAGTCATAGCGATGATAGCGATAATTTTTATACGCGGCCAGATAAATATGAGTTTCGACAGAGTTGAATCGTTGTTTCCGAACGGGAGAGGATAACATGCCGAGCGCCGAAAAAGGGCCGGAAGCGGTCAGGAAAATCTTTCAAACAAAAAAGATGGCGCTGATAGCGAGCCTGCCGGCTAATGACGTTGGGCTTGCGGTTGCGGCGCAAGCTGGCGGAGCGGACATGATAAAGATACATTTGAACGTCCGCCACGCGGCGAGCGGCGCGTGTTTCGGCTCATTCGCAGAGGAGCGCGCCCGGATAGAAGCCGTGCTTGGCTCAGTTGAAATCCCTGTGGGAATAATGCCGGGCGCGGCAACGGCGGCGACCGCGCTAGAACTGGAATCTCTTGCGGAAATGGGAATCGCGTTTTACGACATTTACGCTAGCGACATGCCTGCGGAATATCTCAAAGTCGAAGGAATAGAGGCAATGGTAGCGCTCGGTCCGGACTGGCGGGAATGGGAGCCGGAAAGATATTCTTCGCTGGGAGTCGGGCTGCTCGAAGCTTCCATAGTGAAACATGAGGAATACGGCAGGCCGCTGTTCGCGTCCGACCTCGCGGCGTATTCGAGGATAGCGGCGGCGTTCGCGGGAGCGGTTGTCGTTCCGACGCAGAAAGCGATCAGGCCCGACGAAACCGCGCTGCTGGCAAGATGCGGCGTCAGGGGATTGATGATAGGGAAAATCGTCGCGGGGGACAGCGCGTCCTCCTTTGAAAAGAGCGCGGCGGAATTCGCCCGGCGCATCGCCGAGCTTTAACCGCCCGGCACCGGAGTTATATGCATCCAATATTCTTTTCTTTTCCGCAGATTGAGATTCTAGGCAGGACGGTCGGGCCGTTGCATATTCACGCATACGGCGTGATGCTCGCGGTGGCTTTTCTGTTCGGCCTCGCGCTGCTCATAAGAGAAGGCCGCCGCTATAAGTTCTCTTCAGACGACATGCTGGACATGACGATTTACATAATTATTTCCAGCATAATCGGCGCGCGCATCATGTACATCTTGTTGTCAATAGGCGACTATTCCACCGACCCGCTGGGGGCGTTGAAGATATACGAAGGCGGGCTTTCGCAGCACGGCGGAGTCATCGGAGGCTTTGCGGGGCTTGCGCTGTTCGGTTGGAGAAAGAAATATTCCATCGCGGCGCTGTGCGACGCGGCGGCTCCGCCTCTTGTTCTAGGTTCGGCGGTCGCAAGATGGGGATGCTTCCTGAACGGATGCTGTTACGGAGCGCCGTGGAACGGGCCTTTCGCTATTGTTTTCCCCTCTTTGGGCGACGGTCTCCCCCGCCACCCGGCCATGCTTTACGACTCTTTCCTGCATTTCGCGCTGCTCGGCGCGATGTTCGCCCTCAGACGTTTCAAGCGGAAAGACGGGGACATGGTGGCGTTCTATCTTGTCGGTTTCGCTATTCTCAGATTCATCACTGAAATATTCCGCTCCGGGAACACCGGCGTGGCAGTCGTCGGAACGATCACCATAGCGCAGCTTGTGTCGATTCCGCTGATTGCCGCAGGGATATTCATCTATACGAGGCCCGCGAAGCCTGTCGCCGCGCCTTCCGCAAAAAATAACAAGAAGAACTCAAGCCCGCCGAAGAAAACCAAAGGCTCCTCCGCGTCCGCCCCTCAGAAGAAGAAAAATAAGGGGAAACGCTGAACTCATGTGTTCCGAATCGCCGCATGTCAATCAACTGGACGATGAGAATCTCGAAGACCGGGAACATGAGTTTCAGGCTGAGGCCGACTGCTCCCGGCTCGACATGTTTATTAAGGAACGCCTGACGACTCTTTCTAGGGGCCACATTCAAAGGCTGATAAAGACCGACTCCGTCTCTCTGAACGGAGTGGCGGCGAAACCTTCAAAATCCGTCCGGCCCGGCGATTGGATAAGGGTCTCCCTTCCGCCGCTTCAACCTTCGGACATTGTTCCGGAAGACATCCCGCTGGACATCATTTTCGAGGACGGCGATATAATAGTCGTCAACAAACCCAAGGGAATGACGGTTCATCCCGCGCCGAATCAATCCACCGGAACGCTTGTAAACGCCCTTCTGAAATATTGCGGCAACAGTCTTTCCGGCATAAACGGAGTGGCCCGGCCCGGTATCGTTCACAGGATAGACAAGGACACTTCCGGTTTGCTGGTGGTGGCAAAAACCGATTTCGCGCACAACCATATCGCCGAACAGATAAAACTCAGAGAGACGACCAAGAAGTACACCGCGGTCGCGCACGGCGCGCCCTCGAAAAGTTCCGGCCGCATCGAAACGCTCATCGCCAGAAATCCGAGAGACAGAAAAAAGATGTGCGTGGCGAAAAAGGACGGAAGGGACGCGATAACGCTATACGAGACGAAAGAAAAGTTCGGGCATTTTTCCGAGATTGACGTAAGGATTTTGACCGGGCGCACGCATCAGATACGGGTGCATCTGGCGCACATAGGATGCCCTATCGCCGGCGACGGCGCGTACGGCGGCGGCTCTCTAAAAACGCAGGAGCTTCGCGGGGATAGACGAGCGGCTTTTCAGGACGCCCTCGACCGGCTTCAGGGTCAGGCGCTTCACGCGCGCGAGATTTCTTTCAGACATCCGAGGACCAACGAGACTGTAAGTTTTACCGCGCCGCCCGCGCCGGACATAGCGGCATTCATCAATTTTCTAAAGGAGAACGATCCTCTTGAAGTTTAAGATTGAAGGAACGGAAGGAGCGGCCCGCGCGGGCGCGGTCGAACTGCCGAGAGGCAGTTTCCTGACTCCGGCGTTCATGCCGGTAGGCACGCAGGCCACCGTCAAAGGCCTCTCTCCCGAAGAACTGCGCGAACTTGGTTTCAGAGTGATACTGTCGAACGCGTATCATCTGTATCTGCGCCCCGGACACGAGCTTGTGGAATCGATGGGCGGACTCCACAAGTTCATGGCGTGGGACGGACTGGCGCTCACTGACAGCGGAGGCTATCAGATTTTCAGCCTGAAAGGGATGATAAAACTCACTGACGAGGGCGTGACGTTCAAGTCGCATCTCGACGGGTCGTCGCATTTCATCCGGCCCGAAGACAGCATGGCGATACAGAGGGCTATAGGCGCGGACATGGTCATGGCGCTGGACGAATGCCCTCCGGGCGACTCGGACAGAATAAAACTTGAGGCGGCGGTCGCTCGCACCGCCGCATGGCTGCGTCGCTGCCGCTCCGTTTCTCTCAAATCTCACCAGACGCTTATCCCGATTATTCAGGGCGGAACGGACCGCGAGATGAGGCGCAGGTCTGCGGATTTGACTCTCGAAATGGATTTCGACGCGCACGCGCTGGGCGGCCTCAGCGTCGGGGAGGAACGCGGCGCGATGCTTGACACTGTGGAGTTCGCCGCCCCGCTCCTGCCGCATGACAAACCCAGATACCTCATGGGCGTCGGAATGCCGTCGGACATCCTAGACGCTGTGGAGCGCGGGATCGACATGTTCGACTGCGTGCTGCCGACTAGGATGGGAAGAAACGCCGCCGCATTCACATCGCGGGGCAGGATTAATCTGCGAAACGCGGCGCACGCCCGCGACGACAGCCCGATCGACCCCGAATGCGACGGCGCGTGCTGCCGCAATTTTTCCCGCGCGTACGTCAGGCATCTCTTTATGTCCGGCGAGATTATGGCCGCGCGGATAACCTCTTTTCACAATCTCGCTTTTTATGCTAGAATGATGGCTCTCGCCCGAAAGGCGATACTCGAAAATAGATTCGCTTCTTTCAAGCGGGATTTCGAGGCAAAGCAAAACAACGGAGGCGTTAATGAATAACCCCCAGATAGTGAACCTAGTGATGATTGTCGGGTTCATAGCAATTTTTTACTTCATACTGCTCCGCCCCCAGAGCGTTCAGCAGAAGAAAAGAAAAGAGCTGCTGGAATCGCTTAAGGTGGGCGACAAGGTTTTGCTCAACAGCGGAATCTACGGCGAAATAACCGAGGTCAGAAAAAGCAGTCTTCGGGTGAAGATCGCCAAAGATGTTGTAGTCAGATTGGATCGCAGCGGAGTACAGTCTAAAACAAGCAAAGAAAAAGAAGAAGCCGACTAGACAGGGTCGAAATGTCTGAAAAGATTCACCCCGGTAAAGACGGAATAAGCGCAGCGGGAATAGCGATAGCGCTGGCGGTGTTCGTAGTTGTCGCGATGGGGCTGACGCGACTGTCCGACCGCGCGGTAACAGCTCCTGCTGAAATGACGGCGGCGCATCAAACGCTTCCGCGCGAACATGTCGAGCAGGCTCAAGTCGCCGCCGCGCCTGAGACGGGAGAAATCATGCCGCCCGCTCAAGCCGAAACGGAACGGCAAATCGTTGCTGCTGCGGAACCGCGCCGGGAACCAGCGCAACCCCGCCCCGCCCCGCCCCAACCCGCAGTTCGCCCAACTCCAGCTCAATCCGAGAAAACTTCTGTGACCATAAATAGGGTGCAACAAGCGGCGCGCCCGGTTCCGTCGGAGCTTCTTCCCAATGTGACCGTCCCCGCGCCCGGAAAACTTGTCGAGCCTCCGCCCGCTGTCGAAAAAGTCGATCCGAAATCCATCAACGACCCGGCGGCAGCCATGTGGTACTCAGTACGCGTCGGGTACACCGACAGCAAAGTGAGAGCGGACATCCTGCGAGACGTTCTGCGCGAACAGGGATTCCCGAAAGCGGACACCGTGAACGGGGGCGACGGAACGTATTTCGTTTCTCTCGGCGATTTCAACTACCGGTATCAGGCCGAACAGGTGTCGGACTCGGTGAAAGACAGGACGAGCCTTCTGCCGATGATTCACGAAAAAACGGTGGCTAAATAAATATCTATCGCAACGCAACCGGCGCGATAATAGCCGCGCCGCAAACAACTCGAAAAGAATCCATGGAGGAATATACAATGAAAAGAATAATCAACGCACTGGCGGTCGCGGCGCTCGCGCTTTTTGCCGCTGTTATGGCAACGCCTGTTTTCGCAGCATCGTCCGACTCCGAGAAAGAAATCGCATCGGTATTCGAATCGCTTTGCGGCAACGCTGAAAAGAAGGTTGGCATACATGTGAAACCGGCTTCGCCCGCTCCCGGCAAGGCTTACTCCTCTGCGTCAATCTCGTATCTTTCATACGAGTTTGCGTCCGGCATGTGGATATTCAGGGAGATCGAGACGTCTGACACCGGAGCGAAAAGAGTTTCCGGCGCGTGGAAGAATGTTCCGTTGGTTTCCGTATCCGGCGAAAAAACATTCAAAGACATCTATATAGACGACGCGTCCGTGCGAGGATATTCCGGAGAGGCGCTCGACCGCGCCCGACTCGAATATCTCCTCTCTCTTGATGGAATATCTTTTGACGGCGCTTCACTGAAACAAGCGGCAGCAAGCGCGGCTTCGGCCGATTCCGATAGAGTTGCCGTTCGTCAACTTCCCGCTCAGGCTTATTCTCAGGATTCCATCCCCGAACCTGTCATGAAGCTCATCATGGAGAAGCTTGACCCGGTGGTTTACACGGGCCTAATCATCGACGCCACGGAGACCGGAGCGAAAAGAACCCTCTCGCCGAACATCGTCACTTCCGACGGAAAAATCCTTCACGGTTTCGACAAGGAAATGAACACTTACAAGGACATCGACGGCAAAGACGTCATAAGGTACGCGCGTTCAGTCGATGAAGCAAAGGAACAGAAGGCGAACATCGGAACGGAGCCGCTGGTGATAAAGGCTGTCGGCGCGACTGGCCATTTCAAAGGCGACATCCTTATTTCGGATGAAGACGCAAAAGCGATTCTTGAGGCTGAAAAACACGGGAAGTTTCTTTCCAACAGAAAAGTGATTATTGCGCTCTGACGCCACATGCCCGCGAACGCGCGGCTTCGATAGCAAGGGAAACGGTTGACACATGGCATTCAAACAGGAAACGTATGACGTTGTGATAATAGGGTCAGGGCCGGCGGGTCTGACGTGCGCGCTATACTGCGCGCGGGCCGGACTGGGCGCGGTCATTCTGGACAGAGGCATGCAGGGCGGCCAGATGGCTATGACTGAATGGATAGACAACTATCCGGGTTTTCACGAAGGAGTGGAAGGCTCCAAGCTCGGCGAACTGATGTTCGAACACGCGCGGAGGTTCGGCGCCGAATCGACATACGCGACGGTCGAACGCATTGTCGGAAAAGACTCCGATGGCATTTTGACTGTCGAGACGGACATGGGGCCGTTGAAAGCGAAGGCCGTTGTGGTAGCCACCGGCGCGGCTCCCGCAGAACTTGGCGCGCCCGGCGAGGCCGAACTTCGCGGCAGAGGCGTTTCGTACTGCGCTGTGTGCGACGGCAATTTTTTTAAGGGACAGGACGTGTGCGTGATCGGCGGCGGCGACGCCGCTGTCGAGGAGGCGGCCTACTTAGCGAAGCTCTGCCGAAAGGTTTACATCGTCCACAGAAGAGACAAACTGAGAGCGGCGAAAGCGGCTCAGGACGCCGCCGCGTCAAAAGACAATATTGAGTTCGCGCTGAACAGCATTCCGACAGCGATACTCGGCGACACTGAAGTGAAGGCTCTTCGAGTCAAAGACGCCGTTGCCGGCGAAGAGAGAGATTTGCCCTGCTCCGGCGTTTTTATTTATGTCGGAATTAAACCCGCCACGGATTTCGCGCGCGGCGCGCTTGATCTGGATGAAAACGGATTCATAGTCACGGACAATGAAATGAGAACGAGCATGGATGGAGTGTACGCTGCTGGCGACGCCCGCAGGCCGAGAAACAGGCAGGTTGTAACAGCCTGCGCCGACGGAGCGACCGCCGCTCTGACTATCGAGCGGATACTCAACGAACAACCGGACAGATGGAGAAAATAATGAGCGGACTATATGACAGGATACAGGCGGCGGTCAAGGCTGTAAGAGCGAAAACGGATTTCTCCGCGCCCACAGGGATAATACTCGGCACGGGTTTGGGCGCGATCGCAAAGGAAATCGATATTGAAACTTCCATCCCTTATGAGGAAATTCCCGGATTCGCCAAACCCACCATATTCGCGCACGAAGGCAATTTGCTGTTCGGCAAGCTGAGCGGCAGGCCGGTCATAGCGATGCAGGGAAGGTTCCACCTTTACGAGGGTTTCACGCCGGATCAGGTCGCGTTTCCGGTCAGAGTCATCCGCGCGCTGGGCGCTGACACGCTGATAGTGTCCAACGCGGCGGGCGGATTGAGAAGATTTTTCCAACCCGCCGCTCTAATGATTATCGACGATCACATAAATATGATGGGAATTAACCCGCTCATCGGGCCGAACGATGAAAGGCTGGGACCGAGATTCCCCGACATGTCGGAACCGTACGACCGGGCGCTTGTCGCGCTCGCGGAAAAAATAGCCCTCGAAGAAGGCATAGACGCGCACAAAGGCGTTTACGTGTCGGTGACAGGCCCCAATCTTGAGACCGCCGCCGAATACCGCATGTTCATCAATATGGGGGCGGATGCCGTGGGAATGAGCACTGTTCCGGAGGTCATCGTCGCCAAGCACGCGGGAATGCGCGTTTTCGGCGTCTCGGTGATTACCGACATGTGCGTGCCGGATTGCCTTAAACCCGCGGACATCAAAGACATTATCAAATACGCCAATCAAGCTGAACCGAAACTGACGCGCCTCATATCTAAACTCGTCGCTTCGATATAAATCATTAATAAATTGGTTTGTTGGATTTTGCGGTGAAACCATTTTTTTGCAAAAAACATGTTTCCCCGCGCCCCTTCCGAAAAAAACTCTTTGTCGCCGATTTTGTTGAACTTCGTTCTTTACAAAATCGTCTCATTTCATTGATATGCGAAAAAGATATAGTTTTATGCAAGACACACAAATGGGTGGGTAAAATCAATTAAGAACTGACATAAACAAAATTCTTCCGCGCGCGTTATGTCAGAGTATCTCTTTTTTCAGGAAACGCTGCAAATCCGCAATCAGACGAAAATTCAGCGCGAAAGTGTTAATGTGCCCGGTGGGATACACCCTCAGCCACGGCATTCCGCCCCATGCCGCGTCTGTCGCCTCGACTGTTTCCACGGGGACGAGATGATCGTAACGTCCTGAAGCCATGAACATGTTTTTCACCGGAACTCGCGGCTTCATCCGCCTCAGACTCATGAGAGCGTGCGCCCTGTCGTCCGACAGCATCGTCAACTCCCCGGCTGCCTCTCTGCGCCGCCAGTCATCGGCGTAATCCCATTTCGCGAAAAGGTCCGCCATGTCCACAGGAGGCATACACATTATGGCGAAATCGGCGTTGCTCGCGTTGCACGCGTAAGCGCCTGACAGAACGCCGCCGAAGGAGACCCCGAACAACCCGACGCTCCCTGCCCCGTTCTCGTTCAACCAGTTTATGAAAACCTGAACATCCGCGAACGACTGCCTGAACGAAAGCAGCGTCCATCTCGTCTCCGGAGTCATCAAATACTGCCCGCTGAAAGAACCTTCCGGAGTGCGCCGTTGCGAATACGGAATGGTGACCATCGCCGTTTCAAAACCCCAAGACGCGAACCTGAGCGCCCACCATTCAAAATAGAAATCGAAAGCCGCGTCCACGTGCAGTCCGTTCAGCATCACGATGACAGGCGCTCCCTTGCGTCCGTCCAGCCGGAAATGCTTAACATACACCGTGTTGTTCTCTGAAAAAACCGTCTCTATCGGGCTTGGATAGCTCCCCTCCCAAACAGACACGAACGGAAGCTGGGATGATTTTCTGAACCGTATGTCAGGGACTGCATCGGAAGGAGCGAAGAAAAGAGCCGGGTCTCCTAGCTCCTCGTCCGTCAGCAGAGCGCTCACATCGTATCCGGTCACATCCGGAATCTCCGGAGTCGAAGTCAGTTTCCCCGCTATCGAAGCAATCAAGTCAAAAACATCCGTCACGGCCTTGTCGAAATCCATTATGATACGCTCCCGGCGGCCCCAACTGCGAGCCAAGTGTCTTTAACGATGATTCTAGCAGAACACAGCCAAAATATGCCATCGGAGATTTGTATGACTGATAATCTATCATACTGAAGTATATGCACTGCTCACAGCGCGCAAGCAATGAGTAAGAACAATTGCGTTGAATTTGTATATTACTGTAACATGCGCTCAAAGCGTCTGATACAATATCTCAAGGCGGAAAACCGGGATATAATTTAGATTTGCAGGAGGAACCCATGAGCGAAGAATCGAAAGTGTGCGATGTTCCGGGGAAGAGCAACCATGTTCGCCATCATAACCACGGCGGACAAGCAGTATACGGATTAGGATTTATCGGCGCGGCGGTATACTTCATCGGCAATGCAACAACCTTCGGCTCCGGCGTCGTCGGTTTCCTAAAAGCCATCGTATGGCCCGCATTCCTCGTGTATGAAGCATTCAAAACATTGTACAATTAAGCGTTGCACATCGTCGCAAAGATTCTTTCTTACTCATCGTTATCCGTCCTCTAATATGCACTATCGTTGCCAAGGTCGTTACTCATCATTGCCAAGACCGTTACTCATCGTTGCCCGCCCACTAATATCCACTATCGTTGCCAAGTCCGTTACACATCGTTGCCAAGGTCGTTATTCATCGTTGCCAAGGTCTCCTTGGCAACGCAGAACCAATGACAATGAAAGCGGAGCTTCCGGCTCATCCGTTACCAAGGCAACCTTGGTAACGATGAAAGAATTACTGTATTCTAGCATCAATCACGCATCCCCTGACAATTGCCGCATGCTAATAAGCGTTACCTTGTCATCTTACGAAGATGATTGATTGCGTTTTATCCATCCATATCCATGATTTTTGCTGATACTATTTGCGACATCCAGTATAATGCGTAAGTCTGTTGTAGGATAATTATTCATCAATTCTACGATTGGAACACATGTCTGCTTACTATCATCCGTGTTTAATATACTATCAGTAGAAACATCGATTGTATTCTGTTCATAATTTCTTAAAAACCAATTCTCCATTACTAACCTCAACATTTGATTTTCAAACAGATATTTTATCCTATCATTTTTTGATATCGTATTATCCATCTTCAGCGCTTCTACGATTTTGCTTTGAGATTGGTCATCAAGTCCAACACTAGTGTGTTTTGTGATACCCCTAATAAAATATTCGTATGAGACAAAATGAATATCCTTGCCAGTTTCTGCTTTATACTCTTTACGAAGTTCAGGTCTTGGACCGATTCTTTGTCCATTGATAAGTAGCCACCAGTCTTCTTTGTCATCTTGAGTGACAAATAATGTATGCTGGTTACGCTTACCCATTTCATTTATTGTTTGTTTCCAAATTAAGAAATCTCCATATTTATTTTCTCCTTCTTTATTATTGTCACAATAACCGGGCGGCGTTTTTTTAGAATATCTACCATCTGCTTCTTTAAACAAATCTCTCAAATCATCGTCATTGAAATGTTGTCCGATACGACCTCGCATAATGCATATTATCCTGTCCAAATAAGGGTCTTTGTATCTTGATATAGGATATTTTTCAATGTCATCCTTAATTCTTTTTTTAGCTTCAGATAACACCTTCTCTATGTTTTTGTTTAACTCATCCCATTGTATTACCGAATTTGATCCTTGAGATCCATCAATACTGTTGATAATGTTTTTTAATACTACATCGATATCGTTAAAATATTTGCTAACTTTCTTTGCTTCCGTTATTTGATCGTCTATTAATTTAATCCGGGCATCGAAAAACTCCTTTGCAACCTGATGTGGCACCCATATCCTTCCTAATATCTTCTCGTTTTCAATTGTTTTTATAAGACCTTCCCTTTCTTTTGTTTGAAGCCGATAAATATTTAAGTAAATATTCGTATCAAATATTATAGTTCCATTGTTCCAAATATCTTTTAACTCATCTTCTGAAAGCGGCCACAAATGCTTAAACTGGTCAGGCATAAATCACCGTATTCTTAAAATTATTGCATATCTCAAAACACACTCTGTGACGACTAATATAATATATTAAATCTAATTGTCAGTAAATACAACAAGCAACATGATAAGATCGAATAGCAACATAAGAATTCGTCTCTATTCACTCGATTCGCATCTATTACAGCAGAGCCATGTTTACTCATCGTTACCAAGGTGACCTTGGTAACGATGAAAATATTGTGTCGTTCATTGTGGCGGGTTCACGCTCCCGTGCGTGGCTTTCAAACCCGGTGCGGGCGCGCGAAATAAAAGAAAATGGGGACAATCAGCGCGGTTTTTCGCGATGGGTGTCCCCTTTTTTCGGTTCTGTTATAACTGCTCGCTGCCGATTCAGTTCACAGCAGGGCCATGCCTTTGATGGTCATTATCTCGTTTGTGGCGTCCATGATTTGCAGCAGTTTTGCGTCTCGCATGTATTTCTCCAAGTTGTATTCTTTGGAGATGCCGTAACCGCCGAGTATCTGGACCATTTCAACGGTGTGCTTCATTGCAAGGTTGGTGGCAAAGACGCGGGCGGCGGCGGAAAGCTTGAGGTCGCCCATGAATTTGTTGGCGAGCGTCCAAGAGGCTTTCCAGAGGAGTCCGCGCGCGGCTTCTATCGCCTGATACGCCTCGAACAGCCTGAAGCCTATTGCCTGATGCTGGAATATCGGTTTGCCGAACTGCACTCGCTCTTTGGCGTACTGCAACGCTTCTTCATACGCGGCGCGCATCAGCCCGACAGCCAGATATCCGACGCCGATGTTGCCGACTGTCTTTATCGCGTTGTGGATGGTGGGATAGCCGTCTCCGGGCGGCATTATCATGTTGCCCTCCGGGATGCGCGCGCCGTCGAAGCACACTTCGCCCTGATTCAACGCTCTCATGCCCAGCTTGTCCATGGATTTGCCGCGTTCGACGCCCTGCCCCAGCGGAACAAGAAAAACGCCTGAACCTTTTATCCCCTTCGACGGGTCCACGCAGGCGAACACGAGGAACAGGTCGGCTATGCTGCCGTTGCTGACGAAGCTGGATTTTGCTCCGGTGATGACGTATTCGGAGCCTTCTTTTTTCGCGGATGTTTCGTGATGGACGCACGGGTCGTAGTAATTGCTGCCGTCCGAGCCGATGTTGCCTTCGGAGCTGCCCCATGCGGATATGTGCTCGGCTTTGGTGTCATCGCAGTAAGGAACGACATGTTTTTCGATGAGTTCTTTTTTGCCGCCGGCAAGAACGCTGAGGAACGCGGGGGCGACCATTCCGGCGAGCAGAGTGGCGGGAATGCCCACGCCGCCGACAGCGAGTTCTTCCCAGACCAGCGCGGTGCTAAGCGGGTCAAGCCCAAGCCCGCCGTGCTGGACGTTTATCGTCATCTTATGGAATCCCAACTCGTAAGCCTGCCTTAAAGTGTTCCTGAATTCAGGGCTGGCGTATGCCTCGTCCGGATTCTGCATTTTATCTATGGCAAGCTCGGCGGGCCTTATCACCTCGCGGGCGAACTTCTTTGCCATCTTCTGCAACTCAAGCTGTTCCTGCGTCGGTTTGAAATCAATCATTTCTCGAACCCCCAGTCAGTTCTTGCGAACGAGTAAGGAAGGAAAGCGTCCGGGTCGGCCTCGCCGACGACTTCGCCGGGATGCATGATGGTGTCGCTTGTGAAGAAATATGCCGCCACCGGGCGCTTGCAGACGATTTCGCTCCAAGAGTCGTGCGCGGAAGGCTCGAATGTGATTTTGCCCATGCCCATCTCGAAAGAATGATAGACGATTTCCGTCCGCTGCCTGACGAGAAGAATCGGGCCGTCGAAGCCGGGTTTGAGGTCGGCGCGGGGCATGAACTTGAAGAGGAAACTGGGGCCGACTTTGAGTGGCGGCTCGGCCATTTTGACAGCCAGTTCAGCCCTGATGGTCGCGAATCTAACACCTCTGCGCTCGACGGTTCCTTCGACAACTTTGTCTTCGCGGTTCAGAGTTATCTTCGCGGTTTTCTTCGGGAATCCGTAGATTTCCCGTCCGTTGAAAATCCGGTCGTCGTCGCCGTCGAGGGGCATGGACAGGCAGTAGTTGCCGACCTCGCCTTTATATTGGCACCTGATGAAAAGAGCGCACTCCCTGTATCCCGGCCCGAGGTTCGTGTCCGGAAAGTTCGAGATATAGGAAAGCGCCCACGGCTCGGCCGCAGGCTCCAATGGAGGCGGCAGAAGTTTCGCTATCACATCCGCTTCCGTCTCGTACATGATGCCGAGCATCTGCGCCCCGTCGAACCTTCGTGTTGCGAATCCATAATAATTTTCAATTTCCTCTTTGCTTCTGATGAACCCCATTTCCCAACCTCCTCTTAGTGTTTGAGCCGTCCGCTCGAAGCTTTCTACAGCCGTTCGCGTCCGGATTTTATTTGCTTTTAGGCGATATACTGCTCTGTGCGGGCTATCACCTCGTCCTGAATCTCCCTGCCGAGTTCGGTGAAATAAGCGCTGTATCCGCCGACTTTCACTATCAGGTCGCGGTGCGCGTCCGGGTCTTGCTGGGCTTCGCGCATGGTTTCGGAAGACACGACGGTGGGCTGCAACTGAGCGCCGCCCATCTTGAAATATGCGCGTATGAGCGCGGCCCATTTCTTCCTCGCTTCTTGCGTTCCGCCGACGGCGGAGGGATGAAACTTCATGTTCACCGCCGCGCCTAGTATCTGCGTAAAATCAAGCGAGGCGACCGACCGCATAGCCGCAGTCACGCCATTCTTTTCGACGTTGTATGGATTGCAGCTCGCGGCGTACGGGGTCGCTGCGCGGCGTCCGTCGGGCGTGGCTATGGACAGCCTGCCGTCTATCGTGTGAGTGGTCATGCTTATCACGTACGGGACGAAGACACCGCCCCGGCTGGTCTTGTATTTGTAAGTTTCATCGAACATCGCGTTTGTCACCCGCCGCGCCAACTCGTCTGTCTCCGCGAAACCGTTCCCCCATTTTCCTTCAATTCCGGCTATCTCGCGCCGAAGGTCCTCGAGTCCGGCATAGTTCACGTTTATCGCCTCGATTATTTCGCGGAGCGCGAACTTGCGTTTTTCGAAAACGAGTTTTTTTATCACTAGAAGAGAGTCGGAAACGTTGGCGATGCTGTTAATGAAGGAAATGCCGCTGAGGTCGTACAGAGCGCCGCCGTTGACGACATCCCTGCCCTTTTCCGCGCATCCCTGCATGAACGCCGAGATCAGAGGAGCGGGAAGCATGTCGGCGAAGACATCGTCCTTGATATTCGACGCGTCGGCGATGAGTTTTATCTGATGCCGCGCCTGCTTGAGAAAAGCATCCTCGAAACTCTCGTAAGAGTCGAACGATTCAGGCTCGCCGGTCTTGAGTCCGACGTTTTTGATAAGGCCCATCATGGTGAGCGAGTTGCCGTTGCGCAAAGTTAGGTCGAGCAGCCGGGAAAGAAGAAGAGCCGAGGCGCTCATGCCGCCGGTCTTGCCCGGACACAGCATCTCGACGCAGCCCATCACGGCGTAGTCGCGGGCGTCAGCGTCGGAAAAACCGTGCCGCCGCATCGACTCGACATTGATATCGTCGTTGAAAAGAGAAATATTCGAGCCGCCCGTGAAAACCGCTTCCGCCGCCGCCGGAAGCAAGTCTTCAGGAGAATCCTTGTGCACGCGGAGAGAAACGTTGGTCACCGCTTTGGCTCTCGCGGCCGCTTCCAAGAACAGATAAGTCAATTCGTTTGTGCCGTCCGTCCCATCGGGTTTCACCCCGCCCACTGTGACAGGCGATGAACCGAGGAACCGGTGATAGAAATTGCTCAGCATGTTCGATTCCGGGCGTATGTTCTGGGACATTGTTTTGAGCAAAAGCTCTTCGAGCGCCGCGCGCGCTTCCTCCCGCGTTATTACTCCGGCCTCGATGTCTTTTTTGTAATAAGGATAAAATATCTGATCCATCCTGCCGAAGCTGTGGAGGTTGACCGGATGAGCAAGCTCCACCGCCGTCTTGACCGTCCACGCCGCTTGAACAGCCTGCATGAAAGTCTCCGACGGCATCAAGGGAGCGGTTTTGCAGTTTTCCAATGCGGCGCGAAGAGCGACTCTGCATTCCGGGACAAGTTCGTCTTCGAGCGCGGCTTTAACGGCGTCTGCCAGCCTGCGCGCGAAAACAATGGCGCCGTCTAGAGCCATTTCAACAGAGCGGTGAAAAGCCCGCGTTTCATCGTCCGCCGCAGCCGCGATCCTTTGCGCGGCCTCTTCCTTCATCTTTAAAAGCCCTTTTTTTACTACCGTGTCGAAATCAATTATCACGTGCCCCTGATAAGAGGATATCGTCGAGCAGATCGACACCATCATAGTCTGCCGGGAGGTGATAGTTGGCAGCGCGAGACTGAATTCCCGCATGTCGTCGCCGAGCAGACCTGACGACATCAACCGACGGTCTACCTCTTCGACGACCGTTTTTCCCTCCCAGAACGGAAGAAGCTCGTTTACAAGAACTTTCCTGTCTTCCGGATCAATCACATATCTATTTATCTCGCGCTCGTCCATCGTTTTTATTTCAAGGTTCATGGGCTGCTGCCCGGCGGCGCGGGACGCTTTCATGTTTCGCGCGAAATCCCGCAGACCGCGTTTGCCGACAAGATACGAAAGAGCGCCGCCTAGAGACTTGAATCTGAATCTCATTATCGATCCGCGCGCAAGCTCGGTTTTAAAAACCCCGTTGAACACTCCCCGCTCAATGTCGATTGGGATGCCCATGAAATCTTCCGTCCAGTATCCCGCGATGAGGTCTTCCGGCTCGACATGCATGTCCATGTTTTCATACACGTTCTTCATAGCGAGAGCCACGCGCTCGCCTGCGGTCAGTCCGGAGCCTTCCGTCTTCCTCCAGCTTTCGGTGTAATATTTCGCGCGCTGGATTGAAATCTTCGGAGTCTCCAGAATATACCTGTCGCGCAACTCGGCAATCCGGTTTTTGTTTTTCTCAAGAGTCAGCATCGTTAGTCTCCCTCGCGCGGTCGCGCTTCAACCGTCCAGAACCGACGCGTCGGCAAACTTGTCCAGCATTGCGTCGACCACCATCCTGACATGCTCCCTGCGTTCGGCCAGCGCGCTTTTAGCCAGAGGATCGCCCTTCCACAGCAACTCAAGCGCGGGCGCGTATGTGTAGTAATTTATCGCCAACCCGAACAGAGTGACGAAAAAATGTCTGGGCGCGACAGCCCCGCCGCCGGGCAGCAAAGCCCCGAACGCGACCTCTCCCCACCTCTGCAACGGCTCCATGTATTGCGCTATTTTCTCCAAACTCTGCGACCTAGAACATATCTCTCTCTGAATAAGCCGCGCGTAACCGGGATTCAACTCCACGAAATCCAGATACGCTTCCATTCCGGCGTGAACCTTCTGCCTCGCAGTCCCTCCCGCGGTCAATGCGCCTATCAATGCCTGCGCCTGCGACTTGTAGTAAACGTCCAACACGTTGTCAAACAGGTTCTTTTTGCTTTCGAAATAATAGAACACAAGAGCTTTCGCGACTCCCGCCTTCTCCGCAATGTCGTTAACGCTCACTCCGTCGTGTCCGCGCTCTATAAACAACTCTTCCGCCGCCCTGAAAATCTTTTCTCTTGCGTCCGGCTCGGACACCTTCGCTTCATTTTCGGTGACGACGTCTTTTTTCGTTAGTGTGTTCATCTTAATCACCGCCGAAACAGTCGGAGCGCATAATTATTTGCGAACATCTTGACCGAATGGTCAACTCCTGTCATTATGTTAACCGAGCGGTCAAAGACTGTCAAGACATATCGCCGAATTTAACCTAACCTTTCGCAAATGCTGGAAATAACAAGGTTAGATCGGCGGCAGGGAGGATGAATAATATGAAAGCGCTTGTCACTGGAGCAGACGGGCTTCTTGGAGGCAACCTAGTCCGGGAAATGATAGAAAGAGGAATCGAAGCGCGGGCGATAGTGCATCCGAAAAGCCTGTCTCGCACTCTCGACGGTCTTCCGATAGAGCGAATAACCGGAGACATCCTTGACGCCGGAGAGTTGGCAGAAGCGGCAAAGGGATGCGACGCGGTGTTCCATGTCGCGGCGTCCACCGCTCTCTGGCCGCCCAAGTCTCCCATAATCACCGCCGTGAATGTGGAAGGCACGCGGAATATGCTGGACGCGGCGGTCAAAGCGGGCGTGAAGAGGTTCGTCCATGTCGGTTCCGCCAGTTCGTTCGGGTATGGAACCAAAGAGCGGCCCGGAGACGAGTCGACTCCTTTTAAATACGCTGATTTCGGTCTAGCCTATTTTGATTCCAAGCTGGAAGCTCAAAGAATCGCGTTGAAGCACGCCGCCGACGGCAAGCTGGACGTTGTGGTGGTGAATCCGACATTTATGATAGGCCCGTTCGATTCCGGCCCCAGTTCAGGGAAAATGATTTCTAAATTCGCCGAAATGAGGCCGCCGTTCTACCCGCCGGGAGGCCGCAACTTCATACACGCGCGAGACGCGGCAAAAGGAATGCTTGCGGCGTGCGAGCGAGGACGGACCGGGGAATGTTACCTTCTGGGCAACAGGAATATGGATATGAAGGAATTTTTCAGCGAGGTCGCGCGCGTGGCGGGCTTCAAGCCGCCCGCGCTTGAGATTCCCAAAGAGATAATGATGATTGCCGGGGCCGCCGGATCGGCTATTAGCAACATAACCGGAAAGCAGCCTGAACTATCCTATGAAATGGCCCGCAGTTCGTGTGTCGGCGCGTATTATAGCGCCGCGAAGGCGGTCAGAGAGCTTGCCCTGCCGCAGACGCCGATAGAGACGGCGGTGGAGGAAGCGTACGAATGGCTCGCCGAAAACGGGCACATCAAGAGCGCGCGAGGTCGCGCCGGAAAGAGGCGATGAGCATGGCCGCTAAACATTTCGAGAACAAGACCGCTCTCATAACCGGGGGCAGCCGGGGGATAGGGCTTGCGGTGGCGCGCGAACTGTCGCGCAGAGGCGCCCGCTGCGCCATCGCCGCGCGCGGAGCCGAACGGCTCGAACGCGCCCGCGCCTCTCTCGCCTCAGACGGTTTCGACGTCCTCACTATTCAAGCAGACGTCGCGGACGCTGCGTCTTGCGCCGACATGGTCTCTCGCGCAGTCGCGGAGTTCGGGCGTCTGGACATCCTTGTAAACAACGCGGGCGTATCTATGCGCGCCAACCTCGAAGACCTCGACGCCGAAGCCTGCCGCTCGATGGTGGACATCAATCTGATGGGGTGCATATATCCGACGCTCAGCGCGCTCGATCAACTGAAGAACAACAAAGGCAGTGTCGTCTTCACGTCCAGCATAGCGGGTCTGATAGGGCTGCCGACGGCGACGATATATTGCGCGACCAAGCACGCGCTTCGCGGATTCGCGGACGCGTTGAGGTGCGAGATCGGGCCGGACGGCGCGCATGTCGGCGTCGTCTATGTCGGGTTCACTGAAAACGACCCTGAGAAGAAAGTGGTCAGCGCGGACGGAGGAGCCGTCCCGCCCGGCCCGGCGCACATGACACAGGAGCAAGTGGCGCGCGAGTTCGCCGAGCTAATCCGCCACCGGCGCTCCCGCGCCGTGCTTTCGCCAATCGGCAAATTGGCCGAGCTTGCCGGAAGGCTGTCTCCGGACATCGTCGGCGAAGCCATCGTCTTCAGCCGCAAAACCAAACTCAACGAGCGCCTCGGCATATCCTGAGATTTATGTTGCGCTGAAGCAATAATGCGCCGCTCATGGGCGCGGCTGATGTTAGCAGGTAAAACGGTTGCCGCTTTCGCGGGAATGACGGCAATAAATAAACCCGAATCCGTCATTAGGATTCGGGAGCGATTGTTTAGAGCGGATGAAATGCTAGGCGCAAGGCGCATTTTTGCAGTGAATAGAACTTATTGTTCATGAACAAAAAAATGTGGCGGCAACGAAGCAGTTCGCCGCTATGAAAATCGCCCCGGTTCGTCGGCTCTATCGACGAATCCGGGATAAATGTTGCTTTTTTCTCTCTTGGCAGTATTCGGTTTAACGCGCAGTTTGAAATAATCCAGCGAAATCAATGCCGTTTCATTATTAACGTTCATCGAAACGGATTATCGTTTCCATCCCGTTGTGATCGCTAATCAGTCGTCCCGAAACCAACTCGTCGAACACCCACCGCGCTGATTCTATGGTTATTTTCCAGTCCGACCCGTTCTCGTCGTAGAAAAGATGGTCCACATGGTCGAGATGAGCGCTGGCCATTTTTAGTTTTGAATTCTGAAGGAGCCAATCGCAATCCTCTTCACCGGGATTGCAGTTGAAATCGCCGTGGATGATAACCGGCCGCCGCGTACCGCCTGAAAACCTCTCGACCGCCGCCATCATCTGCTTATAGTTCTCGATTCTCGGCTTGGGACCGAATCCCGCCTGCGCGTGCAGCGTGTAAATGTCTATCTCCAGCCCGCCGGGCAGAACCGTGGTCGCGCCGAGAAATCCTTTATGGCTGAAAGCGTCAACTCCGAACTGCTCTTTCCATCTCTCGAAAACCGACCTCTGTATTTCGCCTTTTGAGAAAATGTACAATCCGCTTCCTGTCGGGGACGTCGGCGAGCCTGTCCCCATGGCCACGAAATGGTTTTTCAGCCTGCGCGGAAAAACCTCTCTCTCCGGAATGAACGCTTCCTGCAGCCCTATGACATCATAGTCTTTGATGAGCTTGGCGATGAGCGTGGCCCTTTTTTCCGTCGGAACCAGCAGGTTGCGGTCAAATGTTATGAAATCCGGGAGCATACAGACGTTGTACGTCAGGAATTTCAAAGTGTGAGATTTCTTCGGCGACTGTTCCGCTGTTTCAGACGCCGACGCCGTCAACGGAACCAAAACCGCCATTGCCGTAAAAACAGCGGAAACAATCAAAGCGATGCCATGTCTTTTCAGATTGGAGTTCAAGAGTCGGCAACCATCCTTTTCAACCATGCGCTTCGGCGATGGCGATTTCATTGTTAAGAGCGATTATTTGAAAACTTTTACAATAATGCCCAAGGCCTCTTCTATCTGGTCTTTCGTAATTATAAGAGGCGGAGCGAATCTGATGATGTCGGGCCGGGCGTCTTTGGCCAGCAGCCCGGCGTCGAGCAACTCAAGCGATTTGTCATGAGCGACAGGTTTTTCAAGAACCACGCCGACAAGCAGTCCTTTGCCACGAACCAGAGAAACGCCGGGAAGCTTAAGCTCCCGAAGGCGGGACATGAAAAATTCTCCCATAATCGCGGAGTTCTCGACCATTTTTTCATCCCGCAGCGCGTCCATCGCGGCTATCGCAACAGCGGCGGCGAGAGGGTTGCCGCCGAACGTGCTTCCATGCGTGCCATGAGTGAAAACGCTCATCACGTTCTCGTTCGCGCAGACTGCGGACACCGGAAGAACGCCTCCGCCCAGAGCTTTTCCGAGCGTGACTATGTCGGGCCGGATTCCGTAATGCTCGAAGCAGAACATTTTTCCCGTGCGCCCGAGCCCGGTCTGAATCTCGTCTAGGCACAAAAGAACGTTGCGCCTGTCGCAAATCTCCCGTACGCGGGCCAGATAGTCGTCTGGAGGGACCACCACCCCGCCCTCTCCCTGTATCGGCTCAAGCAGAACGCCCGCCGTGTCCTCGGTAATAGCGGCCTCAAGAGCGGCGGCGTCCCCGAACGGGACGATGTCGATTCCGGGAAGAAGCGGGCCGAAGCTTTTCTTAGTCGTATCGCTGGTGGACATGCTGATGGCGGCTATGGTGCGGCCGTGAAAGTTGTTGGCGGCGGCGATAATTCCAGCGCGGCCGTCGGGGACGCCCTTGATTTCGTGCGCCCATTTGCGCATCGCCTTAAGCGCCGTCTCGACCGCTTCCGCCCCAGTGTTCATGGGCAACGCCTTCTCGAACCCCGTCAGCGCGCACAATTTTTCGAGGAACGGCCCAAGCATGTCATTGTGAAACGCCCTAGATGTGAGGGTCGCCCGCCCGGCCTGCTCTATCAGCGCCTTAACTATTTTAGGATGCCTGTGCCCGTGGCTCATCGCAGAGTACGCGCTCAGCATGTCCATATACCTGCGCCCCTCCGGATCCCACACGTATACGCCTTCGCCTTTCGATATGCACACCGGGAGTGGCTCATAGTTTCGCGCGCACCACTTATCCGCAAGCTTCATCAGTCTTTCGCTTTCGCTGCCCATGCAAAGTTGATCCCATCTTAAAATATTAGGCCGCGCAGACCTTCGCGCGACCCCGAATAATATACATCATTGATGGTTTTTTTTCATCAATTCCGCGTTCCGCGGCGTTCACGGTCTATAATTTCGATTATGAGCGAACCGAAAGTGATATTGAGGCGCTGCGAGACCGCCGACCCGGCGAGAATCAGAGCCATCATAGCGGAGTGTTTTGAGGAACTGCAGTTTCACCCGCGCGGGCGAACTCTCATAAAACCCAACGTCGTCACCGCAAACAGGCAATACATACATCACTCGCACACTCACCCGGCAGTGACGGAAGCTCTAGCTCATCACCTGAAAACCCGACCCGAAGTATCGCAGATTACCATCGGCGAATCCTCCGGCTTCGGCATACCTCCCGGACTTTTCATGCATGAGGCCGGTTACGACGCCCTCGCTCGTCGGCTCAAAGTGCGACTTGTCGATTTTAACGAGGACCGCGCGACTTGGGTGGACTTGAAGAAAGCCGTCGCTCAGAAAGGGTTCCACGTCCCCCGCTCCATCCTCGAAGCCGACACGAAAATCTGGGTCCCGAAACTGAAGTATCATATCTGTTGCGAAGTGACGAACGCGCTGAAGCTCAACATAGGAATCCTACAGCACCGGGACCGGATGGCCGTCCACGACAACCGGCTCAACGACAAGATAGTGGATATGCTGGAAATCGGATATCCTGACTGCGTCGTCACGGACGCGATACACATCGGGCACGGGTTTGAGAGCGCGCCTCAGGGATTCCATCTCGGCCTGCTGCTGGTGTCGAACAATCCGCTAGCCGCAGACGCGGTCGCCGGCGCGGCCCTCGGTTACAAACCCGAAGAAATCGTTCATCTGCGCATCGCGCGCGACAGAGGCTACGGCTCAATTGACCTCGACGACATCAGTATTTCAGGGGACTATCCGCTGGATGAAATCATATCCAAGACAAAGGGGCTGACAAGCGAATATCAGGACATACTAGCGGTGGACACGCCGATAAAGTTTTATTGCGGAGACGCGCCGGAACACGAGCCGGAGAACGCTCCCTCGCCGAACTGTTCGCCGTCCGTGCGCAGGGAGTCCGACAGCGAGAACTTCTGTTACGGGGGCTGCCTCGCGGCGGTCAAAGGATGCCTCGGCACGATAGACAAACGCCGCCCCGGCTCCGTCGCGCGCGCCCGCCCCGGCGCTGTCGTCACCGGCATCTACAAAGGCGATGTCATACATCCCGGCCAGACGGCTTTTCTCATCGGCGACTGCTCCCGCGTTGACGGCAGGCTCGAAGCGAAACGCGTCATCAGGCTCGCCGGATGCCCCATAGGAGCCTCCAAGCTGCTGATAAAAATGCCGAGCGTCTTCAAGATGCCTTCCCCCATGAGCGACGCGCGCTCAGCCGCCCAGTTCATCTACTTCACCCTCCGCCACGCCCTAAGAAAACTCGCCCTCAAAATCATCCCCGGCTAACAGCGCCGGTATCCGCGATTCGATTGTTCGAACCTGACTCGAACGCAAAACAAGCCCTATCAGGCAAGCATGTAAATGCAAAGTATGTTATAACTCATCAGGCCATCGGCAAGCCCAATTCTCAACCGCAAAAACAATCTGAATTCCTGTTTCTCATATATAGTTCCCAAATGGTATGATCAATCAACATGATATAGTAAAATATGAAATGAGAAACAATTGATTATGAAAGATGACTTTGACATAAGTTTTCATATTCTTACTCAAATATCTGACGATTTTCAACTTGAATATGAATTGTATTTTTGGCATTTGCAATATATTCACCTCAAAAAACATATTGGTTGCAAAGAACAGTATTTTGAATGCCGTTGCGGTTACGATTCTTTGAAAGATCTTCTAAATGAGCTTTTCGACGATATGAATACTGATTTCAACACTTTCTTGTCATCACAAAAAGAAGTTCGCATTCTCGACGGTTTGTCAGAAGTTTTTGAAGACGCGCTCTCAGCATATGATTGGATGCAACTATTATACAAAGATGGGAAATGGAGAATTTCAAGTTTTTATAACATTGAAAAATACAATAATAGTCAGATGAAAAATATGTCTACTAACTGGGATTTATCATTAAAAACCCTCTTGAGCAATTTGCCTTCTTTCGATGACATATGACCTTTCCTCACAAAAGATTAAATCATTATTCAAACCACTCTAACCTCAACCGATATATTTGTTGTTTTGTCCGTTTCTGTGTTTTCATTTCTGCAACTATAAGATTCATCATTGTGCGCGGTGATCGTTCTGGTTTTTGCGGGCTATGAAATTTGATTTTGGAAACAGTAATATAATGATGATTTCTATTATAGCGTCATATTATCGCTTCGTCGTTGCAAATGGTCTGTAAGTTTTTTCAGAATATTCTCCAAGCGTTCATCGCTTATTCTTCCTAAGACGCCCTCAAGAAGGGCGGCTTCGACTGTCGCTAGTTTTCCTATGCGTATCAAGGACGCAATTTTCAAACCCGACGAATTAAAATCTGAATCATCCGTCGAAATCAATTCGTCCCAATCCTTGATGCTGTGTCGAAGTTGTGAGGTAACAGCGCATATCAGCCAGTCGTCGTATGGACCGGGCAAAGACGCCAGAACGACAATTGGATGGAATTTTCCTTTGTGAAGATCGGACTGAGGAAATCTTATGAGTGAAACTATGCCGGGACTTATGTTCATTTTCTTTCTTTCAGGTCATCAATAGCGTATTCAACTTCCTCGGGATTGCGCCAGAAATCAAAAGCTCCGGATTCGAGAGCAAGAATTCCCCACTTCGTTTCTCCCGCTGTTCCGGGCGCGGCGCTTTCTTTTTCAAGAGAAATGATGAACTTAAGAACAGCGCCGAGCCTTTCTTCCGTCATCCTTTCAATTTCGCTGATGACTCTATCCTTTATTCTCACAATTTATCACCTCATAATGGCATTATACAACGCAAGTCCCGATGAAGCAAAAGCATTACATTTTCTGCAGAGATATCATCCTTCCGCTCCCTATGCTTAGACATAATCGATTTGTTATTGTCTTTGGTGAGAGGCTGAGGCAATCGGCGAAGCAGACGCGCGCGGAGGGACGACTAACAGAAAAGCTTCGCGACTGTTCGGTCGCGAAGCTTTTTGATAGATTGCGCTATGTCAATGTTTGCGTTTTGCCGGGCGATGCTCGGTTATTTCGGCATCTCGACGACGATGAATCTGTTGTAGCCTCTTCGTTCGATTACGAGAAGAATTTCAACTGGCTCGTCGCCTTTGCGGCCCTTCGAAACGTCTTTGATAATCTCGCGCAGGTCGGAGGGCGTTTCGACTTCTTTTCTGTCGGCTTTGATGATAATGTCGCCCTGCATGATGCCGGCTTTGTCCGCCGGGCCGTTCGGCTCGACCCCCGCCACGACGACGCCTTTTTCCGTTTTCGCTTCAAGCTGCTTTGCCGTCTTCGCATCCAGCGACTGCAACTGCATTCCGAGCGAAGTCTTTGCGTCGTCTTTTTTAGGTTGCGAGGCGTCGGCGGTCTCGTCGGGCCGTTCGTCGAGTTTTACGTTCAGTTTCACTTTTTTGCCGTCGCGCATGACGGTCACTGTCGCCTTTGCGCCTTTGCCGAGTTTCGCCACTTCTTTCTGTAGCTGTTTGACATTCTTGATGTCGATGTCGTTCAGCTTGATTATTACGTCTTCGACCTTCATGCCTGCTTTGTCAGCGGGAGCGTCGGGGATTATGTTTGTGACGATGGCGCCGTCTTTTGATTCAATCTTCAACGCGCGAGCCAACTGTTCGGTAATGTCGTCAATGTAGATGCCGAGATATCCGCGAGAAACCGTTCCTGTCTCAATAAGCTGCTCGAACACTTCGCGGGCCATGTTGATTGGGATGGCGAAGCCGATGCCGATATTGCCCGAACCGCCGCCCATAATCCCGCCGCCGTTGGAGTAGATGGCGGTGTTGACGCCGATGACCTCGCCCCGGATGTTCACGAGCGGTCCGCCGCTGTTGCCGGGATTTATGGCGGCGTCGGTCTGTAGAAAATCGTCGTAAGGCCCCTGCCCTATGACGCGCCCGCGCGCGCTGATTATCCCGGCGGTCACCGTGCTTTCCAGCCCGAACGGGTTGCCGAACGCTATGGCCCACTCGCCGATTCTAACCTTGTCGCTGTCGCCTATCGGCGCGGCGGCAAGCTGCCTGTCCGCCTTTATCCTTATAACCGCAATGTCCGTCAACTGGTCGGCTCCGACCAGTTCTGCGTCATATTCTTTTTCGTCGCCGGGAATTTTAACTATGATTTCATCGACGTCTTTGACGACGTGGGCGTTGGTGAGGATATAGCCGTCCGACTTGATGATGAAGCCGGAACCGAGGCTGGTCTGTTTGAATTCCTGTTTCTGGTTCTGCTGCTGGCGTCTGCCGCCGAAAAACTTTTCCATCATGTCGTCGTCTTCGCCGAAGGGGTTTGAAAACCCGAAGAAAGGATGCGAGCGCATCTCGACGATTTTGGCCGTGTTGATGTTGACCATGCTCGGTTTAATAAGGTCTGCGACCCGAACGAAATCGTTCTGGACGTCGAGAGCCGCCGCCGAGGGTTGCAAGGCTTTGCCGTCCACGCCGCCCTTTGACGCGTCCGCCGCGTTGGAAATCGGTATCAGGTCCAACCGCGCCGCAATCACAAGGCCGATCATAATCCCCATGATCAGCGTCGCCACCAATGCAATTCTCGTCTTCGTTTTCATGTCATTCTCCTCCGTTGCCACCGGATTCAAAGTCCGGTTCCACAATCTGCCTGACCGCGCTAATGAGCGGGTCGGTGTTCGAGCTTTTTTCCACCCAAGACGTGGCGTGGTGCGCCCTGAAATCCATCTTGAACAGCGGATAAGCCGTGTTCACAATCACCGGAGTGCCCCCGTTAAGCCTCGATATCTCCCCGATGACTTCAAGCCCGTCCTTTTCCGGCATCCCGATATCAAGAATAACAAGGTCGGGGCAATGAATCTTGGTCATTTGCAGAGCTTCCACGCCGTCCGCCGCCGTCACCACCGCATATCCCTCGCACTCGAATTCCATCTTGTACAGTTCCCTAATATCCCTGTTGTCGTCCGCAATCAAAAGTGTCGCCATTTCAATCATTTCCCTTAATCTGACAGCCGCGCGGGCAGAAAGTTTCGCGCGCCGCAATCTTTTTCAGACAAATTCCCCGAACCGTCTGAAGTGTGAACGCTGTGATAGATTATAAAATCAAATCAGAAAATGTAAAATGCATCGGTCTTGCGGGCGGAGCAAGAGAGCCGTAGGAATCTCCGGATATTTAGGTTTGACACCGCCTGCGCCCTGTGCTAGATTGATTGCGAAAAGGATTGGAAGCTGAAATGAGCGGAACAACAATGCAACCGGATAATAGGCGCGCATTTTGGAGCGGCTATTATTATTATTTCTGGGGTCACCCCACGGTTGCGCGGTTGAGCCGCTGAGATTCAGCGCCCGACCGAAAACACAACCGCGGGGCGGCATCAAACCCCGCGGTTTTTTCGTTTGTAAAAAAAAACGCGGGGAGAACGACTCCGTCCCGGGCGCAAATGGAGGCGCGAAATGATTATCATTCTTTCTCACAAGGCAACGGACAACAACAAGAATTCGGTGATCGACCGGCTCAAAAAAATGGGCTACAAAGTCGATATCTCAGAAGGCAAAGAGCGTACCCTTATCGGCGCGGTCGGCTCGAACGTGGAGAACAAGAACGAGGTCATGGCGCAATTCATGTCTTTGCCCTTCGTGGAAAACGTCGTGCCGATTCTCAAGCCGTACAAAATGGTGAGCCGGGAAATAAGGGAGCGTTCCGTTATCAAGGTGAGGGACGGGATAGAAATCGGCGGAAAAGAGATAATGCTGATGGCGGGGCCGTGCGCGGTGGAAGGCGAAGCGCTGATGATAGAGTGCGCTCACATGCTCAAAGCCGCCGGGGTAAAAATCCTCAGGGGCGGCGCGTACAAACCCCGCACTTCCCCGTACAGCTTTCAGGGCTACGAGGAGAAGGGATTGAAGATGCTGGCAAAAGCGAGCGAGGAAACCGGGCTGGCTATTATCACCGAAGTCATTCAGGGGCGGGACGTGAAAAAAGTCGCCAACTACGCTGACATACTGCAAATCGGGGCGCGCAACATGCAGAACTTTAATCTGCTCAAGGAGTGCGGCAAAGTGGATAAACCGGTGCTGCTGAAGCGCGGGTTGTCGGCGACAATCGAGGAATGGCTGCTGGCCGCCGAATACATCGTCAAAGAAGGCAACCCGAAGGTGATGCTGTGCGAACGCGGGATAAGGACTTTCGAGACTTATACGAGGAACACGCTGGATTTGAACGCGGTGGCGGCGGCGAAATCGCTCACGCATCTGCCGGTGGTCGCCGATCCGAGCCATGGAACGGGACGCTGGGAGCTTGTGTCGCCTATGGCAAAAGCCTCCGTCGCGGCGGGCGCGGACGCTCTTATAATTGAAGTCCACCCCCGCCCGGAAGAGGCTTTCAGCGACGGACAGCAGACGCTTAACTTCAAACATTTCAAACAGATGAAAAAAGAGTTGAAACCTGTGGCGGCGGCCGTCGGAAGAACGCTAAAATAGGTTTGCTTTCGCGGGCTAACCGGCATTATCCCGGATTCGTCGGTAGAGCCGACGAATCCTGTGCGATTTAGATAGCGGCGAACTGATTCGTTGCCGCCACATTCTTAGTTCAGTAGGGTCGCGGTTTCCGCGCCCAATGACTACGACAATTTGGGGCGGGGCAACCCCGCCCCTACTTCAGAAATGCGCGTTGAGCTTTGCATTTCATCTGATCTGAATAATCGCTCCAGAATCATAATGAAGGATTCAGGATTTCCCACCAATGCGGGCTAAAACGCGAACTCGGCGTATTCGTATTCGCAAGGGTGTCCGTAAAGGACTTTGAATTTTTTCGACGCCGGATAGAGTATCACGGACAATGTGGTGCAGAAATAATCGCTGTGCCTGCACACCGTGTTGTCCGAGCCGATGCCGTCCGCGCCGTGGTCTGAAAAAATCCTGATAAGGTCTTCCTCAGAAAACTTCTGTTGCTTGGAGAGAAGTTCCTCAAGCCGGGCTAGCCTGACTTCGGAGGACTCTCTGCATCTCTTGCCGCGAAGAGCCGGCACGTTGGTCCTCGAATATACGGCGGACGGCGGAACGTCAACTTTCGCGAGCCTTTCAGTCAGATAGTGGTTCGTGTGGGCAATGACGCCTTCCTTCGGCTTACGCTCATCCACCATAGTCTTCGAGATTTCGACCGAGCGCAGGTCGCCCTGAGCATCGCAAATCATCCAAAGCGCGCACCCGTTATACTTGCTTTTTCTCAGAAACACTATCGCCTCGGCTGTTGTTTTGCACTTCTCTAGAGTGTCCTGAAGAGCCATAGTCATGGGAACCGAATTTGAGGAGGCGTCCTGCCCGTAGCCGTAGTTGTAAGTAATGGAAAGACCATGCTCGTTAATAGAGTCGTGGCTGCCCGCCAGAGGGGCGTTAGTCGCTGCTAGAACGCGGTATCCGTCGCTCGGAACGTCCATGCGGACAAGATGTGTGGGGGAGAAAAATTCGGGATAGTCGAAATTTTTGATAATAATCGGCTCGCCGGATGCGGACCTTTCAGAGGCGACGGCCGCCGCGCTGCACGCGCCGCCTATAAAATGAGTCTTTGCCATCTCTATTTCCATCGACTGAAGGAAAATCATGTGCTTCATACCTTCGCCCGCGCCCTCTGCTATGCCTTCGAGCCGGGCGTGCTGACGAGGCGAATCCTTCTTGATTCCCGCCGCGAAATCTCCCCACATTTTCATTTTTGCCAGTTTGAGGAACAGCCCGGTCGGAAGAAAGAAAGGCTTGATGGCTTTTAACTCAGGAGAAGTCGCCAACATTGAATGGGAGTGTTTAATGATGTCCACGCAAGCGCGCCCCTGCTGGGCGCCCATTTCTTTATGCGAGCCTTTGAATATTTTTATTTGTATGTCCGACTTCTTTCTCATGGTTCCTCCATCGGCAGGGCCGCTTTTCGAGTTTATTCATTATATGTCATTATCCAGAGTTGTTTGAAATATTTTTGACGCTGCCGGTTCGACGCGAAGCTTTTATCTTAAAATAGACGCGCGGAGGGTTTCCTAATGTACAAATTCAAAGTGATCGAGCCGTTCGCGTGCGATAAGGAAAAAGCGTTCGAAACAACGACGCGGGATTTCGACGGTCTGGAGAAATATATAAAAAATGTGACTATGATAAAAACGGAGACGCATGAGAAATCCCCGGAAGGCGTCGAACGCTGGATGCTCATGTTTCACGGCGACGGAGCGATACCGCTGATAGCGCGAGCGGTTGTGAAACCCGACATGCTGCGCTGGCGCGAGGAACTCATCTGCGACCCCGCCGACTTGACAATCAAATGGAAAATCATCACCAACCATTTCACAGAATATTTTCATTGCGACGGAGTGACACATTACATCGACGCGCCCGAAGGCAGTCGCGTGGAAATCGACGGCAGGCTGTGGGTCGATCCAATGAAAATCCCCGGAATATCGGAAAATCTTGTGCGCCGGGCCATAGAAAAACTGGAACCGTTTATCGGCGCGCTAATCTCGCCCAACCTAAAAGTGTTTTACAAGGCGATAAAAAAGAGAGAGAATATCAAATGACGGCGCGCGGACTCAGCCGCGACCGATAAGGAAGCCGCAAGACTATGGCTGAAAAAAGAGAAACTGAAAAACACGTTGCCGATGGACTCCGATTCGAGTGCAAGCGAGGCTGCGTGAAGTGTTGCGAGATTCCCGGCGCGGTGTTCGTGCATGAGCGCGAAATTCCCGCAATGGCCAAGTTCTTTGAAATGTCTCCGGAAGAATTCATAAGCGCGCATCTGAACAGACATCTGGGTGGCGTCTATCAATTCAATTTCGACGACGACGAGCCTTGCAGGTTCCTCCAGCCTTCCGGTTGCTCGATATACGAGGTGCGCCCCGCGCAATGCAGCTCGTTCCCGTTCTGGCCAGAAAATATTTCAAACCCCGAAGAATGGGAAAAATTGAGAGCTATGTGTCCGGGCATAGGCCGCGGACGAGTCTATTCTATTGATGAGATTACTGAAATCATGACCACCGTCTGCTACGGCCCGTTCATTTACTGATTTGTTTCGCGCATGCCGATGACTTTGGACATGTCAGTTTGATTGAAAAAGGTTCCCAGCAAACTTTTCACTAGAAGACAAAATACAATCGGCTGTCCTATATGTCGTAATTGTGCTATTTGGCGCTTTATCATCATTGATATTATCAATAATAAGCGATAGCGCAATCACGATTCAGCAAATATGCTTATTGCTATTGTGTTATTTGCTTAATAGATATTGTTTGGCGTTAACCCTAACGAATAAGCTTTTCGTATCGTTTCGCATGACAGAATAACTGCAAAAATAAATAAATGACACAATAAAAACATTTTGCACATGCGGTTTTTTATTGTAACATATTTTTAGATGTCGATTCTAGCGATTCGGCGTCGCGATCTTTTTCGCGAAGCTTGCGAACTAAAATCGAGGACAAAGGCCAAACATGAAGAATAATGCATCCGGGTTCACCGCTATCGAGGTCATTTTAATAGTAATCGCCATCAGCATACTTGCGGCAATAGTGATTCCCCGGTTCATGGTCAACACCCGCATGGCTAGAGTTCAGTCCTGCGAGATGAACAGGGCGATAATCAACACTCAAGTCGAGAGTTATTATCAGTTCGAGGCCACATGGCCGATGGACACGCTTGACGATATAAAAATCAATCCGAGATATTTTCCGGACGGGATACCGACCTGCCCGCTCGACGAATCTTCATACCAGCTTATTACATCGCCGCACCACAGAGTTTCCGGTCACCGAGAAGGAGCCGGCACTCACGTTTTTTGATTTAAAAAACACGTTTGAAACAGTTCTCGACATCGGCGTTTTGGATCCACAATTGAAAAAGTTGTTTAACCACTTTGCTAGAGCTTAATGCTTATATTCGTTTTTCGATGGCGAATCAGACGAATCGGTTTGAATCATTTCAAATAGCGGCGATGAATCGCCAAAATTCAAGGGTGTGATAGTTTTACCAGTTCTTAATTGATTTTACCTATCGAACACCCACAACTGGGTTGTGGGCGCCCACCCAGCACAATGGGTAAAATCCTTTAATGCCTCGTACATGTATACCATATGGAAAACGGAGAAACATGCAAAAAAGCGGATCCCATATAGAGGACCCGCCTTTTTGAAGTTTATCTTGCCGTAAAACCCCTGTATCGTCGGCGTCTTACATTCAGCCGAAAACGCGCGAGGGGAAATCTTGATTCCTCAACTTTTCACAGAATCGGCAGCAACTTGTCAAGTTCGTATCTGGTGACCTGCATCCTGTATTCTTCCCATTCCGCTTTCTTGACGTTGATAAACCTTGTAAACGCGTGATCTCCGAGTGCGCGCCTGACAAGCTCGCTTTCCTCTGCGATCGCCACCGCTTCTCCGAGGTTGTCCGGAAGAGACTTTATGCCTAGCTGTTTTCTCTCTGCGGAAGTCAACTCGTAAAGATTCTTTTCCATCGGCTCGGTGAACTCGTAGCCTTTCTCAATGCCGTCAAGCCCGGCATGGAGCATCACCGCGAAAGTAAGGTACGGGTTGCAGGCGGGGTCCGGGCAGCGCAACTCGATGCGAGTGGCGTTCTCCCGTCCGGGATGATACATCGGAACCCTTATGAGCGCCGACCTGTTTCTCATCGACCATGCGATGTAAACGGGAGCCTCGTAACCGGGGACCAGCCTCTTGTACGAGTTCACCCACTGCGCGAAAATCGCGCTCATCTCTCTGGCGTGCGTCAACTGTCCGGCGATAAAATGCTTTGCTTCTTTGGTCAGATTGTATTTTTCTTCAGGCGCGAAAAACGCGTTGCGTCCGCCTTTGAACAGAGACTGATGCACGTGCATTCCGCTTCCGGCTTCGCCGAACAGCGGTTTTGGCATGAATGTGGCGTGAAGGCCGTGCTTGCGCGCCACTTCTTTTACTACCACTCTGTACGTTATCACATTGTCCGCCATGTCCAGAGCCGGGCCGTACCTCATGTCGATTTCATGCTGGCTCGGACCGTTCTCATGGTGGCTATACTCGACTTTGATTCCCATTTCCTCAAGGGCGAGCACCGTCTCGCGCCGCACCTCGCTGGCGGAATCGAGGTCCAGATCAAAATAAGTCCCCTTATCGAGCGGGTCCAGTTCGGCGGACTGCTTCAGATAGAAGAACTCAGGCTCCGGGCCGACGAAATAGTTGTCAAAGCCCATTTTCTGGGCGCGCTCGACGGCCTTCCTCAGAATCTGCCTCGGATCCCCGTCGTAAGGCTCCCCTTGCGGGGTCTTAACGTCGCAGATCATGCGGCCCACCGGTTTTTCCTTAGGCCGCCACGGAGCGAGCCTGAACGTCGTCGGATCCGGAAACGCCACCATGTCGCTCTCTTCGATGTCCTGATACCCTGTCACCGAAGACCCGTCGAACCCCATCCCGCTTTCCATCGCGTTCTCAAGCTCTCTTCTGGTTATCTCGAAACTTTTTACGCGGCCCAGTATATCCGCGAACCACATCCTTACGAACTTCACATCCTCGTCCTTAATTATCTTAAGGACCTCTTCATTGGTTTTAGCGGTGACCATTTTACACTCCTTCTAATAATATTGTTTTTGCGAACATCTTCGGATGGCTCAAGTCCGTCCGGCGCGCGCATTCCAACATAATATCCATATCGTCCCGGCTAACAAGCGCCGGGGTGAATTAAATGCCTTTTAAAACAGTCGCTCATTTCTTTGCTTCTTGGATTTCTTTCTCTGTTGAAACTTCTTTTCCTTCAAACTCCTCTTCGGGAGCGGGAAGGAATTTCCTTTCCACCATAAACTCTCCCGTGCTCTGGTTCATCCGTATCAGATCGACATGGTCGAAAACGAAAGCTCCATTTTCGTCTACATGCAGGGTTATTAAAGCGGCGGAATAACTCGGCTTTTCCTCTGATTCGATATATCTGGCTCCGGCGGCTCCCGTCGTTCCGGCAACAATCAAAACGGAGTCCCCTATCCTTTCTGCGCTTATCGAATGAGCGTGGCCGCTCAATACAACCGGCGCCAGCCCCGCCGCAGCCGCCCCTATTTCAGGATTGTGAACCATCAAGACATCTGGCTTTTTCTTCAACTTCGATAGTTTCTCGATTATCCTTCCTGTCGCCTCAAGCGTCTCTTCAGGGTCCACTTCCGCGTCGAATGAAACCTTGCCTTTGGGGTCGCCGAATCCGATTATTCGCAGTTTGCCGTGAACCGCGATATCGCCGTCCAGAACCCGCAGTCCGAAATCCCGTTTCAACTCTTCGACGACTTCCGGCGAATCATGGTTTCCTGACACGAAAAAGTGCGGCTTGCTGATGCCTTTTAAAGAATCCATCAATTTAAGCTCAAGGGCGGTTCCCATGTCCGTCATATCGCCTGTGTTCATTATCAAATCCGGCGAAAGGCCTTTGACGAGAACTTTCACGAAGTCGCCCGCGAGAGGATTATTATGGATATCCGAGATGTGAAGGATTCTGATTCTGCCGGCATTTTCCTTCTCGCTGTAACGGTCCAACTCGACATAGAACGACGACATGTTGGCCGCCATATCCCGCACATATTTGCGAAGGTTCCTGCCTCCTTCGACGCTCCTGTTAATGTTGTCCACAATCTCCGGCGCGTATGTTATTAGACCCCGGTATGTCGGCTGTCTGAAAGCGTCCAACTGATATTGGGTTAGCACAACAGCGCCCAAAGCCGCCGCTGACGCGAGTCCGATCCCCGCTCCTAAAATGATTTCAATTAGTCTGATTCTTCTTCCTATAGAAGCTCCGGCGGCTCCGCCTACGGCGGCGAGAGCTAACACTACTAGGATAAATTCTCCTACCGCCTTCTGCGCATTATCCTTCATTGTCTCAAGAAGGTCGTCGAATCCGACGCCGTCTGCGATTATCTCGTCGATGGACTCCTCGTGAATTCTTTCCAGCCCGACAATGATTTTTACAGGGGCTGAATGCGTTTTTGCTGAAACCTCGCCGAACGGGTAAATCGCAAGGAGAGTCTCGCCGCTCGCCGCGGGAGCAATTGAAAACCGGGCGCGGATAATCCCTAATTCTGCGGTCCGGGACGCTGACATAAACACAAACGCAAGCGAGAACATAGCGGATGTCGCCGCAAGAACCGCAAGCGAGAGTATTTTCTTTTTGTTCATTCGGAATTCCGCCGCGTTTCAGCCCGATTCAATGTCAATCGTTCATCAGAATAAGCCTTGAGAACTTCGCCGGGGCGCGATTCTTGGCTCGCCCCACTGCCTTTTTGCCTTCGAGAAATCCTATTTCCAACGCCTTCATATTTAACGCTTCGGTTCCTTTCGGGGAACGCGAAAGAACCGCCGCTTTAATGGCGTTTTTCGACACCACTCCGGTCGCTTCCGCAAGAGCGCCGAGCGACAGGGAGTTCATCGCTTGCAAAGAACCGGCTTTCTCCCTTGCAAGCGAAGTCATCGGAATCTCGTATGCCGTCGAGATCGGTATCTGAGAGCATAAATCCGAATTGACGATAAGCGTTCCCGTCTCTTTAAGGTCCATAAAATACTCGTCTAGAGAAGCCTGATTGTAGCACATCAGAATATCAAGATTCTTCGCTTTCGGGTAATCGATGTAACTGTCGCTGATGACCACCTCGGCCTTGCAGTTGCCGCCTCTGGCCTCCGGCCCGTAACTCTGTGTCTGGCACACGTATCGCCCGTCGTGAATCCCGGCCGCTTCAGCAAGAATTATCGAGGCCAGAATGACCCCTTGGCCTCCTGAACCGGCTATCCTTATTTTTATTCTCTCTTTTTCTATTTTCATCTTTATGCGCCGCCTCCGGATTTCCGGATTACCTCGTCATACATCTCGCAATACTCCGGATAATCGAAGTCGGCAAGAATCCCAATCTCCATCTTGCCCATCCTCTCTTCATCCGAGAGTTTCTGAAACGCCTCTGTCCTTACGCTGTTGTCGCGCATCCAGCGCATCATGTCAGTCGGCTTTCCCATCTTGTTCCTTCTTCCGAAAGTGGTGTGGCAATAAGCGGCTACTTCGAGCATACAGAACCCTTTTTTCGTAATCGCGCTCATTATCAGATTGTCCAGCATGGGGACGTGATAGACGGTTCCGCGGGCGACCCAAGAGGCGCCAGACCCGCGCGCAAGCTCGCAGATGTCGAACGGGCGCTCGATATTGCCAAACGCGGAGGTGGCGGACTTCGCTCCCATCGGAGTCGTCGGCGAATACTGTCCTCCCGTCATTCCGTACACGTTGTTGTTTATCACTATCGCGCAAAGGTCGATGTTGCGCCTCGCGGTGTGTATGAAATGGTTGCCGCCTATCGCCGTCGCGTCTCCGTCTCCCATCACGACTATCACGGTCAGTTTCGGATTGGCAAGCTTTATGCCGGTGGCGAAGGACAGCGCCCGGCCGTGCGTGGTGTGAAGCGTGTTGAAATCCACATACACAGGGAGCCTCCCCGAACACCCTATGCCAGAAACCACCACCACGTTGTCCTGATCCAGCCCCAGCCTGTCTATCGCCCTTATCATCGCCCCCATCAGAATCCCGTCTCCGCAGCCGGGACACCACAAATGAGGGAATTTCTTTTCGGATCGGAGGTATTTGTGAACCAGTTTCGTGCGCTCCATCTCACTCTACCTCCAGAATTGCGTGAAGTATCTCTTCAGGCTCTATCATCGCTCCGTCGAACCTGTTGAGCGGCACAACTGAACAACGACCGCATGCGTGCCTTTCGACTTCTCCCACCAACTGCCCCTGATTCATCTCAGGCACTATTATCGCGTCCACATGCTCCGACAGCCTCTGCACGGCTCTGACCGGGAACGGCCACAGCGTCAGCAGTCTGACTATCCCGGCCTTGGAACCGCCCTTTCTGGCCATCGTCACCGCCCGCCGCGCGCTCCTCGATGTTGAACCATACGATAGCACCGCCACCTTCGCGTCGTCGATAAACTCCGTCTCGACCATTATCAGTTCTCTGCGCGCCTTCTCTATCTTGGTTGTTAACCTCGTAAGAAATTCCTTTATCTCGTCCTGCCTCTGTGTCGGGAAACCGTGCTGGTCGTGAACCAGTCCCGTAATGTGATAGCGGTATCCGTCTCCAAATGCGGCCATAGGAGGAACGCCAGTCGGCGTGTTTTCATACGGGATGTGCCATTCCGGAGGCACTGACGGCTTGACACGGTTGACCACCGGTATGTTCGCCTCAGCGGGCAGAGTCATTTTCTCTCTCATGTGCCCCACGATTTCATCCATCAGCAGTATCACCGGCGTGCGATACTTCTCAGAAAAATTAAACGCTTTTATGGTAAGCGTGTAACACTCTTCAACTGAATTAGGGCAGAGAACTATTATCCGCTGGTCTCCGTGACGGCCCCATCTGGCCTGCATGACGTCGCCCTGAGCCGGATTGGTCGGCAAACCCGTGCTTGGGCCTCCCCTCATCACGTTGACAACCACGCACGGAACTTCCGCGATTATTCCGAACCCTATGTTTTCCTGCATCAGGGAAAACCCCGGCCCGCTTGTCGCCGTCATGGATTTCAGTCCGGCTATGGACGCCCCGATTATTGCCGCCATGCTGGCTATCTCGTCTTCCATCTGTATGAATTTGCCACCCACCGCAGGCAGCCGTGTGGACAAAACTTCAGATATTTCAGTTGCCGGAGTTATCGGATAACCGGCGAAGAAACCCAAACCGGCTGCAAGCGCGCCTTCAACGCACGCTTCGTTGCCGCTTATCAGAACGATCTGGCCGGCGTCGCTCTTGGAAGCGGCGGCGCGTTTGGCCTTTTGTTGAGGCTGTTGCCGCGACGTTCCCTTATTCTTTCCGTCTTTTGCTTCAGTCGCTTTTTTCTCCATTGCCGCTTCCCCCTTTCTTTTTTGTTCGCGTGATGGCAAAATCAGGGCATCTCAGTTCGCACACGCCGCAGCTTACACAATCCGATGGCTTGGCCAGTTTTGCTTTCTGCTTGGCTTCGTCTAGTATCAGAGCGCCCTGAGGACAGAACTCGACGCAAATTCCGCATCCCTTGCACCATTTCTCGAACACCACTATCGGAAGGTCTACGCCGTTGACTTCGTCCTGTTCGACGCGTCCCACAAGGTCGGGTTTTCTCCGACTCTTCGCTTTAACCATGCATGCGCCTCCCCTGTCGTCGTCTCCGCATATTATACTACCGGGAAAACTTAAATACATGTCGAAAAACGAATTCAACCATATCATGCCCAGACGCGAAACGATGCCGCCGATTATCCGCGCCCGCGTATTGCCTGTCCGCAATGCATTACACAAATTTCAATATTTTTAAAACCCTTGCCCGCGCGCTTAAAATTCTGCTAAACTACTAATCGCAAGGCGCATGTGAAAAAAATAACAAGGGGGCCGGGTTTTATGAAAAACGAGATAGTTCTCGTTACAGGTTCTGGCGGTTTCAACGGTCGTGTCGTTCTGGAAATGCTGAAAGAAAAAGGATATAAAGTGCGCGCGACGGACCTCGAAGTCGGCGAACGCACCGCAAGCAGAGATTATTACGATTCTCTCGGAGTGGAGTTCATCCCTTCCGATCTCACGAAGCCTGAAACGCTTCCCGCAGTTCTGAAAGGCGTCAAATGCATTATGCATACTGCGTCGCTCTTTGACTACAGCGCCACGCTGGAAGCCAACAACGTTATCAATGTTGACGGCGGGCGCAACCTTCTAGAAGCGTGCGTTGCCGCGGGCGTGGACAAAATTATCCTCTGGGGCACAATCGGCGTTTACGGCGTGCAGGAGATATTCCCCGTTACCGAAAAGAATCCGCCCAACCCCGGAAACGCTTACGAAATTTCCAAATATGAGCAGGAAAAGCTCTTTCTCGGTTATGCCGCAGAAGGAAAAATCAAAGTGGCGGTGATGCGCCCCGCTCCTGTTTACGGGCCGCGCAACAGGTACGGCTTCATCAACATAGTCAAACTTGCCACAGCCGCCCCAGCGATACCGGTGCCGGAGAAGCTTGAAGTCAGACTGCCTTCCATCCATGTCAAAGACGTGGCTCGCGCCGGCATATTCCTATTCGAAGCGCCGGACGAAAAGACAAACGGAGAAGTCTTCACGCTCATCGACGATTCCTGCATCCGCGTGTCCGACTTCCTGTACCTCATAGCCGGTCTTCTCGGCAGACCCACCATGCCGATTAAAATCAGCTTGGACAGAAACATCCTGATTAGCATCGGCCATCTGGCCGCCAAGATATCCGCCGCAGGCGCAATCCACCTCACTCACAAACGCCCCATCCTCGAAGACGCGACCGTCGGCTACCTTCAGTACGATTACATTTTCTCCAACCAGAAGCTTAAAGACATCGGGTTCAAGTTCGCATACCCCGACGTCCGCGTCGGACTCATTGAAATGACGGACTGGATAAAAGAAGAAAATTACGAGCCTTTGAAACTTTTTTAATTTTAGTCGCAACACGCAACCGAAACCGCGAGCGCATTCAGCTCGCGGTTTTTTTTGTTGCGCGTTTTAATCAAAATGTCATTTTGTCTAATCGCAGCATTCTCAAGCGCGCATTTTATTGTTTTAATGCGCCATGTTCCTGTTATAATACTTCAGGCGTTCGCAGGCGGCCGCATAAACTGAAAGGCGGAACTAAAATGAAATTTAAGTTGTTTAATCGGTTTTCATTCATATTGTGTTTATCTATTGTCATGGCGCTCTTTTCTTTTCTCCTTACAGGATGCAGACCTGATTCGTCTTCCGGTCAAATTGAAAAATGGATGGGAGACTACGCCTCCGAGATGTCCGAGCGAGGTTTGAATCTACAGGCTATACAAGCATACGAAAGAAGCCTTTCGGTGTCAGGGCTGACCGCTTCGGACAAAGCGGAAATCCATTTTGCCATTGCGGAAATATACAGAGAAAAGATGTCTGACTGCGACAATGCTCTGGCCCACTACGTAATGATCGACTATATCCAACCGGACGGGAGTTTTGCAAAGAAATCCGCGCCGCTGATTTCAGAGTGTATGGAAAAAACCGGACGCTTCATGGACGCGCGCCGCGCCGTTGAAGGCGAGAAAACGGACGCCGAAAAGGAAACTATCGTAGCGGTGGTCAAAGGCGTGGAGATTACGCTGTCGGACTTGGATCAGATTGTCAGAGACACGATGATGGACCCAAGCCAGTTATCAAGAGAAGAAAAAATCGAACTGCTCAGCGCAAGAATATCTCAGGAGCTTATGGCCGACGCCGCTTTGCAAAAAGGTTATCATAAAGACCCGGATATTCAGAAAAAAGTCGAAGAATTCAGGCGCGCTCAACTCGCCAACAAGGTTTTTCAGGAGGAAATACGCGGAAAATCGAGAGTGTCGCCGGAAATCGTAAAAAGGTATTACGATGAGAACAGGAGCCTTTTTACTGATGAAAACGGCAACATCGCCCCATTTGAACTGGCAAGCTCCCAGATATACGCAAAATTAAATCTCGACGCGCAACAGAGAGCTGCCCAGACGTATCTGCAAAGCTTGCTGGCTTCTGAAAAAACAGAGATATTCAGAGACAGAATACCCGACAAAGCGAAGTAGTTTGAGCGGCTATCGACGTCCTGAATGTTACATGTTTAATTAACACACAAAATAATCTGGAACCTGCGGAATCGTCGCTGAGAAGCGCGTATGAATTTTAGTTGTGTTTTATAGCTTAACCATCTATCCATATAAACGGCTCGTATGTTATAATCACACTCCAAAATATTGACTGCCGACGGAGGGTGGGAACAATGTCTCTTGATTTCAGCAAAATGGAAGTTATCAATCAAGGCAAAACAAAAATCATATATCAGAACCCTGACGACGCAGGTTCGGTGTACATGGCGTTCAAGGACGACATCACCGCCGGAGACGGAGTCAAGCGCGACGTGATTGAAGGCAAAGCGCTTATCGACTGGAAAACGAACCGGGACATTTTCGAACTGCTCAACCGCAGAGGCGTTCGCACTCACTACATCTCCAGCCCCGCCGAAAAAGTCTCGCTGGTCAAAAAATTGGACAGAAAAATCAACCTCGAAGTGATAGCGCGCCGCGTCGCCGCCGGCTCTATCCTTAAATGGAGCAATGTGGCGGAAGGCGACCGCTTCGATCCGCCCTCCGTTCAATTCCACTATAAAGACGACCCTCTCCACGACCCGATGCTCGACGAGGCTTATATCGATTTTATGATCCGCGAAAAGAATTCCTTCGAATACGCCGACATGCGGCGCATCAATGTCGAGGTCTTCCTCATCCTTGAAGAGGCATTCGCAAAGTTCGGCGTCCAGCTTGTCGACTTCAAGCTCGAATACGGCATAATCGACGGAAAAACCACGCTGATAGACGAAATCACGGGCGGGTCTTTCAGGCTGTGGCCGTACGCGAAGGAAAATCCAAACCTGAACCAGCCGAATGTCATTTCAGAACTTAATCCCGCAGGCAGGCTCGACAAGGATATCTACCGAATGGGCGGAGACCTTGCAGTCGTGTCGAACAAGTTCGCTGAAATCGCGTCTATAACCGAAAAGTTCAAGGACCTCTGAGACTTCTCTTTGCGCGCGGTTTTCTGCTGACTATTCCCGGTTTTGCCCCGGAACGCGTTCGTATATGTTATACTTCTATCTGCCGGGGACGGACGCGATAGTGTATTCAGGCTCCATTCTCGATGCGTAATTCAGCGGTTTCTTTTTGACGCATTACATGCCGGAGCGAAAACATGCCGCATCATGAACAAAAAGACGAACTGAGAGTCGATGAAAAATTCTATAATAAACTCGGCGTTGACGACGATAAAGCGCTTGCCAACATAGAGAGCGCGATTGAGTTGTATCAGGGCAAACACGACCGCGCCGGTAGAACCGACGCCGCCATAAATTTCGAAAAATCGCTCAGCATACTGTCGGTGTCGTTCGTGAGGCTGTGTCAGGAAATCCTTCGCGCCACTGACGGAGCGTTCTCGCCCGAACAAAGGCTTTTTTTGAATTTCGGCGTGGTGGATCCGAGGCTTTTTTCGAGTTTGACCGTAATCGGAGACCTTGTGGCGGAGATAGATTCGCGTCAACCCTCCGAAAGATTCGAATCCTACTATATGGATGAATGGCTTGAGAGAATAGCGCGCGGCGCTATTGCTCCCACTTCAGAGGCCGCCAAAGTCAAATCAAAGACAAAAAGTCAGGAAGTGGAAGACGCCCGGCGCGAAAAGAAAAGGAAACTTGAAATTGAGCTTGAGTCTCTTTCCGGAGAAGAGCTTGACGCGTTCGTGATATTCAAGGATTTATACGGAAACTATTACCCCGACGCCGACCAGAACGGCAAACTCAAGGAATTGGCAGATATAAGAAAAACCGTCTCTAATCTGGAGAGAATCATCAAAGAACAAAATGCCAAGATGGCGGAAATCGAGTCGCTTACGGTCAAGGAAACCGCCGGAGGCGGCACTATCGCTGAAAGCCGCCGCTCGACAAGATTCGCCAGAATGCGAGAGGAATTCGACATCCTAGTGACCGTGATGAGAAGCTGCGCGGCTAGAGGCGGTCTTGTGAAAAACACTCCCGCTCTCATAGATAAATGGATTCCTATGGACTCCCGCGTCAGCGTAAACACGATCGCTCACGTTGAGAGCAAATTCTCGGAGTTTGAAAGTCTTGATTACACCATTTTCACGGACGCGAAGGGCGCTCGCAAGGCTCCAAAAGTCCTTGTTCTACCGGGCGTCGGAGCGGGCATGGCATGGAAAGACCGCATTATGGTTTCGTTGTTCCCGCCTCCAGCCACTCAGCCGGACATCAGCCTCATCAAGACCTTCGCCGGCTACCGCTGGCACATCGCCACTTCGTCTTTTAACTGGAAACACCTCCCCGGCGAACTCGGCAGCATGTATCAGCTTATTTACCCCGACCTGACATACAACAACCTCGAAAAATCTTTCACAGACGACTACGTGAACTGGATGACGAAAGAAGCTCAAGGGTTTCAGGTTCTTTCCGCTCAAACCCGGATACTGTTCTGGAAGAAAATCCCCTTCCCCGCCGAATACAAGCGGAAGCTCTCCAAACGCGCTGCGGCCTATGCCAAGCTCTACGCCGAAGACCTCGCCCGCGGAATATCAAGCTAAACAACAATGTTTTATCGCCCTGTTTAGCGGATGTTTTTGATTCGACCGGCTTTGTTCTTTAGTTGTATATACCTTCATTAAACCCGAATTCGTCGATAGAACCGACGAACCGGGGCGATTTTCATAGCGGCGAACCGCTTCGTTCCCGCCTCGAAAATTTGTTCAATAGGGGCGCGGTTTCCGCGCCCGACAACTGCTGCGATTTGGGGCGGGGCAACCCCGCCTCTACTGCGAAATGCGCTTTGCGTTCCGCTTTTCATCCGCGCTGAACAATCGCTTTCGAATCCTGATTAAGGATTCGGATTAAAGCATAAAAAGCTGTGATATCCTGCCGGGTTCGCGCTGACGGAATGAAGGTGGATAAGAGCATCTCGCCGCTTGGAAGATACTGATTGCCGCGCGCCATTATTCCTATCTTATCTTAGCCGTTTGACATAAAAAAAGCCGAACTGCTGAGAGCGATCTTCGGGCGGTCCGTCAATTTGAAACCAGCCTCTTCGATTGTCTTTATCGTTTCATCGAATTGTCGCAAAGAAACATGAAACTTAGGCTCCATAATAAGGAATCCTGCTCCCGGCTTTAGACATGCCCGCAAACGGCTGAGAAATAGCGGCAGGTTATCCACCTCGTGAATAACCCAACTGGCGACCGCGAAATCAGCCTGAATAGGAAGCTCCGGCCCGTCTGAAGGCGCAAGCGCGGTTGTTATGCGGTCGCCCACGCCGGCCCGCGCGGCGCGTTTCGCAAGCACGTCCAGCATCGGCTGTTGTATGTCGCAACTATAGACGCGTCCGCGCGGCCCCGCGACTTTCGCAATGGCTATTGAAAAAAAGCCCATGCCACATCCCAAGTCCAGAGAGACAGCTCCTTCATTGATATATGGACGGACTATCTGCTCAGGATTTTGGAAAAGCCGCCTCAGCGTGTTGTCGAAAAAATACGCGTTCCTCCACGGACACACACGATGACTGTCAACAGACATAAATGTTTCCTCCGCATTCAAAACAACCATGTTTTGCCTTGTCAGGATATTTGAAACAAAATAGATGATATTCTGTCCGCGTCAAACAAGAACGAAGCGACAAGCCGCTTCGTATGTAACCGAGTTCAAGTCGACTATTCAAGACCATATAGCTCTCTTGTTTTTGTTTGGTTCGTTTCTTCAGTTGAAAAGTCTGTCGCGCGCGATTATTCGCGAGCGATGTCCGCATATAGCGACGTTTTCTGCTCCATGACATTGGCGTTGAGTTTTATCGGACGGTTGAACAGAGAGCGGGCTTCTATCAGTTTCACCGCGCGGCTCATAGAAGAGTCTTCAGGGAGAAGCTCTTCGAGCATGTTGCGCGCGGATTCCAGAGCCTGCGCGTTAAACAGGTTTCCTTCGACATTCGGGAAGTAAGCGATGTACAGGATGTCCATCTCCACCAAGTCGTTGAAGAAATGAGTGCCGAGAGAAACTTCGGGGATAAGGTTGTCGTTCATAGCGACAAGTTCGCAGATAACAGAGGCGGCGTTGATTTCGGTGAAGGAAACCGGAAGCCCCAGTTCGGGCATGGAAGACCCCCAACGGCCGGGGCCTATCATCATGATGTTGCCGCCGGATTTGAGTTGCGGGAGGCGGGCAATCTTTCCTATGAGTCTGGCGGCGGCGTACCTGTCCGAGCGAGGAAGCTCTCCGTATACCGAGGGAGGCACATAGATTATCCAGTCTATGTTGATATCGCGGCTTTTTCCGATGACAGCGCCGGTGGACTTCATAATCAGATTTTCGACGGGGATAACGGGAGTCTCGGCGACTTCCCCGACCCCTTTGATGTTCAGGGGACGACATTGCAAAAGATTGATTCTGAGAGCGCCGTCGTCAGTGAAGTTGCCAGTGAACTCGATGTCAACGTCGGCGCCGTAAGCCTCACGCAGGATTGACATCATCTCGCGCATATCATCGGCGAAAGAGGTTTCCTTGAGGAGTTTGTTGAAAGTGAGGGCGCGGGAGGAAACATTTTTCATGCCGGCGGCTGCGGCGCGCCTGTCTGTTTCGGAGTCCCGCGAAGACACCATCTCAAGAGGAATGTCCTCGCACCTATTGGCAATTTTCTCAAAGGACATGAAGACCAGTTGGTTGGAATCAAGGTCGATCACGTCAGCTCTGCGCTGCGCGTATTTTCTCACTTTGTCGAAGCTGGATTCCGGGCGCATGCCGGGCATGTTGAGGGCGACGATTCTGGTGTAATCGTCGTCCACGCGGTCGACGGCGCGTGTTCCCAACCCGAACACGAGCCTGAGCATTCCCGCCTCCGGCACGATGCGTTTGTCCCAGACATAAGGATTGTGGGAGTAGCCGACGCCCGCGATGTGCGGGAAGAAAAGCCGGTTGTGGAAGGAGCCGGACACGCGTTGAACGAGCAGAGCCATCTGCTCATCCTGTTGGAGAAGTCCGCGCCTCGCGCGGTATGAAAGAGCTTTCTCGCTCATTGAGCTGGCATAGATGGACAACGCGGCGGAGATGAAATCTTCGAGCCTTTTCTCGCGAGGCCCCTGATTGGCGCAGAACACGCTTTCGTATTTTCCTGAAAACGCATTCAGATAATTGTCTTCAAGAAGACTGCTCGACCTTACGATTATCGGCGACTGCCCGAAGTAGTCGAGCATATCCGCGAACTGCTTAATGATGGAATCCGGGAACTGGCCGACGAGCATCCTTCTGCGCGCCTGTCCCGCTCCTTCCATGAACCTTTCAGGGTCTTTCTGTTTTTCTCTGATGTGCCAAAGTCCGTTATGAACGATAAATGAATAGAAGACATCCGAGCCGACGTAAAAAGAATCGTGCGCTTCAAGAAGGTCGGGCCACCGTCCGCCTTGTTTGCGAAGTATAGCGCGGGATATGAGCATGCCGACTGACTTGCCGCCTATCTGTCCGCTGCCTATCATCCTCGATTTTATCTGCAACACATCGGAAAGAGTCAGGCATGAGCGAGCCAGTTCGAGAACCCGCGCGTCGCGGGATATCGTTATCCCGGCCAGTTTCGAGAGAGCGTCCGCCGCGTCGCTCTCAGGCCGTTCACCGCGTTTCACCGCATCGTTGATTTCTTTCGCCTCAGCGTAAATCCTTTCAAGGTCGCCCAAAGCGGCTTCGTTTTCTCCGGGGTTGACGCCCGGAGCGGACATCATAACGTCTGAAATGGAAGCGCTGTTTGTGACGGGTTGGAAACCTGAGCCGTCCCATACGTGCAGCATGTACATGGTGGGCGAATATCTGCGCTGTACTTTCAGAGGATGGAGATACAATTCTCCGCTCTGTCTGAAAACGTTTATTATCACTTGGGCGGTGTTGTGTATGCGCTGGATGACGTCCGAAGAGTTGCGTCCACGCAACAACGCAAAATAGGCGATAGCTTCAACATCCAGAAGGTAAGGGCAAATCAGCACGAACATGTTGCCGAGCATCTGATCGCTGTGCCAGCGCTCCGAAAGGTCGGTCAGGCTGTCGAAGATATAGAAAGCGCCGCGGCCGTTCTCCCGGATTACGGCGTGGAGGTCGGAAATAAATTTCTCAAACCCGGCTTCCAGAGCGGGGCGAACGATGTCCACGCCTGAATCCTCCGGCACAAGAGGCCGGTGGGAGCCGAACCGGAAATACACCACCTTGCGCCCTTTGGCCCTCGCGCTCTGCCAGTACGGAGCGAGAAAGAACTCATAATCCTCAAGGGTGTCAGCGCGCCAAACGATGTTGTCTCCGGGGATAAGCCCGCGCAACGTGTTGTCCAGACCGGGAAGCCCGGTGCTGAGTTGGGAATCTATCTGAGTCATGCCCGCCCTCTAAGCGCTCCGGTATTGAATATCAAAATGCTCATTAATTCCGAAACCGCCGTCACAGATATGACGGGATGTAACCGAAATAACGCCCCATCCAGTAAGGAGTAATCATGTCGACGCCGGCGAAGTTGCGGCCGTGGTCGTGTTCGGGATATGAAAGATGAGGGTCGTACGGGCTGCGCTGCCACTGGAAGTCCTGCGGCCGCCTGTATTGGATGGGAACAGGCTCGCACGTCCAGTCGTCATGTCCGGGAACTGTTTTGAATTCGACAGGTTCGGCCGGGATGTAAGGAGCGCGAGGCCCGCGAGGAAACGCCATCAACGTGTCGACCGCATTGAACACCGCGCTCGCGTCACGGTCGCCCATAGCTCCGAGGTACTGCCAAGTGAAATGCGGGTTGCCTTCATGCTCGGTGCGTCTCTTCTCGGGAGCTTGGCAACCGTCTTCCATCTTCACCTTGTCCTTCCAGAGCCATTGTAGCGTCTCGCGGTATCTCTCTCTTATCTTCGGATGCCGCTCGAACCTTGCAAGATGGAAGTAGTTGTTGTGGAGCAGATTCAGGTTGAACCATAAGGTATCCCAATAATCGTTATAAGCCTCTCCGTAAACGTAAACTTTTTTCAGGATCGACAGGTAGTTGCGCTCGAACGAACGTTCCGGCTCCGGATTGGGGTCTTTCGAGATAAGGTTAATGTATCTCTGCCGCCAGAGTTTGCGAGTGTCGTCGTCTTGGGCAACCGTGGCGGCCATATTAAACCAGTTGAGTATAAGCGCGGCGTTGAATCCGTTGGCCATGCGCGCGGGGCTTGTGTAGGGGTCGTAAGTGAGGTCTCCGCCTTCCGAGCCTTGAATGCCGTATCCGGACATTATGCCGTGCCGGGTGTGCTTGCCGTCCACATCCTGTATGCGCATCCTGTTGTCCCAGATATGAAACGACATCGACACTATGTTTTCAGAGGCTTTCCTTCTGAATTCAGGCTCATCGAACAAGTCGAAAACCGTGGCGTTGCCCCAGTAGACGCCAGTGAACTGGTCCCTGCTGGCGGTGCTCAGAAAACGCCATCCTTTGTACGGACCTTCGGTTATCTCAAACTGGAACCGCGAGGGGTCCGGCTTTATGTAAGGCTCATCCCTGTGGCCTATCCATTCGTCGTTTTCATAGGCCCTGCCGATAAGGCCGGGAACGCCTGTGATTTCTCTAAGTCGGGTTGTGGCGTCGAGCGACTTCAACATGTTGGCGCGGGCGTAATCTTCGCCCGTGACCGCGTAGAAATATGCCGCTCCGGCCAGATACGTTCCCGTCCAGATGGCCGAATCGCCGTAGTGCTGATACGCCCCTTTCGGGTCGATTTCAAGCGTCAGTCCATAAGGAGAAAACCTGTCCTGATAATCCTTGTTGTACTCGCGCGCCTTCAACTCCATCCACCCGGGGGCCGAAGTGTCCGCAGACGAGCGCAGCGCGTAGAACTCGCTCGCAGTCGCGCCCGAAGCGTCGGATGCTTCGATAATCAGCAACACAACCGCTTCTCTGTCGGGAGAGGCCGCCAGTTCGCAGGCCGGGGACACCGACAGCCACGCGGGGGCGGCATCTTCCGCCGGGGCTTTCATGCCCGGTTTCGCCGCTCCTTCGAAATATGTTCTGGCCCTGACGACGCGGCAGTCTCCGTAAGGAGCTTGCCCCCCCTGCCCTTCGAGCCTGACTTTTACCGTCTCTCCAAGCTTCGCCACAGGAATTTCCCTGTATACCAGCCTGAAATCCGTTGACGACACCACAAAGGAAATGTCAGACTCCGCGAAAGAGCCGTCCGCTTTCTTTGCCCGCAGCCTCGCGGTCGTCCTCTCGATTCCCGCAGGATATCCCTCTATCGTGTTCCGCGAGGTCAAGCGAAGCCCGTGAGGAAGAGAGCCGGAAACGATTTCAAATGTCTCCCCGGCTGCCGCGCCGTCCATCAGCGCCTGCGCTTCAAAGTATTCGCCCAAAGGAATAGCATCCGCTCCGGGGACGGATATCCCAGCAAGCGCGCCTGAAACAGCTCCAGCTAAGAAGAACAGAGCAGCAATCGCAGAAATTATTTTCGTTTTCATTTTCCGCCTCCGAATCATCCCGGCGTATTTAAAACCGCCGACATGAGATTATAACTCCGAGGCTGCATTTTTTTATATAGAGAGCGAATTGAGACAACCAATAGTTTTCCGTTATCCGCAATTACGTGGCGAAATATGAGTTGCAACCCGGATTTTCGTATATAATATCGCGTGATAAAAGCGGGAAAGAGCGGCGCATTTAGTAAAGCGAACGGCGTTTATGAAACACATAAACCCCGCCATCGTTCGAAAGGAGATATATGAGCCAATCTTTGAATAAAAGCGATTCGCTAGGGCTAGATAGTGGAGGACTTGCGGCGGCGGGACCATCAGCGGCCATATCATACCCGAAAGCAAAAGAGCCGATGGGGTTGAACAAGCTGTTCTCTCTGAGCTATCCGGTTAAGAGCGGCATAGCGCGCGTGGCGCTGCTGGCTCTGGCCGTTGGGTTTGAATACTTGTCGCGAAATTGCGACAAGTTGAAAAAAGAGATATCGACATGGGAGGAAGGCCGGGTTTTCGCCCTCAGCGTCCTCAGCCAAGGCCCGTCTGTTGTTTTAAGAAAAGAAAACGGCGCGATCCGATATATCGGCGGCAATCTCAAAGACTCCGAAATAGTGTTTTATTTCAAGAACATTGATTCGGCGTTGATGCTGTTCGCAGGGTTGATCGGAGCCCACACGGCTTCCGCCCAGCATCGCACGATTGTTCACGGCGACATCGGGATCGCTATGGAGGTCCTGCGGGCGATGAACATCGCGCAGTCCTACCTCTATCCCGGAATAGTGTTGAAGAAAACATTCAAGCGCGCGCCTAAGTTGTCATTCAGCGAGCAAATATTGAAATTGAAACTTATGCTCGCGCTTTTGCCCGGCATAGCCGCGGCCGCAAAAAAATAGTCAAAACATCGGGAGACATGATAATGAAATCGGATTTCTACGAATTCTTCTGTCCAGTGAAAGTAATCAGCGGAAAGCAGGCGCTCTCCAACCTGCCGCACGAAATGGATCAGTTGAACGTCAAGCGGGCGCTGGTCGTGACGGATAAAGGGGTGGCGGGAGCGGGCCTGATAAGCTACGTCCAAGACGCGTTTCAAGGCTCATCCTGCGAGATAGGCCATATTTTCGACGAGACGCCTCCTGATTCAAGCAATATGGTGGTCAATCAGGTGGCCGAACTGTTCCGGCAGAAGAACTGCGACTGTTTCGTGGCGGTCGGCGGAGGAAGCTGCATCGATACCGCTAAGGGAGCAAACATCGTGGTTACGGAACAGACGGACGACCTGATGAAGTTCAGAGGAGCGGAAAGGCTGAAAAAAGCGATGAAGCCGCTACTGGTTGTGCCGACGACCGCCGGGACAGGTTCGGAAGTCACGCTTGTCGCCGTCATCAGCAACGTTCAGGCTGGCGTTAAAATGGCCTTCACGTCGGACCGGCTTTATCCGAACGTGGCGATTCTGGATCCGAAGATGACGATGACAATGCCGCCGAAAATCACCGCCGCCACAGGGATGGACGCTCTGACTCACGCAATCGAAGCATATTATTGCCTGCAGAAAAACCCGATTTCCGATTCGCTGGCAATCACAGCGATTAAGCTGGCGATGGGGAACCTTGTAAAATGCGTCGAGAACGGAAAAGACGAATCCGCGCGTCTGGCGATGGCAAACTCTTCGCTCATCGCCGGGATGGCGTTTTCAAACTCGATGGTCGGAGTGGTTCACGCGCTGGCGCACGCGACCGGCGGCGTATGCCATGTGCCCCACGGGGTAGCCAACGCAATCCTGCTTCCATTCGGCATGGAAAACAACCTCGCAAAGAGAGCCGCCGAAATAGGCGAGCTTGCGCCATACCTTTGCGAACGGGAGATACAGGGAGACGACCGAGCTAAAGCCGGGGCCGCGATTCAGGCCGTTAGAGACCTCAATAAAAAGTTGAACCAGTTGAGCGGTCTTCCCAACAGGCTGCGGGATGCCGGAGTGACCGAAGACAAACTAGAAGCGATTGCAAAAGTGGCCGTAAACGACGGGGCTTTGATATACAATCCGGAAGAAGTCACATTTGAAGAAGCGCTTGAAATATTGCGGCGAGCATTCTAACCTCGCATTTTTTCGAAACAACGCCAAAAACCGAAAAGCCTCCCTGATGGGGAGGCGATTCGGTTATATATGCCTGCGTATCTGAAAGTTCAGGCCTTTTTGGACGGGGTCTGAGCCTTTTTGATCGCCCTTTGAAGCTTGGAGATTTTGTCTTCGAGGTCTTCGATGTCTTCGCGGGTGACGAGACCGATCTCAGAGAAAATCTTGTTCGCGCGCTCTTTAAACTTGTCGGCTACTTTCTCGCGGCTCTCTTTGCCCTTGTCCAGCCATTCGTCATAGCGTTCCTCGCCTAGCTCTACGAGCTGCTCGAAGCGCTCCTGCAGGTTGACTTCCTTCGCCTCTTCCACAACCGGTTCCGCTTCTTCTTCCGTGCGGCCTTCCACGAAGTCCTCGATCAGGTCCTGCATCTTCGCCAGCAAACCTATCCCCGCGTATCCTACCTTGTCCAGTTCCAGCGCCATTTCTCTTTCCTCCTCAATTTTTTCGACCAGTTTGTTTGGTCTTTATGCCACTAATTATAAACGCGCCATTAACTTTGTCAAGCAATATTTAAATAATTATTAAATAATTCAATCTATAAATAAATTTACCACATACAAAGGCATTATTTGTCGAGCGATATTGATTAATTTAATTTGTTTTTTAATAATCTTGAACTATTCAACTCGATTTTAGACGTCGACACGAAGCAAAAGAGGTTGTTTTATGATGATTATTTAAAGGTTATTAATATTGATTAAAAAAAAATCACATCATATTCTGAGGATTAACATCTACGGATACGCATTTGCGGGATGTGGCTGGAAGAGCTTCCATAGCTTCGCGCGCGACAGCAAGAACGACTTTGATTGACGCTCCCCTGAGTAGAACAAGATATCTGAATCTATTGTGCATCTTAAAGAAAGGAGCTTCTGCTGGGCCGAGCAATCCGATGTATTCATTTTTTTCCGCGTTTTTAGCAGCTTTTTCGAGCGCGGCCAGCATTTCGTTGGCAACCGACGCGGATTCTCTTTCATCTTCGGAAGAAATTATAAAGTTAGCCATCTGTGTGAAAGGGGGATATAGAGCTTCGCGGCGTATCTTAAGTTCAAAGTCGTAGAAATCGTCCGGGTCTCCGCCTGCCGCGGCGCGGATGGCGGGATGGTCGGGATTGAGGGTCTGAATTATCACGCGTCCGGGTATGTCTCGCCTGCCCGCGCGGCCCGCGACCTGTGTGAGCAGTTGAAATGTCCGCTCTCCGGCTCTGAAGTCGGGCATATTGATTATGCTGTCCGCCGAGATCACGCCGACGAGCGTGACGCCGGGAAAATCCAGCCCTTTTGCTATCATCTGCGTGCCGACTAGGATGTCTATCTCGCGCTCCTCGAAAGCGTTTATTATGCGGCGGTACTCGCCGCGCCGGGTCACGGTGTCTCTGTCCATGCGCTCAATGCGGGCGTCTTTAAACTTCCTCTTAAGCTGATTCATAACCCTTTCTGTGCCGAACCCGTAGTAGCGCAGAGCCGACCCGCCGGCGCCGCAGTTCGGGCACCGCTCCGGTTTCGTCTCGCTGTGACCGCAGATATGGCATTTCAGCAGGGCTTCCATCCTGTGGTACTTCATGTTCACCGAACAGAGGGGGCACTTAATAGTCTCGCCGCAACTGAAACACTGGATATATTGAGCGTATCCCCGGTGGTTGAGGAAAATCATGGACTGCTCGTTTTTCTCGAAAGTTTCCGCCACCGAGTTGATGAGAGCCGGGCTGAAAAGAGAGGTGACGCGCGAGGGCTGAACCCTGCGCATATCAATGATGGCGATGTCGGGCATCTCGCTGGCTCCGACGCGGCTTGGCAAAGTGAGCCTTTTGATTTTTCCGCTCCTGACCATGTGGATGGTTTCAAGCGAAGGAGTCGCCCCGCCGAGCACGACCGGGCATCCGACTAGTTTGGCGCGCTGGACGGCCGCGTCCCTTGCGTGGTACATGGGTCTGTGTTCCTGTTTATATGACGATTCATGTTCTTCGTCGACCACAATAAGCCCGATGTTTTCGAGCGGGGCAAACACCGCGGACCTTGCCCCTATCACGATATCCACTTCCCCGGAAACGATCCGGTTCCACTCGAAGAGGCGCTCGGACATCGAGAGCGAACTGTGCCAGATTGCGACGCGTCCAGCGAAACGCTTCATAAACCGGGCGATTATCTGCGTCGCAAGCGCAATTTCAGGGACAAGGATGAGAGCCTTTTTCCCATTGCCTATGCAACACCTCGCGGCTTGCATGTAAATTTCTGTTTTTCCGCTTCCGGTGACGCCCTGAAGCAGAAAGACCTGATGTTTCTGCGGAATTATCGCCGAGCAGACTGAGCCGAACGCTTCTCTCTGATCTGGATTCAGAGTGTGGTCGTTTTCGGACGGCGCGGTTTCGTCTTCACCCGAAGGGGACATGTCTTTGGGCATCCAGCCGACGAAAACAAGGCCCTTTTTCTCAAGTTCCTTGACGGTCTGCATGGTGGCGTCGGCGATGCGGACGAGAGTGCGGGCGGGAAGGCTTCCTCCCTCTCGCAAAAGGGTCTTCATGACTCGGCGCTGCGCGGGGGCGCGTTCCAGTCCGGCGAAGTCGTCCGCGTCAGCCATCGTGAACGCGCCCTTCATGACGGTCACGTTCTTTTCAAGCGAGGTGCGCCTCTGCAACGCTTGGAACGCCGTGCGGTCTATCCCCTTCCCGCTCATCTTCCGATGGAACGGAAAGGCTGTCTCAAGAACCGCGTTCAGCGGGCAAAGGTACATCCGGGACATCCAGAGGCATAAGGATAGAAGGTCGGACGGCATCGACCTGAAGTCGTCCACGACGCTCTCGACGAATTTTAGTTGCCTTTCCGGTTTAATGTCGGTGATGCGGGCGACGACGCCGAATATGCGGCGTTTGCCGAACGGGACGACCACCATTGAGCCGGCTGTAACGGCATCCGTAAGACGCTCCGGAACGGCATAGTCGAACGACTTGTCCACAGGAACAAGCAGCGGGGACACCGTTACATATCTCTGCCGGGCAACCATCAGTCTAAAAACGCGGAATGAGGATTTCCGCTCTTGCTCGAAACGCAGATATTCATCTTGAAATAGCTTTAACCTTTCGCGTTGTAGCGCCGCGGCGCGCCCGTGCGCCGCCGCTCATAAACCTGAAAACTATGCTTTGATTTTTTCTATCACAAGCTCCATTCCATCTACTTCTACAACTATAGCGCTCTCACCGGCGAGTATCGGGTCGCCTGATTTCGAGCGGGCGTTCCATATTTCGCCCCGGACGGAAAATTTCCCTTCCGTATTGACGTCAGTTAGGGTTTTTCCCTTAATGCCGATCATGCCCCGGCGTCCGGTGGACACCTTTTTTCGGTGGGTCGCAATCACGGCCGCTATGGCCACCCCGAAGAGGAAAGCGGTCGTGCCAGCAGTTGAAAGAATCAGCCAGATGTTGATTTGAAGCGCGGGGTCCGTGGAGTCCACAAGCATTAGAGAACCTACGACCATCAAAGCCACACCTCCCAGAGCCAGCAAACCGTGGCTGACTATGAATATTTCCAGCACGAACAGAACGAAAGCGCCGACGATTAGAGCAAGCCCGACTGTGTTTATCGGGATGACCTGAAAAGCGGTGAACGCGATGACGAGGCAGATAGCGCCAACCACGCCGGGGAATATCGCTCCGGGATGCGTCACCTCGAATATGAGAGCGTAAACGCCTATCATGAACAATATGTAGGCTATCTGCGGGTGGCCTATCATCTGGAAGAAGAGTTCGCGGAAAGACATCGGAAGTTTTTCCACCGGAGCGCCGTCCGTGCGCAGAGTGAATCGGCCGGAATCGTCGTCGAGCAGTCCGTGCGTCTTGAAAAGCTCGCGAATGTCCTCATCCGTTTCGTTTAGGTCGAAAACGATAGTTTCGCCGCCGTCGATATCCTCCATGCCCCGCGCGCGCAACTCGTCGAGCAACTCCGGCTCTACCTCGCCGGGAGTAAACTCGACTGTCTTCTGTCCGCTTTTTGAGATCGTCCAGCCGTCGATTTTTGAGAGCAGATCATCGACGTCTTCGGCGATAATCTCAATCACGCCTTTGTCGAGGGCTTCTTGAGAAGTGACGGAAATGCTGCGCAGAACTGCGTCGCGAGCGACGTCGATGTTTCTGCCGCGCCGCTCGGCGTACTGTTCCATGAGTTTGACGGCGTAATTGGCGGCCTTTTCCTTCATAGTTTTATCCATCTGCTGGCCGCCCATCGCCACCGGATGAGCGGAGCCTGCGCTCGTGTTCGGGGCCATCGCCGCCACGTCCGACGCCATCAGCAGGAAAAAACCAGCCGAGGTCGCGGTGGCTCCCGACGGATAAACATAAACCACGACCGGGACTTTCGAGTTTATCATCGCAGTTGCGATGTCCTTCATTGAGTCCATCATGCCGCCGGGGGTGTCAATGGTAATAAGCACGGCGGCCGCATTTGTTTTTTCGCCGTGTTTGACGCCGCGAGTGACGTAATTCTTCGTCGCGTGGCCGATTACTCCCTTGACTTCAAGCAAGACAACCGGGCCTGCGGCGGCTTCCGGGGTTTTCTCGGTGGAAAACGCGAGAGAGGCCAGCAGGAGAGCCGCCAGCAGAGCCGTCCGCGCGGCGATTCTTTTTGTCCATGAGCGTTTGAGATCAAATTTGTTTATTTTCATTTTTTTAGAGCCGCCGCCATTCCGGCCAGAGATTCGTTGGTGGGATCAAGTTCGAGAGCCGACTCGAACATGGCAAGAGCGTCAGCCAACTTGCCTTCGCGATAATACACGAGGCCGAGGTTGACAATCGTCTCCGGCCGCGAGTCCCCCAGACTCAGAGCCTTTTTAAAGTTCTCGCTTGCGCTATTCAGTTCGCCTTTCATTGCGAAAGCTCGCCCCGTCGCGCTGAACGATTCGGGCCTATCAGAAGCCAGCGCCGAGGCGGCTCCGTATTCGTTCAACGCGTCGTCATATCTTTCCAAGTCGGCGAACGCGTTGCCGAGGGCGAGCCTCAACTCGAATATGTCCGACCGCTTGTTGAGAGCCCGCTTGAGTTCGACGACGGCGGAATCCGAGTCGTCGCGCATTTTGTGCGCCGCCGCCAGCAGAGCGTGGGAGGCCATTGTGGCAGGCAGCTTCTTGCCGCGCTCGCTTATCGCCTCCACGGCTTTGTCCGGTTCACCCGCTTCGAGCGACGCCGCCGCGCTCTCAAGCGCTTCGTCTCCGCTCTCATTTTCCAAGAACGAACGCGGAGAAGGGTCGGGTTCGGGACTTATATGCGCCGAGGGGAACCTGCCCGTTGCCGCTTTGATATCGTCCTCAAGGAGTTTCAGCAGAAGAGCGTTTCCGCTCGCTTTTGTTTCGCCCGAGAAAAAATCGTCTTCGCGGAGGTCCTTGCCGGGATTGAAGCCGTAAGCGAACTCCACAGGGTCTTGGGCCGCTGAAGCCGCCATATTGTGAATCAGAACGGCGTCCGCCGCTCCGAACCCTTTGCCAAGCAGCGAGCGCATCGTTTCGGCTTTCATCCCGAACCTGCGCTCAACCTGCCTCAACAGCAATCCCTTTTCCGTTTCCGACATGAGAGCGGCGTTGAGGTTTGCGCTAGCGCGCCTCATTCCGGCCACGCTCCTGTCAATGGACTCGCTTATCTTCTCTGTGGAGGAAAACGATTTATCCAAAGAGTCCAACTGGTCGACTGTGCGATTGAAAAGAATCGAGCCGGTGAAGTTGTCAATCGGCTCCTCTGAAGCGAACAGAGAGAAATCAAGCTCGCGCATCGTGGCGCTCGTCGTTTCATATCCTTTTTGCGCGATTTCAGCGGTTTCTACCACTCGCGACAAAAGGAAATCCGAGTCCGAAGCCATGCGAAGAATGGCGCGTTCCAGTTCGCGAGCCGCCTGAGCCGCGTTTGCGCCGGACTCCTCCGCGCGGGACAGTTTATAAGCGGCGATTCTGGCGTTCACTTTCATCTCATCGGCGGCTTCGAGGAGCCTTCTGCCAGTCTGCTTGTAATAATCAAGAGCGGCGAGATATCCGCCGAAGAAATTCGAAGCCTGTTCGAGAATCGCGGACCTGCCCCGGTCGTTGCTTCTGACTTTATCCGCAGTGGTTCGGAAAGAGGAAAGGTCTCTGTAAAACGCCTCTTGCATGTCATCGAGTCTGGATGCCAGCGCTTTAAAATTATAGGCTGCCGGGCCTGCGGCTTTGTCGAGTTCGTCGGCGGCGCTCGTCAGAGCCGAGGAGAGAGAGTGTCTTTCATCCGCAGGCAAGGACGCAAACCCGGGTGAACGCCGCGCCGCCGCTGCCGAGCCGCGCAGTTCTTCGATGCGTTCCAGTCCATGCGCCGCTGCGGCGTCTTCGGGGTCGTTCGCCAAAATGTCCTGATAGCGCCTCTCAGCTTCGTCGAACTCTCCGAGTTCCGTCAGAGCGGAGGCAAGCCCGTTGAGAGCGCGCGCGTCCGATGGAGCCAGAGACAGCGCGGCCCTGAACTCTCCTGATGCCTCGCGATAGTAATGACGCGCAGCATATCCCATCGCTCGATAAATCCTCTCTTCCGGCGTTTCGGCGAGCGCCGGGTTTGCCGAGAGACTGTTGATGCGCCCGGTCGTCTTGGGGTGGGAAGATAGCGCCACTTCCAGTTTCGACAGATTTCCGGACGGGTTTTCTTTTTCGAGTTTGCGGAACATCGACGCTAGCGCTCTGGGGTCGTACCCTGCGTCTCTTGAATAAGCCGCTCCAAGAGCGTCCGCCTCGTACTCGTCCTCCCGGCTGTAATGAAGCTGGGCAAGAGACAAGGCATACTCCGCGATTCTGGTCGTCCTGTCGTCCGTATTTGACGCGAGAATGCCCATTCCGATAAGGATGAACGGAAGTTTCTTTATCCTTTTAGCCCCGTGTTTTGCGGAGATATGAGCTACCTCATGTCCGATCACTCCAGCGATTTCGTCTTCTGATTCCGCTTCTTCCAACATTCCTCTAGTGATGAAAACGAAGCCTCCGGGGGCGGCGAACGCGTTCACCTCGTCGGTGTCGACGATGAAGAATTCATAGTTGATGTCCGTCCTGTGGCCGACGCTCGCTATAGAGCGTCCCATCCTATTGACATAGTCCGAGAGCGGAGCGTCCTCTATGTAGCCGTAGTATTGCCCTATCTGCTGAACAGTAGCGTTGCCGTAATGCTTTTCGGTCTTCCATTGAATTTTGTCGAGCAGCGACGCGCGCGCCGCCGTAGCCGCCGCAAGAGTGAGCGCCGCTATCAACACAACCGCGATTCTTTTTATTTGAGCAATATTCATTTAATTTATTCTAAGAATCGAACGCGACGCGTTCAAGGCATGTCAGCCACGCGTTGCCGCAATGAGGCGATAGTCGGCGAACGGACGCTCTTCGGGACGCAGAGAAGACCAGTATCCGCTCCAGTCTGAATGTGTCATGCGCCAGATGGAGGGAAGCGCCCCGTTTCGGGCATACCAGTCGAGCGCGCCTTTTATGCCGACGCGGAAATCAGGATATTTAAAAACGTATCCCGCCTTCTTCAGCGCGGTCGTGTCTAGGGAAAAATCCTTAAAAAGATCGTTGAACTCTTCAGGGTCGGAATCGAAGAACGGCACGCGTTTTCCTTTAGGCAAGACGCCGCCGAGAAGTTTGAACGCGGCCCGCGGAAGCTTCAGGCTCGGTGAAGACGCTCTAAGCTCCGACGCGACCGCGGACATGACGGTCTTGACGTCCGCAGGGGAGTCATCCGCAACATTGAATATTTTGCCGGACAGCTTCTGATGTTCCATTACGTAAACTAGGTGCGTCGCCGCGGCGGTGACATCGTCTATGTGAACGAGATGGGTCACAGCAGAACCGTCGCCGGGCAGAGGAGCCACGCCCAATGATATCGGCCTCAACATGCGGTACATCCTGTAGAAGTTCCTCGGACCGTAAACGTTCGCCGGGCGTATCACTATGACGGGAAGGCCTTTGCGCTCGAATTCGAGAGCCACCTGCTCCTCTTCGAGCTTCGATCGGGAATACAGAGTCGTTGGATTTGGAACCGCGTCTTCGGAAATGCGGGAGGCGGAGGCGTCGCCGTACACCTGAGAAGTGCTCCAGACCGCGGCGCCGAGAAGTTCCGGCGCGTGTTCGGAGGCGGCTTCGAGGAGGTTGCGAGTTCCCTCCACATTGACCGCCCAGAGCGCTTCTTTCGCCGCACCCATGCTGAACAGCGCGGCAGGATGCAGCAGATATCTTACTCGCCGTCCCTTGAACAGCGCGGCGGCGTCAGACGGTTTTGTAAGGTCCGCCGGAACAATCTCCAAAGAAACGCCACGGTACTGATTGGGGTTGTCGCGCATGAAACGCTCATGCTCGCGCGCTGCGCTGAAATCGCGTCCCCTCATGTCCGTGGCGAGAACTGAATATCCGTTAAGCAAAAGAAAATCGACGGCGGTCGATCCGGCAAATCCGGACGCTCCTGTGACGCAAACCACGCAGTTGTCGTCTATGCGGTTCGTCGGCATTCTACAAGCGCTCCACGGCGGCCGCGCCGCCTTGAGTTTCCGTCCGGACTCAGGCGTCTTTTGACTGTCCTTCTCCGGACTTGAAATCGAGCGAAAGCTCAATAAATTTCCCGTAGTCCCGCGCCCGGCGCAAAACCTCTTCGGTCAGAGCTTCGCCCTTCTGAACGACGCGCACGTTATCATCCGTGTAAATGTCCCTCGGCGCGCGTTTTCCGAGCATCGCGGAGGCATGTTGCCCGCCGAAGAAATCCGCGACATTCTCCTCAGTGGCTTTTTCAGGGAACCCTTCCGCCCTGCGCGCGAGCCGGGCCGGGTCGAACGCGAGCTTGATCATTCCGGGACCGCCCGCCGCTTCCATCAAATCCTTTGTCACTTTCATCCTCAGCGCGTCTTCGTCAACCGGTTTGGGCCGCGCTTCCGCCACTTTTTTCTCTATTTCCCTCTCCATCTCCTCGCGAAGTTTCTCCAGCCCTCCCTCAAAAACCCTTTCAGCGGTCTCCGCTATCGCCCCGCTTTCGTCCGCGCTCTTCCTCTCAGCTTCCTCGGCAAGTTTTTCCAACTCCGCGAAACGGATTCCCATCTCCTTGTTGACGCTTTCCTGCAAATCTTTTTTCCATTTTTCGAATTTCTCTTCCGCAAGCGCGGACACAGAGTCGCTATCGATCCGCGCGATTCCCGCGCCCTCCCCTGATTCAATCTTTTTCACAGATTCGGAAAGTTCGCTTATTTGCTTCTTCAGTTCCTCAATTTCCAAAATCTCCGGAACCGCGGAATTATCTTGGACAGGCTCTGATTCTATCAACCTTTCAATAGTCGTAAGTTTCTCGTCAAGGTCGATTAGTTTGCGGTCAAGCCCGTCCTCGCCGCCGCCGCTCAAAGAAGAAACCTCTTCCAACACGCTCGAGAAACGCGATTCAAGAGAAGCCACGCTCGCTTTTAAATCCTGAACATCGGCAGCGGCGCGCGCTCCCTCCGCCACAACCTTCCCTATTTCAGATATTTTTCCTTCGATACTATTCAGCGCCTGCGCCGCGTCTTCCGCTTTAGATATCGAAACGGTCAACCCGTCGATTTTTTCCAACATCTCTTCTAGCGCTTCATCCATCTTCTCGGATATTTCAGAGAGAACAGAGCGCCTCGACTCTTCCAACTTGGCGGAATCCACATACGGCGCTAGAGAACCCATCAACTCCCCGCGCAATCTCTCCTCTACTCCAGAGACATTCGAAATCGAGTCAGTAATGTTTTCTATCCTTTCGCTAACTTCCTTGGCAAACCCTTCTATTTTCTCGGATATTTGAGAGAGAACAGAGCGCCTCGACTCTTCCAACTTGGCTGAGTCCACATACGGCGCGAGAGAACCCATCAACTCCGCGCGCAATCTCTCCTCGGCCCCGGCGATGCCGGCTTCCATGTCCTCGAAACTTGCAAGTTTTCCTGTCATTTCCTCAAATTCAGTTTTTATCCTGTCCAGTTCGCCTTTATCAGCCGTCCTTTTCAACAAGGTTTCCAACTCCTTGACGGCTGATTCCACTTCGTTCTTCTCGGCAAAAGCGCCTAACTTCGAGCGAATCTCCGACAATGACGATTCGGCGTCTGTTTTTGAAATAAAACTATCCGCGCGGGAACTGATTTCGGCTAGAGCCGACTCCAAAGAATCCTTTTCAGCGAATGCGGCGAGCCGGCTTTCCAACAAAGTCTCATGCTCGTCCTTCAAGCTCTCAAGTTGCGATTGAATTACGCTCAAAGATTTCTCGAAAACGCCCTTCAAGGATTCGGAGGCAATCCGGGTTTCTTCCGAAACGCGCTCTGTTTCCCCTGAAAGTTTCTCATAAATCCCAATCCTGTCCGCTTCATAATCGGCGGTTGTCACGACCGCTTCCATGAAAGATTCGACTTCTTCTTTCGACATCCTGAAAATCTCGAGAGCGTTCTCCAATTCGGATTTGTCCGCCGCGTCCTCAAGCTTCGTTTCCGCTTCGCGCAGCGCAGATTCCGTCGCCGCCGACTTCTCCGCCATCCCGTCCATCCGGGCTTCCATTTCTGCCATCGCGGACGATAACGCTTCTTTTTCGGCGAATATTTCCATAAGAGAAGTCAACCGGGCCGATTCATCTTTTATCGCGGCCTCAAGCTTTGCCGACGCTTTCTCCAACTCGGATTTGTCCGCCGCGCCCTCAAGTTTCGTTTCCGCTTCGCGCAACGCCGATTCCGTCGCCGCCGACTTCTCCGCCATCCCGTCCATCCGGGCTTCCATTTCCGCCATTGCGGACGACAGTTCTTCTCTTACATCGGCGGGATCAAGCGCGGGGATTCTCATCTCGACCGATTTGATTTCTTCCTTAACCGCGCGCATTTCATCATTCATCCTGCCGAATAATTCATCTTTTAATGACCTTATTAACTCCGCCGTTTCAGCTTTTGCCTCTGTGATCGCCGAACCGATTTTTGAATCGGACTCCTTGGCCGCGCGAGAGATTTCTTGTTTGGCGGCCTCGGATTCCTGTCTGATTTTTGTGATTTCAGCTTCGATATTCCGCTTGAACGACGCGAAAGCCGAGGAGGATTCCTTTGCCGCCCTATCGAGAGTTTCCGAGAACTTCGCGCGGGCTTCTTCGAGTTGAGCCGACATTGCGGCCATCGCCTGCGACACTTCATCGGACACAAAAGCGCGGGTTTGTTCTATTGAGGCGCGCAAAGACTTCTCGAAATCGCGAGCGCCCGCGTCGATCTTCAACAATCTCGTGTCGGCCGCTTGGGAAGCGTCTTCCACTCTGGCCGCTATCTCATCGGACAACGTTCTCAGTTTCCTGTCAGTCGCAGATTCCAACTTCGAGGCCATCGAATCTATGACGGATTCCAGCGAGCGCCGGGTTGATTCATCCTCAGCCCTGATTGCGTCCGACAAGCCCGCCTTCGCCGCAGCCAACTCATTCCTGAGCGCTTCGACTGAAGATTCCATGCGCGACGATAATTCGTCGTTTATTCGCTTTGCGTCGTTCCCGGCGGCGGCCATCCTCGTCTCAAAATTCTCGCCCTTAACCAGCCCGCGCGCGGTTTCCATGAGCAATTCCCTGAACGCGCGCGCCGCCTCGTTGAATTTGTTCTCGTATACCGCCTCAATTGAGCCTTTAAGTTGAGCGAGCAGCTCCGATGCCATCGGTTCCTTGTGCTTTGAAAGAAAATGGCGCTCAAACTCGAAGCCGAGAGCAGAGCGCAGACCGGACATCACCTTCTCCATCTCCTCGCGCACTCGTTCGTTCATCGCCTCCGCGAGCTTGTGTTCCTCGATCACGAGAGGAACAAGCGCCGCGCTGTCGGCCCCCGCCGATCCCGCCGCGCTCATCTTCACATATCTAAGTCTTTCGTCGCTCTTTATCACCACGGTGTCCCTGTCCGCCGAAACAACCGCGCCGTAAGGTATGGATGCGCGGTACGGAGAGGTGAACCCGGCGTCGCTTGTGATCGTCAGCAGGAGCAACTCCCCGTCCTCCACGCTGACTCCGACGTCTTTGACGAATCCGATCGTCTTGTCCACGTTCTCTACGAACACCTTCGAGCCGAGAAGCGGAACGTCTTTTTCGAAGAGGGAAAGAAGATACGGGTCTCCGATAAGGTCAACCGCCTCCCCGTCCCTTTTGAGGGTCATGGCGAAACTTCCGAAACTGCTCACCGCCGAAAGAGGCACCACGCGTACGCCGTGCCCGCCCGGCTTCGACGCCAGCACGAATCCCGCCAGCTTCCCTTGTTCAGTGTCGATCAGAAAACTGTTCACCGCTCCGAGTTCGTTGCCGTCCGCCACATTAACAACCGGCAGATTGCGGAACTCTGTCAGGCGCTTCATTCTTTTACCGGTTCTTGCCTCAGACATCAGCGCGTTTTCCTTTCGCAAAGCCGCGCGCGAACACACAGCCGCATCTTTTGGAATACGAACATCAAAACTTATATATTATATACTATTTAGCTGAATTAATATAACTAATCAAGAAGTAGCGTCGAATGAAACTCGCCGCTACGACATGAAAAAAACGGCTTTTTCAACAAACTGTCAATAAAACTCTAATCGACGCTTATTTTTCAGACATTTATCGGATAAGCGCCATATTTTTTCGCCGCCTTCGTCATCGCGATGAAATTCTCCGGTTTGACGTCCGGATGTATGGAGTTCGAAGATGACAGAATGTATCCACCGCCGGGAGCGGCGACGCGTATGGTCTGTTTGACATATTCATCCACATCGTCAGGCGTTCCGTCGACAAGGACGCCAATGCAGTCGATATTGCCGAGCACTGCCGCTCTGCCGGCGCAATGAGCTTTCACTTCCCCAATGTCCATACACTGCGGCTGGATGGGATGAATGCCGTCGAATCCGGCTTCTATAAGGTCGTCCAGAATCGGCCACAGATTCCCGTCCGAATGCTTTGCTATAAGCCCTCCGGCGGCATGCACGGCGTCGGTTATCTCCTTGTGATACGGCTTGATAAATTCCCTGTAGTGTTTGGGAGACATCAGAGTGTTGTTATTCATCGCAAGGTCGCCTTCGAGGATAACCGCGTCCGCGCCGCATTTGAGAGCCAGCGAGAACACTTCAATGCAATAGTCCGTGACCATGCGCGCCAGACTGTGCGCCAGCGTCGGATTCAGCGCAAAATCGGTTAGCAGAGCTTCCATGCTGCCCCTGAGGCTCCAGCTTACTTTGAAAGTGCCGGGCGAGTGGAGAACCACCGCCCTGCGGCCCGCAAACTGAGCCGACGCAAACCGGACGGCCATCATAAACGAATCATCCGGCTTCGGCATCTTGTACCCCGACAGATCGCTCTCGCTCTTTATCGGGCCGTCCACAGGGAACGGCTCCCCGTGCGGCGTCACGTGAGACACCACGCCAAGCTTGTCCCGCACTTTGTTTCCGCCCAAATCCTCCCTGCCGGTGAGCGTCGGCATCGTCACTCCGTCCATATCCAGAGTGTCCAGAAGCTTCACCAGAGTGTTGAGCAGGGCCAGTTGCTCCGCCATGTTCATTTCATGGATTAGTTTTCTGGCGGGCAAATCGGTGAAGAAGTGCTTCGCCGCGTCTATGATGCAAACCTCGTTGATGCCCATCTCCCAGATGGGGACGGCGTCGGGCTGCCCTCCCTTGAGCGCTGTAAGAAACCGTTCTTTTCCTGTCATGTCCGCCTCCGAATAGTTTATCGGCTGATTCGCCGTTTTTTGCTTTCGATAATTCCGAACACCTTTCGTATCGTGGTGTCCGTATAATACTCCACCGGAGCAAGGTCGTCGGTGAACGGGTTCCCTGCCCCGTCGGACGAATAGCTGTGAAAGTGCTCCGCGTTATCCTCCGTCAACTCGCGCGGGATAATCTCCGTTCTCGACAAAAGGTTTCTTTCAAGCTCGTTCATATTCGCTCTCGACTTCGACGCGAACAACACCGTGTTCAGCCGGTTCGGCATCGTCCTGATGAAAACCGAAGGAAAAACCGCGTCGAGGGTGTCGGCGCAACGCCTCAGCAAAGCCCAGTCGTCGAAAGAGCGCCACGCGACGTTGAACGCCACCACTCCCCTGTCGGTCAGCCTGTCCTTTGCGAGATGAAAAAATTCTTTCGTCGTCATGTGAAAAGGAATATAGGTCTGTGAATAAACGTCCAGAACGATGAGATCGAACTTTTCGCCGGACGATCTGAGAAAAGCTCGCCCGTCGCCTACGACCTTCCTGTCAATGTAATCGTCCAATCCCATGTGGCGGCTGCCCAGTTCAAGCAAACCGGGGTCGATCTCGACGCCTGTCACGCGCGCATTCGGATAAATATGTTTCAGAACTCTTGCGTCCGCGCCTCCTGCCGCGCCGAGTATGAGTATCTCAGCCGGGAAATCCTCGTCAGGCGAAAACATCCCCGACAGCGCGAAATAATCCCTGTAGGAATCCGTCAGCGCCTTGCCCTCGATAATCTTCGAGTACATGAACCATCCGTTGTCAATAAGCATCCGCACTTCCGGCCCCTCGCGGGTTATCTGCGAATAGTTGTACAGAGTTTCTTTCTCCGCCAGCCTGATTTCCGGGAGAGGCGGAGGCGATTTCATTGGGACTCCGGCGGTGGCGTATCCCAGAAGAGGGAAAGCCGCCGCGGCAACCGGCAGAAATTTGGCTCCCGCCATGCCGACTATCGAAACGGCGGCCAGAACGCCCGCGAAAAGGATGAACGTCAATCGCGTCCCGATTGTCGGCAATGTGAAGAGAACTGGAGCGAACACGCCGACCACGCTCCCGACGGTGGACACGGCGTACAGCCCGCCCGCCACCTGACCTGCGTCGCGGTCGCTCCTGCTGAGTATCCCCGTCGCAAGCGGCAACACGCATCCCAGCGGAATAAGAGTCGGCGCAAGAGCCGCCGCCGCCGCGATAATTATCGCCGGAAGAAGGCTGTCGGCAGGCCCCGCGTTAGCCGTAAGAGCCGCCATCACGGGCCGCGCGGCAAACGGAGCCGCCGCCGCGGCAACCGACGCCGCTAGCGTTATCCCGAACAGAACTTTGCTCCCGAATCCTCTTCGGCTCAACCGGCCTCCCGCGTAATACCCTATCGCCAGAAACACCAGAAGCGCCCCGATTAGCCCTGACCAAACGAACACTGTGGTTCCGAAATAAGGCGCAAAGAGCCGCGACGCCGCCAATTCGACCGCCATCACCGTCATACCGGAGAAAAAAACAAGCGCATGGATTAGAACCGAACTTGCGCCGGACGCCGTCCGTTCGGCCTTGAAGCTCTTTGCGCCGCCGCCGGGATTGCCGCCCCTCGGCATTGTTTTTGTTTTTCCTCTGTTTTTCATCCACGGAAATATTATATGATAAGCGCGCGCGGGGCAACCGCCGGATATCCGAGAACGGCGACGCAGAAAATCGCCTTTCTCCGGCTCGCGCTTATAAATGTCGGGTTGTTCAGTTTTTACGGCGCGATTGCTATAATAGCTTAATTATATTTACTTTATTGTCGGCAAGAGCCGGCGCGGAGAACGCGCGGAGAACGTCTTAACATAATGAAGCTGGACGAACTTCTGAAAACCATGGTGGATAAGAAGGCTTCCGACCTTCACCTTAAAGTGGGGCGTCCTCCTGTAATCCGCCTGCACGGCGACCTCACTCCTCTCGAAGAGTATCTTAGAATCAAACCGAACGACATGGACGATTTCATCTTCGACGTGCTCAACGACGAAGACCAGTTGCGGTTGAAAAAGAACAAAGGCATTGACGTGGCGTACAGCCTGCCCGGAGTATCACGATTCAGAGTGAATATCCTGTATCAGCGCGGCACTCTCGCGATGGTCATCAGAACGATACCGTTCGACATTCCCTCGATAGAAGACCTCGGACTTCCCGCCACCGTGACCAACCTTGCGAGGATGAACGCAGGGCTGGTAGTTGTCACCGGCCCCGCAGGCAGCGGCAAGTCCACCACGCTGGCCGCGATGATCGACTACATCAACAAAAATTACCACAAACAGATTATCACCATTGAAGACCCGATCGAATACCTGTTCCGGGACAACCTTTCATCCATAGTGCAGAGAGAGGTCGGAGCTGACACGCTGACCTTCGCCGAGGGTCTGCGAATGGTGTTCAGGCAGGACCCGGACGTGATTGTAATCGGAGAAATGAGAGACCTTGAAACAGTCTCGGCGGCAATGAGCGCGGCGGAGACGGGACACCTTGTGCTGTCCACCCTCCACACTCTTGACGCCGCGCAGACGGTCGACCGCATAGTTGACTCATTCCCCCAGAACCAGCACCGACAGATAAGAATTCAGTTGAGCCAGACGCTCCGGGGCATAGTCGCCCAACGTCTGGTTCCTATGAAAGACAAGAAGGGCCGCGCGGCGGCTGTGGAAATCATGACCAACTCGCCCGCGATATCAGACCATCTGCTCAACGGCAGAACAGGCGACCTTTACGACAGCATCAGGGCTTCGGTCGAGAATTTCGGAATGCAGACTCTTGAACAGTCCATTGTCGCCCTCATGGTTCATGATAAGGTAGACTACGAAACCGCGCGCAATTCCTGCCAGCGCATCTCCGAACTTGACTCGGCTCTGCGCGCCCTCTACCTAGACTACGTCTGACGGAGGAAAATAGAATGGCCGAACAGGAAAAACAAGAATCAGGCGCTCCGAGCGACTATTCAGCTCTGCTCAAAAGCGTCAGAAACACTGAAAACCTCAAACTCGAGATTCATCAGTTGCGAAACCAGATCAAGACCGCCCAGACGCGAGTCATCACTCTCGAACAGCAAGTAAAAACTTTCGAGGAAAGCATAAAAGAACGAGACACGAAAATCGAGGAGTTGTCATCTCAGGTCGGCGACAAAGGCAAAGGGCTTGTGTCCATGCTAAAACAGAAAGACGAGACTATAGCGCGCCTTCAGGCCTCGTTGCAGAACAAACACCGGGAACTTGAAGACCTCAAGGCGAAGACGGGATTTTTCAAGAAAAAATAGCGGCGGGTCCCGGCGCGACAGCCGCGCCTCGGCCCGTCACGCTCATAAAAAAACGAAAGCGGGTGCATCCAATGGATTTTAACTTAAGCGACGAACAACGAATGATTCAGGAAATGGCGAAGAATTTCGCCGTCAAAGAAGTCGCCCCGAAAGCCGCCGAGATCGACCAGAACCACAGGTTCCCGTCAGAACTGGTGGCCAAAATGGGCGAGTTGGGACTTATGGGGATAATGGTCGATCCGGCCAGCGGCGGCGCGGGCATGGACACCGTCTGTTACGTGCTTGCCCTCGAAGAAATCTCCGCCGCCTGCGCGTCCACCGGCGTCATTATGTCGGTCAACAACTCGCTGGTTTGCGACCCGGTCGAACGCAACTCCACTCCGGAGCAGAAAGAAAAATTCCTCAAGCCGCTAGCGAGCGGAGCCAAACTAGGCTGCTTCGGCCTCACCGAACCGAACGCCGGCTCGGATGTCATCGGCCAGCGCACACGCGCCGTCCTTGATGGCAACGAGTGGGTCCTCAACGGCACGAAAAACTTCATCACGAATGGCAAAGAAGCCGACATCGCGGTCGTGTTCGCGATGACAGACGCTGAAAAGAAGCACAAGGGAATGTCCACGTTCATAGTCGAAAAAGGCACGCCCGGATTCTCCATTGGAAAAGTTGAAGACAAACTGGGCATCTGCGGCTCATCAACCACTGAACTGGTGTTCGAAGACTGCCGCATCCCCGCTGAAAACATCCTCGGCAAAGAAGGCGACGGATTTAAAATCGCCATGCAAACGCTGGATGGCGGACGCATTGGGATAGCCTCCCAAGCGCTCGGCATTGCGCGCGCCGCTCTCGAAGCCTCCAAGAAACACGCCCGCGAACGCTTCCAGTTCGGAAAGCCGCTCGCCGACATTCAGGCCATTCAGTGGATGATCGCGGACATGGCCACCAAACTCGACTGCGCCCGGCTGCTCACTCTCAGAGCCGCCTTCGAGAAAGACCAGAAAGTCCGCTTCTCCCGCTCATCGGCAATGGCGAAACTCGCCGCCGCCGAGGCCGCCATGTGGATAGCCACAAAAGCGATTCAGGTTCACGGCGGTTACGGCTACACTAAAGAATACCCCGTGGAGCGCAATTTCCGCGACGCCAAAATTACGGAGATTTATGAGGGAACCAATGAAGTGCAGCGCCTCGTGATTGCAGCCGCCGAACTTAAAGGCTGATTATCAACGGCATCGTTTTGAAGTCGAAATAAAAGAGCGCCCTTCAAGGGCGCTCTTTTTTCTTCTCTCAAAATATGAATTTATACAAAGTCATAATCAAATGTCTTTTGGCGAATCTTCATGTTCGGCAAGTTCGGGAGCGCTTATCTGACGAGTCATACGCTCTATCGGCGCTAATTCCGGAATCTCGTCTTTTGTTGAAACCCCCATGTTTTTAAATCTTCTCGCGCTCGTCAGAACATTTCTTTCGAGAGAGCCGACGGATTTGTTGTAAGACTCGACGGCCGACTCCAGACTTTTCCCCATCTTCGTCCAGTGTTCGCTCAACACCCTGATTCTATCGTAAAGCTCTATGCCCAGCTTGCTTATCTGAACCGCGTTCTCCGCCATTACTTCCTGCTGCCAGCCGTAAGCGACCGCTTTAAGCAGGGCAATGAGAGTGGTGGGAGACGCCGGGATAACTTTTTGCAGAACGCCCTCTTCAATTATTGACGGATCGTGCTGAACAGCCGCGCTGAAAAGGCTCTCGTACGGAAGGAACATAACGACAAATTCAGGCGCGGGCTGAAACTGATCCCAGTACGCCTTTTTTCCGAGATCCGACATGTGCGCGCGCACCTGACGGGCATGGTCCCGCAGTTTTTCCGTTTTCACCGTCTCGTCCGTCGCGCCCTGCGCGTCATGATAGGAATTGAACGGAGCCTTTGCGTCCACGATGATTTTCTTCCCTCCGGGCAAATTCACAATCATGTCCGGCCTAAGCCGTCCGTCTTCCGTAGTCACGCTCTGCTGCTGCTCGAAATCGCAATGCTCCTGCATCCCGGCAAGCTCCACAACCCGCTTAAGCTGAATCTCGCCCCAGCTTCCGCGCGCTCCCGGCGACTTCAACGCATGCACCAGCCTCGACGTTTCGCCCTCCAGTTTCAACTGCGTGTCGTTCAGCGATTTCACCTGCTCCATCAATGTCGAGTACGAGCCTACTCTCTCCTTCTCCAACAGTTTTACTGACGCGTCGAACTTTTCAAGCGCGCTCGCCACAGGCTTAATCATCTCGGAAATGTTCGTCTGCCGCTGCTCAAGGTCGATCTTGGATGACTCATGAAACTTCAGCATCTCGTTCTTCGCGAGAACAAGAAATGCCTCGTTATTACATTTAAGCGCCTTGTCAGACAACGCCTCGAACGCCGCCATCAGCTTTTCCTTGGCGTCTTCGAGGGCGGCTAGTTTTTCCTCTGCCGCTTTCCTTTCACCTTCAAGTTTCGTCTCAAGCTCTTTTTTTGATTCTTTCAGGTCGGTAATAGCGTTCTGGAGCCTAAGCGTTTCATCAGTTTTTTCCGCTATTATGTTTTCGAGCGCCGGAACTCTCAAAGCGGTCTGCTCCAAAGCGGAGGTCCTTTGCATCTCTGAAGTCAGGGAGTCGCGAATCGATGAGAGTTCTTTTTCGGCCAATCCGGCGCGCTCTTCAGCTTGAGTCGAGCGCGACCGCTCGTTGTCCAGTCTTTCCTTCGCCACAGCCGCGCCAGACGCCGCCGTCGCCCTGCCCGCCGCCGCTCCGAGCGCCAACCCCACTATTAGAAAAATCAAATAAAAAGCGATTTCCATTATCCTCTCACCTCGCAGGCGACATTATATCATACGGATTGCGACATTATAGACGGGCATTAAAAAGGCCGCCCCGGACGATTCCGGAGCGGCCTTGAAACGCTTCTCTTTGACTTCTAAATTACTTGACCTCGAAATAGGTGTCTTCGGTGAACTGGGCGGCTGTCCAGCGCGCCACATCCATCGGTCTTCCGTCAAACTTCATCGCGCCCATGTCGAGCAGAGTAACCTGAACTCCCAGCGGTATGAACTGGAGAACGCCGCTCGGATTCGCTCCTATCGACTCGATTCTGGACCATTTCGTCTTCATTATCAGGTGGTTCGTGTTCCTGCTAATGCAGGTGGTGTTCTTCGTGTCGACCGCCCACGCGCCAGCCCTCTGGTAGCCGAAGAAGCAGTCGCTGATGTAGCCCGTGCTCTCGAACTGCTTGAGAAGCGGCGAATAAGCGAACAGTCCGCCCGCTTTCAACATCGCGTCCATGCTGGTGTCTCCGCCCATCACATCGGGATTGACCATCAGCGAACCGTATATCCTGATGTCCGTCGGGGTCATCGAGCCGCCCACAATCGTCTCTCCTGCAACCATATCAACATAAACGAACTCTTCGTCGAATCCGATCCTTAGATCGTGCAACCTTCCGAATGCGGGAAGATTCTCATCCGGGGAATCATTCAGCGCCATCTGCATCATGCAACCCCTCGGCAAGAAACTCTCGCAGCTTTTCAAATCGCCGCTGTTGACGCAGTCTCCCGCGAAATATTCCTTCGTCATTACTTCATTCTCAGCTTCCACCATGCAGGGAACCTGAATGAATATATTTCCTGAAGAGTCCATAGCGCGAACCGAGTAAACCACCTCGTCGCCGCTCTGGAAAGCCGGTAGCTGTCCAGTCCATGTCTTTCCGTTGCTTGAAGACAGCTTCACGCTCTTCCAATCCATTTCAAAGTTGGCCATGTATAGCACATACACTTCGGATGTTTCATCGCTCGTTTTCTTCGCGTCGTTATAGATTTCGACGGTTATCGAGGTGGGCTGTCCGCCGACCGGAGCCGCCGGGTTCAGTGTGATGCTTTTCAATTCAGGGGGGAACCTTGTGTCCAGCCTGTCCTGCACGATCTCCTGCGCGTCCGCAGGCAGGATGCTCAGGTCAAGCTCCTGAGCGGGAGCCGCAACGGCCATAATCATCACTGATGCCGCCGCCGCCGCCAACTGTTTCACTAATTTCTTCATATCTCCTCCTCCTTTTTAATTTCGTTGTGCATTATACATACCATGCTTCAAAATTGTAAAGTCATTTTTGCCCAAAACCTTACACATTTTCCATAAAATCATTTAGCCGCGCGGCAATTTCCTTCCGGATTTCTTACATTATTATTCGAACCACCCGGAATACTTAGGAGAAAATAATTACTATTTATAAGAACTTTTCGAGAGCTTATATATTTTTATCTCCGGCCCTAGTCCCGCCTTTGGAGAAGATGAAAATTCCTTTAATAGTTCGGCTTTTTCATCCAGAGACCGATAAAATGCGACAGCTTCGGGATAAAAATCCTCCGCCGCAAAGAATCTTTCGTAAATATGACCGCTAACGACGATATACTCGAATCCTTCGCGCTCGTAAATTTCAATCGGATACTCCGCCAGTGAAAAAGAAGAAGTCAACCTGTATTTTGGTTCGATTTTTTCAAGCGCGGCCAGATGGTACTTTTTGGGTGAATTTTTTTCCGCGTCCGACGGACTCCGGGTGTCATACGCAGGAAGCGGAACCGCGCCTGCCACTCGTTCATTAGCCATCCTGTCCTTCAACTCCTGAGCGCCCAACAGTGATTCGGGAGTCGGGGCAAGCAGAGGCCCTCCATATTCCACTGCAACCGCCGCTCCTGTCGGAACGTTCTCTTCAATCCACTCGCGAGCCAGCGTGCGGGTGTCTTTCGCTAAAAACAAAGTGTTTTGTGCGATAACTGTTTTTAGAGGCAGCGCCATAATAGCGACCGCCGCCAGCGCTGCTAGCTCCCGCCTTCTTGCTTTGAATATTCCCGAAGCCGCATCGAGAGCCGTCGCCGCAAGAAAACACAAAGCCGGAAGCGCGCCAAGCCAATGTCTTGAGAAGCCGAACTGCGAGAACTGTCCGTTTATCGCGTAAAAAACCGCTATGTAACAAAGGAAAACGAGTTCATGAGGTCTGCGGCGCATTGCCGCGTATATTATTCCGCAGCCCGACGCGGCCAGCAGCGGAATTCCCATTCCATCTTTTAAATATACGACAATCGAATGCAGCCACATGTTTACCGGCGTTTCCATCCCGAACCAGCCGTCGTTCATCAGGGTCTTTTGAATATTGATGTCGCCGATGAAGCTTTTAAAATCAAGAACGCTGTACGGCGCGCCTGCCAGATAAGCCGCCCCGAAAGCGAAAAACATCGCAAATGGAGCGATTGAAAACAGCGTTCCCGCCTTCGACCCGCTCTTTGCGCGCATAGCAAAAATTAAGTGGGCGAAAAGCATCGTCGCAAGAAGTTGGGCGGCGGTGTATTTGGTTGCGGTTCCCAACCCCGCTACAATCCCGCAAAATACGTAGTTGCGAAGTCCGCCTTCTGTTGCCAGCCGCGCCGCAAGATATAGGGCAAGAGTCATGAAAAACGTAAGCGGAATATCCGTAATCGCAAAATGAGACTGTTCCACATGCAACGGGGTCAGAGCCAAGAAGAACGCCGCAAGAAGCCCCGCGCGCTTGTTTACAAACCTCGCGCCGGCCGCCGCCGCGACATACGCCGCGCCCGCCCCGAACGCTGCTGCCGTCACTCGCGCGATTAAATAAAACATTGTCGGGTCTATAAAATACTGAATCCCGAAATCTGCCGCCGACGGAAAAAAACCGAACACATGCCCGACGATATACGCCGCGCCGTATAAACCGAACAGCAGATACATGAAAAATGCCGGATAATAAAAGAAATGCGGGTTAAAATCCCCCGATCCGAACCTGATCGCGTGTGAAACTACATGTACCTCGTCCAAATGCAACTGGTCGGGAAGGCCATACCTGATTCCGTGAACGCGGACGACAAAAGCGATAAGCATTACAAGCGACAACGCCGCGTTTTCCTCGAACCATTTTAAAAAACGCTTCAACCTGTGATTCTCCATAAATGAGCAACGGCTTTCATCTACCGTCGCAATCAATTCAGCGCCCCGCCACTCTTTCCATTTTATTTTATGCCATTTCTCCGCAAGATGGAAACGGGTTTATTTTCAAACTCGTTATTTGAAACAATAATAATCAATATAATCATATTATCGCGGCGACGGACGCGAACCACGAATATGAACGATAATTGCGAAGACAGAAAACACGGGACTGAAAACGGAGTCGAGCTTGTTCACGCCGATTGTGATCTCTGCGGCTCCGCTGAGAGCAGTCCTCTATATAAAAAGGACGGCTTATACATAGTTAGATGCGACGGGTGCGGATTGTCGCGAGTCAATCCCAGACCCACCGAAAAATACCTGAAAGATGAAGTCTATAATGAGGGATATTTCAACGCCGAGAAAGGCTTCGGCATAGAGAACGCTTTCGGGAAAGAAGCTGGCGGGGACAATTCTAGAGCGGAAAGAATTTTCAAGCGCATCGAAAAGCTGGTTGCGCCGGGAAGGATGATTGACATCGGATGCGCTTCCGGCGTTTTTATGAGAGAAGGGCGTCGCCGCGGCTGGTCAGTCCGGGGCGTTGAGATTTCCGAATACGCCGCCGAGCAGACTCGAAAAAGATTCGACCTTGATGTGTCATCATGCGATTTCATTCAAGCCGACCTTCCCGCCTGCGAATTCGACCTTGTGCTGATGATGGACCTTATCGAGCATCTTCCGTCGCCCGGAAAAGGCGTCCGTAAAGCCTATGAAATACTGAAGCCCGGCGGACTTCTGGTCGTTGAGACGCCTAATCTTGATGGAGCGGCGGCCAGAGTCCTCGGAGTCGAGTGGGGGCTTATCGCCCCTCTGCACCACCTTTATTATTTCACGCCCGCCACCCTGAAAAGACTAGTTTCGGAATGCGGATTCAACATCGCGTCCGTCGAATTTCCGTTCTGGGGGCTTTCCGATCTTATCTTTTCAGCCGGCTCTTTCAAAAAAGCCGGTCTGCCGATAGGCGAAAAACAAAAGCATATCGCTAGAACCAAACTTCGGTTTGCAAGAGACGCCGCGCGCTTAGCGGCCAACGCCGTCGATCGCGCCCTGCTCTCTCCTTTCACCCGCTCTTCAAACGGAAACTCCATCAGCATGATTTGCGTCAAGCCGATGAATCATTCATCCGGAGAGAATCACAAATGAGCAAAAAAAACTTCAAACCTTATGTTTTCTTTTCCGATCTTCACATCGACAGATGGGACAGATTGAAAAAAGAGCGTTTTTTCGAGTTCATTGAGCGGGTCGAAGAAACGGCGGCGGGGGTTTACATATTGGGAGATATTTTTGATTTCCCGGCGCTGAAAGGCGATTCCATCTGGCCGAGGCATAAAGACACCGTAAATCGCATTCTCGGCCTATCCCGCGCCGGTTTGCCGGTCAACTACCTTATCGGCAATCACGACATTTCCCTCAGGGGCATTGAAATCGAAGAGGTTAACTTCAGGCTGACATATCCGGACAACAAGCATCCTTTCGAGGTCGAACTGTTCGGAAAAAAGGTTTATATGGAGCACGGGCATTATTACGACCCGCTCTTTCTGGAACATATATACGACGCGGTGGACTTTTTGAGAGCAGTGACGGGGAAAGCGGTTGACCAGAGCGCGACCGACTTTCTGCGAGACGTGGTAAGAATTTTTCAGAGGAAACCGAAACACGACGCCGAAAAAGCGGCTACGAAAGAAAAAACAGAGGTCGGAGTGCCGGAAAGATTCCTCAAGCTGTGGGAGGAAGCGGCCGAACAACTTCTCAAAAAACGCAGATGCGACATAGCAATGTTCGGCCACACGCACGGCCCCGCCCTGTCACGAATGCTCGGCGGGCCTCAGTTCTATGTCAACACCGGAGACTGGGTGACGCATTCCACATACGTCGAGATGACGGAAACCTCAATCTCTCTTATGGACTGGATAGAAGGCGCGACAATAAGACAAGAGAAACTTGATTGACAGGAATCATTTTTTTAGAGACGCGCCTGAACTGCGCGACGTCTTTTTATCCGCGTAATCGCAACGCGAGAACTCGCATAAAAGAATCGCGATATCGTCCGTAATAGGCTGTCTGCCCGCGAATTTTTTCACGTTTCTGTGCAGTGTTCCGACGATATCCTTCTCGCCGCGCGCGCTTAGAGCCTTGAAGTTATCAACAAACCTTCTGTCTCCGTACATCCTTTTCTTTGAGTCTTTCTGCTCGCTGCAACCGTCCGTGAAAAGCAACAGCTTGTCGCCCGGCCTAACCTGCGTCTTGCCTTCGACGTACTCCGTGCCAACGCGGATGCCGATCGGCATGTTTCCCGGCTGCAGAGGGCTTGCGCGGAATTTGTCGCACCTCAAAAGAACAGGTCTGGGAAGCCCGAACTGGGTGTAGTTCATCTCCAGCGTCGATATGTCAACTATCCCGTAAAAACCCGCGACGAAGAAGCCTTCCGGCATCAGCGGGATGAGTTCCTTGTTCATCTTGCCTATGACTTCCGAGGTGGAAAGCCGGCCCTCGGCGATGAAGTTAAGGTTCATTTTCACTTCTAAGGCTATCATCGCGGAAGTGATCCCGTGACCCATAACGTCTGCGACGAATATCCCCACATGGCCTTTCCCTATTCTGCTTACGGAGAAGAAATCGCCGCCAAGATGCAGAGATTGCTCGTACACGTGCGAGAATCTCATTCCGGGTATTCTGGGATATTTCTTCTCGACCAGATGCTTCTGGAATTTGCCGGCATGATACATTTCCCGCTCTATAGTATTGAGGGACTTCATCAACTGCTTGCTGGTTTCCATCAACTCGGATGTTTTCTCGTTCACTTTCTTCTCTAGGGCGCGTTCCCTGTGCCTGATCAAATCCTTGACGGATATGATTCCTTTCATGCTTCCGTTTTCGTCCGTGACGATAAGGTGTCTGAAATCGCCGCTCATCATAATCTCATGGGCGTCGTCGAGGCTGCTTCCTGAGCCGACTGACACAATGTCGCGCGTAACAACCTCGCCCACCGGCAGAGAGGCCGGATCAAGATTCTTAAGAACTATCTTGCTGAACAAATCTCTGTCGGTGAATATGCCCAACGGTCTGTCGTCGCCGTTGGTCACGACGATAGAGCCGACGCCGCGCACGGCCATCATCCTCATCGCTTCGAGCGTGGATACGTCAGGCCGAGCGGTTAGAACATCCGCGCTCATAACTTCGTCCACAAGTATCGCTCCGGGCATATATCAGACGGCCTCCCGCCGCGCGACTAGTTTACCACAGATTCAAAAACAGAGGCAACGCTGAAACTAAACCGTAGCTTGAATATCAATATTACCGCTTGCTGCAATGAGCGCTTTTATTTAAAATGGGTTCCCGCTTTCGCGGGAATGACGGCAAATAAGAGGAATGACGGCAAAAGCAATGACTAAAAAGTAGGAATAACAGAAGTTATGGGAATTATGGTTATAGGATTTTTGCGCTTTTGGAATTAATCAACAAGATAGTTTCGCGGATTAATGCACTGTCGAATCGTCGCTATGGAAACTTCCGACAGCCGCTTCTTCGGTTTTCATGATTGAAAAAACATCGGTCAGGTTCATAACTGAAAAGACGTTAAGATTCCTAGGCGTTATGCCAATAATACGAAGGCCGCCCTTGATGGGATTGATTATCTTCTGGGCGTATATGAGAGAGCCGACCCCGGTGCTGTCTATGAATCCGACATCCGACAGGTTCAGGACGATCTTCTGATGTCCGAAGTTTACAAGAGAGTCCAGCCTGACTTTCAAAGTCGGAGCGGACTGTGTGTCGAGATTGCCTCGAACGTCGAGCACTACCACGTCGCCTTGGCTTCTCTCCTCCAGTTTGAATTCCATGCTATTATCCACGTTCCGCTCCCATTGCCTCGCAAAGCTATTATACCTTCAACGCCAGTTTGTCCACAACACGCAGGATGATTTTGAGATTCCTGCCTGAAGTTATGCGTTGCTGATTCGTATGGTAGAATATCCGCTGGACGGAAACACGGACATGGGAAAAAACAAAAAGAAGAAAAAACCCGTCGTGGCGGTCAAAACAGAGCCGCGCGCGTTGTGGAAGAAAGCGGTTGAACTTGCCGCAATGCCGATTTCCGGAGCGGCGCTGGTATTGGCTTTCGCGCCTTACAATCAGTTCTATCTGGCATGGGCGGCGCTAGTCCCGCTTTTGTGGACGTTGGGTCGCGCAAATTTCGCGGGAGCCGCCCTGCGCGGATATCTCTTCGGCATGGGGTATCTTGCCGCTCTTTTCTGGTGGCTTATGGTGGTGCGCTGGCCCGCCCCGCTCGGTTACGCGGCTTTTGTCGTCCTTGTGCCGGCAATATTTATCCCGTGGGCCTGTCTGACGGCTTTCTTCATAAAAAAAACGAGCGCCGCTCTCCGAATCTTGACTCCTGCATGCCTGTGGGCGTTGCTTGAATTCGCCATGTCTCACGGGACTTTCGCTCTCCCATGGTGGTCTCTCGCATACACCCAGACATCCAACCTTGTGACGGCGCAGCTCGCTGCCATCGGCGGGATTTATCTCGTTTCATTCATGGTTGTGCTTGCGAACATGTTCGTTCTGGCGCTCGCAAAGAAAAACGTCGCAACAGATAAAAAAACATGGGCGGGGATAGGCGTTCTTGCCGTGGCGCAGATAGTTTACGGAATCTACGGCATGACGGCCTCGCACACAACAGCCGAGCCTGTCTCCGTCGCCCTCATTCAAGCCAACTTCGAGGAGCAGGAGGAAAAAGAGGACCAAAGTATTTTCACCGACATGTACTCGACTCATTTCGAGATGACCGACGAAGCCGTCCGCGAGAAAGAGCCGGATATAGTGGTTTGGAGCGAGAGCATCACATTCTTGTCATGGCTCGCCGGAGAACGGAATCTTGAAAGCGTGAAAAATGCGCTCTCCGCGCTTGGAATAACGCTCGTCGCGGGGGTTTACGACTGGAAAGACGACACCGAAAACTACAATTCAGTTATCGCCATAGACCCTGAAAAAGGATTGATAGGAAAATACGACAAGATTCAGATAGTGCCGTTCGGAGAGATGTTCCCCTATCGGAAAACTATCGAGAAGATAAGCCCGGCGGCCGGCGCGTGGATAACAGATCAGGCCCTCTCATACGACACCACGCCGGGAAAGAGCTATACCGTCTTCGATTCCCGCAGCGGCAAGTTCGGCGCGATGGTGTGTTTCGAGTCGGTGTTTCCGGGGCTTACGAGAAAACTTGCCAACGATGGGGCCGAATTTTTATTCGTCCTAACGAACGACGCGTGGTTTCTGAACACGGCGGCGATACACCAGCACGCTTCGATGTCCGCGCTCCGGGCTATCGAGACGAGAAGATATGTGGCGCAGGCGTCCAACACGGGAGTATCGGCAATATACGACCCGTCGGGACGCCTCTCGGCGACCGTTCGGCCTCTAACAAAGAGCATCCTTTACGGAGAGATGCGCCCGAACCGGGCAAAGACTTTCTACATGATGTTCGGCGATTTGTTCGCATGGCTCTGCGCCGCCTTCTCGGCCACGGCTCTGGCGCTTGCTTTCCCTCGGAAAAAGAGAAGTTGACACTTTTTCTTTCAATACTTATTATCTGATTGAGAAACGAATGAGAGGCTTGGGACATGGACTGCAAAGAAGCCGAGTTGCTGTTGCATGAGTATCTTGATTGCGACATGTGCGAGGACGGCAGGCTGAAGATACAGGCTCATCTGAACACATGTCCCAAGTGCAACGGCAAATTCAGTTTCGAGCAGGGCCTTCGCGAAATGGTGAAGAAATGTTGCAAAGCCGAGTTGCCCTCAGACCTTTGCTCTCGAATATCAAAAATGCTGGATTGTGAAAAGAACTCCGACCTGCGCGCCTGATTTTATTCTTATTATCACAGTCTTCAAACTTCTGATATAAATGAACAAATCATTTTTTATCTTAATTTTTTCGTCTGTTCAATTAAACCCGGGTTCGCCGATATAGCAGGCGACCCGGTGCGATTTTCATAGCGGCGAACTGCTTTTCACGCACAAATTAAGTTTGCGAGCGCCACCCGTCATTTTGCCGTAGGGGCGGGGCTTGCCCCCGCCCTGCCTCTGTTATCGGGCGGGGGCAAGCCCCGCCCCTACAAAAAATATTCGCCTTGCGTCTCGCATTTCATCCGCTCTGAACAATCGCTACCGAATCCTATTTATGGATTCGGGTTGAAAGGTTTTTTATGACAAAATCTACTAGATTGTTATAAAATATGTAAGCTCTCATCGGCCAAGGCCGATATTTTTTAATGGAGGAAGCTCGATGAAGTTTAAAATGACCCATGATTTCAACTGGCCGCTCGAAAAACTTATCCCGGTTCTCGCGGGAGACGAAGAAGTCCTCAACATGGAAGACATGCCGAACGTCAGTTCGAGAAAAGAGATAGAGCGCCGATGGGAGGGAAAAAAGCTTTTTAAGAAATTTGCATGGAATGTGCATGGTCAGATACCGCAGGTCGCGCAGAAAATCATCAGGCCGGAAATGCTGAACTTCATAGAACACAGCGTGTGGGACAACGAGAAATACATGTTCGACACGAAGATCGAGCCGCACTTCCTCAAAAAACAAATTACTTGCTCAACCACGAGCAGGTGGGCGAAACTGACCGAAGGGAAATCCAGAAGGCAGTTCGAAGGAACGCTTGAAATAAAGATTCCGCTCATCGGCCAGTTGGTCGAAGGGGCAATCATAGACCATTTGAAGAAAAACGTTGAAAAAGGAGCCGTTGACCTAAAAAACGTTTTTGTCACAAAAGTCGGGCCGCCGACTGAATGAACCGCAGCCGCTTGTCGAAAGGAAAACATCATGTCGCTGAAAACCAACAAAGAGCTTCTTGACAGGGCCAAAGCTGAAGGATACGCGGTGGGCGCGTTCAATGTGAACAATATCGAGCAGACCATCGCCGCGCTCGAAGCCGCCGAAGAGGAGAAATCGCCGATAATCATCGCTGTCACTGAAGGCGCGATAAAGTACGCGGGGGAGCCGTTTTTTTTCGACGCCGTCCCGAAGATGCTCAAGGCCGCCGGCGTCCCCGCCTCGCTTCATCTGGATCACGGCAAGAAAATGGAAATGATAATGAAGTGCGTCGGAAAAGGTTTCACTTCTGTGATGTACGACGGCTCGTCGCTGAGTTTCGAGGCGAACGTCGCCGAAACGCGCAAAGTTGCGGAGGCGGCGAAAGCAAGGCGCGTTAGCGTTGAGGGAGAAATAGGGCGCGTCGGCGGAGTCGAGAGCGGCGTTTCCTCCGCTCCGGGAGGCGACGAAGAACTGCTGACGGACCCTGAAGAAGCAAAGAGATTCGTCGAACTGACGGGGATCGACTCCGTCGCAGTGGCTGTGGGCACAGTGCATGGAATGAGGAAGCAGACGGCGAAAATCGATCTCGACAGGATTTCCGCAATAGCCGCTCTCGTGACGGTTCCGTTGGTTCTTCACGGGGCGTCGGGCGCTCCTGACGAGACCTGCGTCGAGGTCGTCAAGAGAGGCATACATAAGATAAATATCGGGACGGAACTTCAAAAGAGTTTCGCGCGCGGCGTGGCGGATTTCATAGCGTCGAATCCGGACGTCATCGATCCGAGGAAAATTCTAAGGCCGGGCATGAACACGATGAAGGAAGCTGTAAGAAATAAAATCAGATTGTTTGGAAGCGCGGGCCGGGCATGGTAAAGGGGGATTTCAATATGATCGACATAAAGCGCAGCCGAGTATGGGCGACGGCGTTTATTGCGACGATAGTTCTGGCATCGACGGTCGCGATGGCCGCTCCTGTCCAGAGAATCAAAGAGATTCAGATGCCGTTGATGAGCTTTCCGGCAATAGTTAAAGCCGGAGAGAGTTTCAAGCTGGACGCGGCGCTAGGCGGCAAGGAGGTCGTGAAAGCCTTCCTCATCCTTTCAAACGCCAAAGACGCTTCTTCCACGCTTGAACTGCTCAACCCTTCAGATTATGAAGGCCTCCGGACATGGCGCGCCGTCGTCCCGGAACCGACGCCGGAATCTCTTTATGATCTCGTTCTCACTTTTGAGGACGGCACATTCGACAGGCAGCCTAATTCGGTCAAGGTTATAAAGGAGTTCAAGAAGAAATACATTTTCGTGCACATGACGGATATACATTTCAATCTCGGATTGGGCAATCCCGCCGACAAAAGACATCTCATCCGAGAAAGAATCCTCAATGAAATAACCGCGCTGAATCCGGAATTTGTCCTTTTCGGAGGAGACCTCGGCCTTTATCCTGAGACATACGACAGGGATTATATTACCGGTTATGAGAATTTCAGGGACAAGTTGAAGGTTCCGGTTTTTATGACGCCGGGCAACCACGAGATGTACATCGACCGCAGAGGCCCCTCCGTCATCGACGGAATAGACTATTGGAAAGCCGCCTACGGGCCGCTTTATCATTCATTCAATTACGGCAAACTCCATGTTCTGTCAATAAACACGTTCGACTGGCCGGCGAGGTGGAGGGACAGATACGACAAAGACGTGATGGCCACAGGATCAGTCGGCTTCGCTCTCATCGATGACGCGCAGTGGGAATGGATAAGAAAAGACGTCGCGAAAGCTTCTGCTCAGGGCGACAACATAATCGCGTTTACCCATATACCCGTCGAGCTGCTTCAGGGCGGAAACCGGTTCGGGATAGAGAAACCTGAAAAACTTGGAGGGCCGTCCTCGTCGTTGTTTATCAAATTCCTCGACAAATACAAGATTTCGCACGTGTTCGTGGGACACATCCACATGGATTCGCTGCGCCAACTGACGGACAATGTGATAGAGGCGGTGACGCTTGGCGCGGGGCATAACAGCAAACTCGAAGAAGAGTTGTGGGGATACCGCATAGTTTATGTTGAAGACGGCAAGATTGTTGACATGAAAACCATATCAATAGGAAAAGACGACATTTGAAGCCGTAAGAAAAGAAGCAGACAACTGAGAAAAGGCGGATTGAACAATGAGCATATCAAGAAGAGAGTTTCTGAAAACGACGGGGGCCGCAGTAGCGGGGCTGCCGCTTGGAATCGCAGCGTTCGCGCCAAGAGAGGCTGCCGCGTTCGGAGCGCCTCTGGCTCCGGTTCCGGGCGCGCCGGTTCTGCGAGTAAACCAAATCAAGGCTCCCCTATTCAGCATCCCGGCCATAGCGAAAATCGGAGATTCGTTCAGACTGACAGTCGCGCCTCCGGAAGACAAGGAGCTGACAGGCGTATATATCGAGCAGGCGGCATATCCCAATAAGACTTTCTCGCTTGAATTCAAACCCGCAGGCTCGACTGGCGACCTTAAAACCTACGACGCGCTTATCCCCTCCGCCGCGCCCGAAGCTCTATTCAACCTCACAGCCGTTTTCGGAGGAGACATCTGGGACAGGCAGCCGAACGCCGTCAAAGCAATCAGGGAATTCAAGCGCAAATTCGAATTCATCCATCTCACCGACATTCACTTCAACGTTCAACACCTGAAGGAAGGCGACATGGAGAGGATAAGAAGGAGGGTTTTGCAGGAATTGACGAAACGCAACCCGGAATTCATAGTCCTTTCCGGCGACCTGATGCTGAACCCGGAAACCTACCCGAAGGACTACGTGACTGGCTACGAGGCTTTGACGAAATGGCTGGACGTCCCTGTTTTCATAGTCCCCGGCAACCACGAGCTGTACTACCTGAAACTGGAAGACGGGACTATCATAGATGGATTGGAATACTGGAAAGCCAACTACGGGCCGACATATCATTCGTTCGACTACGGCAACCTGAGGATGCTCGGGATGAATTCGTTCGACTGGCCCGCGCAACTTCGCGACAGGAGGAACACGGACGCTGCCTTCGCCGGAACGCTCATAAATTCGATGATCGGCCCTACTCAGTGGAACTGGGCGCAGGCGGACATGAAAGAAGCGAAATCCAGAGGAATGAACATCATCGCATACACCCATATACCCATTGAAATGCTGATGGGGGGCAAAAGGATAAGCTCATCCGGCTCGACGATGAAGATTCCGGGGCCTGACACCGACGCTTTTGCGGCCATCCTTGCTGAAGGCGGATGCTCTAACATCCTCGTGGGGCACATGCACTACAATGAAATCAAGCAGTTCGGCGGCCTCAGGCAAATAATGACCAAGGCGGCAGGGATAGCAGGCGGGAACCCTTCCTCGTGGGGATTCAGATCAATAAAAATTGAAGACGGACAGATAGCGGACTTCGATGAGATATTCGACGTGACATTCGACGATGTGGGACGGGTGTGACGCGAAAACCGACAATGAAGAATAATTGCCGTCAATAAAACTGACACATAACGTTAGTCAAACAATTTCACGAAACCTTCGGCTTCTTTGAGGTCTTCGGCAAGAATTTTTTTCAGGTTGCCCGAAGGGCCTTCGGGAGTTATTTCGAACATCTTCGCCGCAGGCTTATATATCGAATCCAGCGAGAACGGGGCGTTGTCTCCGTAATCTCCGAAAGCCATCGTCTTGCAGATGATGTCCGCCGTGTGAATGGCGTAAACGATTTTATCGTTGTCGTTCGCTTCGTGAGGTCTGTGGTGAAGGCCTATAGCGGTGGAAAGCGTGGATGGAAGAAGCCACCTGTCCGCCACGAACTGGCTAACGTCGGCGTGGTCGAACTCGAATCTCTCCACCTCCACCTCGAACAACGGGCGTTTTTGCTTAATCGCCGAGTTGTAGCAGTTGATGAAGTCGTCAGGGAAACACTGATTCATGGCGACAAGGCCGATATCATGGAGCAGTCCGGCCACGAAATACTGCTCTGTCTGCCTCGGATTGAAGACTCTGGCGATTGAGCGGGCGCAATGGGCCACTCCCACCGCGTGCGCCCACAACTGGTTATAGCTGAATGAGTTCGGGCTTTTCATCGGGAACAGTTCCATGATAGACACGGAAAGAGCTATCGAGCGGACATTGTTGAATCCGAGGATGACTATGGCTTTTGAGAGAGTGTCTACCTGCCTAGGAAAGCCGTAATAAGCGGAATTGACGGCGCGAAGGATGCGCCCCGCCACCACCTGATCGGCCTCGATTATTTTCTTCAAATCCTCTACGCTCGCCTCAGGGTCGTTCGTGACGCTGATAATCTGCGCGACGGTCGACGGAAGAGTCGGGAGGTCGCGGATTTTATCGACAATTCTATTTCTTGTAGTTTCGTTCAAGACACGTTCTCCACAAATCCGGTTCGACTAGATAAGTTGTAATATAATAAGCGCCATCAATATTGTTGTCAATTGGTTAAGCTGGCCGGACAAGGTCTTTTTTGGACAAAATCTCTGGAATCAGCCTTTTTATCCAGTTTACGCCTTCCTCGTAGATAATATTTTCTTCCGGAATTCCATATCTCATCTCGAAATTCACCGCGCAATCCGGGTTCGCGGCGAGGACTTTTCTTAAAAGAGCCTCGATGTCGCGCCACCCGTCCTCCACCTTGTGAGACGGATGAATCGGAATCTTCCACTGCTGGCGGCCTCCGACAGGATAATCGGGGTTTGAATTCTGAAGATGAATCGCCTTCATGAAAGGCAGCGCGGCATCGACAAACTCGTCGAAATCGAAATCATACAAACGGCAGTCCACGTCCAGATGACCTACGTCGAGGCAGAATCCGAGATCGGGAAATGAGTCGAAAATCGTCCTGAAAGACTTCGCTGAGAAAAAAGAACTATTCCTGAAAACATTCTCCACTAGGACAGGGACGCTGTGTTGAGCGGAAAGCCGGACGAGCCTTTCGCAGCTTCTCAGAGCCGAATCCAGCGCCGCGCGTTCGTCAAATCCGGGAGGGTTGTCGCCGCCGAAGTTTTCGGGTTTCTGCGCGTGAACCACGACATATTCTGCGCCCATATCGCCCGCCACAGAGATCGTGCGCTCCATCAAGGCAAGAGATTTCAGCCTCCGGTCTTCATCCGAGTCCACGATGCTTGCGAGAAGTCCGGTCCTTGTCGGAGGAATGTCCTCGGCGAAAAAAGGGCAATGCGCGCTGAATTTCATGTTTCTTTCATTCACGAAATTCTTCACGATTTCTTGTGTGTCGGCTTCCATGAGGACGAATTCGGCGCGTTGAAGTCCGAACCTGTCGAGCCTGCAAAGAGAGACGGCGCGTGAAACCACCATCCCAATATTGCCGCAGGTCATAAAAGCCTCCCGCAGTTCGGGCAGATGCGGGTTCCCGGCTCAAGGCCGGAACCGCAATAGGAGCATTTTTTTTCTTCCTTCGGGGGATTGGGAGGAGAATTCGTCTTTCGTATCTGAATGACCGGCCTCATCCTGAATAACAGATAAAAGATAGCGACGGGAGCGAATATGACAATCGCAAAGAACCAGAGGATGGCGGCTTCTTTGCGCGCGCCTCGTTCTCTGGCGTCGAGGGCGGTCATAACCGCCGCCAGCAATATCAGGAGGGCCATGCCTATCTGAAGGGCTACCGCGGATGGAGCCATTCCCTGAAGAAGCGTTTCCGGGTTCATGTTTTTCAGTCCGGTTTGATCTCGGTTCCCACGCCGTGGTCGGTGAAGATTTCGAGCAGGAGACTGTGGGAAACCCTGCCGTTAATCATGTGGATTTTCCTGAGACCGCTTTCGATCGCTCTTGTGGCGGACTCAATTTTAGGAATCATCCCGCTGCCTATGGAGCCGTCCGAGATAAGTTCCCTTGCGCGGCTGACGGTGAGACTCGATATCAACGTTGAAGGGTCTTTAGGATCGAGCATCACGCCGGCGACGTCCGTCATTAGTATAAGCTTGTCTGCCCCGATTTCTAGGGCAAGCTTCGTTGCCACATAGTCAGCGTTGATGTTGAGAGTCAGGCCTTGAGGACTCACGCCGAGCGAGGACACGACGGGAAGCTGGTTGTTTAGTATGGAATCCCATAGCGGGCGGTTCAGTCCGGTCATATCTCCGACAAGCCCGATGTCCACGCCGTCCGGGCGGATGATATCGGCTTCAATGAGACCGCCGCCCGAAGCGCCGGAAAACCCGGCGGCGTCCGCGCCCCTTGATTTGAGTTCTTCCACTATCCTTGAGTTGAGCGCGCCGAAACACCTGTCTAAAATCTCGATAGTGCGCTCGCACGTGTGACGAAGCCCCTTGTACCTTTTCGGCTGAATCCCGGCGGCCTCCATTTCTCTGTCGGCCTGAACCGATCCGCCGTGAACGAGAACGGGATTTATGCCCTCCTTTTTCAGAAGAGCGACATCGTCGAGAATGGCCAAGCCGGTTGACGGGTCCTCCATCAGGCTGCCGCCGCATTTTACGACAAAAGAGCGACCGCGAAACTCATAAAGGTATTTGTCCGGATATCTGATATCCAGCGATTCGAGCAGTTTTATCGTTTCTCTTCCAACCTTCATTTCGACCTCGCAATAATTAATCGAACTAATATTATTGTACTAACATTCCGGAATATCAAACCGAGATTGACATTACCGATAAATGAATTCTATACTAGAAAAAAGAGTCTGGCAAAAAACATGATGGAACAGGGTTATCGTTTTTGCAGTGAATGCGGCGCGCAGAATCCGGCCAAGAATAAATTCTGCGCGAAGTGCGGAGCGTGCTCGGTAAAACCGCAAAAGAAAGCGGCGGCGGAAGAGCAGTCCGCGCAGTGTCCCAACTGCGGCAACCTGAATTCGACCGGAGCCAGATTCTGCCCGGCATGCAGCGCCCCTCTCAATCCCGATTACGACGTGAGCAACGATGGGGATTACGTTCATATAAGAATTCATCTAAAACAGATCGACTTCGAGAACAGCAGGGAGTTGAGCACTCTCACGAAAAAAATAGACGACCCGTACGTGATAGTGGATATGTCGGAAATCGAATGGATGGACAGCAGCGGCATAGGAGCCATAGTGACCGTCGTTCACAGGTTCACTCGCAATCAGCAACAGGTGAAATTCGTCGGTATTCAAAACAAAGTGATGACGTCGATAAAAGCGCTTCGCGCGGATAACATAATAGATTATTACGAGACGCTGAATGAAGCGTTGGTCAGTTGGGGACTGCCGCCGATTTGACGTCGCGGGAAATATCCACAATAAGATTCTGAATCATCATAACATCGGAACCCAGTTTCGGTCTGTCAATGCCTTTCATGCGCCTTTCGATGTCCACGATGCGGGTCATCGCGCCTTCAATTTGCCGCAGGGTCATGCGCCGTGCCGGAATCAGCATGTTATATGCCGCGAACTCTGTCTTGCCGAGTATGGACGATTTCGGGTCGGAGCAAAGCGTCGATCTGTCGGCTTGCGTGACAGCAGCCATCCCCTCGCCCACTGTTTTCTTTCCGCCGAACTTGAACTCTTTGGGCAGATACGAAAAATATCCTTTGTCCAAAAGGTATCTTGCCTGCCACAACTGACGGAAACGGGAGGCAAGAAAGCCGATAATCTGCGCGGGCGCGCCTCCGGCTTCCATAGACCTGTCAAGCAGCACAAGCGCGGACCTGCCCTTCCCGCTCATCATATTATCAATCATCAGATACAAATAAATATCGTCGCTTGAAGTGACGATCATTCTCATGTCGTCGTCGCTGATTTGCCTTGAGTCGCCCGCCCTGACCGCCAGTTTTTCCACTTCGTTGGCTAGATGGCGCACGTCTTTGCCGGCCATGTCCAGAAGTCTGTCGGCTTGATCGATGGTAAGGCGCAACCCCTCCCGTCTCGCTCTGTTCACTATCCATTCAGTATAAGCTTCGTCGTACATCCGCGCGAACCTGACGATGACTCCGGTCTTGGCGACGTCCTCGTAGACGCGCTGCATGATTTTCTCCGTCCTCATGGCGCCGCCTTTGCCGGACGGTTTTCTCAACTCCTCGCCGCATACGAAAATCATGCGCGCGCTTTCAGGCGGTTTCCTCATCATCGCGCTGAAGGCTTCAAACTGCTTCCAGTTCGTGTATTTCTCCTCAGGCGGCAGCTTCTTCCCCTCTTCCGCGCGGTCGCTCTTTAAAAGCTTTAAATTCTCGGCGTTGTCCACGTAAATGACGCGGTTGTCCGAGAACAGGGACCGCGACCCCGCCTCGCTAAGCAGCGTTTCAAGGGCGTTCGGCTCAGACGCGTTTATCTTCACAAGCGACACGTCGATCTCGTCAGGCTTCAGGAGATATTTCACTATCTTGTCGGCAAGCTCCTTCTGGAGAAACTCGTATTCTCCGTGGCACACATAGACGGGCTTGGCGACCGTTTTAAATATCTTGGATTCGTTTTCAGAGCCGATATCCATTATCCATGAAACCTCCGCATTATAGTATAGCACACGCGCGCCGGGTCATGGAGCGCAGAAACAAAGGTTGTATCGATTATTAATTTTGAGTTTGCTAGTCGAGTCCGATAACCCGCGATGTCTCGACAATCATTTCGGAATGTATCGCATCAATAGAGCGGCGTCCGTTGATGACGACGATGCGATGCCCGCGCGCCGACAGTTCCCTTATGGCCAGCTTGTAAGCGGCCCTTATGCGGCGCAACTGTTCGGATGTTTCGAACAAATCCTTCCTGCCGCGAGATTCCATTCTTTCGAGAGCCGCCGCTTGCGGAAGGTCTATGAAAAACGTCAGGTCGGGAGTCCGGGCCGCGGAATTCATTTCCACCAGCCATTTGAGATGGGACGCGCTTTTCATCTGGTATGCGAACGTGGAATGATAATAACGGTCGGAAACGACATGACGACCGATAGCTAGCGCAGGCTCTATTTCTCTCTGTAGATGGTCCAGCCTGTCGGCGGTAAAAAGCAGCGAAAGAACGTCTCTCTCCGCCTTCTCGTCGCAGTACACGTCGCGAAGCGGATCAATTTTCTTTTCCAAGAAATTCCGTATAAGTTTGCCGATTGGGCCGCCGGTAGGCTCGCGGGTGAGAGAACATTCCGCGCCTGCCCGCTCCAATGCGTCCCTTAAAAGCGCCGACTGGGTGGTCGTGCCCGCCCCGTCTATTCCCTCCACGACGATGAACTTGCCGCTCGCCGGAGAGGTTCTCTTTCGCGGCGTCATATCAGAATATCTTCTCTTTCCATCTTTTCCTGAATTCAGCGCCGCTTATTTTTTTGTCTCTGTATTCCATATAGTCGGCATATTCGATATTCCAATGGGCGCGCGAAGAGCCGTCCGCGTCCTTCAGATGTATCACCATCGTCTTGAGCGGAATCCTGTTGTCTACCGTTATTCTCTCATGCACCGATTTGAAAACATTCTTCAGTTCGTCCGCAAGCTTTCTGTCGCCGATATTGGCGGACGAGAAAGTGACATAGACCACCTCTCCGTCGCCGGAGAAGTAAACCGTTTCCGGTCTTACGCCGTGAACCGCGATTACGCTAATGATTCCCTCCGCGGCCAGTTTGGTTTCTTTCGCGATATCGAACGCGCCCTTTTCCGCGGGCTTATTCGGTTGCGGCTTTGCTATTTTTGCGTCTTTTGCGGAGGGACTCTCTTTTTTGTTCCCTCTTTTGAACAGCCCGGTTATCTTTGACAATGCGTTTTGAACGGGCTTCAAAGCTTTGGATAGCGCCGAGCCGGACTGCGTTTTTTCATCCTGCCCGGATGTTTCCATAATCAAATCGGGAGATATCCGAGGAACGGCGCCGCCGTCCTTCTGTTCCTGCGCTGCGGGCTGAGCCGTCGCGGGCGCGGCGGCAGGTTTTTCTGACGGGGCCGGAGCGGATGGCTGTTTCGCATCTGAGGCGGGCGGAGCTTTTTCCGGCTTCTGTTCGGCGGCGGGCGGCTGAATCTTTCCTTCCGCTTTTGGCGGCTGAGGCTGAGCCGGCGCTGACGGCTCAGGCGCTGGAGCGGGCGCGGCTGCCGCTTTCTCAGCCGTCGCTATCGGCTGCCCTTCATACGCTTTCCTCATCCAGTCGGCTTCGATGAACTTGTCGCCGGACTTCGTCCTGTAGTAGTCGAGAAGCCGTTTGAACTGATTGAGATTTCTCTCCTCGACCTCGCACTCTCCGCCCCAAAGAGCGGCGAGATAAAGTCCCTGACGGACATCGTCGAATTCAGACTTCTTGGCGGCGTCTATAGCCAGCGCCACGAACCCCTGATACATCAGCGCTCTTCGAAGGCATTCCACCTCGATGTCGTTGACCTGAAAGAATTCCACTATCTTGTGCGACTCCATAGGATTGGTGTCCACCGCGGCAAAAAGCGTGTTTCTTATTCTGTCGTTAATCTCGATAGGCAGGATTTTAGTTTTCTTGATGAGATTTAAAGCGTGCTGGTAATCCGACAACCCTCCGGCTAGATCGCCCGACGCAATTTTTAATTCCGCCGACTCCACCGAATCTTTCGACTGGAGCATCGCCGTGAGAGGCGGATAAATCACCGTCGAAAACAGTATGAGGAGCATGGCGAGAATGAACCCGGCCACATGAATCTTTTTCAAAATGTCACCCCGATTTGTTCATGCGCCCCCGCCCTATCGAGCGGAAGTCGCGTATTCATATCGCGAATAGCATCAAATTATATTGCAGGCCGCGATTTCGCGCAACCGGAGACGGCGCGCCGCCGCCCTCCTGCTCATACGTCCGTCTCTTTCGTTTTTTCGTAGAATGCCTTCACCGGACACACCTCGACGCAGCGCATACATGAAATGCAGGAGGATTCCGCGAGCGGGCCGCCGCCGAAAACGCCTACCGTCATCTTCAGGCCCCTGTGGATGAAATCAATCGCGCGCGCGTCAACTTCCTCGTTGCAAACATACACGCACCTTCCGCACATCACGCACCTGTCGGAATCATAGCCTATCCTCGGATGGCTCAGATCGAGCGGAGCGTCGCGGAGAATCTCAGGCAGCCTGCCCGATTTGAGCTTGAATTTCATCTTCTTGGCGATTTCCTGAAGAGCGCATCTTTTGTTGCCGGGACACGCCGCGCAATCAACGGGATGCGTTGTCATTAGAAGCTCAAAAGCCGCAGACACAAGCTCCCTGACTCGCCATGAGTCAGTCCGCGCGACCATCCCCTCTTCCACTACCGTCGAACAGCTCGTCACTGGCTCCGGGACGCCTTCCAACTCGACGAAGCAAAGCCGGCAAGACGCTTCGGGAGTCTCTCTTTCCCGAAGGTCGCAGAGATTCGGGATATAAACGCCGTTGTCCAGAGCCGCGCGCAACAGGCTTTGCCCGGCTTTGGCTTTTATCTCGCGCCCGTCTATGTAAATCGTGACATCTTCCGTCATGTTATTCTTTCCGTTTTTCAGGGCCGCCGCCGTCTCGCGCTCCGTCCGATTTCTTATCCGGCTTCTGTTCCGGTATCGCGTTCGCCGGGGACACAAGGAACACCGCGTCGTACGACGCCGGACAGGCCTCCAGACAACTATGGCATTTGACGCATTTCTCCTGATCTATAGCCTTAAGCCTGTCGCTTCTCGTGTAAATGGCTTCAGTGGGACAACTTCCAACGCAGGCGTCGCACGCCCTTCTGCACTTTTCCAAATCTATATAATATGCGATTAACTTCTCGCATTCGCACGCTGGACAGACCTTTTCCTCAATATGAGATTCATATTCGTTTCTAAAATACCTCAATGTGGTCAACACAGGGTTCGGGGCTGTCTTGCCGAGGTTGCACAACGAGCCTCTCTTCACCTTGTCCGCAAGCTCTTCCAGAGTCGCAAGGTCTTCTTCTGCCCCTTCGCCTCTCGTTATGCGGGACAGGATGTCGAGCATGTGTTTGACGCCGACCCGGCAGAAAACGCATTTGCCGCAAGACTCCTTCACAGTGAAATCCAGAAAATACTCTGCGGCGGCCACCATGCAGTTGTCCTCGTCCATCACAACCATGCCGCCGGAACCCATTATGGCGCCCGCCTCCCGCAATGAATCGAAATCCACAGGAGTGTCGAGCAGAGACTCCGGCAGACATCCGCCGGACGGCCCGCCTATCTGCACGGCCTTGAACGCGCGGGCCTTCATCACTGGTTTCTCTCCGGGAAGCTGGGACGGTTTTATCACCGGAGGAATTCCTCCTCCGATTTCAAAAATAACATCTCTGAGAGTCGTCCCCATTGGGACTTCAACCAAGCCGGGGTTCCTTATCTTTCCGGCCAGCGCAAAAACGACCGTCCCCTTGCTGTCCTTCGTTCCAACCGAAGCAAACTCCTCGGCGCCCCGCGCCATTATCCAAGAGACGTATGAGAGCGTCTTCACATTGTTGACAAGAGTCGGGCAGCCTTTGTATCCGCGTTCGGCGGGAAAAGGAGGCCTCAACCGGGGAGTCCCCCGCCTGCCTTCAAGAGAGTTGATAAGCGCCGTCTCTTCTCCGCAGACGAAAGCTCCCGCGCCCTGAACAACCTCGATGTCGAAATCCAGCCCGCTTCCGAGGATGTCCGTTCCTAGCAATCCTTCCCGCCTCGCCGACGCCACAGCCGACGAAATCCTCTCCACCGCCAGAGGATACTCGTTTCTTACGTAGATAAAACCCTTTTTCGCGCCCACCGCGTATCCGGCTATCGTCATGCCTTCAATGAGCGCGAACGGATCGCTTTCGATGAGCGTCCGGTCCATGAACGCGCCGGGGTCCCCCTCGTCGGCGTTGCAAATCACGAATTTCTTTTCCGCCGCAGATGCTTCCACCGCCGACCATTTTCTCCATGTCGGAAACCCCGCGCCGCCCAGACCTCGAAGCCCCGACTTCTTTATCTCGTCTATCGCCGCCACCGGAGATGCCTTCAAGATCTTGACCAGTCCTGAATACCCGTCCTCGGCGATGTAATGAAAAATATTCTCCGGGTCAATCCTGCCGCACCGGGCAAGCAGGCGGCGAAGCTCGCCGCCGAACCGGGGCGAATAATACACGGACGGCACGATTTCGTTTTCTTCCACCGCGCCAAGCGCCCATTCCAGAGCCGGGTCTTCGTTCACAAGAAAATTCTTTATCAGAAAAGGAGCAAGTCCCTCGGTGATGTTGCCGTAGTATATCTCAGGCCATCCGGGCTTCGATATTGAAACAAGCGGCTCGGCGTAGCAGTGGCCGTGACATCCGACTTCCATCACGCGAGCGTTTATTGAATTTTCTTTGACCGCCGCTTTTATCGCCGCAAGCGTTTCAAGCGCGCCCGCAGACCGTCCGCAGGTTGCGGTCCCGACCGTTATCAAGACCTCCGCACCGCCTTTAAGCCCTGCGCTCTCGGATGCGGCCTTTTCTTTCAACGTCTCGAATATGTCGGATATCGTGTCAGTCATCCTTATTACCGCGCTCCGGGCCGCCGTTTTCCGTTGCAGCCGGGCCGCGCCCGTCTTCAAGTCCGTGTTGAACAAGAAGACCGTCCACTGACGCGGGAGTCATCTTGCCTTTAGCCTCGCCGTCGACGACCGTAACCGGAGCCATCGCGCAGCATCCTACGCAGTCCACCCTGTCTAGACTGTACTCCCTGTCCGGCGTTGTCTCCCCCTCGTTTATTCCGAGACGTCTTTTCCATGAATCAAGAATAATATTGCCGCGTTTCACATGGCAGGCCGTTCCCATGCAGACGCTTATCTGCCTGCGCCCCGGCGGCACGAACCTGAACCTGTTATAGAAAGTAGCCACGCTGTAAACTGTAGTTTCGGAAACGCCAAGCTTGGCGGCGATTATTTTCATGCCCTCCGCAGGCAGCCATCCGACCTCCTGCTGCACTGCGATGAGAGCGGCGGTCAGGTTTCCGCCCTCGGCGAACGCGGCCATCGTTTTGCCGACAGCCTCAAGCTCTTCAGGCGCGCAACTCCACGCGTTTGTTCTTTCTCCCTGTTCTGTCAAACTTTTACTTTTCCTTCTCGCCGCTGCCGGACGTCTCTAGTCCGGACTTTTTTTATAAGAAATCCGGACTAGTATGCAATTATAGAATAGCGCCGCGACTTAATGCGGGCAACGCTAGAAAAAACCGCTCCTTTTAATTCGATGTTAAAAGTTAGCTCTTACTCTGTCTCTTTATAATACGCAACAATTACAAATTAACACTCTTCCAAAAACCAAACAGGCAATTAAACAAACTTGTCGCAAAAAACCTCATGGAAATCATGTTAATCTGGCATAAATCCGGATATGGCTATAAAATGGAAAAGCTATTGTGTCAAAGGAGAGGATTATGAACTTAAAGAGAATCATCATTGTCATTATGGCGGTTGCCGTCGCGAGATTTAATGCGGCAAGTCTGAAATGCTTTGCGGAGCCTCCCGCCGACCTCGTGAGAATGAAACCTTATGTCAGCACGGCCAAGATGGGCATAGCCGCTAAGAATGATGTCGTCATGGCGAGGAACGCTCAAGCGACGGCTCAAGGATTCCGGGATGTGGCACGCCGGGACATCGGCGGCTGGATGCTCGACTCTAAACCGGGCGCGAAACCTATTAAACCCGGCGAGGCAACTGACGGCTTGCTCGCGGTAAACCTGCCCCGCTCTTGGGGAGAAGAGCCGTCGGGCGTTTTCTCCACAGACTTCACCATGCCCTCTGAAATCAACGGCTATCCCGTCGGGGACAGCCCTGTTTTCCTCGAATTCGACGGAAAGACCTCGTTGGAAATCTATATCAACGGCAAAAGGATTAAGACATTCACGGCCGCAGGCTCGCTCGACGTCACAGGTAAAATCAAACCCGGCGAAAGTGTGACGCTCGGAGTAAAAATCACGGACATGACGCAAAAAGGGAAATTCAATTACGCGCGCGTTCGCGCGTCCCGATTGGAATCCGTCAGACAACCCGCCGAGGATGTCGCCTCTCTCCTCGAAAGCGCCGGGTCTCTATTCGACCAGTTGCCCGCTAGACACAAACCCCTTGCTGACGCAGTATCAGCAGCTATTAAAGAGATGGAAGCGCTGAAGAATGAAAAAGACATAGACGCGGTTGTCGCCGGGTTGGAGCGCGTAAAAAGCATTCTTGCGCCGACGCAAGACCTTCTGGCGCTCTATCCGGTGTTCAACGCCGGCCCTTACCTTCAAAACGTCAAACCGGATGAGATAACTGTGGCGTGGGAAACAAAAGCTCCCGCTCCGTCAGTAGTGTACTATGGCCGGGACGGACTGACCGATGTCGTCTCCGACCCCTCCCCGACAACTTTTCATAAAGTAGTCATAAAGGGACTCGAACGAGAAACAGAATATAAGTATCTGGCTGTTTCCAACAAGCTCGCCGCTCCAGAATCCACTTTTAAAACCTCGATCAATCGGGACACTCCTTTCAAATTCGCCGTGTGGGGCGACAACCAGTCCAACCCTATGATATTCGAACCGACAGTTGACCTGATGATTAAGGAGAAGCCCGACATCATCATAAACGTCGGGGATGAAGTGGGCTGCGGCAGCGATTACTCCCAATGGGCGCGGGAACTGTTCTATCCCCTTCGCAGATTGGCAATCAATACTCCTTATTTCACGGCTATCGGAAATCATGAATACTGCAGATACGATTGCGGCAAACCGGTCGTTTGGTTTGAGAAATACATGGCTCTGCCCCCCAACGAAGGCTATTATTACGCTGTCACTTACGGTAACAGCCGGTTCATAATGCTCAACCAGCAGGCGCAGGCCGGTTGCGCTGGCGTAGTTCCCGGAACCGAGCAGTACGATTGGCTCCTCAAAGAACTGGAGTCGCCGGAGTTCAAAGCGGCCGACTTCCATTTCATGTTCATGCACAAACCTCCGTACTCTAACTGCTGGGCCGGCGGGTATTATGACGGAGAAGCCTCCGCCCGCGTTCATCTGGTTCCTCTCATCGAGAAATACGGCATCGACATAGTGTTCTCCGGACACACTCACGATTACGAGCGCGGCCAGTGGCCACGCCCCGGCGGCCCATATTACATCATCACAGGCGGCGGTGGCGGCAGCCTCGACGACACTCAATACAAAGAGTGGCCGCAGATGCAAATGCATAAGTTCGTCTATCACTTCAGCCTTATTTCGATTGACGGAAAGAAACTCGGTTTCTCGGCCATCGATCAAGGCGGCAACAAGATAGATTCTTTCGAAATAGTGAAATAATTACGGAGATTCGCCGCTGAAATTGAAGACGGTCAAACGCCGATTATGATAGACAGCGACATATCACGAAGAATCGAGATTCTGCGATATCCTCTGATGCTCGCGATAGTATTGTTCCACATTCCGGCGGGCCTTATTTACAACGACATAGCCGCTTCCAACGATTTTACTAAGCTGCTCATAGTCTTTTTCTCTTGGCTGGTCGGAGGCATGGGCGTTCCATTTTTCTTTCTCATTTCCGGTTTTCTTCTTTTCAAGGACTTCGACGCAACGCTTGAATCCTACAAAGGAAAAGTTTTCAGCAGAGTCAGAACTCTTCTGATTCCATTTATTCTTTGGAGCTTGATTGCTCTCGCCCTGAAGACTGCTATTCTTTCCGTGCCCATGTTCTCAGGTTTGGACACAGTCACAGACACAACAATCAACGAATATACCGGAGCGGCTCTAATACTGCGCCGCGCTTTCGAGTTGTTAATGCTGCCCACAATCGGGCCATTGTGGTTCATCAGGGACCTGTTCATAATGACGCTGCTCTCTCCGCTGGTCTGGTTCGCCGCGAAGAAGGCTCCATTGCCGGGTATGGCCGCGATGTGCGGCGTCTGGTTTTTTAGAATCGACACGGACGCCATGCTGTTGTCGGACCTCCATGAAACGCTTCCAGTGTTTTTCTTCTCCGCATGCGTCTGGGCGGGAAAATGGGACATTAAAAAACTAGACCGCTTCACGGCATTCATCGGCGTCGTTTACGCGCTCTGCGCCGCTTTCACTCTTTGGGCCATCAGCGCGGACGCGATATCCTCTTTTCATTCCGTTATGCACAAACTTGCCGTCCTCTTCGGAATACTCTTCTTTTGGACATGTTCAGCCGTTCCCCGCGGAAGTCTTGATCTCGTCTTGGGAAAACTCTCGCAATACAGCTTCTTCGTTTACGCTGTTCATGTTCCTTTCCTCGACTTGCTCCAGAAACTCTATATGAAGTTTAATTTCCCTCGAAGCGACTCTGAAATAATGGCGTTTTACTCTATCACATGGGTCATTACCGCAGGGGCGACTACTTTAATCGCCGTCGCGGCGAAACGCCTGACCCCGCGCGCTTACAACCTGCTCATCGGCGGACGCAGCGCAGACGAATAACGCGCTCTTAATGAAAAGGAATTGAAGGATTATATGAAAAACCTCAAACTGGACGGAAGAGCGGACATCATCAAATTCATAAGAGACGAACTCGGGAAACTCCCGAAAGGCTCTCTCGTGCTTGACGCCGCCGCCGGCGACCCCGACTACCAAGTGCGCGTCGACGGCCATCATTACTACACCGTCGACTTGTGCGTTGGAGACATTAACTGGAGATATAATCTTATCGACGTTATAGGAAACCTAGAACAGTTGCCTTTCAGAGACGGCTCTTTCGACGCGGTCATCTGCACCGAAGTTCTCGAACACATGAGAGACCCGCAGACAGTGCTAAGCGAGATATGCAGAGCGACGAAAAAAGGCGGCAAAGTTTTCGTCTCCGCGCCGATGGAGAAATTCGTGCATCAGGCTCCTTACGACTTTTTCAGATACACCCCTTACGGATTTGCGCGGCTGTTCGAAGTCGCCGGTTTCTCATCGTGGGAAATCATGCCTATCGGCGGCTATTTTCGTTTAATGGCAGCCCAGACTGCTTATGTAAAAACTTTCCTGCTTCCGAAATCGGACAACCTCTTTATCAAAGTTCTCCGTTATCCGATAAAAATACTGTTCATCGTTTTTATAGAGTTCATCCTCGCGCATATTCTCTATCTTATGGACGGACTGGACAAAAAACGCCTCTCAACTATTGGTCATAAAGCGGTCGCGGTTAAATAGATATATTTGTGTTGTTTTGTCATTTCTTGAAGACTCGACACATGAATTATCCTTGATTGCGCAGATGTTATTTTCGCGAAGGAGCGTCGTCACAGCATCTGAATCCTACGCCGGTAAACCCCAAATCCATTGTTGAGTAAACGCCCGGTCGCGCGCAAGCTGACTGTTCAGGCCCCGTTAGCCACGAACCGCCCCTTCTTTCTTTAAGCCCGCTGTTTTCAAGATAATGCTTTTGGTCTTCCGATGTGTATTCCCACAGGTTTCCTGACATATCGAAAGCGCCGTATTCATTTGTGCAGAGAGGATGAGCGCCCGAAGGCTGAAGCTTAGTTCCTGCTGCGTTGCAGGCGGACACATCGTAATAATCACCGTAGGGATACAGCGATTTTTGAGGCCCGCGGCATGCGCGGTTCCACTCCGGGCCGGAACACAACCGCTTTCCGGCTTCCGCGCATTTCTCTTCCGCCTCTTTTGGGGAAAGCGTTTCCATCGGCATCCGCCCTTCTTCGTTCGGAAACTCGTAAATGTCCACACAGAATGAATCCACGAACACCGCGTCGGCTTTCCCGCCCTTGGGTCTTTCCACCACCACATATCCGGCGGGTATTTCAACAGTTTTATCTCTACATCGGCCAGCTCCGATTTTTGCCGCCTCGTCCGCAAGGCCTCCGGCGTCAAGAACATCGTTCCATGCCGACAGATATTTCATCATTTTTGCTATGTCAAATCCATCCGGCCCGCTTCTGGCTCCGCTTATTCCGAAAAACGCCGCCTTGTCTTGCTTGAGAAGAATCGACTGCTCGTCAACATCAGTTATGTCGGCTTCCCCTGCCATGCAGTAGAATTCCGAGCCTTTCTGCGCGGCGCTTACTTCAATTCCGCCCTCTCTTACAAACAGCCTCGCCTTTCCCATCCTTGCAACCGCTGAGAAAGTTTCTACCTCGAAAGGCTTGGTTCTTCGCTCCGACCACCGCGTTTTTGCGACAATATACGCCTCGCCTCGGTAGAGGGATATGCCCCTCGCCGGGACTTTTCCTTCCTCATACTTTGTTTCCAGACGAATTCCCAATATCAAAGCTTCGGAGCCGCCTGCCAATCTTGCGTCCCCTCCGTCTCTGAAAACTATCATCGCGGCAGCTTTTTCTCCGGTTCTTATCCTGTCTCCGGCATTCAGAGAATCGCCCTCGGACGCCGGCTTCCACTCGACTTCCTCGGCAGCGAGTTTCCACGCTTCGCCTGAAACAGCGGAGACGACCGCAAACGGCATAGCCCTGTCGCCGGCGCATCCCGAACAAAACGCGGCGATGAAGAACAGAGACATAGTCCATGCCGCCCTGTGAAATCCGCGTTTTCTGTTTTTTTTATCTGACATTTGCGCGACCATTTGCTGAACCTGCCATGTCGTTTGATGAATTATATCAAACAATCCTGCCGCAGACCTTGTTTCGTGAAACGAACGTCTGGGCAAACTCGTCAGCAATCAATCCTGATATCATCAGCCGTCATTCCGTCCGAAAAAAGACCGCGCAGAGAGCCGTATGCGATCCGGCCTTTCAGTTCATCCGCTGCTTCGGCAAACACGCGGATATAGTTGCGCGTCAGGCCCGTCAGCCTCCCAGTCGCAGGATCGCGGCGCGACTCGAATAGAATCTCCGCGCGTTCACCCACATGCCGGAGCCTGAATTCCTCGCCTAACCGCTTTTTTATCGCTGACAGGTCTCTCGCCCGCCGCTTTTTTATCTCATCAGAAACTTGCCCCGGCATCTCCGATGCCGGCGTTCCTTCGCGCGGCGAATATCTGAATATATGCAGATGAGACGGCCTTGTCGATTCGAGCAACGCTTTCGTTCGCAGATGATTTTCTTCGCTCTCGCCGGGAAATCCCACAATCACGTCCGCTCCTATCGCGGCTTCAGGAAAAATATCTCTCAATGAGTCAACCGAGCGGCGGTATTCGTCCGAAGCATAGCCTCTTCTCATCATCCTCAGTATAGAGTCGTCCCCGCTCTGAAGGGAAACATGGAAATGGCCGCATATTTTATCCTTGCCGTTTTTTAGCGCGGCAAGAAAACCGGGCGAAATCTCTCCGGGGTCGATTGATCCCAGCCTTATTCTGCGAATTCCGTTCACATCAAGCAAAGCGCGCAGCAAGTCGGCCAGCGTTTTGTTTTCTTCGGAACCTCTTCCATATCTACCTATGTGAACGCCAGTGAGAACAATTTCCTCGTAACCGTTCGCCGCCAGCCGGGCCGCCATGCCGACAGCCGATTCCATTGGAGCGCTTCGCTCTTTTCCTCTGGCGATAGGCACTATGCAATATGAACACCGTCTGTCGCATCCTTCCTGAATCCTAAGGAACGCCCTGTCTCGCCCTGCCATCCCTTCAATTTCCATAATGCGGAACTTCTTCTGTCTGGACACATCGCCAATAGCCCTGCGCGGCGCGCCCTCCCCTGCCTTCAATGCTTCATCGACAAGCTCAGGGATGCGGTCTTTTTCAAGCGTTCCGGAAATGATGTCTATGCCGGAAACCATCGATTCGATCTCGCCGGGATTGACTTGAGAATAGCAGCCTGTCGCCACCACGACCGAGCCGGGATTGGCGTTTTTCATGGCGACGGCTCGCCGCAAAATCTGACGGCATTGGTGGTCCGTCGAGCCTGTCACCGAACATGTGTTTACCACATATACATCGGCCGCGACATCCTTCGAGAACGGGACGGACTCATACCCCGCTCGCTCGAACGCGAACCTAATCGCTTCGGTATCGGCCTGATTCAGTTTGCAGCCAAGAGTAGCAAACGCGACGCGTTTCATCCGTCCGCCTCCCAGAAATATTGTACACGCGAGGGCGTGGCGGCGCATTCATCGGCATATTTTTGTGCGATTTCAGAGTTCTTCTTCTGAGCGAACAAAGCGTATCACTTGGTTCATGCGAGTTCGGAGCATCGATTCGAGGGCTACATTTCTGGCGTTCAAAACCACGAATTCGCCGCCTTCGGCGACGGCTTTCTCGTGGAACCTCAGAAGCGTTCCGATCACGCTTGAGTTGATAACAGGGGATTCCATGAGGTCCACGCATATCGCATGGTCGCCGGAATCGAACAGTATGGCCAACTGTTCGGACAAACGGGAGGAGTCCTCTATCATCGACAGGTCTCCGCCCGGACACACAACACAGAATTTTCCTTTTCTGCGAATCCTCACATCCGGCTCCCTCCGCCGACAGCGGCCTACGCAATAAATTCTATCACAATCAGCATCCGCGTGAACCGCTAATTTTAATAATGTCAATTTCGAAAAACAGAATGATTATTTCAGGGGATATTTTCGACATTGTCATAAATCTTGAAAATGCTTCTAAAATTCAGCATGTCGAATAGTTGAAGAATAGCGGGAGCGGCCCCGGCAATAAACATCTCCCCGCCTCGCGATCTCACATATTTCAATGCCGCTACAAGAGAACCGAGGCTTACGCTGTCGATGATCTGAATGTTGGACATATCTATCACCACGTCGCCGGAGCGGTCGGTCAAAGAATCCTTCACGGAGTTAAGGAAGCCTCTGTTGTTGTTGTGGGTTATCTCGTTGACTAGCGGGGTGATGACGATAGCGCCGCCGCTGAGGCGCGTCTCAACATCCATGTTGTCTTGTTTCTCGATCATGCGGCTCCTCAAGCATACGAGTCGAATCTGGCAAAACGCTGAATGCTGTCCGTGCGCGCAGTCCACGGCCCCTGCTCGATGAGCGGCCGCCTGTTTTCATCAATCGATTTGAATGCCTCGGCCATGACCCTGAGCCATGTCGCGCTCTTATAAAGCCCGCCAGCCATCCATGTTATCTGCGCCGCGCTTCCTCCGCCTTCAATCGCTGACATCGGCTTCCTCCCTTTCTCTGAACCATGCGACAGCGCTTTCCACGCTGTTAAACACCTTTATCACTTTATTCAGATGCAACGCGCCGAACAACTCGTTGATTTTCGGGTCTTTTATCACCACTACCATGTCGCCGCCCAAACGGCGCGCGAACAACAGCAGCGGCGCGAGCATCCCGAGCGCCAAACTGTCCATGAACTTCACTCTTGAAAGGTCTAAACAAATATTGCAGTTGTAATCGCTGAATGAGCTTCTAACCTTGGCAAAGGTTTCCTCGTAATTCGTAAACTGTATGACCTCCACCAGAACGGTGACGACACGCGTTTCCTCTATGTCTTTAACAAGAGTGTATATCATTGACTGGCCTCTCGGTCATGACGCAAACACGCATAACGTTACTGTACTACATTATAACGACAGTTTTTAAAATAACTTTACAATGAAAACCGAGACGCGGCGCCAAAACCGTCAAATATCGATTATTCAGGACTTTATTTGCGAAATAAAGCATTCTCTCAACCGAATAAATTCCCAACGGCTTATGCCGGAATGCCCGGTGTGTTATAATTTCCGAGACAATACATGGAGGCGACGGGATAATGGTTCAGGTTTTGAGCATGGTGCTTGCCGGAGGCGAAGGGGAAAGGCTTTCCATACTGACACAAAGGCGCGCAAAACCCGTCGTCCTTTTCGGAGGCATGTACCGTGTCATCGATTTCGTGCTCTCCAACATAATAAACTCAGGTTTCAGAGACATCGGCATGCTTCTGCAGTACGAGCCTGACTCCGTTCTCAAACACCTATCCTTCGCATGGACGATGGACAGAGGAATCGCGAGAATAGACACGCTTTTCCCGAAAAGAAAAAATGAAAGCTACGAAAGCCCCGCAGACGCTGTTTTTAAAAGGCTCGATTACATTCTGGATAAAAATCCGGTGTACGTCCTCATCGTCCCCGGAGATTACGTGTCTCTCATAGATTACAGAAAAATCGTCCGGTATCACGAAGAAATGGAAGCGGACCTGACAATAGCCGGAACGATGGTGGATTCTTCAAAAGCGAACCGGTTCGGAATGATGAAGGTGAACCCGAGCGGAGAAGTGACCGGATACGTCGAAAAACCCAAGGGGAAAATCGACACGAACTTCGCCTCAATGGGCATTTATGTTTTTACATTGGATGTGCTTGTCAGAAGGCTCATCGAAGAGGACCGCACAAGCGGAGGCAGCCCGATAAGTTTCACATACGGGATGCTGCCGAAAATGCTGGGAGAGGACCGCGTTTTCGCGTACAACTTCGAGGGATACTGGCGAGACATAGGAACAATCGATTCATATTTCGAGTCCAATCTGGAACTGATAAAGATAATGCCGGAACTGAACCTGTACGACGTGAGGAACCCGTTGCGCTCTCGGCTGCGGTTCGAGCCTCCCGCTAAGATATGCGAATACGGGAGCGTGAAAAACTCGATAATAACCCAAGCGAGCTTGATTGACGGTCACGTCGAGCGCTCAATAATATTCCCTCACGTGCGAATCGACAAAGGGGCGGAAGTGTACGACTCTCTCATCATGCCAAACAACCACATCGGCGCCGGAACGATAATACGCCGCTCAATACTGGACACGGTATCCCGCCAGCAGCATAACGACATGAAGCCCAACATCGGGCGAGACAGCGTGATAGGCGGTTACGGAGACGCGCGCCCGAATATCGAGCAGCCCGACGCGCTCAATTCCAGCATCACTCTCGTCGGCATGGAATCGGAGATTCCCGACAACACTATCATAGGAAGAAACTGCATAGTGTATCCGGATGTTCGTTCTGTGGATTTTCAGGGACGCAGAACAATATCAGACGGGGAATGCGTGCATCCGACTTTGCACAGGCTGTGAGCTAGGCTCTGTTCGATCACCAGAAGAAGACCACATTGTCAATGTATATCTCGCCTTCCGGCATTATCGTAATCTTCACCTTGCCGGAGCCTTTTGATTCGTCCTTTATCAAATAATTGAAAACAACTCCCTCGCGTCTGAAATCCAATGCGGCTTTTCCTCTCATCAGTTTTATGGCCGGCCCGTCTTTCGCGCTGAACCTCGGCTCGGCATAGATTCCTGCAAAAGTGTGGAACGGAGAGGCGAGAATCAGGTCTAATTCGTTCAAGTTTACGGCGAACCTCGGATTGAAAGCTTTCCAGTTGGGGACTTCTTCAGAGCGGGCTTTTGTCGCGGAAATCGAATCCGGTTTTGACAATGAATGAGAATATTTCCTGACGGCTTTCTTTAAGAACTTCTGCGAAAATGAAGGCGACCGCAGTATTCTCGTTTCGCTGAAAGTCGCTCTGACCACAGGGTCTATGTAACACTTTTCCGGCTCGTTCGAGAATACGCAAACAAACACGAGCGCGCGCCTGTCTTTCGCGTTTTCAGAGAACCTCACGCCGAAGCTCTGCGAGAAAGACTTGGTCAGCAAAGCCGTTATCTCTCTTGCCTCCAACAAATCTCCATCGCCCTGCCTCGGAATGGTTCCGGCCTTAACCGAATAGTTCTTTGCCAGCCTTTCCGCGTAAATATCCCAGAACTCAGCCGCGCAAGCTGACCCAGCCAGCAATATGATTACCGCCGCGAACGCCGCCGTCTTTTTCATTGTCCACACCTCCCCTCCACTATTAATATACCCGCCCAAGCGCGCGTCTAATCACAATTATCGGCTTTGTTATTGGCATTATTATTGACAATGGATTCTCAGACTGCCTGTCGGAGCGCTGTTAAGCAACAACATTGCGGGTCTTTATATTCTCATCAGAGCCTCTTCCTTATTCGAAAATATCCTGTACTGTTCATCTATATGCAATCGGGCGAGAGTGTTTCTCACATCCGCAGGCACGGCGGCCAACGCGATTTTTCTGTCGTTAAACTTCTGTTTCACATTTAATAAAAAAGCTGCTCCTTTGCTGTCAATGAACGTCAATCCGGCCATGTCTATTATCACAGGCAGGTTGTTTCCGCTTCTGACCTCGTCTATGGCGAATATAAGGGCTTCGAGGTATTCGCCGACCATCTCCCCTGTCAATTTTATCATGTTGTTGTTCTCGATCATCGCCGAATCAACCGTCAATTTCATAAGCGCCACCCCTTTCCGTCATATATATCCCTAGTTTTTATTTACCCTGTTTTCATATAGATCAATCCGTTTTTCAGGATAATGCCGGGTTACGGTGGTCGCTTGAATGAACTCAAACCAAAAACCCGGCCTTTCGGGCCGGGCTTTTGTGTTTTCGTTTGTAATATATTCGCCGGATCTCTGCTTTCGCGGTCCGGATGCTTGCTTTATCTGTCCGAGGCGACTCCCGAATAACCGACCATCTTCTGTCCATCCAATCCATCATATATGGCGTCAAGCAAGGGGACGGCTATCAAGGGCTGAGCGTTGGCTTGGCTGGCGATCATCGTAGCGCCCTGCTGCTTTATCATGTTCTTGGTATACTCGAATATCTCGTCGGCGAAATCCGCGTCTTCAATGCGCGAATTCGAAGCCGAGACGTTGATGTACTGAGTGTTCAGGTCGTTAATGGTTTTGTCCAGCCGTTCGTGCAGGATGCCGACTTGAACTCGAACTTCGTTCATCTTCTCCATCATGCTGTCGACTCTATCGAGCATGTCATGAGCATATCCGAGATAGTAGTTGTAGCCAGCATTGCTGAAGGCAGGCGGCGGGGTGAAAGGAGTTGTGAATCCGGCAAATTCTGATTTCAGGTTGTCGATTACGATATCAATCTGGTTTGATGTGGAATTGTCTGGTCCGACCTGCGCCGCAAGCCCGAATTCGAAACTGTTGCCCATAGAATCAGCGCCGAAAATAGTTTTCTGATTAAAATTAAACCTCGCGGTGTGGAAAGGAGCGCCAAGATCAAGTTTGTTATGAAACGCTCTGTAAACATGATCCTGCATGATCTCAATTTCTTTAGTGAGGGACCAACAGTCGCTCATGTTCGGAACAGACCCGGGAACAGCGGTGGGGTTTGCGTTATTTACCGCTATGTTGGCGAGCTTCAAACAAAGGTTTCGCATCTCGTACAGAACGTCCCATTGATCCGAAACATAGTGGTCGGTCAGGTCCAACAGATATTGGGTTTCCTGAGCGTTGCCGATAGCGACGCTTACGCCTCGCATCTGCGCCTTCATGCCTGATGAAATCGCCATGCCGGACGGATCGTCCGAAGCGTAGTTGATTTTCAGTCCGGATGAGAGCCGAGTGGTTTTTTCGGTGAATTCCAGTTGATTGAGCCTGGAGTAATTCTGTGACGTGAGCGCATAGATATTGGTGTTTACCGATATCATTTCGCTACCTCCATGTATTTTACTGCCGCTACGGGAAAAATCCTTTTTTCCCGCTTGCCCCGGAACCACCGTCTAACTTTACCCGCCCCGTGATGCCCTGAAAGCGCCTTGAGATATACTTCGCCAACGTGTCCGGCGCTTTCGCTACTGTTAATAAATCGGCCATGCGGCGAAAAACTTTAGCTTTACTGGAAATATTTCGTTATGGAGCGAATCCTACGGCCCTGAAATCCGTCGCTGGCTCAAATTTGAAACCCGAATCCTTCATTAGGATTCGGGAGCGATTGTTCAGAGCGGATTAAATGCTAGGCGCAAGGAGCATTTTTGAAGTAGGGGCGGGATTGCCCCGCCCCGAATTGTCGCAGTTATTGGGCGCGGAAACCGCGCCCCTACTGGAAAAAAAGGGTGGCACACCTAACGCGGCTTGGGGGGAGAAGCAGTTCGCCGCCATGAAAATCGCCCGGTTCGCCGGCTCTTTTAACTAATCCGGGTTGCTAAATCTTCTTTTTGAGAATATCTATCACATTCGCTTTAGTGAAGTCGCAAAGTGTGTTGTCGAGGTTGCGTTGAGCCGTGAGCGCGGGTATGGACTCCAAATCTTCCGGTTTGACCCCGATGTCGGATAGTTTCTGAGGCGTTCCGAGCGAAGCGCAGAAATCGCGGAGTTTGGCGACCGCCGACGCGCCGTCCGGAGCTTCCATCGCGGCAAGCAGGGCGTTTTGTTTTTCTTCGCCCATTGCCTCCCAGTTCCATTCCAGAATCTCAGGCATAGTGAAAGCGCAGGCGAAACCGTGATCTAGGCCGTATCTTGCGGTGAGAGGATAGGAAATGGAGTGGCACGCGCAAGTGCCTGTCGAAGAGAAAGCGAGGCTGGCGAGCAGGGATGCCAGCATGGTTTTCTCGCGGGCGGCGATGTTTGAGCCGTCCTCAAACGCCGTCGGCAGCCATCTGAAAGACAGCCTGACCGATTCGAGCGCGTTAATATCTGAAACCGGTTGAGCGCGCTTTGCCCAGTAAGCTTCCAAGGCGTGGGAAAGCGCGTCTACGCCTGTCGAAGCCGTCTGCCTTTTTGGCAGAGTCAACAGCAGTTCTGGGTCGAGAACAGCGGCGCGCGGGAAAGCCTGCTCAGGCGCGAATGCCAGTTTGAGGTCCTTCTGAGAGTCCGTTGCGACCATGAACGGATTGACCTCAGAGCCTGTCCCGGCAGTGGTTGGGATTGCTATCACGGGCATGGCGGGTTTCGACACGGCGCGTCCGCCGACGAGATATTCCATAACAGGGCCGCCGTTGGAGGCTATCACTGAGGACGCTTTAGCCACGTCGAGAGTGGAACCGCCTCCGATTCCGACGATGGTTTTACACCCCGCGCTCAAGGCGAGAGCCGCGCATTCGTCCATCTGCGTGTGTTCGGGATTGGGAGAGACGCTGTCGTAGACGGCGGCTACGCCGACGCCGCTTAGCAGAGCCTCGACGCGGCCCAGAGCGCCTATCGCGCGCATGGCAGGGTCGGCGACTATGAGCGCTGGCCCTCCCCCGGCGGCTCCGACCTCGTCCGGAAGCTTCTCCAACGCTCCCGCTCCGAATGTTATTTTCGTCTTGTGCTGATATGTCCATATTTTCGACATTGCCGCGCCTCCCTGTTTGTTCTTTCCTGTATCAATAGAGAATTAAGTCGTTTCATATATATCATTGACGAATTTCCTTAATAAATGCCCTCCGCCGGGTTGCATCTTAGAGCGTTCCGCTTTTATGAACTCGCGTTTGAACGAGCGGCGCAGGGCTGCGTCCGACGGATTGTCTTTCAGTTCCAATAGTAGAAGCGCGGCTCTCGAATATAACGATAAGCCTTTCAGAAAAGGAGCCGCGTCGGAATAGATGAATTTTAATTCGGGCGTTGATTTAAACGTGTCTTGAAGCGACTCCAGCCGTTTAAGGATGAGAATAAGATCGGCGGAATTCCCGGCGCGCGAGCGCTCGACGGCTTTTTGCAGTTCTGTTTTCGGTTCGCCGGGAAAGAAACCTGCCGGCCATGCGTCGCAGAAATCGGCAAGCTCCGCCCTGCCCTTCTTGCCTGCCGTGTTTTCTATCGCGATTCTTTCTGATTCGTCAGGGTCGTAACCGGCAGGATCGTAAAGATAGTCGGCGATTGTCAGCATCGGAACCATTGATGCGGAAGCTTCATTCATAGGATTCGTGAAATATCCTGCCACCATGGAAGGCAATTCAGGATCGCGGCCCCGCAGAGGCCCCATGTTCAATTTGTGGCGGTTATAGTCGTTCACAGGGTAGTTGTCCCAAAGCAGCGGTTTTCTCCGTACTATTTTTGCGAACGTCTTGGCGTCATCAACTGTGATGCTGGGAGAAACAACCTTAGGCCCTGTCCAGAAAACTCCGATTTCGGGTCGAAGCAGCTTGCCGATTGTCACAAGATATGGCGTCGGAGACACCGTCGCATAGTCGGTCGGACACATCCAGAGTCTCGCGCCCTCGACTTTTGCCGACAATCTCTCAAAAAGGCGGTTGCACACATGCGCGTGCGCTTCTCCCAATGAGGAAAAAGCATTGCGGTCGTCTTCATGCACTAGCTCCGGCGGGATATCGTCTAGGAAAAGGCAGAAGGAACTGACGCCGTCGGGGACCGGCCTTTCAAACTTTTCGGCGAGAAGCTCGAAGTCGGCGTCTCTGCAATAGTGCATGGTCATTCCGGGGCTGACGGCCCAGATGAATTTCACGCCGTTTTTTTTGCAGGCGCGGATGACTTCGGACACGCGCCGCCACTCAGCGGGCGGATATGGCGTCGTCCAGTTCATCCGGTGATAGATGTCGTCTTTAGGCGCGTAGATGTAGGATTGCAGTCCCGCCGCGCCCATGAATTCGATTGTCCTGAGCCGCGCCGCGCGCGACCACGGTTTGCCGAAAAAACCTTCCACTACTCCCGTTTCGCAGAGCGGGACGGTTTTACGATTTATTTTTTTCATTTCCTGAAATGTCTCCCGCAAGTTTAGCGCTTTCAGGCATCGGCCCCAGCATGGACTCGACGTATGCGATTTCGCGCGACCGTATGGTGTCGCGTATGTAATCGAGATGCTCCCTAGACGCTTTAAAAGTTCTGTATGCCGCTTTAATCATCTTAATAGCTTCGTTCAACGCCCGAACGAACCGGTTGCGGGACATCAGCGGAATCTGGGGTATCCTTTCAATCACAAAATCCACCAACCCGCCCTTTTCAATTATGGATTTCGCGTATTCTCCGCTTTCAACCAGAGATTCAATCTGAAGAAGCCGCTGCTCCCATGTCGAGCAGTTCTCATAAGCCCGCCTGTAGCTTTCGCGGTTAAGGTCGTCCATGCTCCGCGCTCGTTCATGAAGGAAGTCGATCATACATTCGTCTATCTTTACAGCTAGGTCGTATGTCTCGACCACGTTGTTTAAATATTTGGAAAGGTCTTTCTCGCCTTTGAGGATATCGAGATATCTGTGGACGAAGAACTGCGCGGCGCCAAGAAGCCTGTCGAGTTTGCCGCTTTTCTGAGCCGCAGCCACCCATCTGAACATTTCGTTGCGCGACTCGTACGCCCCCCGGTTTGCGTAGCTCGGATACATATAATCGGTGAACAGTTCTCTGAAACGGTCTCCGTGCTCAAGGTCTTCGTACCGCTTCATTACCTCGGCGTGCTGGAAGTTGATAAGCCATTCCCGCACGGCTTCCCGCGACAACATAGACGCTCCGGTCTCTTCCAACGCGCCCGGCGTTTCTTTTATGTCAGTTTTCAACGCTGTGTCTCCGAAACGGTTAAGAAGATTCCTCTCAGCCGCTGTTCATTTTCACGTTTCAGCGCGGACGTTTTATCATGAATGCCGTCTTCCGCGTTTTCAGCAGTATAACCGAATTGTGAGCGTCGTTTAAAGACTCGCTCAAAAAGGCCGACTACGCATTCGTCGCGAAACAAAGCCGTATAGAGCAAGCATTAAAGCTTCCTTGATTTGACTCGCATAAAGTGGAGGGTTATTATGAATCAGAAACAGTATCCTCTATGTTACGGAGGATGTCGTGCCGGACAACCGAAGAGACATAAGCAGACGGGAATTCATCAGGCTGGGGATAGCGGGCGGGGCGTTCCTTTTCCTGCCGCAATTTCCCTCAAGCGCCTTTGCGCAGGAATACAAAGGAAAACCGATTAATGGGATGATGCTTGCCCGGCTACTCGGCTCGGACGCTCTGCCGGATCCGTTCGATTTCATTTTCTGCGCGGATGTGCATATACCGTTTGACGACAGAGGCGTGTTCAAGAAAATCATTTCAGCCGCTAACGATCTCAAAGTCAAATTCGTTCTTATCGGCGGAGATACCGTTCAGGTTGGAAACCCGGCGAACTTCACTCTTTTGCAGCGCGAACTGAAGAAGTTCAACATGCCTGTAATCTGCGCGATGGGAAATCACGACACCGCTTTTGAAGATTACGCGGACCAGCGCGAATGGACGGCGAGATTCGGCGCGTCCTGTTTTAAGTTCGATCTTCCCGGAGTAAGGTTCATCGCGCTTAACAACGCCAACTTTATTCTTTCAGACGCAGACTACGATCTGCTCGAAAAATCGCTCGAAACTGATTTGAAAAAGGTAGTATTCATGCACAGGCCCGCAAATTTCCTCAATGTCAGATATGACACGCCGATGCGAGACGACGCGGGCCGATTCCGCTCTCTCATTGAGAAAGGCGGAGCGACCGCCGTTCTGACCGGACACGAACACCACCACGCGGTGTATGAAATCAACGGAGTGACGCATATAGTTTCCGGCGGAGCCGGGGGCAGGCTGACTCCCGATATTGAAAACAATTTCCACCACTTCATGCTGATTTCGGCGGGCAAGGATACCTTCGACTACAGAGTGGAAAAGATTTGAGTTTCACATTTCCAACTATAAACTCATTCCGGCGAGGCGCGATGAATAATAAACTGTTTGCGTTTTTTTTAACGATAATCGCCGCGGCGTTTTTAATATCGCAATGCGCGGCGGCGGAAAACGGTTGTGATTACCGTCCCGGCACAACTCTGCGTTTCCGGGCAGGTTCAGATTTCATTCGCGACCAGTTCGGGAGAGTTGCGATAATGAGAGGCGTGAACATGCCAGCTGCTTACCGCGACCCTTTCCCTTACGGAGAAGCGGACCTCGACGCGATAGAGCCGTTCGGGTATAACCTCATCCGCCTGCCAATGTCGTGGCGCTCGCTGGAACCCGAAGAGGGCGATTTCCGGCATGAGAAACTGGATGACTACAAGAATTTCATCCGCATGGCGCATAGCCGCGGTTACTATGTGATGCCGGATGTCCATCAGGTTCAATGGTGCGCTTCGGGCATGATCCCGGACTGGATGTGCAAAGAGAAATCCGGGCACGGCATACTCGTGGACGCGATAAAGCGGGAGACCGACAGATTCTGGGGCAGCGAGGAACTTCAATCGAAATTCGCGGGATTGTGGAAGACTCTGGCTTCCGAACTGAAGGGGACTCCGGGGCTTTTCGCGTATGACGTCATAAACGAGCCGTTCTCATACGGCGCGTTGTCTTACGGGAATTTTGAGAAATGCTGTCTATATCCGTTTTACAGAGTCGTCGTCGCGACGATACGCGAGATCGACCCGGACACTCCGGTGGCGCTTGAACCGCCTCCTGTGAACGTGCTTCTTCCTGCTTACACGGAGAAGATGCCTTTCGACAATCTTATCTGGGCTCCGCATTCATACTACGCGCACTCATACGGCGAAAAAGGCTATTCCGTGGACGGGAAAGAGACTCCGGCGGACGCGCGGATGAAATACAGGCGATTCGCGAAGGAGGCCGCGGGCATCGAAGCGCCTTTGCTTATAGGCGAATTCGGAATGTGCGGATGGCAGGATTATAATTTCATGCCTCCATGGCTTGAAGAAAACATGCTGATGCAGGAGCGGCTGTTCGCGTCGTCCGCCGTGTGGGATTATGGAAGAAGCAACTACGGCTGGGGGATTTTGGACGATTCAGGGAATCCTAACCCGGACAAAATGCCCATCCTGCACCGCCCCTACCCCCGCTACACGGCAGGCGCGCCTGAAAGAATGCAATATAATTCGACGGCAAAAACATTCAGATACAGATACTCCGCGGACGATAAGATACGCGCTCCGACGGAAATATACGTTCCGCCGGAACTTTTCGGCGGCTCGCCACAGATTGCCGTAGAATCCGAATGCGGCGCCGAATGGGATTATTCCGCTGAGAGGAAAACCCTGATTATACCGTCCGACTGTTCGGGCGTTGTCGATGTGGCTGTCACGGCGGCAGCGCGGATGGAATCCGATTAAGACGCCGGCAGTTTTCTTGCATTGTCTGCTGAATTCTTATTGGACGGTATTTGTTCAACTGATAACATTTGAGGTTATAATCAACATGCGCAAATTCATGCGCGGCGGGCGGATATGATACGGCCACAAAACGCTTTCATCGTCCTTAACACTGATTGCGACAAACGAGATGAGTGTTCCTATTGCTTTTACAACACCCAGCCGGAAAGAGCGGTCCAGTCCAAACTTGACACTGAAAAGATAGTGTCGATATTAAGGCGGCTGATGTTGCTCAATGTCGGCAACGTGTACCTTACGGGCGGAGAGCCTTTGTTGAGAGACGATCTTGAGAGAATAGTCTCCGCGGCTACCGCGATGAGGCTCAACACTTATCTGCTGTCTAACGGGAGGCTGCTTGATTCGAGCAGAGTAGCGAGGCTGGACCGCGCGGGGCTGGATGTTTTCGTCCTTTCGCTGAACGATCTGTCGCTCGAAGACAAGAAGACGATTTCGCTGGCGGCGAGATTCAAAAACGCGGCTCTTTCTTTCATATTCGTGCTGACGAGCAAAAACACGGCTTTGGTCCGGCATGTGACGGAGCTTGCGCGCGCGTTGGACGCCGGGCTGGTTTTCCAGCCCGCATGGATACCCGCGGAGAACCCGTTGCGCGCCACTATCAGCCCGGCTTCGCTCAGCCAGTTCGAGTGGTCGGAGTTGTATTCGGAGCTGCGCCCTTGGGCGGTTCAACTTGGTTACGAGGATTATCTGGAGTTGACGCACGACATATATCGCGACGGGAAACTGAAACCTAAACGGTGCGGGATGGGAACTGACTCGTTCGTCATTGACGCGGACGGGGCAGTGTATCCTTGTTTTCACAGGCGGGATTTGCCTTGCGGGAATGTCCGCCGCGACGACATTGCGGAGGTTCTGGACCGCGTCTCCAAGCATTCAGCGGAACTGTCCACCGCCCCTTGCTTCGGCGAACACTGCGTCTCGCTTCACACTTCTTTCAAGAAGTAAAAACAGTTGTGAAATGGCACCACCCCGTCAGTGGTCGGGGTGGTAGCCCGTTACGCCCGTTGAAGACACTACTCCGGGAACGGAGCCTGTAAAGTTAATCTTCTTGATCAAAGGCGACAAACCTGAGTTGTCCGCGAAAACAATCGAATTCCCCGCCGCGTTCCATTTAGGCGCAAGATAAATCTGGTCTGACGAAACGACTGCCGGGTCTGAAGAAACGGAACTCATCACAAAAAGGTCGGAGCAAGTGTCGCCGACGGGAGGGACCTGCCCGCCGCCGGGGGCCGCGCATTCGTGGTCGAACTGAAAAATGACTTTGCCGTTCGGCTCGATGTCGGGATTGCTCGCCGAGCATTCGCCGTCGCCGGCAGCGCAAGCGGGAGAGCCTGCGCCGGACGGATCGTAAAGAAGCGAGGCCGCGCCTAGAGGATTCACCGTGATTTTCCAGAGGTTCGAGTTCGACGCCGAGCCTGTTCCGCCGTCAACCGCGCGGTAAGACGAATATACGAGAGCGTTGTTTCCGGGCTGCCAAGCGGGGGCCTCGTCTCTGGCGGAGTGAGTCGTTATTCTTGTGACGCTTCCGCCGGTCGAAGTCATAGTGTAGATGTCATACTGACCCGGAGCGTCGGATGAGTAAGCGATTTTCGATGCGTCGTGGCTCCATGAAAGACCGCTGTATCTGACGTCTGTTCCGGAAGCCAGCGTGGTCAGGGTTTCAACATTTGAAACGCAGGCGGCCTTGGCGATGCTTTGATTGCCGGAGCCGTCGTCGCGGACGAAAATCACCTGTTTGCCGATAGGAGAGAGCGCGGCGTACGAGTGCGCTCTTCCGGGAAGGTCTTCGCAAATCCTGCGGGCTGTCGCGGAACTGGACGGGTCGGCTGCGAATACTCTGTTGTACCCCGACACCGGGTCAGGCGCTATGTACACCATTTCACCTGAAGCGATGCCGCATATATCGCAATTTAAGGGGTTCTGATAGTTCACGGTGCGAGCTACGGTTTTCGTGTTTCCGGAGCGAGTTGCGACCACTGTAATGGTTGAAATAGACGAGATGTCCACATTCGCTCTGCTGAAAGTTCCGTTGGCCGCGACTGTGACGGCGACGTTGTTCACTTTTACCGTTGCGTTTGAGTTCGTGCTGCCTGAGACAGTTATTTTATCAACATAGTATGTCTGTCCGTCGTACAGAGGGCTGTCGACAGTGAGAAAAAAAGTCGGGTCTGTGGGGGTGGAAGCCCCGCCTCCGCCGCCCCCGCCGCCGCAGCCTGAAACGGCCCATGCGGAGACAATCATCATAAGAGCGAGGACAACCCGCGATGCCGCTGTTTTATTTTTCATATCATGTCCTGCTTTTTCACCATCGCGTCCAGCGCTTTCGCGTGAAGCAACAGGTTTTTAAGATTTTTCAACGGAACCATATTCTGGCCGTCCGAAAGAGCCTCGTCAGGCTCGTGGTGAGTTTCGAGGAAAAGCGCGTCCACGCCGACCGCCATGCAAGCGCGGACCAGAGGATCGACGAACTCGCGTTGTCCGCCGCTGGAAGTGCCGGCCCCGCCGGGCAACTGCACGCTGTGCGTGGCGTCGAAACAGACCGGATATCCGAACCGTCTGATTATCGGCAGCGACTTGAAGTCCACCACCAGATTGTTGTAGCCGAATGTGGAGCCGCGCTCTGTAATAATGATTTTATCGTTTCCGGCGCCGAGGCATTTGTCGATTATGTTGCGAACGTCCCATGGAGCGAGGAACTGGCCTTTCTTGATGTTGACCGGTTTGCCTGTCTTGGCGGAGCCGACGACAAGGTCGGTCTGTCTGCAAAGAAAAGCGGGTATCTGGATGATATCGATGAAAGGAGCAATCTCGTCGACTTCCTCCATTGAATGGGCGTCCGTGGTCACAGGCAGTCCAAGCTCGCGTTTGACTTTTGCGAATAGTTTTTTGCCCGATTTGATGCCGAGTCCCCTGAAGGAGGAGCCGGACGACCTGTTTGCCTTGTCGTATGACACCTTGAATACGAGCGGCACGCCGATTTCGCCGCAGATGCTCTTCAGTTCCTTCGCGATGGAGAAACAGCTATCCTCGCTTTCGAGAACGCAAGGCCCGGCGATTAGAACAAAAGGCGCGCCCCCGCCTATGGGGATGCCGCTTATGTCGAATCCAGTCATCAGATGTTATCCCCGCCCGCCGCTGTAACCGCGACGATAGTAAATATTATAGCGCTCCGGCCCCGCCCGCAGTATCCCGTCGCAAATTCAGAATGTCCTCGACATGCCGCGAGCCGGACGCGATATCGACGTCGATAAGCAATTTGATCCATGCGCGTCTCGGTTTGAAATGGCCGGGCAGGCGCACGGCGTCTTTTTCGGTGGTCACGATCCAGTCGGCCCCGGCACGAGCCGCAGCGTCTTCCACCCGCTCCAAATCCGCGTCTCCATAGGGATGATGGTCCGTGAATCTATATGCGATGACCGCCTCGCCGGTGACGTTAGCCACCGTTCTTTCGAACTGTTCGGGATTTCCAAGCCCGCTCACCGCCAGAGCGCTCGCCCCTCTAATACTGTCGAGGCCGGGAGATTCTCCCTCCCCTATCCTTTTCGCTCCGGATATTTTATAGACGGATTCGACGATAGGCGTTCCGGGAAACATGCTGGAGAGAGCGTCGCGGGTCTGCGCTGTTTTTTCCGCGCCCGCCGCGTCTATTCGGGTCATCCAGAACAATGTTGCCCGTTTTAACTCGGTCAGAGGCTCTCTGAGCAAACCGGCTGGGAAAAGTTTTCCGAACCCGAAAGGGTTGCAGGCGTCGATCACGGCGATGTCGGCGTCTCTGGCCAGCGTAACAAACTGAAAGCCGTCGTCGAGAACAATCGAGCCGCAAGAAAAACGGTCGATAAGAGAGCGCGCGCCGCGCGCGCGGTCAATGTCAACCGCGACCGGCCTGCTGTCCTCGAGGTATAAAATCGGCTCGTCTCCGCAACTGTGCCATGAAAGCGCGTCGGCGCGGGATGAAAGAATGATAGAGCCTGAGCCTTCCCTTCCGTAGCCGCGAGTCGCTATGCCGGGATTCATTCCTCTTTCGGCAAAACCGGAGGCGAGCATCCTGCAGATAGGAGTCTTGCCCGTGCCGCCGAGGGTAATGTTTCCGACGCTGACCACCGGAACATCGAGTCTGAGCGCCGGAGCGGCGGAAAGTTTTTTCATCCTAGCGGCGTGAGCGACGCGGTAAAACTCGGACATGGCAAACATGCCGGCGCGGCAAACAGCCGCCGCCGCGCCTTTCTTTTCGCCGGACATGATGGGATATAGTTTGGAACCGCTCCGGGAGTCTATTATCATAAGGAGGATTCCTTAAAGATGCGGTGGGCGCGCTCGGTCGCGCCCGCGTTCCGCATGATGACTTTGAATGCGTTTGAGTCGATAAGAGTCCTCGCCTCTTCGTCTTCGAGGAATCGCGACAGCAGCGCGAACAAATCTTCAGAGTCCTTAACCATCACGCCGCCGCCGCCAGCTTCTAGGGCGCGAGCGCTGGCGATGAAGTTCATCATGTGCGGACCGTAGAATGCCGCCTTGCCGCAGGCGGCGGGTTCGAGTATGTTGTGACCGCCCCGCTCCACCAGACTTCCGCCTACGAAGCATAGTGTGGAAAGTCCGTATGCCAGCCTCAACTCTCCTATGGTGTCCATGACCACCACAGATGGAGTTGGGACGACGCCAGCCGAAGCCAGCGATGAGCGCAGTTTAGCGTCCGGAAACGAGGCCCGCGCCAGATCAAGAACAACCGCCGCGCGCTCAATGTGCCGTGGCGCAAGAAGAAGCCTCAAGTCCGGCCGTTTCATTCTGAGACGCGAGAATACGTCGAGTATCATCTCCTCTTCGCCGAGGTGCGTGCTTCCAGCAGTGAAAACCGGGCCGCAGCCGGGATTGAGGAGAGCCTTCAGTTCTGCCGTCTTTTCGGCGTCGGGAGCGTCGGGAGCGGCGTCGAATTTCATGTTGCCGACGACATGTGTTCTCGCCGCCGGAGCGCCCAGCCGGATAATCCTCGCGGCGTCCTCTTCCGTCTGCATCCCGAGAGCGCGCATCGCGTTGAAAACGCTTGAGTAAATTGTTTTCACCATCGCTCCCGCCGACGCCATTCTGTCCGACACGCGGCCGTTCAACAGGATCACCGGAGCGCCGCGTCGCGCGACCGCCGTCGTGAGGTTCGGCCATATCTCTGTTTCCATGAGAATCAGCGCGGAAGGCTTGAACGCTTTCAACGCGCGACTGACGACCCACGGAAAATCGAACGGAAAATAAGCGGCTGTGATGGAGCCGCCGAAAGAACTCTCAAGTATGTTCATGCCGCCTTTGGTGGCTGTGGTGACCACTATCGACGCGTCTTTTTCCCTCTCAAGCAGCAGCCTTATGAACTTTGTTGCGCCGACGGCCTCGCCGACGGAAACAGCATGAACCCAAATCACGCGCTCGCCCGATTTGCGGCGCTTGACGGCGGGATATCTGCCGAATCGCTCCTGCATAGTTCCCGTGAACTTCTCGGAGCGCGCTCCCTGCCATAAAAAATAAAGCCGCAGAAAAGGATATGCGGCTATCAGAACCGCGTTGTAGATAATGAGCACAAACAAAAGAACGCTCTCCTGAACGGTCGCCGCTTCCGACCCGCCGTTCGTTAAACCCGAATTTCAATGAAGGATTCGGGTTGAAAAAGCCACTGTTAAAACGAGAAAAAGTCTATCCGATAATCCATGTGTTGTAAAGAAAGCGCCACGCCCCAGAACGCTTCCGCGCGCGATTGAAAACGACTATGCGCTCTTTGCGGACGGCGTTTTAACAAGCAAAGACAGAGCGGCAGCGACAAGGCACAAAACGGCCGCGAGCGCCATCGCGGGGGTGTAACTGCCTGTGGCGACTTTTATCTTTCCGGCGACGGTGGCGAAGATCGCCCCCACTCCCCAAGCGGTGTAAAGAACTCCGTAGTTCGCGCCAAGATTCTTAAGCCCGAAATAATCGGCGGTTATCGCCGGGAAAAGCGAAAGGCACGAGCCGTAGTTGAAGCCGACCAAGACGACGCCGGCCATGACCGCCGCAGGCGAAGAAGACAGGGCCGACATCGCGGCGAGCGTTGCAGCCTGAAAAACAAAAACTATGAGCATCGCGCGGATGCGGCCAATCTTGTCCGACACCAAGCCGGAAACCACCCTGCCGCCCGCGTTGCCCGCCGAGAGCGCGATTACCAGCGCAAATCCGATTTCTTTGATGCTTCCGACAGCCATGCTCTTTGCGAATGATATCACCATCAGTCCGGCGCCGGCTCCGAAGAAAAACATCGTCCAAAGCAGATAGAACTGAGGGGTTTTCAACATGTCTTTCCAACAGAAATTGTCGCGTGATTCTTTTTCGCGGAAAGCGCTGTTTGTTGCCCGGCGGTTCTCTGCGTCCTTATCGGGCGGGTTCTTCAACAGTTGCGCGAAGAGTATAATCGCTACGGAGAATGCTATTCCCAAAGTCCGGAACGTTCCCTGCAAACCGAAGGATTCCGAATTCAGGAGGAATTCCGTAAGGGGCGCGACATAGACGGCGGCCATGCCGACTCCGCCGACGACTATGCCGATTACCAGCCCGTGTTTTTCAGGCGGGAACCATTTGACGGCGGCGGGCGTGGTGGACGCGTAACCGAGAGCGGTGCCCGCTCCAGTTAAAACGCCGAAACCAAGGAGCAGAACAAGCAAGGGATTGGCGCTGGAAGGGCAGAAACTGCTGACGATGAAACCGGAGCCGAACAGCAACCCGCCGAGGGAGGCGGCGGCGCGGGGGCCGAACCTGTCCTGAAACTTCCCGGCGGGAGCCATCAGAAGCGCGAAGACCAGACATTCAAGAGTGTAAGGGATAGCGGCGGACGCGGCGTCCATCCCAAGCTCGGTTTCGAGCGCGCTCTTGATAATGCTCCACGCGTAGAGAGAGCCGAGGACGAGGTTGATGCCTGTGGCGGCGGACGCCGCCACCCGACCGTATCCGACCAATTTATCTTTCAATCAAACTCATCCTTCCGCGTTATTTCGGATTCGCATGCAAGACAGGCGCGAGAGCGCCGAAACGGAAATGTTTCTGCATCAGGAGTTTTCTCATGAGGGTTAGAAATTGGCCTGCAGGACGCTTTCGAGCACGTGCCCGGAGTAGCCGCGCAGAAGGTCTCTTTCGCTCTCGAAATCGGACATCCGGTAAGTCAGCTTGAAAGACATTATTTTTGTCAGTTCCTTTTCCATTCCGAAATCCAGAGAGTTGTATGATTCGCCGGAAGAGCCTGTGCGCGACTGTATCCGCCATTGGAGCCACTGGTTGAGAGTCGGGTTCGGTTTGCGGGCGGCGCGCGCTTGAAAAACCGACGTGTCGTATCCTTCCGAGGATGTCGCCGAATATGTGTCCATCTGGTATGAGACCGAATAGCTCCAGACCTGCGAGGGAACATAGTCGAGAGTGAGGTTCCAGTTGTCGGATTCAGTGGATGAAGCGCCTGAAGAGTTGTTAGAATCCGCCACCGAATTTTTAATTGAGAATCTCGCCCGATACGGTTTCTCGGCCGGAGAGAAGTCGAATTCATGCCGCGATGTGGTGTTCTTAGACGAAGATGTTTCTCCCGAATAGGAATCGGATATGGAGAAGGACGGATTGTACGAAAGAGCGTCCGTTATTATTATGCCGGAGGAAACCATGAGGCTCTTGGCGCCGGAAGAAGGCCCGGAGACGCTCGGAGAATCGTTCTGCATAAGCCTGATTTGAATGTTTTTCACCCTGCCGAACTGGCGGGAGGAAATCGACAGGCTGGAGCGCTGAATCTCACGGTCGGCGACGGTGTCGCGCGAGTCCGTGGTCGTCTGAGAATCTATGTCCGCGCCTATGGAAATGAGCGGAATCGGGTCCCATTTAAGACCGAGTTTGCGAGACCTGTTTCCTGAAGTGAACTGCGCCTGAGGGCCGTCCGTGTCCACGTCGTTGGAAGCAAGCTCGGCATTGAAGGAAAGGGTTTCCGAACTGCGCCAGTTGAAGCCGAGCCTCATGCTGACCGTTCCGGTGTCCGAGCCGTCGGACGCATTGTCGTTGAAGTCGGCTGTCGAATACCCAGCCGAGATATCCGCGTTTTTCAGATATGGCGCGGGCATGGCCAACGAGGCCGTAATCTTGTCCTCCTGATTGTCCACGCGCGAAGGGCTGTAATCGTCCGTCAACTTGCGCTGGTCGAAATCGACTCTCAACTGAGAGAACATCTTCGAGGACATCGAAAGCGAATATTTCGAGGAGCTGTTTTTTCGCGAGTGAGTGTCGAGGATGTCCAGAGCGGTGAATGTGTTCATCCAGTCGGCTGAAAGCTGAATGTTGTCGGAAACCCTCTGCGAAACGCCGTATGAAAGGCGCTTAGTCTCCATGTTGGGAGCGCCGCCGATAGGAGTGAAAAAGGTGTCTCCGGTATCGAGCGAGAACATGGCTGCCGTCGCGCCTTTGTCGAAGCGAGCGGCGAGCCGGTCGCGCGTTCCCGTTTTCAGGCCGTCTTCCATGTCGGGATTATGTTGATAGTCCGCGATGATGGTCGTTCCGGCGGGGATGAGGATTTTTATCGTTATCTCGCCGCGCTCTGTGTCGACTGTGTAGTCCGCATAATTCTTCAACACGCCTTCCTGAGATATCCTGTCGTTGAAATAAACGACCATCGTGCCCGCCACGATGTTTTTGTTCGCGGTCGGGAATGTGCATTGCCTATTCATATCCGGCCTGAAACATTCGATGTCGGCGGCGGGAGGAGAAAGGATTATTTCGTTGAGGGAGGGTATCGGGCGGGAGGAGACGTCCGCCTCGCTCATCGCGCGTTCATACTCTAGCGAGAGGCCGTCGTCCTTGTAGGCTAGCCTGAAATCGTTCATTGTGTGATCGTACTCCGACTGAAAAGCCGAGGCGTCCGGATAGTAGCGGTAGTCGATCCTGACTCGCTCGTTCGGAGAGTTCCTCGGCGTCGTGAATACCACCCTGTTAAGCCTTTCGTCCACCGTGTAGTCGTCTCCTCTGACGAGGAGCGTCGGGCAGATGGACAACTCGGCGTCCGAACAGATGTAAATATTCTCCGAGCCGGAATAGATGTAGCTCCTCGCGGGATAGCCTATGGTTCCGGTTATGTCCAGAGACAACTCTTCCTTCAGCGCCTCGCGGAGCGACGTCTGCAGGGGATAATACGAGTAGCTGACGGCGAACGTGTCCGTCGGCAGAGGCTCGTCGCGCAGAAGGAACCTGCCCTGAGCGAAAAGGACGTCTATCTCATGCGCCTGAAGCTCTCCCTGCCAGTTGTAATGGACGTTAGGCTCAAGAGTTTCGACGCCGTTTTTGACGATTGTCTCCGAGCCTCTCACGGAGTCCCAGTGCACTATGTATCCTTTGCCGACTTCTAGGTAGCGTCCGTTGACGACGGGAACTTCGGAAGAGACTGATTCAGTCAACCTGCGCGACTCTCTGTTCGCCTGTTGTTCCAGCCGGGTGAAGCCGTAAACGAACTTGCCGTTCTTGGACTTCCTTTCCGCTGAAAAACCGACAATCGCGCCTTCGGTCAGGCTGCCCGGAAGCTTCTGCTCAAACGAAATCGTCGCGATGTCGTTGGGGCCAAGTATGCGGTTGAAAGTTATTTCGCCGAGGAATGCGTCCAGAACGTATTCGTCCGGGGAAAGCACAATCTCATTGAGTCTCACTTCAATTTTCTCCGGAACCAGATCGCGGGCGTTCAAGTCGTAAGGGCCTTTAATATTGCGGCCTGTCACTACCACGCTCTTGGTGGAGCTTTTAGCGCGGGAAGTGACGGCGGTTACGCTGTCGCGGTCCGTATTGTAGTCGATTTGGAATCCCTCGATGCTTTTAGACAGAGGCGAAAACGCGCCGCCTTTGAGGTCGGCTGTGAAATCGCCGAATGTGGCTCCGTAGTCGCCGCGTTCCAAACGAAACATCATATGGCGGTCCTGAGAGGGCATCTCGTCGAATTTGCCTTCGAGACTGAAGCTTTCTCCCATTTTCGCGTCTATTGTCAGATTGGTTCCCTGTTCGATTCTTTCACCGAAGTTTATCAGGCCTTCGCGGGACTGGAACTCCTCGGAATTGCCGGACGATTCGTATCCCCTGAATTTCAAATACCTGAACCCGTTGATATCCAACTCCATTTTGGGCTTGTCGCTTTTTGCGGATTCCGCGCCGGGGAGTTGAATCGTCTGAACGGTGGAGGTTGCGCCGGAAGGCTCCATCGGTTCCGAAAACCGGGCGGATGCGCCGGGAGAAACGCCTGCGGAGTCCGCCGGGGGATTATCTTCAGAAGCGGCCGCGACTGATGCGGCAAGAAACACTGCGACGGCGAGCGTCAGCGCGCGCGACGCGCTCTTAAATGTCCGAAATGTTTTTTCAACAGCAAGCAGTATTTTTTTCAAGCGGGCCATTCGCGCCATGCAAGCGGAGTCTCAATTTCTATTGCTAGTCCGGATTTTTCACGAGAAAAATGCGACTCGGTCATATCCGGCGCGTGAAAACCTCGACGTATCATATTAATATAATTCAAGCGCGGCGGGAAGCGGAGAAAATACTAAACCCCATTCTCAGCCCTGCCCCGGCCCGCGCGGGGGTTTTACCTCGCGACTGAGAATTTTCCTGTGATATTTATCCTTTCAGTTCCGTCAGAAGCCAAGATGTTGTACAGATACACCCCGCTTGCGAGAGGCTTTCCGGCGTTGTTCGTTCCGTCCCAGCATGCCAGATTCGAATAAGAGCCGTTCGGCGTAAGGGTTCCGGTGTCCGCGTCCGGCGCAAAAATTTCCCTGACGAGAGAGCCTCGAATGTCGAACAACCTGATTATCACGGAGGATGGCGCGCCCGCCATGAGTCCGGCAAAGCAGAGTTTCGACGAAACAGAGGGCCTCCACGGATTGGGATACGCGTGGGCCTCGCTTATCGATAGAGGCGGAGCCTGATACGCCACTCTGAAAGCCGGGCCGTAGTCGTGTCCGTCAACGTCGGCTTGAATCAGGAAATCACCGGCCTGCGCGGACGAGATTTGGAAAACGCTTCTTCCAAGTCTGTTGGTCGTCCTCGGAGGCGGGGATGAAAGAGCGGCGCGGGATGCCGCGGCTGCGCCGGACATGCTCCTTGTCTCTCCTGAGACCGACACCGCAATGCCCGGAGCCTGAGCGCCGTTCACATCGTAAACATTAACGGAGATTTCGACAAAATCCTTCCCGTCCGCTTTCAGGGACGTCAAAAAGGTGTCCGTGTAGGATATCAATGTCCTGTTTTGAGAATCGACTAAAAGAATCGTTTTTCGTCCCTCGGAGTCCAAAGCGCCTTCGCCGCCGGGAACTTCCACAAGTTCGCCGGAGCGAGGGATGTACAGTCTGGCGGCGACAGGGGAGCCTGACGACTGAGTGTCTTTTGTGGGAACGGCGCTCAACTCGACCGTGTTCGAATCTTCATTGCCGAACGCATCGGACGCTCTGACGACGACGTAATACGTCGTGCCGCTGGCAAGCCCGGAGAGTTCATAAGAAAGCCCGGCGGCAACCCTTACCGGCGAGGAAAAATTCTGGCCTCCCGGCCCTTCGCTCATATAGATCGGATATGTCAGGGGAGCGCTTTCATCCGCCGCGGGACTCCACGAAAGTATAATCGAACCGCCGTCTTCCGACAGCGAAATAGACTGAAGCCCGGCGAATTGAGGGGGATCGTTGTCAAGCCTGAACGAGACCGTCTTGGAAGCCGAATTTCCGGCGACATCGTAAGCTGTTATCCTGAAAGAGTAAACGCCGGAATCAAGGTCGGAAGCCGGACTCCAAACGCCAATAGAGCCGTTGGATACATTCTTTCCGTAAACTGTATCGAGGGCCGTCCAAGATTCGGGCGCCGCGCCCTCTCCCACTTCTATCGAATATCTTTCAAGATTGGAATCGGAGACAGTTCCTGAAATAACGATTTCTCCGCCTGTCAACTGATTCGGCGTCGGGCCGGAGAGCGAAACGACCGGAGGAGCGGCGTCCGCGCCGAAATAAACGCTCACGACGCCGTCATAAGAAGCGACAAAAATCATTCCGTCGGCGACGGCTGGAGTCGCGGATATCGAAGAGCCGATTGAAAGCGACGCGAGCGCTGAGCCGGAAGCAGAGTCGAACGCGCGGAGCGCGCCGTCGGCGGAAGCGGCAAACACTATGTTCCCGGCGACCACAGGCGAGGGATGGAAGTTTTTGCCTTCAGCGGAACCCGCGTTCTGAGTCCATATAACGCCGCCGGAAGCGGCGTCGAAAGCGGCGACTTTCTGGTCCGGGTATCCGATTGAAATGAAAGCCCGGCCGCCGCATGAAGAGACGGATGACACTTTCACTTGGCTGTCGCCGGGGACGGGCGAGGCCGTCCACTTTTGAGCGCCGTCGCCGGTGGAGAAAGCGTACACATTTTTATCGAACTCGCCGGCCGCCCCGAAAGCGACGCCTGCGAGTATGGAAGGAGAGGCCGAATAAATCAGGCCTCTAGTGCGGACGACGGCAAACGGCGCGCCGGTGTCGGGGTTCAAACCGTGGAAGGCTCCGTCTCCTGCGCCCACCCAGAGAGCGGCGTCAGTGACGGCGGGAGTGGAAAGAACAGGCTGTCCCACAGCATAGCGCCACAAGAGAGAGCCTGTAGCGGCGTCTAGAGCTATTACGCTGTTATGAGGATGCCCGGAGCCGAGGAACACCCTGCCGAGGGCGACCGTTGGCGAGCCGGCGTTCATTCCGCCGGTTGAATGACGCCATACGACGTTGCCCGTCGCCGCGTCTATGCCGTGCGCCACGCCGTCGAGAGAGCTGATGAAAACGCGCCCGTCCGCCGCCGCCGGAGCGGCGCTGATTCTGGCCCCCGCCTCATAACGCCAAATCAACTCGCCTGTGTACGCGTTCAGGGAGAAAAGAACGCCGTCGCGCGTGGCTATAAAAACCTTGTCCGCCGACTTGACCGGGGAAGCGACGATCTTCGCGCCCGCATTAAATGACCACTTGGGAGCCAAAGGCAGGTTTACGGGAGCGGATGCGCATCCGGAATTGGCCGCGTCGTTCATGAACATGGGCCAATCCGAAGCGCGCGCCGCGCCCGACGCGGTCAATGCCGCCGCCGCTAGAGCGGAGAAGACGAGCCCTTTGATTCTATTTGTCATAAGTCACCTACCTCGTAAACGCGTAGATTTTGCCGTTGGTCGACGGGATCATCACCACGCTGCCGAACAGCGACGGACAGGCGACGATGGGGCCGCCGGTGTAGTACGGCCACCCGCTGAGGACAGTCGGCGCCGTAGCGTTGTTCTGCAACGCGTAGTAGTGGTGGTTCTCCGCGCCGAAATAGAGCTTGTTGGTGGTAAAATCGAGAAGTATGCATCCCGACACCGCTCCGTTTATCGCCTCAGCGCCCGGAGGGAACTTCCACATCTGTTCGCCTTCGTCGGATATGGCGTAGACGCAGCCGTTGTCGTTCCCTGCGTAAACGGCCAAGCTGCCCGCCCCGCCGCTGAATACGTCCACGAAAATCGTGTTTCTGAATTCTTGGGCAGGTATGGGGGAAGACGTAGTGAAAGACCAGACCTGTTCGCTTCCGGGAGGCAGTGTGGAGTCTATCTTGTACACTGAGCCGTTGAGAGCGCCTATCCAGAGCCAAGCTCCGTCCAGAGGAACGGCGGGATCCTTCGGATACATGAACGGGGACGCGGATATTCCGCCGTATCCCGTGTACATTGCTATCACGTTTCCGCTGGTCCGATCAACTTTTGCGATGGTTCCGTTAGAGGCTCCCACATAAATATAGCCGTCGTTGGCGCTGGCGGGCGTCGAATAAACAGGCGAACCGAGGTTCACATCCGACCAGTCCGTGCAGGGATTCCCGTCCGACGCTTTTCGGCAATACATCTTTCCGTCGAGAGAGGCGAAGTACAACCGGCCTTCGGAAGATTCGTTCACCCATCTTGTGGAGCTTGTCCTTATTGCCGCCGACGCCACCGACCTGCTCCATTCGAGAGAAGCGGACCCTGTGTTGTCCCTTACGGCGTAGAAATTGCCGGATTCGTCGCCGAAGTACACCACGTAGTCTCTCACATAAGGCGTGCTCTTAATCGGGCTTCCGGCTGTGTACTCCCACTTCTTGGCTCCGTCGGCGATTCTAATCGCATAAAGCTTATTGTTGTCGTTGCCGATATAAATGACCTGTTCGTTAATCGGATTTCTGGCGGGAGCGGCGGAACCGTAAAAGCTGTCCGTCGAGCCGCCGTCGTCAAATGTCCACAGCAACGGGCCTTGATTCGTTATCACTACGAGATTGGATTGAGCAAGATTTGAAGTCGCGGACGTCTTAAGGTTCGACTCCGTTCCAACAGCCTCTAGTTCGAACGCCACGGAGCCGTTCGTCAGCGCGCGGAAGGCGTAGACGAACGTCTGAGACTGTCCGGCGGAGAGATTTGCCGACGCTGGGACAGGACCGCTGACGAGAGACACAGTCGCTCCGTCCGAATAGTTCTTTGTCAACTCAACGGGAACTGGAGCCACAGTGTCGGCGCGGGAAGAGCCTGCCGCGTTGGTCACCGTCACCCTCACAGTGAAGTCATGTTCCGTGTTTATGGGAGTCGTGATGTAATCGAACGCGGAAGTCAAAGCCGCCGGATTCATTATCGTCGCCAAGCTTGTGGAGAATGGCGATTGAGCGAAACTCGCCACCGCCCCGTCCGCTGTTATGTTTGACTCAAGAATCCGGATTCCAACTGTGTTTCCTTGCGTGGCTGAGCCGGAAATATCCAGCAGAATGAGCAAGCTTTCCGTGTCGGTCGTGTTGACTGACAGCGAGAACCCGTCGAAGGTCAACGCTCCCGAAGCGAAGGTCTTGTCAGAGCCGAGGAGCGAGTCCACGCCCGAATCGTACTCGCCGTTGTCGTTGACATCGTGAGCGAGTCTCGCGGCTGAGATGTCGGCGTCGGACCCGATGAGTTCTACTTTTAACGAAAGCAAGTCCACCGTCCTGTTGGCGGAACTGAGGTCGAGCCGCGCAAACACGACGTTCTGCTGGCCCTTTGTGACATTGTTGGTCAACAACGCCGCGGAGTCCGTGGCGACGACGCTAAGCCCGGTGTCGTCATACTTATAGACAAAGACAGTCTGGGCCGCCGCGGCGTTTCCCGCGTTGTCTTCGACGCCGATCCGCAAATAATATGTTTCTCCGCTTACCAAAACCTGAGCGACCTCATAGAAGGCGGAGGCCGTTGTCGTGTCCGGAACTCCCGCAGAATTGTTTCCGAAATAGATGTTGAATTGCTTGACGCCAGAATTCGGCGCGGGCGAGGCGGGATTGTCTATGTCCGCCGACCAAACGAAATACGGATTCGCGTAAGCGCCCCACTCGCCGTCCGTCAAAACAACATTCATCGCCGAACTGTCGTAGCCCGTCACAACCGGCATGGATGGAGCCTGCGTATCTTTTCTGAGATAAAACGCGTCGGTCAATGTGGTCGAAAGAGCCGCAATATTGGAAGCGCGGACCGAAACATAGTTGATTCCGTTCTGCGCCGAATCGAAATCAATCTGGAAGTCAGTCGCAAACGAGCCTGCGCCTAGCCCCGGCCCGAATATTGCCGTCCAGTCCTTCAGCATGGAGCCGGTTCGGTTCGGCCCCGTCCATATCGTATATTCCCCGGAATCCAGAACGCCGTTGTCAGAGAAATCGATGTTGTAAACTGTCCCGGCCGACGAGCGCCATGTGTCGTCGCAAGCCGGGCATCCGGCGATGTTGTTCGTGATAACAGGCCCTTGCCACGCCACTGAGAACACGCGCGAGGCGACAACGCTCGAATTGACTTTGTCTCTGCTGTAAATCTGGACTTCGCAAATGTTTGAGCCTTCGACGTCGCAGTTCTTTCCGGAGCCTACGGTTATCGCCGGAGGATTCCCGGCGCACGCGTATGTCGTCCATGCCACCGTTTCAACGGAGTCGCTCAACACCCTGTAATAACACGAAGTCAGACCGGAACTCGGCGCGGCATCTGTGTTCGTGACTGTCAACGCGAAGTCGGCGGTTTGCCACGAGCCGGCGTCCGGACTCGTTATAGTCGAAACCGGCTTGACGTTGTCCTGTCTGTAATCTATCTTCACGGACGATTTGTTGCCCGCTTCGTCATAGACGCTGACTTCCGTTCCGAGTTGGTTGCCGACCCCGGCCGCAGCCGTGTAATAGATGTTCCATGGCGGGCCGAAATAGTCCGGCGGCGGATTCGAGCCGAACGCGACGGAGCCTTGCGCCCTGTTGTAAGAGGCGGTGTCCGTCCATGCCACGGAAACGTCGATGGTCTGCCCCGCGCCCTCTCCTGTCGCGCTGTTGAACCACGCCGCGCAGGTAACTCCGGGATACGCGCCGACGTTCGCGCAGTCAAGACCGTCCGATGTGCCGTAGAAATAGTCCTCCGCGTTCGATGTCAGCATAACGCCGGTTATTGATGGCGCCGTTCCGTCTTTTCTAAAAATGAACCCTTGAATATTTTCGATATAGGAATGTTCGGCGGTGTTGCCGCAGCCGTCGGAAGCCCTGACGCTGATGGAGTTTGAGCCTTCGGGAACCGCCGCCCAACTCAATCCCCAGTTGTTGGTGTAATCGGAAGTCATGAAAGACGAGAAAATATTCGTCCATGAGCCTGTTCCGATTCTGTACTGAGCCGATTGCAGAGGACACTTGTTCACCCAGCCGAAATCGATATTGACGACATTGCCGGGATCGTCCTTGTACCAGTTGGTTCTGCCGCCGGCTGCCGGCCATACGTAAGTTATGGACGGAGCAGTATTGTCCATGACGAAATCAAGAGCAACGAATGAAGAGTTTCCGGCTTTGTCATAAACAGTGAATTTGATTCCTATTTCATCCGTTTCGCCGGAATCAATCGTGTAAACCTGTTTCCATCCGTCCGCGCCGTCGATGTCAGGCCCGGTATTAGCCCCGTCATAAGTCGGGCTTGCGCCGAAGGCGTACTGCCCGCGATATTCGTACTTGGCCCCTCCGGGGTCGTCCCAGACAAGCTCGACGGTCATCTTCTGTCCATGTCCCTGTCCGCCCAGATTGCTGTAATAGACCGTCCCGCCTGTCGACGGAGAAAGGGTGGCGCATCCATCCGCTGTTCCGCACAGATAAGTCTCCTTGTCGGAATAAACGAGAATCTGAGATATCGAAGGAGGCGTCAAATCGTAGATGGTGGAGTCCGAAGGGTGAGTCGGCTGAATATTGCCCATGTCGTTTCGGAACTCGACATATACCGACTTTTCGCCTTCGCCGGAAGAGCAACCTGACCCTGTCGCGATATTGAACGCGCAGTTGTATCCCGGCTCGTTGCATTTCTTTTCAAACGGCATCCAAGACGCTGAAGCCAGCGCGGCCTCCGAGCAGGCCATCCTCATGGAGTCCTGCGCGTCGCAATCCACTCCGACCGGGTCTTCGCAGGTTAGAGTCATGACCGGATTGGCTATCTTCGTGTATCCGTCGCTGTCGTTGATTTCCACTGTCCCGTTCATAGGAGGCGCGCAGAAAGGCGAAGGCTCATCCTCCATGAAAGTAGCCGCTAGGTCTTCTTCATTCTCCGGCGATGAATCCGCGTCCGATCCTGAGTCCCTCTCGTTGCCCTCGTATCCCTCGACTACCCTTCGAATCGCTTTCCCTGCGGCATGCGTTAACGCGGGAGAACCGGGAGGCGCGGTGAATTGGCCTTCGGGCAGTTGCGCTCCGTTGTAAGCTCCCCACACTACAAGGTCTATAGAGCTTGAGGCGCCGGAGTTTGCTTTCAGGTACACTTCGTCGCCGGCGGCTGACATATCCAGCCCGCTCCATTCTTTCACGTGCGCAGCTTCGCAACCGAACCTGCTTATAAAATCGGCTTGGCTTTTTGCGATTATGTAGTGGCCTTTCGACGGAATGCTCTGACCTGCCGGGATGGTGTATTCCATGCCCGGTCCGATTCCGATGACGTGCCCGGCGAGGTTGTAGTCGGAACTGAACGGATTATAAATTTGCACATATCTGTCGCCCGCGCCGTTGTTTACTATCTGCGAGAAAGTCAGTTGCGCTTTGTTGACGCTTACACCGTCCAACCCGGACGGTTGCGACCCGTTAGAGTTCAGGTATGCCTTGAAGAAAAATGTTCCGGGACCAACGTCGTTGTGGAAAGTATTGATTTTCTGAGAAACCGCCGTTCCGGAATTCGACTGCGCGTAGCCCGACGCGGGAACCCACGCAGTCCCGTTGTGGTAATACCAGTTCGACCCGTTGTTGCTGATCTGGAATGTGACATCGCTCCCGTCGGGATAAAGGATATCTGTGAACGAAATTATCTCTTCAAAGCTCAAACCGGTGTTGTTTTGAACTGTCGGGCGGCTTGTGGGATACTGTTTTGCTTGCGAAGCCCCGTAAGCAGAAACGGAAACGCTCGCGATCTTGCGTCTGAAATAATTCAGCGTCCAAGAATTTACTGTGGGAGATTGCATGGGGTCGGCGGACTGCATATCCGCTCTTATGTAAACGGGAACCGTCTGGTCGGCGCAGTCCGTACCCGCCGTAATCGTGTATCCGCCGTTAGCCTGCGCCCTTGTTATCGAGCATAATTCATTATTGTCTAAAACCTTGACTATTTTATACCCCAAGGTCGTGCCCGCAGGTTGCGCGTTCGGAGAAGTGAACGATGTGGCCCCCATAAAACCGGGCAGAGCGACCGACGTAAAGTATCCGCTTGGCTTGTAGCTGACGTAAATCTCAAGCTCGTCCGTGTCGCAATACTGGGTGGCGCAAGTGAACGGGCAGTTAACGTTGTAGTTCATCGCAGCCCTCACTTTGTGGACGCCGGGCGTGGAGTTGAGAGCGTATGCAGGGCTGGTGTAGGTGTAGCTTCCTGCGGCGATCAGACCGGAACAGGACAGCTGAGTCCACGCCCCTCCCGGAGGCTGATAGCTTATGGAGAACCTGTTGCTGCCGTACGCGTGGTAATCCACGGTCACAGTGAAGTTGGAACCGGGCCTGAAATATGTTCCTTCGTTCACCCTGAGAGCGTCTATCGCTTCGGAACCGACGCAACTGGCGCCGGAACAGAGTATGCAAGGCGGAGCGCAGGTGGTGCAGTCATTGTTGTAGTTGGTGCAGCCGAAACAGGAATTGCCCCAGTTCTCGTCGCATGTTCTGGGGATTGAGCTGGTTTGGAAGGCTATGTGCGCCGGAACCGGCGTTATCTCAATATCGGACAAGACATTAGTCTGAGTCCACGCCGCCGCGCCGTCCGCGAAAGATTCGGCTATGAACGTGTTCGCCTTGTTCGAGAGAGGCCCGGCGGACGGGTTGCCGTAATAAAGATACAAGGTGGTTTCCCCCGTCGGCACATTCGGAACCTTCACCCAAATAACCGCCGTTTTTCCAACGCTGTCATAACTCTGTATCCAGTAGTTGTTAATTAGAGTAGTTCCGTCGGTGGTTGTGAATCTTATGTCCGCGCCATCCGGCTGCGCGATGTCGAAGTTGAAATTTGAAACGCTAAGATATACCGGGAGTTGGAAGTCAGTCTGAGCGACGCCGCTTGAGTTGGAAACAGTCAGCGCGCGCCTCGTCGTCCAACTTTTGTTAAACCATGCAGGCGAGTTAACCACGTCAAGATAAGCCGCTCCGCCGTCTATCAGTATGCTCGCGCTAGATTTCGTGTAGTCGCCGGGAACCACGAACGGCCACATCGACGTGTCGGTTGTAATTGTGAACATCGACGTCGCCGTTCCGCCGCTTGTGGTCACGGTAATGTTTCCTGTTTGAGCGCCCGACGGCACGCGGCATATCAACGCGGCGTTGCCCCAAGTGTCGCAAGTCGCAGTCACTCCTGAATGGAATTTCACCGTGGACGGCCCTTTGACTAATCCGAAATTATTTCCTTCTATCAGCACAATATCCCCGCCGTAGCCCTGAGACGGCGTGACTGTTGAAATCGACGGCGCGCTGACAGTAAACAGAGAGTTGCCGGATTGCTCCGAAAGAACGCTCCTGACGGTGACGACCACATGCCCTGTGGCGACATCGGCGGGCGCGTTTATTTTTATTTGTGTGGCGCTCCAATAGTTTGCTGTTCCGGCTGCGATTCCGTTGAATGTCACTGTCGAAGAGGATTGAGACAATCCGAAGTCGGAACCGTTTATCGTTATTTCCTGCCCCGCCACTCCGCTCGACGGCGCAAGTCCCGTCACCACCGGCCTCGCCGGAAGAGTGTACACGATATTGACGTTGTCCAGTTCCGCCTTCTGGGTTCCGTCCGACGCCAGAAACGCTCTGAAGAAGAACGTGCCGTCTCCTACCTCGTTGTCGAACAAACTGACCTTCGCGTTAATTTCGGCGGATGTGTTTGTCTGCAATGGATAACCGCCGCCCGTCTGCTGCGCCCAAATTGTTCCGTTGTGATAATACCAGTTCGTTCCGTTGTTGCTTATCTGAAATTCCACTGTTCCGGTAATCACGGAAGCGACGAACTCGGTGACTTCAGAAAAGACCTGCCCCATTGAGGCGGCGGGAGATATAGTCGGGGTGTTTGAAAAGTAAGTGAACGCCAGTTCGGACCCCACGGATGTCGGGATGGTCAGGTCCGCGCGGTTCCTAGTGTAATAGTTAAAAGTCCAGTTTCTGACAGTGGGCGATCCCGGAGCCATAGTCATGCCTAGGTTTGCGCGGAGTTTCACCGGAACATCCGCCAGCGTGCATCCCGAAGCATCGAATCCCGCCGCCGCCTGCGCCGGAGTTATGGAACACAATGTGGAAGAATCCGAAGCTCTCTGTATCTGGAAAGCAAGAGAACCCGCAGACGGGTCGGATGGAAGCGTGTTCTGAGCGTGGAATGTCCCGCCGAGGAAGAATGACGAGATATTGTTGGACACAATCGAACCTGAAACCGAGTTGGCGAAATCGTATGTGTAAACGAACGAGCCGCCGGGCGACAGGTAAGTTGTGCCGGCCGTACCGTTTGTCGAAACGGGAGCTGCGTAAGAAGCGCCGCCGCTTGTGCCTGCGGAAGCCGACATGGCCCCGGCGATCGAACATGTCGCGCAGAAGACTTTCACCCTTCCGCCGCCGCCGCCGCCGCCGGACCCCGCGTATATCGTTTGCGGGCCGCCGTTGCCGCCGTTCGCCGTGAGGATTGCGCCCGAGGCTATCGTGACGTTCATCCCCCGAATAACCACTGTGCCGCCCGCGCCGCCGCCGCCTCCGCCTCCGCTGTTGGTGTCCGAATAACACGTGCCCTGCCGTCCGGCTTCTCCGTTCGCGCTGACCGTTCCAAGTATTGTTATCGTTTCAGCGTCCAGCAGCGCAATTCCGCCGCCCGCGCCGCCCGCGCCGCCTATGCCTCTATCTGTGTCCGCTCCTCTCGCCGACTTACCTCCAGCGCCGCCTCCGCCGCCGAAAAACGCCGTTTGATTCGAATTGTTTCCGTAAGCCGTTCCGCCTCCCGCGCCCGCAATCTCGCCTGTTCCGTTAGCTCCTCCGCCTGAGCCTCCCAAACCCCCGTGCGCTCCGCCGCCGCCGCCGGGGCCGTCTGTCGTGCCCGCGCTCTGCCCGCCGTAGCCGCCCGCAGCGCCGGGCGTCCCGCTCGGACTCGTCCCGTCGTTCCTTCCGTATCTTACCGTGTTCTGCGGGCCTCCGGGATACCCCATCCGGTTCGCGTCTATCTTGGATGTGGCGTCCACATATATCTCTTTTGCGGTTAGCTTCAATGCCTTCTGCGCTGTCGTCTTAATAATTCCGCCGTTAACCACTCTGATGTATGGAAAATAGCAGCCCGCGTCGCAGTCCAGTTCCACCACTGTGCCGTCCACTATCAGCGGGGACCCCAATATGACATCGTTGCCGTTATATGTCAGATTGACGTTTGTCGAGGAAGCCAGATTCGTCCATGCAGTGGCTCCGTCCGTAAAAGTCTGCGCGTTCATTGTCGCGCTCAAACTCGACGCGTCAGGAGCGGAAGCGTTCCCGTAATACATGTATATGGTTTTCGTAGAGCTTTGCGGCACGCTCGGAACTTTAACCCATATCGTAGCCGTCTGCGCTCCGCTGTTATATGAAGAGACCCAGTAGTCGAGCGCCGTCACTCCGTCGCTGTCCGTAAACCTTATGTCCTCTCCGTTAGCCCTCGCCTTTGCGAAGTTGAACACAACGCTGTTAAGCTCGACTTTGACCTGCTGATCCGTCAGCAGGAACGGATTGCTTGAATTGTTCACCGTCACAGCTTTTCGATAGAGCCAACTGTCGTTCATCCATACCGGGTCGGCGTTGGGTTTCAACTTCGCCATTCCCGACTCCACAGCTATCTGCGCTGCGTTGAAGGAATAATCCCCCGGCGTATCGAACGGCCATGCGGAAGCGTCTGGAGCCGGCGTCGTGGTAAATCTCCATGGAACCGCAACCCATGTCCCCTCGTTGCCGTATTGGTCTTTTGCCTTGACCCTATAATCATATTCCGTCGCATAATTCAATTGAGACGAGACCGCCCAAGAGTTCGACGGCTCCCATCCGCTTTCCTGAAGTCCGGGGGCCGACCAGTCAGCAGACGCGGCGTCCACTTGAAATTTATACTGAACCGTGCTGATGTCGCTCGGCGGCTGAGCCGTAAGCGTCACGTTCACCCCTACGTAGGTTTCGTTTATTTCAGGATACTGAAGGCCTACTCCCGTCGGAGCAACATTGTCTACCGTGAAAAACGTAGAGTACCTCGTGGCGCCCGCGTTTACACCGTCGTTGGGAGTCAATTTGACATACACGTTAGAGCTTTCACCGAGATATGCGCCTCCCTCGTTGTTCGCATTTTGCGTGTGCCAAGTCAGCGTGGCTCCCGTCCTCGGAGTGGTTATTCCTGTTATCTGTCCTGTGGAGGTTCCGGAGTTGACTCCCGTATTGTTTACTGCCCCGGCAGAAGACGACTGTATATGCGCCTGCCTCCATGTTGATCCGCCGTCAACTGAGAACAACACGAGAAGAGACACTGTGTCGTTCTGCGGATCGGACACATTGTACGTGACCGTCACGACCCCGGAGCCGTCCGTCGACGTCTGCGATGCTGAAGTTACGCTCGCGTCAGGCTCGTCGTCCGCCACCAGAAAATCCCATGTCGGCGCGGAAAAATCGCCTTCATTTCCGAATTGATCCCTTGCTTTTACATGCCAATAATACATTTGGCTCTGAGACAACGCCGCCGGGTTCCAAGAAATCGAAGACTGCCATCCGCTCGCCTGAACCCCGGTCGTGAACGCCTCGTCTTCCGCCAATTGGATGTAGTATTCGACGTTGGATATGTCAGTGGCGCCCGCCGCCGTCAGCGTTGGAGTCGGAGAAACCCCTGTCGTGCCGTTCGGCGGCGTGGAGCAGTTGTAGTTCTTGGGAGCCTGATTGTCCACCTTGAACGACCCGGAAACTTTTGTTTCTCCCTGCGCGGCGTCGAAAGTTGTAACGCGCATGTACACAGTGTCGTCTTCTTCGAGGAACGCTCCCCCCTCGTTTTCCGCGCTCAAAGTCAGCCACACGAACGTCGCTCCGGTCTGCGGCGTGGGAACTCCCGTTATCTGCCCTGTGGACGTCCCGGAGCTTACCCCCGTGTTGTCAACCGCGCCGGCGCTTGCGGGACTTTTTATTCTCGCTTGATTCCAGTTCGTTCCGTCAGCGGAAAACTCAATGAGCAGCCTCGCCGTGTCGTTGTTCAAATCCGTCAGATTATATGTGACAGTCAGTTCCCCGGAAGCGTCCGCCGCCTGAGAGAACCCGGCAAATGTTATTACCGGCGTCATGGGTATCGTTCTGAACGAGAACGCCGTGGTGTAAGCGGACTCCCTGTCGCACGTGTCTTTCGCTTTGACTCTCCAGTAGTAAACAGTGTCCGCGGGAAGCGAAACCGGCACGACCCATTCATCCGAGACGCTTATCCATCCGCTTTCCTGCAACCCTGCCGTGAACCCGGAGTTGGAAGCTATCTGGAAATAGTAAGAGATTGCGCCCGCATCCACCGCGCCCGCCGCTTTCAGCGTCGGATTGAAAGCCACGTTCGTCGCGCCGTTCGCAGGAGAACTATTGGTCAATCCGATCGGGGCGACTATGTCCACGACGTAGTTGATATCCTCGTTGTTATGCCAATATTGCTCGTTGCCTTTGGCGTCACGGCAGGATATGTAGAGATACTCGTTTACGGGAATAAGCCCCGATGTGGCGCAAGTGAGATTCTGTGTGCCTCCGCCACCGCAGGTCCCGTCTCCCGGAGCAGTCATGTTCGCGTAGTCTTTGTCCGTCAGAGACCATCTGCACCATGCGTTTTCGTCGACTGTCACCTGTACGGCTGGACTCGTCGAACATACAATCGCGCCTTTGTCAGGATTCCATGTCAATTGGGTCGGAGCCGCTGAGTCGATTTTGTAAACAAGTTGCTGAGTAACCGAGTTAGAGCATCCGTCCGCGCAGGCGACATATATGTTGTTGTCCCCCTCGGCCAGCCCGGAAACCGCGCATGATATCGCCGTGGTTCCTCCGCCGGAGCACTCGTTGGCGGACGGCATGTCCCAATACGTCTGGTTCGCGGTCGACCATCTACACACGCCCTCGGCGTCCAGCGCGAGGTCAACTGATATCGCTGATGATTCCACGTATGAACCGCTCGCAGGCGCGTGACCGCTCTGCGCCGGAGCAGCGTCGTCATATACGAAGCCTACTCCGTTGCTCTTGTACGTTCCGCTGGTGACGAAGACGTCGTCGGTCGTCGCTCCAACCGGAACTGTCAGGGATATCGAAGCGTGCGTCCACCCCGATATATTCCCGTCGGGAACCATCTGGTCCAAACTGTTCGCCACATTGTTGGTCGCGTTCGACCTGTTGCCCGCCGCCGGGCACGTTCCAGACTGGCACAAGTGATTTCCCGTGATTGTCACAGCCAGCCCGGCGCCGCCGCACTGCGGCGCTATTTCGGTTATCCTCGGCAGTATCCTGAATCCGGTGAAAGTCGCCGTTCTGTTGTCCGCAGGCGTAGTGCGGGTCACCACGATATCGCCCGTATAGGAGTCGTCCGGGATTGTCGCTGGGACTCTGACCTCGATCGCAGTGTCCGTCCACGAGTTCACTGTCGCCGTTTGGCCCAGTATCGTTACCGTCCCGCCTGTTCCGAACCTCTTTCCGTTTATCGTTATCACTCCGTGCGCGTCACCGGCGTCATACTCTCTCGCGGCGTTCTCCACAGACGGAGTCGTAATGCTGTCGATTTTGGGGTACACGTAGAAGTTGAGAGGAGTGAGGTCGTTGTTCCCCCGCGCCTTGACCACCAGCGCGCCGGCGCCTCCGTAGTCGCTGACCGCGTCGTTGACGGTGAATGTTATCGACGTGTCGCTCCATGCTGATACATCGGCGCACGCGACCTCATAAGTTCCTAAGTTAACCGAACTGACAGCCGCGAGGCAAGATGAGCCGAATTTTGAGCCTGTCACTGTGGCGGACTGGCCGGGTCTCGCTCCAAGATTGTTCAGAGCCGACTCGGCATTGTTCGTGTATGATGTGGCATTAGGCGGGGTCCACCAGTTGCCAGTAACCAGAAAGCTTCCTCTTCCTCCAGCGGCATTGTTATTAGTCGCCCGTTGATGATATCTCTGAATCGCGGCTCCCGAACTGAAATCCGCCTGCGCGTGCATCTTTCCGAAAATGCCGATGTTTGCCGCTCCTCCTGAAGTTCTAAGATTGAACATCCTCGCAGGAGTCGTTGTTCCTGTTTCTCTAACTCCAATATTGTTTGAAACCGTCGCGTCGTTCTCGAACGCGACCTCCGCCACCGATTGCGCCGTCGGAGACCCAGTCCCGCAGCAACCGCTGAGATTGTAATCCTGCCATGTGGCGTCCGCCGTCGGTTTGCCGATGTTTGAAAACAGCTCCGTGAACTGCTCCTCAGGCGACGCGCTCCAATACCCGACATAATAAACCGTGCTGTTCGCCCTGTCGCTCAGATACAACTGAACCTGATTCGAGGCGTTCACTTTTGAATGCATTGTGACGGTATTTGCGGTGGCGCTGGTGGGCCTTCTTGAATATGCTCTCCTGTCAATGGTCGAGCCGACTTCTCTGACGCCAAGATATTTGTCCGTCGTGGTGCGGTTCGAGAGCACGAATTCACCGACCATCCCGGCTCCGACTGCCACATTCACTGTTTGCCATGTGCTATTGGCCGTCGTGCTTACGGTGGCGAATCGTTCAACATAAGTTCCGGTCGTCCAATATCCCAATATGACGAAACTAGTCCGCGTGACATTGTCCACGTAATACTGAATCTGTCCGGCGGCGTTGGCTTGAACATGCATAACCATCGCATTCATTAAACCGTTGGTTGATGATCTATTCACCGTGACATATCTGTTCAGCGCCGATCCTACGGCCCTTACGCCGCCAGTCCTGTCTGCGTTTCCCTGAGTCACCACAAATGCCGCCTCAACAACCGCGTTTCCCGGAATACCGTATAGAGTATTCAAATTTACAGTCGTCCACGTCCCCGCAACTGTCGGAGTAATAGATTCATAAAGATGCACATATGTAGGACCGCCAAGCGCCTTTCCCGGCCTTAGCGTCATAACCATAGCCGACGCTATCGCGACAAAAAATAAAAACTTCGCGGCACTTGATGGTTTTCTCATAGTTTTGCTCCGATGATTTTTGCGAGTTTGCGGTTACTCTGGTGACTGCTGAGATTTTGTTTATTTATTATCATATTTATTTAATAATTATCCTATCAATATAAATAAATACAAAATCATTCTTATTATACCCCAAATTTCCTTCATTAAACAGGAAAAACGCACGTATTCCGGGCGCCCCCGACGAAATCTCCTCTTGAGCCATAGGCTCTATAACCTCCACAACCACAAATTATTGCTTTGGATACAATGTTATTTGGTTTTTTCTTTGCAACAAATCATCGAGTGCGACTTGCTTTTTACAACAAATAAATGATATTAATCACAAACGCCCGATCCGGCGATTTTTAACTGAATTTTTGGCTATGACTGATCGTCCGCAACTCGGATTTGTTCTAGAATCCGAGACATTGGCATTATGCTTTCGTTTTTCGTATTAACCCGAATTCGTCGATAGAACCGACGAACCGGGGCGATTTTCATAGCGGCAAACTGCTTCGTTGCCGCCACTTTTTCTTGTTCATGAACCGTATGTTCTATTCACTGCAAAAATGCGCCTTGCGCCTCGCATTTCATCCGCTCTGAACAATCGCTCCCGAATCCTAACGACGGATTCGGGATTAAAACGGCGGTAAAACCGCAGAAATCATAAAAGTTTTGTTTTTGTTGATTGTCGTATTATTTCAATCCATATTGTAACATTATTTCAAAGTTGCATGTCATGCTGGTTGTTGTGGAGGAAAATATGTCTCACGGAACATTTGCGACTCAAATCAACTGCATGGACGGCAGGACTCAGGAACCGGCGCTGAAATGGATTAAAGAGAAATTCGGCGTTGATTACGTTGATAACATAACCGAACCGGGGCCTGACAAGATTCTTGCGCAGGGAATACAGCCCAACCTCGACTCGATAAAAGCCCGCGCTATGATATCCGTTTACAAACACGGCAGCCGCAACATAGTTATCGTCGCTCACCATGACTGCGCGGGAAATCCGGTATGCAAAAAAGAGCATGCGGATATGGTTCACAAGGCTGTCGAAGTCGTCCGTTCTTGGGGATTGCCCGCTTCAGTTCAATCAGTGTGGATTGACAGGAACTGGCATGTGAAAGAAATCTGATTCCGACAGCCGTAAAGGATTTAGAACGTTTTTCCGACAGCCGGACCGGATTAATAATCTGCCTTCTAATTCACATTTTTCCCGTTATAATTATCGTCGCGCGCTATAACGCGCCGGAGGCTCTTTTTGACGGCTTACGCTCTCATGATGGTTCTGGCGTTCATGTCTAGCGTCTTCATATTTCTGCCAAGCGAAGCGATATTGCTCACTCTGGCAAACATCGACAAAGTCCCGCCGATTGAAGCGTTCGGGAGAACGCTTGAGGTCGCCAGATATAGCACGGATTTCCCGTGGCTGCTACCGTTCGCGGCGGCTTTCGGGAGCAACTTCGGAAGCTGGCTTTACTATCTGATGGGAAAAGGCTCGTTGAACATCAGCGATAAATTGAGAAAGAAGATAGAAAGCTTCGACTTTGAGCGTTTAGGCAAAGGACGGGAAGCCGTCATCTTCGTATCAGGCGTTGTCAGCATCCCCCCGGTCTCAGCGACTGCCATCGCTTCGGGCATGATTCGTTTCAATTTCGCTAGGTACTACGCCGTCTCATTCGCCGGGAAAGTGGTCAGATACTATCTCGTGCTGCTCATCGGCCGCGCGGCGGTGGAAACCGCTCTCAGGCTGTTTTAGCGCCCTTCTCAAATTCCACGCTACTTCTCAACGAAAATCGCCGCGATATCGTTCGCTAGGCGTTTTGCGGGCGCGAAAAAACGCGGAAGTTTTCTTCCACGCTTTTTCGCAAATGGAAATCTCAAAATCCGTTATTCGCCTATGTTGCGAGGCTGAGCCGCGTTACTTATTTGCGGCGCGTTGCGCTGACATCAGAGTGTTTTTCATCAGCATGGCGATTGTCATCGGGCCTACTCCGCCGGGAACGGGCGTGATGAAGGCCGCGTTTTCAGAAGCCGCGGCGTATTCGACGTCCCCGACAAGCCTCGTTCCGCTCTTGGCGGCGGGATCGCTGATTCTGTTCACGCCGACGTCGATGACCGTCGCGCCTTTGCCTATCCAGTCGCCTTTGACGAATTCCGGGCTTCCGATGGCGGCCACCACAATGTCGGCGGCCCTTACCACATCCGCCAAGTTCTTCGTGCGCGAGTGGCAGATGGTGACGGTGCAGTTGAGGCTCATCAGCATCATAGCGACGGGTTTTCCGACGATGTTGCTGCGGCCAATGACGACCGCGTTGGCTCCGTCGAGTTTCACTCCGGAACGCTGGAGCAACTCGATGCAGCCGTACGGCGTGCAAGGCAGGAATACTCCGGCGTCCGCCATGTCGCTGAACTTTTTCAGAGTCATGAACTTGCCGACGTTCATCGGATGGAATCCATCGACGTCTTTGGCCGGGTCGATGGCGAGAAGCACCTGATTCTCGTCTAGATGCTTCGGCAGAGGAAGCTGACAGAGTATGCCATGAATCGCAGGATCATTATTGAGCTTATCAATCAGAGCCATCAAGTCTTCCTGCTTGGCGTCGGCGGGAAGCCTGTGCTCGATCGAGTTGATATTGCACTGTTTGCAGGAGATGCCTTTGTTCTTGACGTAGACCTGAGACGCGGGGTCTTCTCCTACGAGAATGACCGCAAGCCCGGCCTGAACGCCGGTTTCTTCCCTGAGTTTAAGGACAGCAGCCCCGATTTCCGCTTTCAACTGCTCGGAGACGGCTTTTCCATCGATAATCTGAGCCATAAAACCCCCCTCTATGAGATAGTTATCCGGCGGTCGGGCGAAGCCTCCGCCGGGCTGCGCATGTTCGCGCGCGATCCTTGCCGGACCGCGCGCGCCGCGCTCTCTTCTAGTTGAAAAACGCTTTCAAATACTGCTTGATGAGCTTTACTGTTTCCGGATGTCTGAGAACGACGATGTCCGCGCCGGAAATAATCATTGACACCGCGGACACTGCTTCCATGAGGATGCCGCGTTTGGCGGGGTCTCCGTATTTTTCGTCTTCCGCGCCCATTTTTGCTTCTTTGCATTTCCATACTTCCCTGCCGAGGACCGAGATGATGGGCTGCTGAAGTTGAGCGTCCTGCTGAGTGAGCGCGGCCATCCGTATGCGCTCGATAACCGAATAGGTGTATTCGATGCCATAGCCGAGACCGCCAGTGGTGGGATCGATGATGATGTTGTCTGCATTAACCCCGAGGTTTCCGAGCAGGATGTTGAGCTGTTTGGCCAAATTGACGTCTATGGGAGTGTTGGCGGAAACGGTGTGCTTGTAGCCTATGCAGGGAGCGCCTATCTTTTTGTGTCCCGCTTCCTGAACCGGGCCGATAATGACGTTAAGCCCTTCGCAGGCTTCTGCCACTTTGGCCAGAACTTCGGCGTCCTTTTCTTCGCTTCCTGTTCCGTAAACGATAACTGGGACGTCAACGGCCTGAGCGACTTTTTTCGCCGTTTCGGCGGCCTGAGCGGCGTCCATGTTCTTATCGTTCGGGTCGGTGCTGACGAGATAGAGAGCAATCATGTCCGCGCCGTGTTGTTCGACATTGAGCTTTGCCCAAGCGACCGGGTCTCCGGCCACATCTTTGAAAGGAGCTATGGCCGCGTCCGCCCATTCTTCGGGCGCAAGATCGAACACTTCCATCGCTATCTTGGGCTGGTTGGGGTTTTCGCCTTCGAACAGGTAGAGCGGATATGCGCTCTCCCCGCCCACTGAAACGTTCTTGCTTTTGCCGAGCTTCACTTCTCTTATTTTTCCTGAATAATTGATCTTCGGCGTTTCGAATGCCATTTCAATGTCACCTCCGGTTTAATGTAAACACAGTCAGGCCGCCGGAATCCGGGCTGGATCGCTCGCGGCCGCATCCTCGGAAAATCTATCAGGCAGGGTTCTTCCGCTTTTCGCTTCCGAACCAATCTTCGGGTTTGCTGTACCAATATCTTTCCGACTGTTTCAGGGACTCGATGTATTCGGCGCGGGACTCAACCTTGTTTTTCCACGCCAGTTTGCCTTTCGGCAATCCGGGTTCGTAGCATTCGCCTATGACATCGACTTTGTCGCCTTTCCAGTCGTCTTTCTTTTCGAGTTTGCAGTCCATGACCGCCTCCTTTGTGGTTCTTCAAAAAAGAATCAGGAGCCGCCTGCGGCGTCCAGCACGACTTCGTCTGTCATGCGGGCGACGGTTCTGACGGCTTCGAGGTCTTCGGACATCCGCATCACGGGAACCTGTTCGGCGTCCGCTCGCACTAGCAGCGGGTCTTCCGCTATCGTAAACACATTATCCACGCCGACTTCCCGGATATTGGGAGCCAGAAGCTCCGCGTTCTCCTGCCGGAACCTGTTCACGACAAGTATCCGGTTTTTGATTTTTATGTCCAGTTCGTCCGCAAGTTCGAGAACGCGCTTGACCGCGCGCAGCCCTCTCACCGAATGGTCCGCCACGAGCGCCAGAAGGTCTATTACCTCCGCGTTCTTTCGGCTGAGATGCTCCATCCCCGCTTCGTTGTCTATGACGATGTACGGGTAGTTGCCGGAGAGTTTCGACACGAAGTTCTTGAGCAGAACGTTCGGGTAGCAGTAGCAGCCCGGCCCGTGTTTTCTGCCCATCACGATGAAATCGAGGTGTTTGGTCTCGATGAGCGCCGTGTTCAACTTAAAGTCGAGGAAAGACTCCTTCGTCATTCCCATCGGGATGTCGATTTTCGTTTCAAGAAAATCGTGCATGATCTTCCCGACGGTCACGGGGATATCCGAGCCGAAAGCTTCGGCGAGGTTGGAGTTGGGATCGGCGTCAACGGCGAGCACAGGTCCGGCCTTTCTATCGATTATCCGTTTGACAATCAGAGAGGCGACTGTCGTTTTGCCCGTTCCGCCTTTTCCGGCGACCGCTATGGTATAACTCATCTCTCAGCCTTTCTAACGCGCGGAGCGCGCCTCGGATTCGGACGCGCAATTAAAGCTCAAGCCAAGAATCGGAATAAAGCGACTGGCCCAGCAGCAGTTTTGCGGTTTTGACATAGTCGAGCATGTCTTTCGAAAGAGAAGCCGTGTCTATGTCTTCGCCGTTGACCGCTTTGAGAATCAGGTCGCGGATTTCAGCCTTGCCGCCGCGTGCGAACGCCGTAAGGTCGGCGTCGAACGAGTCCACAATCGCCGACTCCATTCCCAAGTGGTTCAGGATGACGGAGTAGGTCTGGTTGAGGATGGGGCGCAGGTGTTCGGGAGCGCCGTTGGAGATGTTGGACAGCCCGCACGTGCTGCTGTATCCGGGCGCGATGTCTCTGAACATCATCATGAAATTCGTGCATCCCTGCACCTGATTCTGCTGCGTGTTGACGGGAAGCACTATCGGGTCCACGTAAACATCCTGAGGAGCCAGTTCGAACTCGGTGCATTTAACCATCAGTTCGGACCAGAGAATGCCGCGTTCGTTTTCGTCGCGGGGAATCCCGTCTACGCCTAGCAGAAGAGCCACCACGCCGGCCTCATAGGTTTTGGCGAGCGGGAAAAGGGCTTCCATGCGTTCCGGGCGGGCGGACACCGAATTGATGACGGGTTTGCCTTTGTCGCGCTTGACGACTTTCAGCCCGGCCTCCATCGCTTCCACGTTGCTGGTGTCGAGGAAGAGCGGAATATCGGTGACTTCGTTGACGGTCTTGACGACCCATTCCATCATCTCCGCGCCCTGTTTGCGGGCGGGGCCGAGGTTGATGTCGATGAAATCGACATTTTTAGACGCGATATTCTCGGCCATCTTTCTGATCGGCGAAGCGTCTCTTTCTCTCATGGCCGGCCCCAGTGTTTTTGACATCACATTCATGTTTTCTCCGACAAGTTTCACAGTTTCACCCTCCATTAAAAGTTGTATTCATTTCAGTTCGAAAACGGCGCTCGTTAAGCCGCCGACCAGTTTTTCAGGAACGCCGACAGGTGGGAAGCCTCTCTCGGCCCGATTTGAATCTCCCATCCTGCCAGTTCTTCTTCGAGTTCTCCGCTTATCTGCGCGGCGTATCCGGGTATGACTATCTTGCGATGCTTGATTTTATCCTCTATGCCGGACTTCTTGACGAAGGGAGCGATGGCGTCGGCCACGAACTTGCCGGCCGCCCACGCGGTGAGCACGGAAAGCCCTTCGCTGTCGATTATCAGCAACCACGACGGGACTCTGCTCGCCTCGATCTCTCCGGCCACGATGAAGTATGTGAGGGAGAAGTTCGTGGTGATGAGCACCGGAGAATTTTCGTCCGGATTGCCGATCGGGTATATGCCCTGCTCCGTGGCCATCGGTCTCTGCGGGTCGGTGAAGATGTTCATGCGCTGCAGGAGCAACGGGAACACCGTTTCGCCTTTGAGGTCGGAAAGGACGACGATTCCGGAGTATTTGGCTATCATGGTGGCGGCCGCGAGGGTCTCCATCATCGGGTCGTCGAACATTTCGCAAGGGAATGTGATGGTCGGGAATCCGAGCGGGCGGAACAGTTTTCGCAGAGCCGCGCGGCGGATGATAATCTGCTCCTCGAACGCCTTCTTGATGTCCGTCGCGCCGGTGTCCAGCACGATGTCCTTAAGACCGGCGGCGGAGAGTTTCTCGGTGAGCTGCGCCAGAGCGTCGAGGCTGTCAGCCTTGGCGACCACCGGGCATCCTTTCTCTTTGGCGATGGCCGCCACCGCGTCGGCGTTCTCCGCCGTCGCGGCGTGGAGCAGCGGCTTGTTGTCCCCGCACGCTTCGGCTCCCGCTTTCAGGGAGTCCGCGCTCGAGCTTACGAGTATCAAAGGACAAGCTTTGATGGAAAGGATTTTCGAGACTAGGGCCGAGAATTTTGCGGCGTCTCCGCCGGCGTCCTTCACGGCGACCATTTCGGGTTTGAGTTTCAAGCCGACTCTGTCGAAAACCAGCGTGTCGAGCATTTTGATCTTCGCTTCGACATCGGCGTCGCTCATATCAGTCGACACCATAACGGCGATCGGAGTCGGGTTGACGAAAGTTTTTTCGTGCCTGAATTCGACGGTCTCGCCGCCGACGGTGACAACGTAGTCGCCCGCGCCGATTTTCACCGGCCTGATGGGCGGAGCCGAGGCCGCGGAAAGCGTTTCCTTGGCGGCGTCCGACACGTGCGGACAATCGGCAAGTTCCCCTTTTCCAGCCGCCAGATTCATCGCAAAAGCAAGGCATGTGGGGAACCCGCAGTCCTTGCAGTTGGTTTTGGGCAACTGCTTGAAGATTTCAATTCCTGTAAGAGCCATTCAATCGCACCTCCGATATCCTATGCGTTATTTATATCATAAAATCGACCAGACGGCTTCCTGAGCCGCCTGATTTCAATCTTAAAGAATCGATTCGAGCGTAAGGCAAGGATGCCCGACTTTCTCCAAATGCGCGAGCACTTCCTCCTCGGTGGTTCCCACGGTCTCGTCGGCTATCATGTCGACAAGGTTCGGGTAACCGAGTTCCTCGGCGCGCTTTTTCAGTTTGTCGCCAAGTTCGTCTTTGAGGCTCTTGGGCATCCAAGCCATTCTGAGGAGTCCGCCTTCGCCCGCCAGATACTTGCGCTGGCAGACGTTGTATTTCGAGTGGCCGACGAAACCCGGGGTGGTCTGACCGCCTCCGGCCGTGCCGGCCAGAGTAGTGAACTTCATTCCGCAGGGAGTGTCCCCGGTGTAGTCTCTGTTGACCGTCATGACCGCGTTGCACATCGGCAATACCGCCGCTATGCATTCGCAGCATCCGCATGTGGTCATGGGGTCTTGCATGATGCTGTAGAAATTGTAGTGAGTCACGTTTCCGCGGGACGCCTTCTCCACGAATTCGTTGACGCCCTTCCACTGGCCGAGCTTCGGGTCTAGCGTTTCGCCCTTCTCGATGGGCTGGTTGGGGCCTGTGGGGTTGATTTCATAGGACGCTTTGCAGTCTAGCCAGTTGTAAGAGCCGCAAAGCCCGGTTCTTTCCGGGCTGACCACGCAGACGTGGTTGGGAGCGAACGACTGGCACAGCAGGCAGGAGTAGTACGTGGGAGTCGTTTCGTCCGTCATGCCTTCGACGCGGGCGTCGCGCTCCCTGTATATCGCCCTAGCCTTCTCCAACATCATTTTGACTTGGTCGGGTTCGGTGTAGAGAGTCACCTGCAATTTGTCGAAAATGGCGCCGAAATCAGTGTGCAGCTTGGCGTGCAGAATGCTGCCGAGATGTTCTAGCTTAAAGCCTTTCTCGACCGCTTTCTTGCTGACGCGAAGCCATGCGATGTCTCTCTGGCCGATGTGCATTATTCCCTGAGCGTAGTTGATGAGGTGGTGGATCTGGCGTTCGAGGATAGGCTCGTAGTCGGACTCCATCTTGCGGCCCGCCACCTGCACGTGTATGGCGAGAGGAAGTTTGGAGCCGACCGGCACGTCTGTCAGTTCGGGACCGACCACGATGACTTTGCCGTCCTCGATCTCGTCCATGTTGACGCTGGTGACGACCTCGACCATGTCAGTCCTTCCGCCGCCGCATTCGAGATGGATGTCGTCTCCTCTGACGCGCTCTCCCTCGAAGGCCGGGCCGTAAGCCACCGGCACGGGTATTTCGGTGACGGTTATCTGAAGGCCTCTGACTTCGACGGCCTTGGAGACAATCTTGTCGTGGGGCTGATTGGAGACGACATGCTCGTAAGTGCAGACGCCTGTGGGAAGGATTTCCGGTATCGGCGTGTCCGCAATTACCGGGAACCCCCAGTTGATGGCTCCCGCGCCGTTCGCGTACCACTCGTCGGTGACGAATCCCATCGTCATGGCGAAAGCGAAGCAACGGTCTTTGTTATAGATGAGAATCTTGCGGTATTCGCCGGGATTGATGCCGCCGAAGGACATGGCGGCGCGGGTGGCGAAACCGATGGCGAAGACAGTGGCGTGGTGGGTGGGGCCGAAGGAGGCGAGCCTAGTGGGCCAGCCTATCTGCACGCCAGCCTCGACGAGCTGTTCGGAGAAACGTTTTCCCTCGTTCTCGCCGGCCATGAAGATGTAAAGGTTTTTCTTCTGGATTTCGAGAGCGAGGTCGGCGGCGGTTTTCGGGTCCGGGGCGGCTCCTAGAATGGCCGCGAATCCGGGCGCGGTTCCGTCTACGAACTCGACGCCTCTTTTTCTCAGAATCACGTCGTCGGCGGCTCCGAGCCATATATTGCTCTCGGAGGGGTCCTCGCCCCTGACGTAAAAGTTCGGATCGTCTATGTAGCGTATCGCCTCAAACATTTCCTCCGCGAAGAATGTCGCCATACCGGCGTCCAGCACCGGGCCGAGGTACGGAAGATGGCATTTCTCCCTCACGTGTTCGGGCAACAGGAGCCTGCACTTCTTAAAAATGCGCTCCATGTCTTTGAGCTTCTCAACTTTTTCCCCTAGTATTCCGTAGATAATCGGCAAATAGTAGGCGGTGTTGGGGAAGGCCACATCCTGATTTGGGCCGTATTTATCCATCGCCTGTTTAAATTTTTCTTCGGCTTCATCGACTATCTTGTGGGCGCCGCGAATCGCCGCAGCCGCGATAATTTTTGACATTTGTCAATATCTCCTTTCATTCGGCTCGATATTCATCCGCTCAGGCCAACTCTCTGCGCTTCTCCATGTCGAAGAGCACGCGTTCTCTGGCTTTGTCGATTCCGAGTTTTTTGCGCGCGGCGTCGATGCGCGCAATCATGAGTTGAGCGGCCTTTATCGGGTCCGGCTCGAACGCCCAGCATCCACCGAATTTCTCGTCCATCTTTTCGAACAGATATTTCGTGGTCTCCTGCGCTCCCAGCGTCGGGAAAGTCGTCCCGAAGACGGTGTAAACGCCTGAAGCGACAAAGTACTGGCCGATAGAAATCGCTTTTTCGGACATCCATTCCGGCGCGGCCCCGACTGCGGGCAGGTCGGACAGATCGTCTCCGAGTCCGCCTTCTTTGACCATAGCCGTGGCGGCAATGAGTATGCGCGAATTGTCCACGCAGGACCCCATGTGAATGACCGGAGGCAGGCCGACGGTTTCGCACACCTGTCTTAAACCTTCGCCGCAGTATTTTGCCGCCGCCTCCGGGGAGCAGAGACCGGCTTTCGCCGCCGCTATTGCTCCGCATCCGGTGGTGAGAACGAGCACGTCGTTCTTGAGCAACTCTTTTATCATCTCCAAGTGCGCCCAGTCGTGTTTCACTTTCGGGTTGTTGCAACCTACGACTCCGGCCACTCCCCGTATCAGGCCGTTGATGATGTTGTCGTTAAGCGGCTTGTACGAAGCTCTGAAAGTTCCGCCCAGAAGATAGTTAATGGACTCGTGGCTGAAACCGCCCACGAAGTCTTGCGTAATCTGGGGGATATGCACGTTTGCGGGCCGTTGCTTGAACATCTCTACGCCGGCCATGATGATCTTCTTCGCGGTCGCCAACGCGTTGTGCTCGTCGAACTGGATGTGCCTAGCTCCGTCCATCTTTGCTATCTTGGACGTGGTAATCACGGCGGTGTTGAAGCACTTTGCGATAGTCGGCAAAGATGGGAACACACACTGGACGTCCACTATCATCGCGTCCACCGCTCCGGTGGAAACGGCTAGTTCCTGAGTGATAAAATTGCCGATCGGCGGAATTCCGTGTCTCATCAGAATTTCGTTAGCGGTGCAGCATATTCCACCGATATTGATGCCTTCCGCGCCGACAGCTTTCGCGGCGTTTATCATGTCTTCGGACTGAGAGGCCGCCACGATCATTTCCGACAGCAGCGGCTCGTGGCCGTGGACAATCACGTTCACCATGTTCGGGTCGATGCATCCGAGGTTGGTTTTGCTTATGATCGGTTCCGGAGTGCCGAACAGGATGTCCTGCAAATCGGTGGCGAGCATGGAGCCGCCCCATCCGTCGGCGAGCGAGCAGCGCGCTCCCTGCATGAGAAGGCTTTCCACCTCGTGGTCGACTCCCATGTGAGTGCGGTGCATAATTTCCACCACTTCGCGGTCGATTCCGCGCGGAGCGACGCCGAGGTCGCGCCATATCTTCTGCCTCTTAAGAGGAGCTTTGCTGAGATACTTAAGTTCTCCATGCTGATTTCCGAATTCAGCCAGAGCCGCTCTAGCTATGTCGGCGGCTATCTCGTTGATCGGCCGTTCTCCGACTTCGATTCCGAGATCCATCGCCACTTTAATCGTTTTCTGCTCGTCTTTAATGGTATAGTCCTTGCTTTTCCCTTCTGCCACTTCAAGAAGGGTTTCGCACACCGCGCGGCCGTGGTCGGAGTGAGCGGCCGCTCCGCCCGCGATCATCCTGATGAAATTGCGCGCGGCAATGGTGTCTACCGTCGCCCCGCAGACGCCTCTGTCTTTTCCGGGCTTGTCGGGGATTATCCTGCAAGGGCCCATGGCGCATATCCTGCAGCATACGCCGTCCGAGCCGAACTTGCAGCGCGGTTCCATTGAGTCGGATCTGTCGAACACCGTAACGTATTCTCCGCCGGTGTTCTCGCCAAGCATTTCGCAGGTCGCTTCGCAAGCGGACTGTTCTTGCGGCTGTTTCTTTTCTTTTTTCTTGGCTTTTTCTTCCGCCATTTAAATGCCTCCTTTAGCAATGCCTCTAAATGCGCTTTGGCGCGGGGTCCGCGCCTTGTTTCCGCGTCGGGTTTTCAGTTCCCTGCTAATTCCTGTTCAAGCCTCGCGCGGATTTCTTTGATTACTTCGTTCACCCTCTCATCCTCGAACGGCGTCATGTTCTCTCTTCCGGAGTCGCGGATTTTCTCGCTCTCCGGGATGACGCCCAGCAGCGGATGATCTTTCAGTTCTTTCTTCAGATACTCGACGTCGGCGGGAGTTCTGGCTTCGTTGCCGACGAAGAGAATCTTTTTATTTCCAAGGTCTTCCCAGAGCGGAATGATGCGGCGGGCGGTCGAAGAGCTTTTCGCGTCCGGGCGCACGACTACCACCAGCGCGTCCATCATGCGCGTGGTTCCTCTGCCCAGATGTTCCAGCCCCGCCTCCATGTCCATGATCAAATGCTGGTCGCTCTGAAAGACCATATGAGAGATGAGAGCCTTGATGAACGCGCTCTCCGGGCATACGCAGCCGGAGCCGCCTTTCTCCACCGTTCCCATTACCAGCAGGGAGAGGCTTCCGCGCCGGAGGCAGTACTTGTCCGGTATGTCGTCCACTTTGGGGTTCAGCTTGAATATGCCTCCCCAAGTTCCGGGCTGCGCTCCGGTGCGCTCGGCGATGAGGTCTTTGAGTTCTGAAACAGGCGTGGGATGCCTGTCCTCGGGGAAACCGAGAGTCGCGGCAAGATTCGCGTCCGGGTCCGCGTCCACTGCCAGAACCTTTATGCCCTCTTTTTCGAGGGAGTTGCAGAGCATGGCCGTGAACGTGGTCTTTCCGACGCCGCCTTTTCCTGTCACCGCAATCTTCATCTCAAATTCCTCTCTCGCGTTTCATAAGGCAAAAAAAGGAAAACACGCGCGGGGCGAAGAGCGCTCAGCGCGTTTTCCCTCGATTCGATTAAAACATCCCCTTGACTTTGCCTGTCTTCGTGTCGACGTCGATTCGGCGGTACGCCGGGTCCGACGCGGTTCCGGGCATCAAGGTAATGTCTCCCGCCAGCGGCACTAGGAACTGCGCGCCGCCATATATGAGAATGTCCCTTATGGGAAGAATAAAGCCTTTCGGTCGTCCCTTCAATGTCGGATTGTGGGACAGGCTCAAGTGCGTTTTCACCATGCAGGTGGCGAACTTGTCGAACTTCTTGTCCGCCTCGAACTTTTTGGCCTTTTCATTTGCCGTAGGGGAGAACTCGACTCCGTCTGCTCCGTAGACTTCTTTGGCGATAAGCTCGATGCGTTTTCTCAACGGCGTTTTGTCTTCATAAAGAAGTTTGAACTTGTTCTTTTCCTCGCAGGCGTCGATGACGGCGTCCGCAAGTTCCAGAGCGCCGGCTCCGCCGAACTGCCAGTGTCTGGAAACCGCGCATCTTGCGCCGGCGGCTTCCGCCGCCTTCTTCACCGCTTTGATTTCCTTCGGCGTGTCGGTGTAGAAGCTGTTGATGGCGACCACGGGGTTGATTCCCGCCTTCTTGACGGTCTCAATGTGAGCGACCAGATTTCCCATTCCGGCGTTCAGCAGTTTGAGGTCTTCCTGAGTGTATGCCTTGTCTAGCGGCTGGCCGGGGGCGACCCTCGGCCCTCCGCCGTGCATCTTCAGCGCGCGTATCGTCGCCACCACCACCGAGCAGTTCGGAATCACTCCGCTGAGCCTGCACTTGATATTCCAGAATTTCTCGAACCCGATGTCGGCTCCGAATCCGGACTCCGTCACGTGGTAGTCGGCCAGTTTGGTGGCTATCATGTCCGCCACAATCGAGCTTTGGCCCACAGCGATATTCGCGAACGGCCCGGCATGCACGAACACCGGCTGCCCTTCGATCGTCTGCATAATGTTCGGATTGAACGCCTTGACCATCCAAGCGGTCATGGCTCCGGCCACATCGAGGTCCTCTGTGGTGACGGGCTTGCCGTCCCTGCTGTACGCGACCACTATCTGGCCGATTCGTTTGCGCAGGTCCGCAAGGCTGGTGGCGACGGACAGTATTGCCATAACTTCGGAGCTGACCGATATGGCGAATCCGCTCTCCATCAGGAACCCGTCCATCTTTCCGCCGATGCCTATGACGATGTTGCGGAGCGCCTGCGCGCAAAAGTCGATGATCCACTTCATCTCGACCCTTTTCGGATCGATATCGAGGCGCTTAAGCCCTTTGCCTTTCAGGATGGCGTCGGTATAGTTGCGCTCGTGCTGCATGCGCGAGGTGAGAGCCACCATCGCAAGATTGTGAGCGTTTGTGACGGAGTCAATGTCGCCGGTGAGGCCCAGAGAGAACTCCGTGAGGGGGATGCACTGTGCGAGGCCGCCGCCCGCCGCGCTGCCCTTGATGTTGAAAGTCGGCCCGCCCGACGGCTGTCTGATGGCTCCGCACACTCGCTTGCCGCGAAGCGCCAGTCCGGGAACCAGCCCCATGCTCGTCGTCGTCTTTCCTTCTCCCAGCGGCGTCGGCGTTATCGCCGTCACCTCTATGTATTTCGCGTTGGGCCTTTTCTTGAGCCTGTTGTAAGCCTTCGTAAAATCCACCTTGCCGACATAGTGGCCCATAGGGATAAGCTCTTCGTCGAGCAGTCCCAGCTCGTCGGCAAGTTGCTTGACCGGCTTCATGTCGCTCTCGCAGGCTTCCGCGATCTGCCAGTCAGCCATCTTTGTCGGATCGATCTTTTTGATATCCATTTCACCCTCCGTCGTTTATTTTAATATTTTTAATGTTTCTTGTCCCGCAGCAGCGCGAGCGTTTCCATTCTAGTCTTCTGATGAGTCCTGAACGCGCCTTTGACGGACGACGTTACAGTCATCGTCCCCGCCTCCCTGACGCCTCTCATCGCCATGCACAAATGCTCCGCTTCAATTACAACCATCACCCCCTTAGGTTGAAGTATCTCGTTTATGGCCGTCGCTATCTGGTTGGTCAGCCTTTCTTGAAGCTGAAGCCTTCGCGAGTACATATGCGTTACTCTAACCAGTTTGCTGAGACCTGTTATCCTTCCGTCAGACGGTATGTATGCGATGTGCGCTTTCCCGAAAAAAGGCAGCAAATGGTGTTCGCACATCGAGTAAATCGGGATATCCCTGACCATAATTATCTCATCGAAAGCCCCATCAGGCAATACCTTTAGAACCTCTTTGGGATCGCAGTTCATGCCGGCGAATATTTCCTCATACATCGCTGCGACGCGGGCCGGGGTTTCCACAAGTTCCCCTCTGTTCGGGTCTTCTCCGATGGCCTCAAGTATGTCTCTTACCGCTTTTTCGATTTTCTTTTTATTTTTATTGTCCATTTCCGCCTGTCCCGTGTTTATTTCGCGCGCTCGCGTTTTGTTGCCGAAGAATCGCGATTGCCATCCCCAGCGGCAAGAGCCTCCACAAGCGCCCTCCCCTTGTCCAGAGTCTCCTGATACTCCGCCGCCGGGTCTGAATCCGCCACGATTCCGCCCCCAACATTAAACCACACTTCCCCGCCTTTCGCCACTAGCGTTCTTATAACGATGTTCGTGTCCATGTCCCCGTTGAAACCGATCCAGCCTATCGATCCCGTGTAAAAACCGCGCCTAGTCGGCTCAAGCTCGTCGATTATCTCGATTGAGCGTATCTTCGGGCATCCAGTTATCGAGCCGCCGGGGAAAGACGCCCTCAACAGTTCCACTGGCCCGCAGCCTTCCCTCAAAACCCCTTTTACAGTGGCCACAAGATGATGCACCGTGGCGTATGATTCGAGCGTTTTTTCCTCTGTAACCGCCACGGAGCCGAACTCGCACACCCTGCCGAGGTCGTTCCTCTCGAGGTCCACTATCATGGCAAGTTCCGCGTTGTCCTTTTCGCTGAGGATCAACTCGCGGGCGAGCGCGGCGTCGCCTGCTGCGTCCGCGCCTCGCGGACGCGTCCCCTTAATCGGGCGCGTCTCAACTTCCCGTCCGCTCTTCTTCAGAAATCTCTCCGGCGACGAGCTGATTATCTTGAAATCCCCGTAATCGAGATACGCGCCGAACGGAGCCGGGTTGATATCTCTCAATTTTTTGAAATAGGCATGCGGCGAAGAGGACAATCCGGCGCGGAACTGTTGGGAAAGGTTCACCTGATAAATGTCCCCCGCGCGGATGTGCTCCAGCGCCTTTTCCACCGCCCGCAAGTATTGTTCTCTAGTGAAATTGGAAACCGGCGCGCGGGTTTTTGCTATAGAAGGCGCGGGAGCCTCGACGACAGGCTCTTTCATCCATCTTCTTGCCCTGTCGGCGCATTTCTCCGCCGCGCTTGCGTCGCCGCCTTCCGCAGAGTATTCCACCGACGAAAGATGCGTCCTTCCGGAGAGCCGATCGTGTATGAGGATTGTCCTGTAAACGGCAAAAACCAAATCGGGAAGAGGCAGATTGACCGCCGCGCGGCGCGGCAGGCGCTCGATGAACTGTCCGAGGTCAAACCCGAACGCCCCTATTCCTCCCGCGTAAAACGGAGCCTCGTTCCAGTCGCTTCTTACTTCGCAGCCTTCGATAATTTTCTTCAGCGTGTCGAACGGGTCCCCGCTCGCGCACTCCACCCTGTCCGGCAGTTCGATTGTTTGGTGAGAGCCTGAACAGCGGAAGACTAGATAAGGATCGCAGCCGATATATGAGAACCTGCCGAACGGATAGTCCGATCCTCCGCTTAAAAGAGCGGAATAAGCAGAGCGGAAGCCGATGCGTCCGTAACATTCCTCGAAAGACGCTGGCAGTTCTATTTCCCTGATGAGCGGCTCACGCGCCCCGGACTGAAACATTCCTCTCATGCCTTTCCGCCATCAGCATGAAGTTTCTTATCATGCTTTTGCCTTTTTCCGTCAGAAAAGATTCGGGATGGAACTGTACTCCCCAAATCGGGAACTGCTCATGGCTTATTCCCATCGCGACGCCGTCTTCCGTCCACGCCGTTATCCGCAGACAACCCGGCAGCGCGTCGACAATCAAAGAATGATACCGGGCGCAGACGACCGGGTTGGGAATCCCTTCGAAGATTCCTGAGCCGTCGTGATGAACAAGCGACGTTTTTCCGTGCATGACCTTTTCAGCGCGCGTCACGCGGCCGCCGAAAACATCGGCCACGCACTGCATGCCCAGACACACTCCGAGAATTGGGATGTCGCGGCCCAGTTCCCTGATGACCGCGCGCGAGACGCCCGCGTCGTCCGGCGTCCCCGGCCCCGGCGATATCACAATCGCGTCAGGCCTCATCCCGGTTATTTCCGCGGTCGAGACGGCGTCGTTTCTAAACACGCTCATTTCCGCTCCCTGTTCGCCGAAATACTGGAACAGATTGAACGTGAACGAGTCGTAATTGTCGATAAAAACAATATTCATAAAATTAGAACGGCGGGGCGCGCGCCTTCGCGCGCCCCGCTTCCATGTAATCTATCCGTTCTTTCGGCCCTTGTCAACAGGCCGCCCGCGCACAGCAGGTTCAGTCGAACTTCGGTCTCGGCAGCAGCCCCGCCCGCTCCACCAACTCCGGCACTCTGTGCTCCCATTCTATCGCCATCAGGTGGATGCCTTTTACGCCCTCCACCTTCCGCAGTTCATCGATCTGTTCGACCATTATCTTGATGCCTTCTTCAGCCTGCTGCTCTTTCGGGACGCCCTTCATCCTCTTGATGATATCCTCAGGGATGCTGATGCCGGAGACCTTGTTGTTCATGTAGTTGGCCATCCCGGCGGATTTCAGAGGAGTGACGCCCGCCATGATGAAGCATTTCTCGTGGAGGCCGCGCGCCCGCGCCCCCTCCATCCATTTCTTGAAACGCTCCATGTCGTAGATGCACTGGGTTTGAATGAAATCCACTCCGGCGGCGATCTTTTTCGCCAGCCGCGGCACTCTCGACGCGAACGGGTCGCCGAACGGATTCTCCGCCGCCCCGATGAACATCTTAAACTCGCCGTCTATCTCGTCGCCGCTCAGCAATTTGCCTTCGTCTCGCATGGTTTTCACCATGTTTATCATCTGCACGCTGTCGATGTCGTAAACATTCTTCGCCTGCGGGTGATTGCCGAACACCTGATGGTCTCCGGAAAGACACAGCATGTTGCGGACGCCGAGCGCGACGGCTCCGAAAAGGTCGCTCTGCATAGCCAGCCGGTTTCTGTCCCTGCACACCATCTGCATCACCGGCTCGAGGCCGATGTCCAGCAGGATTTTTGCCGACGCGATGCTCGACAACCTGACTATGGCCGTCTGGTTGTCCGTGAGGTTGACGGCGTCCACCATCCCCTTCAGGTGTTTCGCCTTCTCCTCGATGACTTTTATGTTCGTGCCCTTCGGCGGGCCGAGTTCGCCTGTGACCGCCAACTGTCCCGACGCAAATACTTTTTCAAGATTCGAGTTTGACTTCAAGGAGATCCTCCCTCACTATGTTGCGGACTCCGCCCGACATGCTGTTTGACCAGTCTTTGGGCGGGTTGATTTTTTCAATCTGATCTAGTCTTCCCATCTTTTCGAGTTTCTCGAAGATCAGATGCCACGCGCACTGAATCGTCTTCGGGTCTACTTCGCACATGCCGTTCTCGGATCCGCCGCAAGGCCCGTTCAGCAGGCTCTTCGAGCAGCGGGCGATCGGACATATACCCCCCGTCAAATCCAGAATGCAGTCCCCGCACCCTCCGCAGTACTCCGCAAAAACGCCGGGTTCCTTCGGCCTTCCGAAGGAGGTCGTGTTCAGCCCCGGAAGAACGATTATGTCCGGGAACAACTCGGCTATCGTCTGCACTCCGACGCCGCAGGCGATGGACAAAACGACGTCCGCTTCCTTCATCTTGTCCTTTACCGATTCGAAGAATTCGTTTTCGCACTGCCGCTCGATGGTGTCTTCGATCACCTCAAGCTCCTTGCCGTCCTTTTTCGCCGCTATGCGAAGCTGGGATGACAGTATCCCGACTTCCTTGGAACCGCCCGCGAAACAAATCGTCACGCAGGCTCCGCAACCGAGGACCATGACCTTCTTGGCGTCCCCGAGCATTTCGCGGATTTCTTCCAACGGCTTCTGTTCTGCAATAATCATCTGCGCACCCCGCGAATTTTAGACGCCCTCTCCAGAGCGCCTTGAGTTTTCAGCGTTTTTATATTCTCTTTATATTTATCGGAGACGGCCCGAGTCTTTTGACCCTTTCGGTCATCAGCGCGGCCACCTCCGCGAAACGCGGCCCTGCGGAAGCTGCTATATTAAACATCTCGACGCGTTCCGGCTCAAGCCCTACCTGCTGGATGAGTTTTTTCGCGTAATATATTCTCTGTTTCGCGTACAGATTGCCTATGTCGAAATGACATCCCCCCTCTTCGCATCCGGCCACGTACACGCCGTCCGCTCCCTCTTCAAACGCCTTGAGGATGTAAAGAACGTCAACCTTCCCAGTGCATGGCGTCCGGATAATCCTGATGTTGGGCGGATATTGAAGCCTCATCGAGCCGGCCAAGTCAGCCGCCGCGTACGAACAATAATGGCAGGCTATTGTCACTATCAACGGTTCGAAACCCGGAACCGGCTCTTTCTCCATTAAAGGATCGGGGTCCGGAACCGTGCTCATCAAATCGGCTCTTTCAGCCATGTTTGCGCGCCTTTCTTTTCCCGGAGAGCATAGGCCTCGCCTTCGCCTCCGACATTAAAAACTTTTTTATTTCGTCACTAGCTCTCTTTGAAGAGCCTTAGAGATAATCGCCGTTTCCTGCAAAATAATCTGGTCGTCTCTAAACTGCTCCACTTGAATGGCTTTCGCGGGACAAGCCGCCGCGCAACACCCGCAACCCTGACACTCGACTCCGCTAATCTGCGCGCGGTTTCTTTCATTGATAAACGGCACATTGTATGGGCATACCCTCACGCAGGTAAGGCACGCCGCGCAAAGCTCTTCATTCACTTGGGCGACCATGCCTTCTCTTTCCAGATAGTCCTTGCAGAGAATTATCATCGCCCGGCTGGCCGCCGCTCTCGCCTGCTGTATGTTTTCCTCCAGCGGTTTCGGAGAATGCGCCACGCCGCAAAGGTAAAGCCCCTCGCTTGCGAAATCCACAGGCCTCAGTTTCGCGTGCGCCTCGCAGAAGAATCCATCCGCGTCCGCGGGTATCTTGAACAGATCGGACAGTCTTCCGTTTGTGTCGGACGGAACCACAGGCACGCTCAACACAAGCGCGTCAGGCTCGAAGACAAGTTCCTTCTTTAAAACGTCATCGTTTACGCTGACTCTTAACGCCGCGCCTTCCTTGCTAATAACGGGGTCGTCGCCGTCTTTGAACCTTATAAACACGACTCCCCTGTCTCTGGCCGCCTGATAGTTCAGCTCTTTGAACCCGTATGTCCTAATGTCCCTGTACAGCACGTACACATTGGCTTCGGGGTTGTCGTCCTTAATCTTTACTGAGTTCTTCACCGCTTGGCTGCAACATATCTTGCTGCAATATTTCCTGTTTTCATTCCGCTGGTCGACGCATTGAACTATTACGATATTCTTCGCTTCCGTGATTTTTTTGTCTCCGGTGTACAGCGCGCGGCCCAGTTCCGACTGAGTCATCACGCGCTTGTCGTCCCAGAACGGCAAGTCGGGCTTGAACTCGTTTCCGCCCGACGCCACTATGCAAATGCCGTGTTCCACGACAATCGTCTGCGCCTCTTCGGATTTCGTCTTTTTTGTCGACAACGTCGTCGAGTAGTGCCCAACATGCCCTGCGACTTCCTTGATCGAACAGTTTTTGAAGACCTTGATTCTCGGGTGGGCCTCGACCTTGGTGGTCAGGTCTATCAACAGATTCTGAACATCAGAGCCTTCCACAGTGTAATGAATGTTGTTTATGAGGTTTCCGCCGAGGGCGCTCTCTTTCTCGATAAGGAAAACTTCGAACCCCTGATCGGCAATAGCCAGCGCGGCGGTCATCCCGGCAGGCCCTCCGCCGATTACAAGCCCTTTTTGAATGACTTCGTTTCTAAAAACCTCGAGGGCTTTGTGTTCTTTGACTCTCGCCACCGCTCCTGCTGTCAGTTCCTTCGCCTTTTCAGTGGCGATCTTGGGATTCTCCTTGTGAACCCATGAATCGTGTTCGCGAATGTTGGCGAATTCGAAGAGATACTTGTTCAACCCCGCCAGCCTCATAGTCTGCTGGAAAAGCGGAAGGTGCGTCTGCACCGTGCATGAGGAAATGACAAACCGGTTGAGTTTATGCTCGTTGACGACTTCGATAATGTGGTCAAGATTGTCCTGAGAGCATGTGTAAAGACTCTCCTCTGCGTGAACCACTCCCTGCAGCGTTTTGCAGTATTCGACGACAGCCGGAACGTCCACCACCGAGCCTATGTTGAATCCGCAGCGACATATCATAACGCCCACGCGAGGCTCTTCTCCAGCGACATCCCTTTCAGGGGGATACTGCACAGGAGTAATGCGGGTGCCGCGTTCCGCCGCCAAGTCTATCATCGCCGCGCACGCCGCTCCGCTCGCCTGCGTCACCGAGTCGGGGATGTCCTTCGGACACTGAAACGCTCCGGCGACATATATTCCTTCTTTTCCACTGCTGGTCGGGCATAACGGATCCGTTTCGCAGAATCCGTATTCGTTCAGTTTGACTCCGAATATGTCGGCGATTTTCCTGTTCGTGCTCGTCGGCTCAAGGCCTACCGCCAGCACAACCATTTCAAACTCCTGAGTGGCCTGCTTTCCGTCTTCCCCCATATATGTGAGCAATAAGTTCTTGGTTTTCTGAATTTCTTTTATTCCGGAGATGGCGCTGCGCACGTACTTCACGCCGTACACGTTTTTCGCGGTTTCATAGTAGCGATCGAAGTTTTTGCCTTGCGCCCTCACGTCTATGCAGAACACTGTGCAATCCATATCCGGCTCGTGTTCTTTGCCTATGACGGCCTCTTTAGCCGTATACATGCAGCACACGCCGGAGCAATATTCATTCCCCACAGTAGCATCTCGAGAGCCGACGCATTGTATGAAAGCCACATTTTTCGGAGCTTTATTGTCGGACTTCCTGCGAATGTGCCCGACCGTCGGCCCGGAGGCGCTCAAAAACCTCTCGAACTCGATGCTGGTGTACACATTGTCATAAACCCCATAGCCGTATTGGGTGAGTCTGCCTTTCGGGTTGAACGTTTCAAACCCCGGAGCGAGTATCACCGCGCCCACTTCCAGATTCATGTCAACATCGGTCTGATTGAAATCTATCGCATTCTGCTGGCATATCATCTCGCACATTCGGCAGTCCGAACACGGGCCGCATGAAAGGCATCTTTTCGCTTCCGCCACCGCTTGTTCCGGCGAATATGTCTTTTCCACCTCGATAAAACTTTTTTTTCTGACTTCCGGATCAACTTCCGCCTGTTTATTGCGGGGTATTCTGGCGGCTGAAGAAATCGTCTTTTGATCCGCGTCCGTCGCCGGAGGCATTTCGTCTTCATATCTCGGCGCGGTCATGTCTTCGCCGTTGAGATATCTCATGATTGAAACAGCCGCGTTCTGTCCGTCCGCGATCGCGCCGATAGCCATCCACGGGCCGCGCGCGCAATCCCCGCCAGCGAAAACTCCGGGCCTGTCCGTCTCCGCCGTCTTTTCGTTGACTACCACAGTTCCCCGCCCGCTGACTTTGACTCCTGACCCGTTCCCACTGAAATTGACGTCGGGCCTCTGGCCTATCGAGATTATGAACGTGTCGACTTCCACGCTGGTTGCGACGCTGTCGTCGAACATCGGATTGAAGCATGCTTTTTCGTCGAACACCTGAGAGCAGCGCTTGAATTCGACTTTCGACACCCTGCCGTCCGTCGCGTGGATAGCCTTGACGCCCCATGAGTTCAAAACCGACACGCCTTCAGACTCGGCCTCGTGTATCTCCCATTGCCACGCGGGCATCTCTTCCCTGCATTCGAGGCAGGCCAGCGTCACCTGCGAAGCGCCGAGCCTCATCGCCGTGCGCGCGCAGTCGATAGCCACGTTCCCGCCGCCCAGCACCAGAACCTTTTTTCCTATTCCGGTTTCTTCGTTAAGTTTTGCTTTTCGTAGAAATTCGATTCCTGACAGAACCCCCGCCGCGTCCTCGCCGCTGACGCCGAGTTTCATGTCTTTGTGCGCGCCGACGGCGATATACACGGCTTTGAACCCTTGGTTGAAAAGCTTGTCTACGCCGTCCGCGCCGTCGATATTCGAGTTGAGTTTAATCTCGACTCCGGCCCGCTCGATTCTTTCTATCTCATATTTCAGGATGGCCATCGGAAGCCTGTATTCGGGTATGCCGACAGCGAGCATTCCGCCTGCCACAGGCAGTCTTTCGAACACCGTAACCGGGAATCCGCCCTGCGCCAGCCTGTATGCAGCAGTAAGCCCGGCCGGGCCGGCCCCTATCACCGCTACTTTTTCTTCTCTCTCGGCGACATCTTTTTCCTTCGTCTTCCACGGTTCTCTCGAAGGGTCGGTCGGGCGGTCGATTCCGGACGCCTTTCCGACTATCCCGGCTTCCTCAAGCTCAAGGTCGCTTATAAATCTTTTTAAATTATTTATGGCGACAGGCTCGTCCACTTTGTTCCGCGTGCACTGTTCTTCGCACGGATGGAAACAAACCCTGCCGCATACCGACGGGAACGGGTTGCGGGCGCGGACAACTTCCAGCGCGTCCTTGAAGCGACCTTCGGCAATAAGCTGCACATACCCTTGGCAGCTTATGTGGGCAGGGCAGGCGCTCTTGCACGGAGACGTCCTCTCCCTCTCAATGGCGAACCAGTTGGGAACCGCCTGCGGATAGAGCCGGAACGCGGCTCCGAACTCGTTCAGATATTCGTTCGTGGGATTCGGGATATGCACCGGACACACGCCCGCGCATTCAGCGCAACCTGTGCATTTTGATTCATCAATATATCTCGCCCGCTTGTTCACCGAGACGTCGAACCTGCCGGGTTCTCCTTCAATTTTTTGCACATCCGACATAGTTACGATGTTGATGTTCGGATGGTTGCCGACCGTGACCAGCTTGGGAGACACTATGCACATGGAGCAGTCGTTGGTGGGAAATACTTTGTCAAGCCGCACCATGTTGCCGCCGATGCAGGGCTGATTTGTGACCATGTGAACCTGAAAACCGCAGTCGGCCAGATCGAGCGAAGATTGCATGGCCGCTATGCCGCCGCCGACAACCATTACCGCCCCGATCTTTTCGCTTCCCGTTTTCGATTCGCTCTCTTGTTGATTGACGTTCTCTTCCGTCATGTTCGGTGTCCTTCCGGAGATATGCGGCCGCCGCCGCGATGTCACAGCAGATTCAGTTTTTTCAACAAAGGCAGCGGGTCCACCAGATGCTTTTTCAGCCAGCTTTGAGCCTGCGGCAGTCCAAACGCCAGTCCCATCAGTTCAGTGATGAAAAACACCGGCATCCTGTTTCCCGGCTCCGTTTCCTGTCTCATGTCAATATTAGCGTGGCACATCGGGCAGGCGGTGACGATAGCTTCGGCCCCCGCCTCTTCGGCGGCTTCTCTCAACTTGCCGACAAGCGTTTTGACCACGTCCGACCTTGCCATCGCGTGCCCCGCGCCGCAGCAGTCCGTCTTGTACGACCAGAATTTCGGCTCCGCCCCAAGCGCAGCCAGAAGATTGTCCATCCCCGTCGGGTTGTCCGGGTCGGACCCCGTCAGTTTCTTAGGCGGCCTAGTCAGCAGACAACCGTAATAGCAGACGGCCTTAAGCCCTGCCAACGGCTTCACCACGCGGGCGCGCGTTTCGCCAAACCCGATTTGTTCAAGAGCGTCTAGGATATTCACCGTCTTTATCGAGCCGCCGAAGGGCTTCTCGACAATTTCTTCCATCCGCTTTTTAACATCGGGGTCCTGCGCGACCGAAGTTTCCGCCACTTTCAATCTGTTGTAGCAGGCGGCGCAGGGAGCCAGCACGTCAAGCCCGGCAGGCTCCGCTAGTATCAGAGTCCTTAGCGGCAGAGCCAACGCAAGCTCGTGGCTCAGGTTGTGAGCGGAGCTGGCCCCGCAGCACACCCAGTCGGGTATCTCCGTCAACTCGACCCCGATATGCTTCAGCGCGGCGCGGGTCGAGTGGTCATATTCTCCGCCCGACGATTTCAGCGAACATCCGGGGTAGTACGCGAACCGCTTTGCCGCAGTCTTCGTCTCGGTCATATTTTCGGTCCGGCCTTGTCTATGATTTTTCTAACTTCTTTATGCCCCTTTACTTTGGGCGAATACTTAATCTTCATTTTTTTCATCATTTCCTTGCCGATTTCCATGTCGTCCATGAAAGACTTCGTCTGGAGCTTATAATGGCCGAACAGCATCGGCTCGTTCATCCTGCCGCGCGCTCTCACAATGCCCATAAAAATGTCGTGGAACCGCTTGGTGTTCGGCTCCGGGCACTCGATCCCGCGCTCGACCGCCATCTCTTTCAGGATGTCCATTACGCCCGCGACGTCTATCTCCATCGGGCAACGCGTCGTGCATGTGACGCACGAAGAGCACATCCAGATGGTTCTGCTCTTCAAAACCTCGTCTTCCATGCCGAGCGCGCACATGCGGATTATCTGCGTCGGGTTGTAATCCATCGCGAATTCCACCGGACAACCCACGCCGCAGCGCATGCATTGAATGCAACGCGAAAGATTTTTCGCGCCTCGCGCTTTTAATACATTTACGAAATTGGGATTAATCTTGAAATTTACAAGACCTACGCTTGCAGCAGCGTCGCTGATAGGTCATTCCCCCTATCTATAATTAAAGTAGCGTTTCTCTCACCTTGCCGCGCGCGACCGCCGCCCGCCGGAGCATTTGCGTGGGATTCGGTTGGTCTGCGGACTTTCAAACAGCCTGCCGTAAATCCTCGAGCTGCCGGTTTTTGTGTGTCTATATTATTCAGACTTCGGCCACAGCCGCGCGTCGTTTCCTTCGCGCGACCGTTGATATTATATGTTCAGCGTCTTCCCCAGTCAACGATTGAAAAATGATTTTTGCATGATTCTCCGCGATGAGAAAATCGCGCCGGCATTAGCTTTTTTATTTGCCGCAAAACGGCTTGTTCTCTCCGGATTCCGCTCTGCGCGACGAGAAATGACGCCGCTCATTATTTGTTCTAAGTTGAATTCGGCGGGGCATTTGGTATATCATTAAGCAAAATGCGGATGGAAAATGCCATGTCTGAAGATAAAGAAGAAATGAAAATCAGGAAAGTGTGCGGGCAATGCGGGCTTGTTCATGAAACAGCGGAGGAACCCGGCGAAGCCGGAGCGGACGACTGGAAGATGATAGCGCTTTCCATCGTCGGCATAGGGCTGATAGCCCTGATATGGGTGTGGGTTTTCCGCTGGGGCGTTCCGCTTGTCAAAAGCGTGAGCGGCTGACCGCTCCCGCCGCTTTTCCACTCCATCAGGAATGAGTCTATGAGCTTCCACGGTTACGATGAGCCTGTATATATAATTTCCGTCGCGGCGGAACTGCTCGGCGTGCACCCGCAGACTCTCCGAATGTACGAACGGGAACAACTCGTGATCCCCCGCCGCACCGACACCCAGAACCGGATGTACTCGATGCGCGACCTCGACGATGTCCGGGAAATCAGGAAATTGACCCGCGAGGAAGGCGTCAACCTCGCCGGCGTCCGCATCATCCTCCGGATGAGAAGGCAGATGGAGGAGCTTAACAGAAAAGTCCACGAACTTGGAACCTCTGAGAAGGTTGACGGATGAACGCGTTGAAGGTTCTCGTTTCAGCGCTGTTGATAGTCTCCGCAGTATGCGTCCGGGCTGCGGCATGGACTGACGCGGTTCATGAAAATACCGCTCTCTCCGCCTCGGCTCACTTCCCTACTCCGCTCCGCAACATTGTTAAATCCAACCAGAAAGCTTATCTCGATGGCGTCAAGAACAGCCCGGAGCTTTACGACGAACTGGTCAGACAGAAAGAAGGTTTTTCCACTGAACTTCTCAGATTCAGAGGAATGGAAAAATTCGTATATCACATAAAAAGAATGCAACGGCTGATAGACGCTAAAGCCGAAGGCCCGGTTCAGGCGGCGGAACTGGGCGCGCTCTCTCGCGTGGCTCTAGACATGCTCGAACCGGCGCCTCCTTCCTCAAGTTTCCGCCCTCTCGAAACCGCCGGACATAGAATGTTTTTTCATTCCGATTTCGAGCCGACGGCGAAAAAATTCAATTTTCTTTTTGACGGCTCTACGGTCATTAAGGACATCCCGGCGAGGGTGGACACCGACATGGATTTCGCAAACGAAAAAGGCTCCATCATATACGAAGCATACCGGCGCGGGGCCTCTTTCAAAACAGTTGACTCCGAAGCTCAGGCCGCGCTCAACCGCGCGCTCAACCTGCTTACGGACGTTGTTTACACTCTGCACCAGACAAGAGGGGAACTGCACAAGAACCCGTACAGCCCGGAAAATTTTCTCAGACTGGAAAGATTTAAAAAACAAAGTAAAATCAAAGGCGGCGAGATCGAGGGGCCGAAGGGACCGTCCGCCCCGGACTCGCCAAATAAACCGGATGTTCAGAAACCCGATCAGGATTAATCCTCTTTTCGGGCGAAGGCTAAGGCGCGGCTGGAGTTGACAGGATGGCTAAAAGAAAAAGCGTGACGGCGAACGGCGCTCTGTTGCGCCACGCAACGGTGAACGACGCGGAGCAGATTCAAAAACTAATAATGAACTACGCGCGCAAAAACGAGATGCTCCCCCGCTCGCTCAACGCCATATACGAACAGATTCGCGAGTTTATGGTTGTCGAGAAAAAAGGCGTCGTCCTCGCTTGCGTGTCTCTGCACGTCTGCTGGAACGACCTTGCCGAGATAAGGTCGCTGGCCGTCGCTCCCCGCCATAAGAACAAAGGGTACGGCTCCAAACTCGTCAGACAGGCTCTCAAGGAGGCCGGAGAACTGGGTCTTCCTAAGGTTTTTACTCTGACATACAAGCCGGAGTTCTTCGAAAAACTCGACTTCGAGCGGATAGCCATGAGCGAGCTTCCCAACAAGGTGTGGGCGGACTGCATAAAGTGCGTTCATTTTCCTAATTGCAACGAGGTGGCGCTAATCACGGAATTGTGATTTAATATCATAGGAATTCTTGATCGGCGGTTTCACCGGATGGCGACTGTCAGAAAAAAATTGAATAAGCACACGGCGGGCAACGAGGATTTCGTTGAAGGCTCGCTCAATGAGTTCAGAGACAGGTTCAGTTCGCTTGAAAAACACGTCAGGCACGTTCAGTCCGAACTTGAGGAACTTCAGACTCTGACCACGAAACTGCTTGACGTAGGCGTGGCCATCAGCTCGGAAATCGACCTTTTCTCGCTCCTCACCCGAATCATCGACGAAGCAAAAGGACTCCTTCACGCCGACAAAGGCACTCTGTACCTCGTCGATCCCGACAAGGAGGAGCTTTATTTCCATGTGGTGGATGTCGATCTGCTCAAGGAAATAAGGATTCAAATCGATCATTCGAGCATCGCCGGATACGTCGCTTCCACTTCGGAGGCGCTCAACATCCCCGACGTGTATAAAATCGACAAAACGAAACCTTTCAAGTTCAACCGCAAAATAGACCAGAAGACCGGCTACAGGACGAAATCGATGCTGACCGTGCCGATGGTGAACCGCAACGGGGACATCACTGGGGCGGTCCAGTTGATCAACAAGGTGATCGACGAAGAGGTGGTCGCTTTCAACGCGAGGGACCAGAGGATACTGATGTCGCTGGCGTCGCAGGCGGCGGTGGCGATAGACAACGCTCAGTTGTACAAGGAAGTGACGGACCTGTTCGACGCGCTTGTGCGGTTTTCTGCGAGCGCCATCGACGAGCGGGACCCGGCGACCGCCGGCCATTCTAGAAGGGTGGCGAGGTTCGCCGCCGCCACAGCCCGCGCGATGGGCTGTTTCTCCGAAGAGGAAATCAGCGAGTTGGAATACTCCGCGTGGCTGCACGACGTGGGAAAGATAGGAGTGCGCGAGCACATCCTTGTGAAAGAAAACAAACTGTATCCCGAAGAGCTGGCGAAAATCCGGGAGCGATTCGAGAGCGTCAAGCTGTCCGAAGACGTCGCCTCTCTGGGAAAACAGGCGGAGATACTCAAGCGCGGCGGCGGCTCAAAAGAGTTCGCCGCCCTCGCCGAAGAGCTTGAGCGCAGAAAAGCCGCGGTGGACATGGATTTCGCATTCATTGAGAGAATTAACAAACCCGGTTTCGTGAAGCCTCAGGAAGCCGAGCGCATAGACGCCATCGCCGCGAAAACTTTCATCGATTCGGACGGCGAAAGACATCACTGCCTGCTCCCCCGCGAAGCGGAAGTTCTTAAAATTGAAAAGGGCAACCTCACCGAAGAAGAGCGCCGCAACATGAACTCGCACGTCGAAAGCTCCTTCAAAATTCTCAGCCAGATACCGTTCTCGAAAAGGCTGCGGCACGTGCCTCAGTTTGCAGCCTGTCATCACGAGCGAATAGACGGAACAGGATATCCCCATCAACTGCGCGGCGACGAGATTCCGCTGCAAGGAAAGATTCTCGCTCTGGTGGACGTTTACGACGCGCTGACAGCTCAGGACAGGCCGTACAAACCCGCCATCCCCGTTCAAAGGTCTCTTGATATTCTTCGCATGGAATCGGAATCCGGAAAGCTCGACCCGGAAGTGCTAAAGGTGTTTTTAGAAAACAAGATTTTCGAGTTGCCCGACGACGCGGACAATATTTCGCACATCGTCAGCCGAACGCTGAAAGAAGCCTGATTCCGCGCTCCGCCCTCACCCGCCTTTTAGAATCGTCTTCAGCATTTCCGCCGCCGCCCTTTTATCCAGAGGATTGTTCATGCTGCCGCACTTTGCCGACTGCACGCAGGACGGACATCCGTCTTCGCAGGGACATCCGGAAATAAGCTCCAGAGTTTTCTCGAACAGCTCTTCGATTCTGTTGAAGCCCGCCTCGGCAAGCCCCATTCCACCCTCGTAGGCGTCGTGGAGAAAAATCGCGGGTCTGTTCCCGGCGTCGGGATGCATGTCCGTTGACACTCCGCCGACGTCCTGTCTGTCGCACATCGCAAGCAGCGGGAGCATAGCCAAAGTCGCGTGTTCAAGAGCGTGCAGCCCTCCCGCTAGGTCCATTCCGCGCTCCTGCAGCCGCCTCTCCAGTTTCTCGCTCGGAGAAAACCAGCAGCACTGCGTCCACAGCCTCTCCTCCGGAAAATCCAAATCCTCCGTCCCCATCGACCTTTTATCCTTGTTCCTGATTTTTCTGTATGAGTGGACGCGCGAAGTGACGAACACGTATCCGAAGAAAACATCCGTCGCGCCGACTCGCGCGCGCTTCGTCTCGCGGTCGACCGTTATCCATTCCCTGCTGAGCGAGCGCGTGTAGTACGGCATGTCTTTCCTCGACACGACCGCCGTCTTCTTCTCGGTGTCCAGCTTCTTCACATAATAATTTTCGCCCTGATGCAGATATACGGCTCCCTCGTGCAGATAGCATTGCACGGTCGATGATTCCATCTCGCCGATAACGTTGCCGTCCTCGAGCATGATGCAATAGCGGGAGTTTCCGGCGGAGCGCAGATTGATGTCCGCCGCCGGATAGTCATCGCCGGCATAGCACGCGCCGCCGCGCCTCTCCACAAGCTCGCCCTTCTTTATCAGTTTGCGGACGACGGGCACGAAGTTTTCGCCGAACGCCGGCTCTTCGGAGCGCTTCAGTGGAAGCTCCGCCGCCGCCGCGCGAAGGTGCGCCTCCAATATGTATGGGTTAGAAGGGTGAATCACCGCGCGCTCGACGGGAGAGCCGAAAAAATAATCGGGGTTTCTCATCAGGTACTGGTCAAGCGGCTCAGGGTAGGCGACCATCACGGCGAGAGACTGCTTGTGCCTGCGGCCCGCGCGCCCCGCCTGCTGCCATACGCTTGATATTGAGCCGGGGAACCCGTTGATGACCGCCGCGTCTAGGCTGCCTATGTCCACGCCGAGTTCGAGAGCGTTCGTGCATGCCACCCCCAGCAGTTCGCCCCGCGCGAGGCTTCTTTCTATGGCGCGTCTTTCAGACGGCAGATACCCGCCCCTGTATGACGCGATGGCGTCCGGCCCCACATCGTTCTTCATAAGCTTCTCGCGCGTCATCCGCAGTATCACCTCGACCGTCGGCTTGGCTTTGCCGAAAACGATTGTCCTCAGCCCGGAGCCGATCAAGTGCGAGAAAAGGTTGATAGACTCCGTTATCGGGCTTCGGCGATCCTCCTTGGAGCCGCGCGCCAGAGGGGGATTCCACATGACGAACAGCTTGCCTGCCGCCGGGGCGCCGCTTCGGGTTATCTCCGCGACGTCGCCCCCGACAAGGCGCGAGGCGTGCTCGCCGGGATTGCCTATGGTTGCCGAACAGCATATAAACGCCGGGTCGGAACCGTATGCCGCGCAAATCCTTCGCAGGCGTCTCATCAGGTTCGCGGCGTGAGAGCCGAACACTCCCCTGTATGTGTGTATCTCGTCCAGCACGACATAACGCAGGTTGCGGAAGAAGCCGCTCCACCAACGCGAATGGTTCGGCAGTATCCCCAGCGAAAGCATGTCGGGATTGGTGAGCAGTATGTTGGCCTCGCGGCGCAGAGCAGAGCGGGATTCCTTCGAAGTGTCCCCGTCGTACGTGCCGAACTTCAACGCGCGGCGGCCCATCCTGACGGAATGAAACGCCCGCGTCTCGTCGTATTCCGATTCCGGGTCGGCCATCTCATGGATCATCCGCGTCTGATCCTGACCGAGAGCTTTGGTCGGGAAAATGTAGAGAGCGCGCGCCTCCGGGTCGGACATCATAGTCTCAATGACAGGAATGTTGTAGCACAGGGATTTTCCGCTTGAAGTGTCGGTGGCGAGAACCAAGCTTCGGCCCGCCCGCGCCAACCTCACCGCCTCCGCCTGATGCGAATAAAGCTTCTCTATGCCCAGCGCCTTCAGGTTGGACGCCAACAGCCCCGGCGGCGGCGGTTTCAACTGGGAATACACCGCCTTGCGCGGCGGATATCTGCGGGCGAACACCAACTGGTCCTGATAATCTTCGGAGTCGCGAAGGCGGTCAATCAGCATCTCGATTTCAGAAAGTTTTTTTGTTCTAGCCATTTCACAACCTCGCCCGCCGGGCCGCGCCCACCGCTTAGTATAACCCCCTTCAGCGATGTCATAAACATGCGGTTATCAATCTGACGCGCAAAAAAAACGGCGCGGGGTTTGCGCCCGCGCCGTTTAGGATGCTATTCGTGGTTGCCGCGCCGGATTAACTCTGTAATTCCGGCAGTCCAGCGTAAAGTTCGAGACACTCCGGATTCTTCAGCGCGTCCCTGTTCTTCACTTCCTGTCCGTGGATTATCTTCTTAACGGCAATTTCGACTTTCTTCATGTTGATGGTGTAGGGGATATCCGCGATGGGGATAACTTTCGCGGGTACGTGGCGCGGCGAACAGTTGTTCCTGATGGCGGTCTTGATTTTTTTGACAAGGTCGTCGGACAGTTCGACGCCGGGTTGAAGCCTGACGAAAAGGATGACGCGCACATCGCCCTCCCATTCCTGTCCGATGACGAGGCTGTCGGCGACCTCGCCGATGTTCTCGACCACCCTGTAAATCTCCGCCGTGCCGATGCGCACCCCTCCGGGGTTGAGAGTCGCGTCGCTCCTGCCGTACATGATGACGCCTTTGTTTTTGGTTATCTTCACGAAGTCCCCGTGCCGCCACACGTTGGGGTAAACGTCGAAATACGCGTCGTGGTATTTCTTGCCTTCCGTGTCGTTCCAGAAATAGATAGGCATGGAGGGGAAAGGCATTGAACAGACCAACTCGCCCTGCTTGTCAAGAACCGGTTTGCCGTTGTCGTCGTAAGCCTCGACCTTCATCGCGAGACATCGGCACTGAAGCTCGCCCGCGTAAACCGGCCCCATCGGGTTGCCCGCCGCGAAGCATCCGTTCAGGTCCGTGCCTCCGGATATCGACGAAAGACATATATCGTCTTTGATTCCGCTGTAGACGTATTCGAAGTTGTCTATCGACAGCGGCGACCCGGTGGAGAGCAGTGCTTTCAGGGAGCCGAGATTGTATTTCTCCTTCGGCTTCAATCCCTCTTTCTGCACCGAATCTATATATTTCGCGCTCGTGCCGAAGATGGTCATCTTTTCCTTTTCTGCGATTTTGAAGAGGATGCCGGGGTCCGGGAAGAACGGAGAGCCGTCGAACAGAATCAGGGTGGCGCCAAGCGCTAGCGTGGAGACCATCCAGTTCCACATCATCCAGCCGCAGGTGGTGAAGTAAAAAAGCTTGTCGTCGGGTTTCACGTCTGTGTGAAACATAAGTTCTTTTATGTGGTGGATGAGGATTCCGCCGGCGCTCTGAACCATGCACTTGGGAAGTCCCGTCGTTCCGGATGAGTACATAATGTAAAGGGGATGCATGAAGGGGAGTTGCTCGAACTTAATCTCAAGCCCCTCCTCTTTCGACATGAAATCTTTCAGATGGATGGCGTTCGGGACGGCGCTGATATCGGCGTTCTGTTCGGTGTAAGGAACAACAACTATCTTCGGGCGGGACGAAAGTTGCTCGAAAATTCCGCTCACTTTCTGCAGCGAGTCGAACTTCTTTCCGCCGTATTGATAGCCGTTGGCTGTGAACAGGACTTTCGGCTCGATCTGGCCGAACCTGTCGAGAACGCCCTTGGTTCCGAAATCGGGCGAGCAGGAAGACCATATCGCGCCGATGCTGGTGGCCGCGAGCATGGCCGCGATTGTCCACGGCATGTTGGGCATAAAACCAACAACGCGGTCTCCTGCGGCGACGCCTTCTTCCCTGAGCGACTTGGCGATTCGCGCCACATTGTCGTACAGTTCGGCGTATGTCATCCGTTCCGGCTCTTCCATGCCCTCGCCGTAGAATACCAGAGCCGTTTTGTCGTCTCTGCGCCTGAGGAGGTTTTCGGCGAAGTTCAGCTTCGCGCCGACGAACCATTCCGCTCCCGGCATTTTCTTTTCATCGTCTATAACTGCGGTGTATTTTTCGGATGCGATAATCCCTGCGGCGTCCCACATCTCCGCCCAGAAATCTTTCATGTTGTCTATAGACCACTGGTATAAATCCTCGTACTCCTTGAAATCCTTGCCGTATTTCTTGTTGATTCTCTGAATGAACGCGAACATGTTGGTGTCTGCCGCGCGCTCCTTAGACGGACTCCACAACAAATCTCCTTCCATTTGCGCCTCCCATAAAGTTGACATAGTCATAATACGAGTTTCATCGTACCTTGAGGACGCGGCGCGTGTCAAATATAAAATAGTGAATCAGCCGATTTTTGTAATAACGCAATTCCTCGCAAGTGTAATAAGCTTGCGAAAACAATCATTGTCATAATGTGGGGGCGACGGGTTAAAACGCGAGGCATCGAAAGAGCTATTAGGCGTAAAAAACAGAGAAAAACGGCAAAAATGTGTTATAATGTTTTGATGAACAACACAGCGAGGCATGCGTCATGAGGCGAAGAACATCAGCAATTGCGGCGGCAGCGGTAATTGTGATGGCAATAGCAATGTGGGGCGCTCAACTTAGCGAAGCCTCCAAGGAAAAATCCAAGCCCGCAAAACCCGCTCCGGCCGCATCGGCCTCGGCAAGGATTGAACAAAAAGTGGGAGATTCTCTTCGCAAGGGAACTCCGGTTATTCTCTATTTCTACTCGGACACGATAAAAGACAGCCGGGACTCGCTGCCTGCGGTGAAAAAAGCGGCGCGCGGCGGCAAAGCGGAAGTTTTCGAGATAAAGGCCGAAGACAACACGGCGCTTAGGGGCGCTTATGATGTGCAGTTCGTTCCTACGGTTTTTCTTTTGAGACCAGAAACCGGGCTTGACGCGGTATGGGTGGTGGATATTCAGGAAAAAGAAATATCCTCGGCGCTGGCTGCCCCGGCGAAGCCTAATGAATATCAGAAATCCATCTCCAACTCGTTAAAAAAGAAAAGGCCGCACCTGACTTTTTTCATGGCCGACTGGTGCGGCTACTGCATGAGGCTCATGCCTGAGATTAACAGGTTCAAACGCGAGTACGCGGACTGTGTGGATGTAACGGCGGTGGATGTGGACAAAGCTCCGAAGATGGTCGATCCTCACATGGCAACCGGGATTCCCGTCACCCTGCTCTCGGACGGAAACGGGGTGTTCAGGCTCAGAACCGGATATCCTCACGGCTACGACAGGTTCACGCAGTTTTACGACACGCTGGGAGTGGACATGAAGTCATGCCGCAAGGAAGTGAAAGACGACGGCAAGTCCGGAGGGAAATCTTGAACGTCGAACTGGCGCGCAAAGCCGCCGACTTAATAAAGAACGCAAAAAGGGCGGTCGCGCTCACCGGAGCCGGAATAAGCGTTCCGTCCGGGATACCCGATTTTAGAAGCCCCGGCTCAGGGTTGTGGGACAAGGTGGACCCCATCGAGGTGGCCACGATAGACGCGTTCAGAAGGAACCCGGAAAAGTTTTATTCGTTCATGGGGCCGTTGTCGAAAGTGGTCGAGAAATCCAAACCCAACCCGGCGCATCTTGCTCTGGCAGAATGGGAACGGATGGGAAAGCTTCATTCAGTGATAACGCAGAATATTGACAATATGCACCAGAGGGCAGGCTCCCGCAAAGTCATAGAGTTGCACGGCAACGGAGCGTTCGCTCACTGCATGAACTGCCGCGCCGAAATCGAGCAGGCCGAGATTGTGCGGAGGCTGGAGTCAGGCGGAGGCGTTCCGCGTTGCGACTGCGGCGGAGTTATCAAGCCCGACGTCGTGCTGTTCGGAGAGCCTCTGCCCTTCAAACAACTGGTGCAGGCTGAGAGGGACGCTGAGAGTTGCGACGTCATGGTGGTGGTCGGCTCGTCGCTGACCGTCGCTCCGGCGTCTATGCTTCCGCAGGCGGCGCTGGCCGGCGGGGCATCCGTCATCGTGATAAACCTTCAAAACACTTACATTGACTCGCATGCGGCGGTGGTTCTGCGCGAAAAGGTGGAGGAAGCCCTTCCCGCCATTACTGAAATGCTGAAAGAATAGCCGTGCGGACGTCCGCGCGGCGCGGGAACTTTTGCAATGTCTGAGCAGAAAAACATACTCGTTGTCGACGACGACAGAGACCTCTGCCGGATGCTCGAACGATACCTGACGGTGAAGGGATTCGCGGTCGATCAGGCGTATGACGGCGAGACCGCGCTCCGGCTGGTTCCAAAGAAAGAATACGATCTGATTATCCTAGACATTATGATGCCCGGCATAGACGGATACGACGTTTGCGGGCGGCTGAAAACTCAGCGCGAGTATAACCACATCCCAATCATCATGCTGTCGGCAAAGAGCGCCGAGATGGACATCGTTACCGGGTTCAAGACTGGCGCGGACGAGTATGTGACCAAGCCGTTTGAGATTCAGAAGTTGATGAAGGCGATAAACGACACGATGGAGAAGCGCCGCCGCGCCCGCGAAGACCTCGGCATTAAACACGAGATTAAGTTCGAGTTCGAGAGCAGGTACGACTATCTTGACAAGGTTAACGAGCTAATCAGCCAGTTGTTTCTGCGGACGGATCTTGCTCCGGATGAAATATGGAACCTGAAGCTCGCCATGCACGAGCTTGGGATAAACGCTATCGAGCACGGCAACAAGCTTGACCCGAAAAAACAGGTGAAGGTTTCCTGCGCTCTGTACAGCGAAAAGCTTGAATTCGTAATAGAAGACGAGGGAGAAGGTTTCGACCCTTCGAGCATACCCGACCCGACGGCTCCCGAAGGAATAAGAAGAGACCGGGGCAGAGGGATATATCTGGTGAGCCAGCTTGTGGATGAAATCGAGTATATCAACGGAGGGTGCATGGCGAAGATGGTAAGGCATCTGAACAAGCCGCGCCGCGCCGGCGCTCCCAGAGGCCCGCAATAGCCGCCCTCTCCAGCGCTCCCAAACGAAATTCCCCGCGTTACATCTTCGGAAGCTTATTTCTGTATCTTGCTCTCAGTTCGTTGAAGAAAGAAATATACTCCGGCGTCGCATAGTCCGGATACGTCCAACTCAAGGGTTTGAACGCCGGTTTTGTGTAACTTAAAGTTATTTCAGCGTAAATGCCGTCCTTGAGATATATCCTGTGACAGTTGTCCTTTGTGGTGGGAAGAACGACCTTGGCTGACGAAAGGTATCCGGGGTCAAGGTTCACCGTTCGGAGATGAGACGCGCCATCGCCGGAAAGTTTCGAATGTCTCTCTTCTATCTCGTTGGCGGTCAGTTTCGCTTCTGATATGAAGTCCTGCTCTATCAGATTCTCGAATGCAAAAAAGATTTTTTTCAATCCTGCGCCCATCTCGCCGAAATAGTATTCGGTGAAATTGAAGTCGAACACTTCGCTTGAGAAAAAGATTGGGCCGAAAGCGGCTTCTAGGTCGGCCTTGGCGCGCTCCATGTCTGCTTGCGGGGAGTATATCGCTCCGCAGAAGAGTTGAACCTTTTCGGGAGAGCTTGTCCGCCCCATGGTTTTCACCAAGCAAGGATTTTCTTCATGTGTTCGACAGTGTTTACTGCGGCCGTTTCGGGGTCCGGAAGAGGAAATATCTCTGCGGACAGAAACCCGTCGTAGCCGATGCCGTATAGGGCTTCGACGATTGAGCGGAAGTCGATGTGACCCGCGCCGGGATGCCGCCGGTTGCTGTCGGCGATGTGAACGTGCGCCGCGCGGCTTCCCGCCAGACGTATGCTGTTTTCGATGGAGGCTTCTTCAATGTTCATGTGAAAAGTGTCGAGTAGAACGCCGCACGCGGGGCTGCCCACTTTGTCAAGGAAACGCAGGCAGTCCTCGACGGTGATAATGAAGGACGTTTCGTATCTGTTGATAGGCTCGACGGCGAGTTTGACGCCGCGCCGTTCCGCCCTGCCCGCGCATTCGGCCAGACACTCCGTCGCCCACCGTTCCGATTCCGGCGTGACGGGGTTCTTGCCGACTATGAGGCCGATGATGACAATCGCGCCGAAACCGGCGGCGAAGTCGATGTGAGATTTAATCCGCTCGACTGCTTCGCGGCGCGTTTTCTCGTCTGGGGATGAAAAGCACAATCCGTCCTCGCCGAAAGCCCTTCCGGTTCCTATGGCCGGAGCTACAAGCCCGAAATCCGCAAGAAGCTTACTGACGCGCCCGGCGTCCACGGTCGCCGGATTCCGCACATGCAGTTCGGCTCCGTCGAACCCGGCTCCGGAAGCCGCTCTGAAAGTGTCCTCAAATTCGCCCTTCAACGCGAGCGCGCTGAACTTGGCGTCCGGCTCGGACACCGCTATGCTCAACTTCATCGCTTGTTCTCCTCAGGACTTCGATTGTTCTTCGAATGCGTCCGGCACTCCCCAAGATACGAAATGTTTCGTCAGGAAGTTGGAGCCTCTCAGCCTCTGGCATATCAGTTTGGCCAAATTCCGTATCACCACATAGCCAATGTTCTTATCCTTTTCGACGAGCGAGTAGAAATGTGACATCGGAAGCAGAATGACAATGGAATCAGACATTGCGGTGACGGTGGCCGAATGAGGCATCTCGTCGATTATGGCTATCTCGCCGAACGCGTCGCCTTCGCCGAGAGTGGTTATCATCGCCGAGCCGTCGGCTCCTTCGCAACTGTCCACTATCGCCTGAGCCACGGACACCACGATTTCGCCCTGCCTTATGACATAAAGCATCTCTTTCGGAGGGTCGTTTTCTTCAATAATAACCGTTCCTATGGGAAACGACTGCTCCGAGCAGCCGGTGGCCATTTTTTTCAGGTCTTCGTCGCCTAACCCGTCAAAGATTCTGCTTTTTTTGAACACTAGAACTATTTGATTAATGTCCACAGCCTATCACCCCGCGTCATTGTCTCGGCGAATCCCGCTTGAGCGCTCGCCTCTGATTATATATTCAACACTACTGCCTGAACCGTTTCATAATATTTTATTTTTCCCGCTTATACAAGCAAAATCAACAAAAACGGCCAAATATTTCGAGCCGCATTTCCCGAATCGGGGCTTCGCGGCTAATTATTGATCGAGAACGCGCTTGACGGCGGAGATGGCGATTTCGGACGCGGAGACGCCGCCCGGCCCGCTCCCGTCGAAAACGCCGCGCCGCAGAGCGTCCACTACGGCATCAAGAGTCATCCCCGCTTTGACGGCCATTCTAGTCTTCAAGCCGTTCGCGCCTTTTGTTCCGAATATCTTCATCATCTCAAACTCGATGGCCGAGATATCGGGCGGACATCCGGGAATGAACACGCCGATATTTGCTAGCGCCTGAGAGCAATCGCCGACGACAAGCGTCCGCTGCCTATCCACAACCGTATCGGGATGGCCCACCGGCCTGCCCGCGATAATATGCGCTGGAGTCCCGTTCAGGGCGGACGCGCCGACTAGCGCGTCCATCGCCTGCCTGATGAAACCCACGCAACCGCCGGGACAATACTTCTCCGCGCCTCCAGTAACGCTTATCCACGGACACGCTCCTTCGATATCCCATTCGGCGTCTCTGAACCGCGCCGAGCGCCCTATCGCGCCCTCGGGCCGAACGTCCATCGTCGCCGCGCTCGACGCGCATTCTCCTCTATCCGCCAGCAATCTAAGATGCGCGACATCGTGAATGCCGTATCCCATCAGGTTCGCCATCGCGACATCGACGTTGGCCGGGTTGGAGCCGCCGACGAGGAGCCCAAGCTTTCGCGGCGACGGATTCATCGGACCCTGCCCTTCGCCGGCGACTATCGCGTCATATACCGCGTAGTCAGGCGCGCGGCATGCGTGTATGTCTACAAGTTTCTGATGCAGGCGAAAGTCATGCAACGCCAGCCTGTCGGGGTCCCTCATAGTCTGATGGGTCAAATCCATAGACGAGCACACAGTCGTGGTCAAGCTGGTCTTCGCTTTCGGAAGCGACAGAACAAAATCGCTTTCAAGCAATATCTTCGGCAGTCTGAATTCCATCTGGGTCAGAGGGTTGTCCGGATTCGCCCTTGCGCGGCTCATCGAGCGGATGTCCTCGATTTCCGCGGCGGCGCGCAGCCTTGCTGTTTGTTCGGCGGAGAACCTGCTCGAGCGGGAAGCGCATCCGGGATGCGCTACTCCGGCGACCGCTATCTTTTCCGCCCCAAGAGCGGCCATCGCTTCGGCGGCGGCTATGACGACCTCTGGCCGGACGCCTTTAGCGTCCGCGTCGCCCCCGCCCGCGGAGTCGTCGCAAAACAGAGCCAGCGCGCGCGCGCCTTTCAGTTTCACGCCGTCTGCTTCCAGAAATTCCCTGATTCTTGCCGATATCTCGTCCACGTCGTAAACGTCCTGCTTGAAGACGCGGACGGGTTTCATAAGCAGGCCTTGCGGCGGCTTTCTATTTTCCACGCGGTTCATGAACAGAATTAAAGCATGACGAGCCAAGAAGAGCAATACCCCGCCATTTCCACGAATGCGGGCTATTTCCGGCACAGCGTTTTTCGCCGCAAAGAGGAAGCTCGCGCGCGGGTGGCGCTCTCGCCCGCGTTGGCGTATATTATATTCGCGCCCATTGCGCGCCCGACAACAACCACGGAGCAAGCCGCCATGCTTATAGTAATGAAAAACAACGCATCCCCCGAACAGATTTCAGCGGTAGAGGAAGAAGTGAGAAAACTTGGATTCACACCATACGCCATCCCCGGCTCTCAAAGAACGGCCATAGGCGTGCTCGGCAATGAAAAACAGGTGGATTCTATAACAATAGAGGGACTGCCGGGAGTCATCAATGTCATTCATGTGTCGCGTCCGTACAAGCTTGTTGGCCGCGAGTTCAGGCAGACGTGCACGACGGTGGAAGTCGGCGGGGTGAAGATAGGCGGCGGGACGCTTACGGTCATGGCAGGTCCATGCGCCGTCGAGTCAAGAGAGCAGATAGTATCGACCGCAAAGTTCATAGCTTCCGTTGGAGCCGCCATGCTGCGCGGAGGGGCATTCAAACCCCGCACATCGCCATACGCGTTTCAGGGCCTGTGCGCGGAGGGCGTGCAACTGTTGGCGGAGGCTCGCGCCGCCTCCGGGCTGCCTTTCGTCACCGAGGTCATAGACGAGAAGTCTCTCGAAGTCTGCGCGGAGGATGCCGACATGCTTCAGATCGGCGCGCGCAACATGCAGAACTTCTCTCTTCTGAAAATGGTCGGCCAGAGCGGAAAACCCGTGCTGCTCAAACGCGGGATGTCCGCCACTGTCAAAGACCTGTTGATGTCCGCAGAGTACATAATGAGCGAGGGAAACGAGAAAATCGTGCTGTGCGAGAGAGGAATAAGGACTTTTTCGGACGCATCCCGCAACACGCTCGACCTGTGCGCGATACCGTATATCAAAGCCGAGAGCCATCTTCCGGTCGTGGTGGACCCCAGCCACGCAATGGGAGTGAGGGACAAGATAGCGCCGGTAGCGCTCGCCGCTGTCGCCTCCGGAGCGGACGGCCTTATGATAGAAGTTCACCCGAATCCGCGCGCGGCTCTTAGCGACGGCCCTCAGTCTCTGGACTTCGAGTGTTTCGCTCAGACTATGAAGCAGATCGCCGCTGTCGCCGCCGCTGTGGGCAAAACCATCGCTTCAGCGAAATAACTCCGGGAACCGGCTGCCGCAATCCGCCTACTCGACCTCGTAATAGTAATCTTGCATCACAATCGACGCGGAATGAGAGATGTCTCCCATGAGCGGCTTGGCTTTCATAATGTCAGAGCCTGCCAGCCGCAGATTGCCTGTCACGAAATTGATTGTGTCTCGCTCGGATGGCCCGATCAACCGTCTGTCGAACCATATATCCATCTTGCTGCCGTTTATTTTGTATCCGAACGCGCCTTTGTCGAAAACTTCCGCAGAGTATTCCTTGAATTTCAATGTCTGAACTCTGTAATCGGACTTGTTCGCCTCGGATTCCTCCCAGTCTATCTTACCGGGATGTATCAGCGCGGACGCGGGGAACTTCACGCCTTCGATAGCCGGAGCTATTTCGATGGTGGGAGCGTAGTACCACGCCCAGACGCTCTGGGCCATCTCCATTATCTGCGCTTCCGACATAGCGCCCTCAAGCGCGCCCGCGCGCGCCTTCTGCAACAACGCGGGATCAAACACGAGAGACCTGTTCACCAACGCGAACAGATACACGTTCGCGTCGAGAGGAGCGACCGTGCCGGGGCGAGGCTGTTCCTTGAACTCCACTCTGAAATAAAACTTGTCGTCGTCATAGCCGAACCAAACGGCCCGCACGTCCATATACGCCGGTATTTCGCGCGGGTCGGCTTCTTCATGCTCGAATATCAAATCCAGATAATCGAACGGCGACCCCGGCCCTCCCGGCTCCCAGCCCGGCATCGTATCCTCAGGCGACATAACTCGCGCGATGTTCCCGGCAGTGTCTGTGGCGGACACGTAAAACGCCACGCCGCCCGCGGCTCCGAGGGGCGGTATTTCGCCTTCCCACTCAAGCCCGTCTTCATCTTCCACCATGTCCGCGCTTTCCCATGTTTCTCCGCCGTCCGTCGAATAAAAAAGCTTTACTTCGTCCATGGTCTCGAAATCATCGTCTGAAAGTTTAAGCCTGCCCACCCGCGCGACAACCTTAACCGCATCGTCCGGCCCCGGGTCCGCCGGATAGAACCTCACCGAGCTGATTATCGGAGGGATATACTTCATAAACTGGGCGATCTTTTCCGCGTCGAACGAGAAGTCCATATCCTGAGCCGCCGAATCGACCGCCGACGCTATCTCTATAATCGCGCAAACCGCCGCCGCTATCGCAAACGCTTTTATCTTATTCATCCCCGAAATAATCCTCCTAAAGAAATGCCGTCCGCGAATATTCAAACACATCCGCGCCGCCCGCGCAACACAAGCCGCGCCGGTCGATTCGGGAGCGCATCCCGGTTGCGTCGCCCGGATTTGAATAACTCGAGGGTGAAAGTTTTTTTAAAATGCCGTCATCAGCATTAGACACGGCGGGCCTGCGTGTCTAAAATAAAGATAATTAAACACAGAGGTGAGACTCAATGAAAAACAGGTTGAGCGCGGCGGCGGTTCTAATTGTTGCGGCGGCTATGTTGTTCGCGGCGGCGCGGGCGGGCGCGGACGAGGCTGCGGGCGACGCCCTAATGCAGAAAAAAGAATATAAAAAGGCCGCCGCTGAATACAAAAAAGTTATCGAATCAAAAGGCGAGAAAGAAGCTCTGGTCGTAAAACTCGCGGAGGCGTACGAAGCCGCTAAATGGCACGGCATGTCGGTTCAGGTTTGGGAAAGATATATCGAATTGTTTCCTAACGGCAAAGTCATTGACAGAGCTAAAAAGAGGGCGGCCGCGGCCCGCAGATGGATGGGCGTCAACTTCTACAACCTCGGCGAGGACATGGATAAAGTCATCCACCAGTTGAAGCTCGCCGTTGAACTCGACCCTTCCCTGCTTGAGGCATACTACTGGCTGGGCAGGGTTTATGTCGAGGAGGGGATGCTCGACGAGGCGGTTTCCATTCTCGAAAAGCTCGCATCAATGGATCCGAAGGACAAGAAAGCGGCTTGGCTGCTCAAGGAAGCTAAGGGGATGAAGGATGTCGGCGGCAACGCTTATGTGGCATACAGGGAAGGCTTCAACCTCTACGAAAAAGGGATGCTCAACGAGGCTCTGACAAAATATTCTAAAGCCGCAGAACTGAATCCTGATTTTGCCGCGGCTCACGTTTGGATCGCGCGCATCCTGCTCGAAACCGAGCAATACTCGCTGTCGGAAAAGAGCTGGAAAAGAGTTCTCGAGCTTGAGCCTGACAACAAACGGGCCGAGTGGTTCATGAAACTTGCGGCCGGCAAAGCCAAAGAAACCGGACGCTGAACCGGCGGCGGATTATAATGAACGTCTATTTCATAAGGCATAGCGAGGCGGAGCCTGCCGGAGGCGGAAGACCGGATTCCGAAAGGCCGCTTTCCTGCGAAGGCGAGAAAAAGATCTCCGCAAGTCTTCCGGGGATATTCAAACTTGCCGGACAATTGGATTACATCCTGACAAGTCCCGCCGCGCGCGCCGCTCAAACGGCATATCTTATAGCCGCACATCAGAAATGCAGGAACTTCGTTTTTGAAATGCCCGAACTCGCCGCCCCCGGCTCTGAAATTGCCGTGGATACCATGCTGAACAAACTCATCGGCAAGGAAAATGTCGCGGTCGTAGGACATCAGCCTTATCTGACGGAATTGGTCGGCTATTTCACAGGGATGCCGCCGGAAGAATCCATCAGCATCGACAAAGGCGGTATGATAAAAGTATCATTCAAGGGGTTCCCCGGCAAAGGCGCGGGAAAGATGCGCTGGAGCATGTCGCAAGACGATCTGATAAAAGTTTAATCCAACGAATACTGACGGAAACAAGCGACGGCCCCCGGTTATGCCTCGCGGCCTTATTTGAGTTGCGCCAGAATATCCAGAAGCATATCCCTGACAAACTCGCCCTGTTTCGGCCCGAACATAGCGAACGTGGCCTCGTAAATATGTTTGTGATACCATTCTTCCGGGATGATGTAACCCATAGTGTCGTTCGTCACGCCCGCCAGAACGCAGGTCTCGACGCCCATTTCGGCGGCGCGCGCCCTGACCGGAAACCCCAGTTCTACAAACATCTCTCCGGGTATGGTAAGGATTGCGAATTCGCCCATCCGCAACCCGGCCATCGTCGTCCACAACCCCAATTCAGGATGAACGAGGATTTCCTGCGTCACGAACTGTACAGGGAGGGAATCGGAAGTTTTGATAGTTTTCATAGCGTCCGCGACCGCCGCGGCGAGAAGCTCTCCCTGTCTGCGCGTTTTATCCGGGCCTGAGCCGCAGTCGCCGGGGCATGCCGGGCCTGCGTTGCCAAGCGTTCCGTTCATGAACATGCCGACTACGCCGGGAAAGGCCTCTTTTAGCGCGCGCCGAGCCGAGCCGGGATATTCCGCCGAAAACTTCATGTTCGATTCGCTGAGAACAGTCGGGTGCGCCGAATAATTAAATATGACCGCTATCGGCGAGCCGTCCAGCGCAGAGTCGAAGCGGACGACGCGGACGATGTCGTCCACCGGGCCGCCTTCCTGCCGCCGGTTGAGCGTCAGGCCGGGAGCATGAGCAGACGCCGCGCCCGCTCGCGCCGGACGCATTTTTCCGTGCGCTTCCTTCGCCACCGTCACGAACCTGTCGACGATGTCCGCGTATAGCTTCTGGTCTGCGTCTCCCGCCAGAAGCGCCAATTCCGGGAACATCGCCCCGGACGACGAGTGCGAATGCGAGGCGGAGATCACGACATGATCGCGGGGGATTCCGATAGAACGCTCCAGTTTGAGCGCCACTTCCTGATGAAATTTGCGCCTGAGAAGAAACGTGTCCGACGTGATGAATATGTAAGACTCTTCTCCGGCCTTAAGGGCCAGAGCCTGCGCCATGAGCGGGTCCAGAACTCCGTCCGAAGGCTTTCCCTGTCTCCCGGCGTATCCGGCAAGAGGAATGCCTACCGGCGGGGTGATATCTATCTCCGCGGCCCCCGCATAAATCGGCGTTGCGTCAGGGCCGCCTTCTCTTACTCTATATTTATGGTTTCTCATTATGAAAGTCAGGTATGGGGACGCCTCCCACGGGAGCAGGCCGTCGAGAGTTTTAACTGCGGCGGTCATCGCCATCGTCTTGTATTCGCCGCCATTGTTAGGGCCAAGCGCGGCGCGGTTGAACCTGAACAGAAGCTCGTCGTCGCCCCGGCGCAGTTTTACATCCGCTCCGGGTATCGGCTTCTTGGTCTCAAGCAGGCTTGAGAGCAGGAAGAGACCCTGAGGCTCCACGCCGAGATAGCTGGAAAGCAACGGAGCGTAGGCCAGAAGAGGGGTGTTGAACAGTTCCGCCATGCCGCCCCCGCCCGTCTCCGCGTTCAGCATCGGCATGAAATAGAAGTATGCTCCCCTGCCCGCCGCGTCTCCCTTTCCGGGCTTCCCGGCGGTCTTCAGCCTGACCAGCAACGAATCCTGATCGTGCGCGACCTCCAGCCTCAGAATGTCTATATCCTTCGGAACCACATAGTCTTCAGTTTCCGCGTCGTCCACGCCGACGAAATTCGCCGCGCCGCCGGGAACCGAACTCGCCGGGCCGGGCATCTCTGTGGTTTTATTGCCCGCCGTGTCCGCCGCTTCGACATAGTATGAAACCTCCGCGCCCGCTTTCTGCGGCGGCAGATACGCAAAGAAATAATCGGGATCGGCGTCGCTGCGCGCCATATCCACTCCCTCCCACGGAGAGCCGTCGACGGAGTAGAAAAGGTTTACACGAGACACTGGGAGAGACGCTTTGATCTGGTCCTGCCGAGCCACCACGCTCACCTTCACGCGGCTGCCCGCGCCGGGTTCCGCCGGCGTATGAGACACGCGCTCGATTACCGGAGTGGCGTCGAAAAGGAAAGTGGCGAAAGGAGCCTTGGCGCCGTCCGCGAAAACAGGCGCGTCCCCTCCCGGCCTCGACTGCGGCTGCGCCGATGCCGCTAACGCGGCGGACGATAATATCGCAACCCCCGCGACGATGCTCAGCATTATGTTTCTCATTGCCGTCTCCCCGAATGTGTGTCGTCAGAGTTCAGATTGTTCAATCAATCGGTTTCCTTCCGGCGCGCTGGAAATCCCGGAGTTGCCGCCAGCCGACAAGGCAAAGACCGGGCGAATTCTCTATAGCCGCCCGAATGTCCGGGTCAAGCGCGAGTCCGAGGTCTCCCGTTCTCATTTCCGCTTCCGCCTCGTCCCATCCCCCGACCGCCGGGTGAAACACGACCTCCGTTATCCCCGGCTTAAGCTCGCCGATGACCTTCAGCAAACTTTCCTTTTTCTTTTCGTAAGGGTCCTTCATGTTTACCATAGTCGTGAAATCCGGAACGATGATGCCCGCGCGAACCAGCGCCGGGTCGTTCGGTCGTCCCGTCCATCTTATCGGAAGGTCGTGTTTCTCCGCCAGTTTGAGCGTCACCGAAAGCGATTTTTTGTCGTAAAGATGATAGAAGCCCTTGTGGCAGTCCAGATGCGTCACGTCCACGCCATTCGCGTACGCGGCATCCACCTGCGCGGTCAACTCCATTCCCATTTCGCTTAAAGTAGCCTTTGCGAAAAGAGTGTTGAGGTCGGTTATGAAGAAGCCATGCTCATTCAGGAGATTCGGCACTTTGTCTGCGGGGGACAACGGGGAATAAAGGTTTCCGGGCGCGTCGTCGCGGGCTAGCGTGAGGTGAACGCCGACATCAAGCTTGGGACTGTTTCTGATTACTTCATAAGCTTCCTGCGCGCCGAGCGCGGCGGTCATAAGGCTCGTGCTGGTCAGCGCTCCTTCTGTGGCGGCTTTGAGAACGCCCTCATTGCTCCACTTCGACCTGCCCAGATCGTCTCCATTCATTATCAGGCCCTTTTCGCAGCCGATTCCGGCAAGGAACTTCTGCGCCGGAGAAACCTGAGCGCGCACCGGAGAAACAGAGAATAGCAGCGCCGCAACGGCTGCCGCAAAGACGAATGTTTTCATAGGAGAACCTCCGTTTTTCGCCCCGCCTGCGTCATCGGCACAGGCAGGGAACCACATACGGGCCTTCCGGAATCACCGCCACGCGGGCGGAGCGCCCGCGCTTTTTCAGCGCGGCGTCCAGCGCGGCTTGCAACGTCGGCGCGGAGCCGACTCTCGCCCGCGCTATGTCTTTCTCTGTCAGGCCCCGCGACACCAGAACCACTTCCGCCTTGCGAAGCGCCGCCACATACTTTTCCGCCTGCCACTGGTCCGGAATAAAATTCTCCGGTTTCGATATGTATTCTATATACTTTTCGATGTCGCCGATTTCGCAGAACTTGTCCAAGCAGGCCGAGAAAGTGTCATTCCCCAGCCCTTCGCCGCACTCTGAAGCTATTATAATAGTTCCCCGCTCTTTGACGACGTTCAGCGCGCCGACCATCCCTTTAATTGTCTGGTAGAACGTCTTATCCAGAGGATATCCCGCAGCCGACGTGACGACGATGTCGGCCTGTTCTTTCGCCTGAGCCATGTCGTGCCGCATCGCGAACTCGACTCCCGCTCGGTGCGCCGCTTCAAGGTCGCCGCAGAATACCCCGCACAAATCCCGCTCCTCGTCCAGAGCCACGTTCAAAATAAAATTCACGCCGGCCATTCTGGCTATCTCAGTCAATTCGGCGTGAAGCGGGTTCTCGGAGGTCACGCAGTTTGTCGCGTTCGGCATCTCCATGAAATGCGGGCTGTGAATGCGCCTGACCGTGTCTATCGACGCTATGCCCGGACACACCGCTTTTCTTCCGCCTGAATACCCCGCCATGAAATGCGGCTCGATAAGCCCGGTCAATATCTTCACATCGCTGTCGAGATATCTGGCGTCGAGTTTTACTTCCGTGCCCGACGCGGTGACGCCGATATTTCTGTGCGCGGCGGCGTCGAAGCAGTCATGGTTTAGCAGGTCGAACTCGTTTGCTATCTTTTCGCCCAGAAGCTCGACCGCCTCCGCGCCGATGTTAGGACGGTGCGTGCCTGTCGCGTTGAGAAGAATAATTTTAGATTTCGGAATACCCGCAGCGGTCAGTTCCTCTATCATCGGGGGAAGAATAAGGCTGTTCGGAACCGGCCGGGTAATGTCGTTGACTACTATGCAGGCAGACGATTTGCCGCGTGCTGTTCTGAACAAGGTCGGAGAACCGATGGGGACAGCAAGAGCCTCCCGGACCGCTCTTTCGGGGTCGGACTTCTTTTCCATTTTTTTCTTGCGGTATATTGCGGACAGGTTGGCGTCAGGGACGTCAACTTCAAGTTTGCCTTTGCCGAAAGCGACATCTATTATCATGACGAGCGCCACCCCTTCCGGGCGTCGCGGCGCCCCGCAGGCGTTATGCCGCCGTCTGCGCCGCCGCCTTCCTCTTCTTGCTTATGAACCTTATTATCAGATACAGCGCTATGAACGCGCCCGCTATCTCTACCGTCAGCAGAGCGAAGTCGGAGCTGTGCAGGTAGCCTTCCACATCCTTCGGCGTCCACCCCATCTTATTGAGAAAGTAAAAAGATATCATGGCTATCAACATGTAGCGAGTCGTCCTGAAAATCGCGGACACCAGAATGAATCTCGGAATATTAAGATTGAACACACCCGCTGAAATAGTAAAAACCTTGTAGGGAATGGGAGTGAAGGCGGCGATGCCAATCGCCCACATGTCGTATTTCTGGAACAGCGTTTCCACTTTGTCCGTCTTTTCCCGGCTGAAGAATTTATGGAGCAGAGGCTGTCCGCCCTTTTTTCCTATTAAATATCCGAAACATGCTCCGACCACCGACGCAAACGATGTCCACAAAGTTATCAGCACGACCATTTCCAGCGATTTTCCAAACGCTATGAACGGAAGTAACACGTCCGGCATAATTATGAAACAACACGATTCGGTGAAAGATATTATGAACAGGGCGATGTAACCGGAAGGCGCGAGGGTGGCAGAGCCGAAAAAAGTTATCCAGAACGCAGTGGTAAAATACTGTTTCATTTAACCGTTCCTTTGCATTTAATAAATTGTGCCGCCGCGCGGCACGCCTTTTATCCTAAATTAAGAGAGCCGCGCTGTCAATTAATTCCGGCTCCGGCCGGCATGGTCTTTCGATTAAAAACCGCCCTCATCAGAAGTTGCCGCGCATCGCGACATAATTTCGCCATCGCTGATATAATAATGAATGCTCCGGCGCGCCCGGAGAGCAATTGCCTTCAAGGAGAGACGGACAACACGCCATGAACTCAACTATCGAGAGACACGAAATCAACGCGGGCAACGCGAATCTTTATTATTTGAAAGCCGGTTCCGGCCCCGTTCTGCTTATGATGCACGGACTGATGGCTAACGCGGTGGATTTCAAAATGCAGTTCGAGGAGTTTTCCTCGCGAAGACTTTGTATTGCCCCCGACCTGCCGGGATTCGGCATGAGCCGTGAACACGGTTCGGAAGAGCCGGGACTCTACGTCGCCGCCGACGCGATGGAGGCTTTTATCAGCGAACTCGTCCCCGAAGGAGAAAAACTAGACCTGCTCGGACATTCTTTCGGCTCGGTCGTGGCGCTCGAGTTGACTTCCCGCATCCCTGAAAAGCTCCGCTCCGTCACAATCGTCGGAGCCCCGACCGACATGACCGCAAAACCTCTCCAGCGCGCCCTTATGCCTTTCCTTCCCACCTTCTCTATTCTCGTGAACAAAATAACCATCGACTTCTATTCCCGCAACGTCAACATCGACCGCAGAAACCTCACTCCTGAAATCGACTCCCTCCTAGAAGAACGAAACTCCATCGTGTCCCCGGAAGACGCCGATTCTATGATGTCCTACATCAAATCCTTCAAAGACTGGGTTCTGCCTGAATACCCGTCGGATTACGACATACCCACCCTGATAGTCCACGGCGCGGTGGACAATGTGGTGTCAATGAACGCGGCGGAAAAACTAGCGTCGAAAATCCCGAACTCGACGGTGAAAATCATAGGCAACGCCCGGCACTCCCCGATGTACGAACAAAGCGAAGAGTTCAACCGCATCCTCGGAGAATTTCTTAGGATCTGATTCGAAGAAAACCGAATACCTGTTTCTTCTTTAGTCGACGCGTTGAGTTAAACCAGTACGGATAACGCTCTTGATATTCAGAGGACTTGAACAAGCCATTTGACCGGATAATAGACTATCGTCCAAAGCACAACCGCCATGCCGGTCATATAAGCGGAAACAAAAACAGTCATAAAAACAAAAGTAAGCTCTCCGGACTTCTTTCTTGGGAAAGCCAGAGCAGCCGCCACAAACACTAACGCCGCGTAAGCCGCCAGCGCCGCAAAAACGAATTGCGAACCGGCGGGACGCCCTGCCGCGCCCGATATCATGCACCCGAAATAAAAAAGCGGGCCGAACTCAACTATCGGCAACAGCATGGCGTTCACAACTTTTTCCGACATGGTTCTATTAGCGCTATTTCCAATTCTTTCCATTAATCATTTCTCCACGGCCGCATCGCCCGGTTTCAGGTATTCCTCTATGTCCACAACAAAAACTCCGTTTGACGCGGCGATATAAAGCTCTTTCCCTTTCTGGTCCGTCCTCAACGCGAAAACCTTTCCTCCGACTCGGTTCTCCCGCAGGAGTGTTGCTGATTCTATATCAGTTAAAACCAGTTTTCCATCTCTGCTCCCAGCCGTAAAAAGGACTTGATTAGGGATGGAAACCGCCGCAACGCGCGCGCCCGACGCTGCCGGCAATTCGCGCCTCGCCCTCAATCGCTCAATATCTATCTCTCGGGCGACAGGCTCGAAAACTGATGTGACGAATGCCGTTTTGCCGTTTAACGCCAAAGCGCCGCCCGTCCCCGGCGAGACAGCGGACGCTTCGACGCGGAACGAATACGGGTCAATGCGGGCGACCCAAGAGCCGCCGCCCTTTTTCGCCGGGCCTGCCAATGCGACTACCTCTCCGCCGCTCAGAGTCAACATGTCCCACCCGCCAGCGCGAAACCCAACTCCCGGCTCCCTCGTAAAACGCAGACCGCCCGCCTGTTCCCCTGCGTCAATCTCGAATTCCGCCAGTCCCGGCAACCCGGAGTATATGACTCTCAGAAGATTTCCATGCAAGCTTATTGCAGTCGGAGAGCGACTCCAGTCCGTCGCGACCGAGAATGTCCTGATGACGCGGGCTTTTTCCGGCTCCACTTCGTAAACTAGCGCGGCTCCTGAATCGAGAGCGTAAACAATGCCGGTTTCAGGATGAGTAAGCGCCTTGTCGAACGACGCATGTGCCGATGCCGCTTTCGCCCTTTTCAACGAAGCGCAGCCGTTTTCAACCTTGAACAGACCGGAATATCCTGAAGCAAGCCAGACATCTCCATCATTTGAAACTGCGATGTCTCTGACGGTTCCCAGCCTTTCGGCCTTCGGACAGACGGTCTTAACTCCAGGCAAACCGGTAAAATCGCCGCCGGACAGAATGATTCGAGGCGCCGCATAATGCTGATAAGCCACAAGAGCCGCTATCGCGACCGCCGTCGCCGTCCTTGCAGCGAACCGTGGAAACGGGAGACGGCGGCCGAGCCGCGCCGCAGCAATAACAAAAACCGCCGCCAACGCCGATGCCGCCGGCGCATGTTCGATTATCGAGCGCGCGGCTCCCTGCGGGACTGTCAGCCAATATACTACATCGTAAATGCGCGCGGGAAGAACGCTCGTCCTTATTATCAGAGGAGGAGCCGAAACCGCCGCCAGAAGGACGGCGAATTCGAGGGCAAGCCCCGCAGCCATTCTTCCTCCACTGATTCTCAAGCTGATGTTTCGCGAAACAAATAGGAATATGGAGAAAAAAGTGAACGCGGCAAGCGGAGCCTGAATCCCGGCAACCCCATCAATTCTCAGATAAGCCGTTCTAGCGCAGAACCACAATCCGGAAATGAAAAGAATCGCGTCCGCCGTTAAGTACGCCGTCGTCCAAGGAATTGAACGATGCGCGGCGTCTGGAACGGTTTCGGTTCGGGGCGTTTTCATTGCGGACTGTCTTTCAGGTTCAGCCTGTCGGACTTATCGCCGCCGGATGTTCGCGGTTGCCGCAGTATCGGTCATTGCGCGCCGGCGTCGGCAAAATCCGCAGGGGGCCGCGTCAGCTCCCGGTTTTCGGCTTGTAATCGTGTTCTACCACATATTTCTTTATAGCGTTGTTTCCCATCTTAAAGTCCGCTTCCGCATTGTTCTTCAGTTGCTGAACGACAGCAAGCTCGAACAGCGGGCCGATAATCGGAACCTTCAGCTCGAAGAATCCGCTCAACACGCGGCGGGTGCGCCCGTCCCCGTTGTCGTAAAATTCGAGCTTATGGCGGCAATTGATCAGGTTCGACAGATAGTTCGGTATGATTTTCGTCGAATAAGTCCTGTCCCTGCGATCCCAGACCGAATCCTCTACAAACGTGAGCATCTCCGGCTTGATGAGTTTTTGGGCGGCCTTCGGTATCTGCCCGTGAACGCACCATTTATTTTTGATCAATTTGCGGTCGCCTTCGTCCCGGCAATCCAATGGCGTGTTCGTCTGGACGTTCGGCAGGTCTTTCAGGTCGTAAAGCCCCTCGGTTTCCATAAGCAGGTCAACCACTGTGTCTATCGGGAAATCATAATAGTCCACGATTCTGTATCTTTGCATGTCGTCCGCCTCGTTGAGGAAATCCGCCCGCGCGCGGGCTTTTTTTTAATTCCTAGCAATCTCCCGCTCAAACTATCGCTTCGAGCGTGGTGAAAGTCATCTGTCCATGCACGACGCCTTTCGTGCCAACAATATGATCTCCCAGAGTTTTGATATCCCGCCCTTTGCCTCGCAGGATGAGCGCCTCCAGACAATGGTGCGCGTCAACATGCACATGCATCGCAGCCACTACCTGCCCGATATTCTGGTGCTGGCTGTGCGTGAGCTTGCTCGACAGTTCGCGCGAGTGATGATCGTAAACAATGGTTACCGTTCCTATAGAGTCCGCCTCGCCCCCGTCCCATTCGTCCTTCACCAGCGCGTCGCGGATCAAATCCCTGATTGCCTCCGACCTGTTGGTGTACCCTTTTCGTTTCATATATCTCTCGAATTTGTCGAGGAGGTCTTCTTCCATCGACATCCCGAACCTCGTCATGCCGCTCATATAGTTGTTCTCCATTCCGACCATGTGGAAGTGAATTTACCCGCGCGGCGTCCGCGTGTCAACAACGCGCTACCGAATCTGTCCGCACCCGCCGCTTTCGTCGATGACGCTGAGCGGGATAATCTGAGAACCGGGAATCATCGTCGCGCGCTCGCCCAGCGGGGACGAGGCCTCCGGATAGTTGTTCAGCCTGTGATAAAACTTGCCGTCCAGCATCTTCATGGTTATGTCCACGCCGCGGACGCGAAGATTTTTTATCTCCGTGCGGAAGTCCGACGCCAGAGCGCGCGGCAGAGCCGTCACGGAGCCGTCCAGCCCGAACTCCACGCCGAACACTCCGAATATCACCGCCTGCGCTCCGGCCAGCGAGGCTATCGAGTTCGCCCTTCCCTGCCGGTCGTAGCCCGGCTCGTCCACCCTGACTGTCTCCGGATAGTAAGGCATCGCCCCGCCAACCCACAATATCCTGTTCAGAAGCTCCTCCGCTTTTTCCGGTTTCCCCAGACGGTAAAGCGTCTCGACAAGGTCCGGCGCGTCCGCTATCCCGGCAAGATTGCCTTCCCAGTCAGGGCCGGGATTTTCGCCCCCCGCCTCCCGCAACGCCATGCTGTAAACGCCCCGGGGAGCGAGGAAATCATACTGATTTATATGTCCTATCAGCAACTCCGCCTGTTCCGGCGAGGGAACTCCGGTTTGCAAAACGTCCAGCGCGTCTCTCGCCCATACATGCCGGCGCTTGCCTTCGGCGTCTATGGATTCGTACCAACTCGCCACCGTGTCCCACAACTTTTCGTTTATCAGCGCCGACAGCGCGTCTGCCTTGGCCCGGAACGCCTGAGCCGTCCCGTTGTCATCGCCGACCATCTCTATCAGGTCCGCCACCGCGCGGTATATCCACACCCGGCGGGCGTTCGGAGTCGGCGCGAAATGCTCATATCCCGGCTTCTTAAGGTTTAGAAAAGTCTCGTTCGGGCCGTAATCGATGAGCGTCGGAGGCTCTCCTTCCACGGCGCCCCGGTCGGCTATTGCCTTCAGAACATCTATTATCCTGCCGCCCCTCGTCCCGAATACCAGAAACCGCGCGTCGCCCGTGATGGCAACATAGTCGTATACAGCCTTAACCGCGCTGTAATCGTTGTACGGATGAGGAGCGCCGACGCCCGCAAGGCCGATCGGGCTGAATCCCGCTGCGGCATCCGCCCCGACGTTGAGATAAAACCTTATATGGTTCCTCGCCGCGGCGGGGTCCGCCAGTATCAACATCCTCGACACTCGCGCGAAATCCCTAAGCCCGCTCGCCGTCCCTCTGCCGTCGCTTCCCCCGCTCGACCAGAACGGTTCCATCCCCATCGCTTCCGGGATTCTCCACCTCGACATGAAATATCCCATAACCGATCTGTTGTAGAACTTGAGCAGGTCCATGTTCATGGTCCTGAGCCACGGCCATCTTCTGAACGTTTCGTACATCTCAAGGTCGAGCGCGTTCCGGCTCTCATCGAAAATATCCGTAGGCATCTTGTCCTTGTGTCTATCCAGCGTCTCAACCGCGTCCTTTATCTCTCCGACCGCGCACAGGAAACCGAAACTCTTCATCTCTCTCGATTCAAAACGCGTTTTCGCGACCAGCCGTCCGTCCTTAAAACTCGCGCCGGGCATTGTCGAACGGCAGAAAACCCCGCCATCCGGCGACACGGCGGCCAGCATCGACAATCCATCGTCCCATACGGCCATCGCCGGATATGCCGCCGCCGGACGCTCCATTCCCCACTCTGCGGCTCCCGGTTTGCCGATGAAGCCTTTCATCTCGACCGCCATCTCCGCTTCGCGAGGCTCGAATCTCTGGTTCTTTATCTGAACATCAAACATAAAAGCCGTCTCATTGAGGACAGTGGTTATCCGCGACATCAGGGCGAACTCGGGCCGCTCCAACGCGCTCGTCTCAAACGCAACCGGCGTCCACACTTGGGTTTCCGGCACAGCGGTTTCGCCATCCAATTTGACAGTTAAAGAAAACTCCTCGGTAATGAACGGGGGAGCGACAGGATTCGCGAATCCGAGCATATTCCCCGCCGCCGGGCCGACCGCAAGCCTGCCGTTGAAAATGCGCGTGTGTTCGGGCGCAAGAATATTGTTGTCTGCCCCCGCCTCGAATGCGTTGAACATCGGCAACGCGTTCACATACAAAATCTGAGGGGACGGGCCTTGCGCGGAAACTTGCGCGCGCGCGGAACCAGCGAAGGCCAGCCACGAGGCCAGAAAAAACAGCGCCAACGCTTTCGCGGGCGACGTCGCTCCCTTGTTTTCGTTCGTGAAAAACATTCAGTTACACGCCGTTATCATAATTATTCGCGGATGCGCGCGGATATTTCATCCGCCACAATCCATTCCGCATTATGTTCCCGCCCCCGCCTTTTTTCAAGTTTTTTAGACAAACCCGCTTGCCGTCGTTACAATTTCCGCATTATGAACGACAGAAAGATAAGAGCTGTCTTCTTCGACGCCGGCAACACGCTGCTGTTCCTTGATTTCGCCCAGATAATCGATGAACTGGCCGAATCGGGTAAAGAGGCCGATGAGCGCGGGCTTCGCGCCGCCGAGATCGAAGCGAGACGCCGAGTCGATGAATACATGTCCCGCGACGACCGCGACGACAACATGATCTGGGAGATATATTTCACAACCATGTTCGCGGGCGTCGGCATCGACGACAGAGAATTGGCGTTAGAAATCATCAGACGTCTCCGCGCGCGCGACAGGCTCCACAACCTGTGGCGCCACGCCCCGCCTGAATCGTCCGAAACTCTGGCCCGGCTGAAAAACGACGGCTACACGCTCGGCGTCATTTCAAACGCGGACGGCCGCGTTGCCGGGTTCTTGGAAGAAGCCGGACTCGCCCGTTATCTGGATTTCATCATCGATTCCAAAATCGTCGGCGTAGAAAAACCCGACCCCGCGATTTTTCAAATGGCTCTCGAAAAAGCAGGCCAACCACCCGAAGCCTGCGTCCATGTCGGCGACATCATCAGCGCCGATGTCGTGGGAGCGCGCTCTGTAGGCGTTCTCCCCGTCCTTCTCGACCCTGCCGACATCTATTCTCCCGACTGCGTCAAAATCAAATGTGTCTCTGAAATCGTTCCCCTCATTGAACAGTGGAACAACGAATCCGAATGATGCCATCTTCCCTTTTGACCTTGCCGTCAAAAATTTAACCGGTTTTTTCGGGATAACCTATATCAATCGTTTGCATAGTGGTCGCGCCGAAAATGTCCGTTATCATGGCGCATGCGGCCGCGCGGTCTCTTCCGGCTTCAATCGCTCTCGGCTCGGTGTGAAGCTTAATCGGTCTTTTCGAGCGTCCGCTTCTGAAATCCGTCCATTGATGATTGAACGACTCTCCGCGAGTCCAATCGAAATCCACTGAAAAGAAATCCACCAAAGCCAACCTGTCCCTAACGTCCCCTGCCCTTGCTGATATCTCCGCCGGATAATAATCCGTCAGAGCTACGGACACTTCGCCGGATCGTTCGCGATGCGCTTCAAGAGTTGCTTTTCCAGCCGCGACGGCAGGCCCTGCATCCTCTCCGGCCGTATACACGTCGAACGCGCGGAAAGCCTCTCCGGACGCCGCTCGCCCGCTCTGCTCGCTCATCATTCTTTTTCTCGTTGTGGCGACAGCCGCCGACCCGATGTCGCACATTATCCATTTCCTTCCCAACTTCTCGGCTACAACTCCCGTCGTTCCGCTTCCGCAGAAGAAATCCGCGACCAGACTGTCAGGCTCGGTCGAAGACAGCATTATTCTTTCGATGAGTTTCTGGGGCTTCTGCGTCGCGTAGCCTGTCCTCTCCCGCGAACCGGATTGGAGGCTGTTGATATCCGTCCACCAGTCCTCAGGGATTTTTCCCTCATCGAGATAGTATTTGTAATACCGGGTTTCGCCCCGGCTGTTTTTCGTGCCGTAAACGAGCCTGAATTCCCTTCCGTCCGGGTCGCGCTCCAACCTTCCGCCGAAGCTTTCTCTTCCGGATTTCATAGGGGCGCGCGCGGCTCCCGCGTTGAAATAACGCTCGGATTCTTTTTTTGCGAAAGATAGTATCGTGTTGTGTTTTCTGCCGAACATGCGCTTTGATTTTGCGCCCTGCGAAAAACACCATATTATTTCGTTCACAAAGTTTCTTCTGCCGAAAACCTCTTCGAGAACGAGGCGAATGTGAGCGGACGCCCGCCAGTCGGCATGAGCGTATATCGTCCCGCGCTCGCTTAAAAGCTTTTTCATAAGCAGCGCGCGCTCGTAAATCATTTGCAGATAAGCGTCCAGCCCGCCCGGCCAAACATCGCTGTAGTGTGGCGTTTCAACGCGCTTATCGCCTGTGTCTCCGAAATCAGATTCGCCGGCGAACTCGTTTCCGGTAAAAAAAGGAGGATCGATATATATCAGGTCGATTTTCTCTGAATAATCCGACTCAAGCGCTTTCATCGCGCGCGCGTTGTCGCCTCGAATAAGCAAGTTCCTGAAATCATTATTTCGGCATTTTTCTGATTCGGATGAGCGCGGGAAGTCGGAAATTTCAATTTGCTTTAATGAAGAGTTTCCGTAGTCGCAGTCGGAGCGCTTGCCCGACCATTCAAGCCGGACATCTCCGTCAGCGGCATCTTTGCGGGCGCGTTTTTTTTCAGTCATCGTAACGCAACTTTGGAATTGACGGCGGCGGTCCGCATCCCGTCTAATGATGGCAACGAAAAACGGATGTCTATCGCAGCCCGGCAGCTTCGAAGAACGGGCCGTACTTCCTGTCTTCGAGAAGAGTGTGGCTGACAAACCAGTTTTTGATAAAGTCCATGAATTCCGCAGCTTCCGACCAGTCGCCGGAGGAGAGCCGTTTCTTGAATTCGAGCAATTCCGCCAGAAGCCTGTCGTGTTCGCCCTTCTGTTTGTCGTAATCCGGGTATTCGTATTGCGACATCAAGGCTTCCTCGCGCTCGAAGTGAGAGCGAACCAATTCGATAAAAGAATCGAGCAACGGAAGGAATGAGGCGTTTTTCTCATCCGCCGCCGCCAGAAGTTCATTAGCCTTTGCGAACATGACCCTGTGCTGTTCGTCGAGTTCAGAGACGTTCACTTTGTACTCTTTGCGCCATTCGAGATCGAATCTGGCGCTGAAAGTTTTCACGCGCCTCTCGTACGTCTCCTGAAGTTTCCAATAGACGATTGGAATGTTTTCCACGAGCGACACATCGATTTTTATCATGGAAGCGTCCGTCGCGGCGCGCGCTTTAAAAACAGACTGCTCGCCGAAAAGCGCGAACTCCGCCCCGACAAAGCCTCCGGGCCGAAGTCTCTCGATTATCCTTCGCCCTGAATAAAGATAAACTTCTCCGCTCGTAAGAATGTAAAGACCCGGCCAGTTCTTGATGGGAAGCTCCTCGCCTTTAGCGCATATCACGGTTTCCATTCCGCGAGCTATCCTGTTGTGCGTCGGGTACGAAACCATTTCTCCGAACAGCCATGTGTTTTTAAGGAACTGCCTGTTGTAATGCAGTCGTCGTATCTCGTCTATGTAGCCGTTTCGTTTAGCGAACTCCATGTAAAAGTCCGAAGGCATAATAAGAGCCTTCACGTAGCTGACGGTTCTGTAGGTCGCGTTCGAAGGCTCCTTCATAACGCAAGACAACTCGCCCACCATCGCGCCTGCGGAAACCTGATTCCTCGTCCCGTTCTCCGAGTCGAGCATTTCCGCGACCCCCGACAGAATCAGATATATCCTGTCGGCGATCTCGCCTTTCTTCACGAGTATCGATCCCGCGTTGATGTTTTCAATCGGGCAGTTCAAAAGCATCTCGATGTCGTGCCGGGGCGATTCCGGAAAATAGTCTCCGAGGAAGTCCAGCGCGCACTGGGCGCAATAGTTCTGACGGCCCGGAATCAGCACGTCAGTCATTCCGAACACGGCGTTCGCTCCGATTTCCTTTTGCGCGTCCGTCAGTTCGAGAGCGGTGTGGCTGAGGATTATCTTGTCAGATTCGTCGTCGATGAAATCTTCCGCGCGCCCGTGTATAAGTCCGCCTCCGATGTCGATCTTTTTCAGGTTCGTCTTCATCAGATACAGTTCTTTGACCTTGTCTTGGAACTCTTTCGAGACGCCGCTCTTATTCGGGTCGTCGGTGACCATTCTGCCGAGGACGTCGAACGCGACAGTGTCCGCCCAGTGAGCGTATGTCCTGTAGCCGTCCCGCCACAAAGCCCTGAAAACCATCACGCTCGTCTCGACCGGGTGAGGAGAAAAGAGCGGCATGACTTCGAGTCCGTTGACGTTGTTCCACTTATCGAATTCGAGGTCGCGCACGTCGAAATACCTGTCGAAGCTTTTTTCCTCAATAGACATGAGAGCCGACAGTTTTTTGACCACTGACGCGCGTACGAGAGGCGTCGCGTAATACTTTATCCTGTGGTCGGAACGCACAAGAGACGTCAGCCCCGCGAAATGGTCGTCGTGCGCGTGAGTGTGAAATATCCCCTCGATCTCGCTCACGCCGATGCCTAGACATGTCAGGCTGTCAAGCACGTTCGGCCCGGCGTCTATCAGATAGACCCTGCCCTGAAAGGTTATCACGCTGGACATGCAGGGCCGGTTGATGTCCCAACCGTCGCCGTCGCCCGAATGAATTACGGAGAAATATTCGCGGTTGATCGAGTGAAGCCCCATCATGTACGGAGCCTCGTAGCGCTCCCCCGGAGCCAGATTCAAATCGACCCTTTCCGATTCGCCGTTGTAGATGAATTCATAGTTGTTGAAACCGGCGCGGTGGACGATGACGCCGTCCCTTAGCGTCACATCCTCTTTGTCTACAATGCGCGTGTCGACGAGGTCTTCGGTGAGCCTGATGTCGTCGAACGCGAACCAGTTTTTAAGACGCATCATGTCTACGGCTTCCGATTCGGACACTCCGGCGGCCATGATTTCTTCTGCGCTGACAAGCCCGTAGTTGCCCCTGAATATGTATTCGCTCTGAGCGCGCGCCTGATCCGCTATCCCTATCAGCATCGGTTTTCTTCCCGTGTTGTTCGGATGATTGGGCAGAAGCATCCCCTGCCTGTAAAACATCTGAAGCACGGGGAACTCGGCCAGATTCGCGAAACTTCCGTTCTGCGCCGAAACATCGGAGAGGAGGATTGCGTTGGGGCCGGTCTCGTACCAGACCCCGTTTTTTTCGCGGCTCGATATCAGGCCGCGCTTCATCATGTGTTTCACGCTGTCCGCCGGACACCCGCAAAGTATCCGCATATCGACTTCCGGAATTTCAATCCAGTATATCCCGGTCGCCACTTTAATCTTTTCCATTCGGAACTGCCTCCCGCCCGGAAACATCCCGGTTCGCCAGCGCCGCGTTGGGCATATCCCGCTCTCCGCAGCTTAATCATGTTATCACAAAAATCACGCTCTAAAAAGCTGATATATGTTTCGCTCTCTATTTATCCCTCATACCGCTCAATGCCGCGCATGCCCTATTACGCTTTGCGCATTCTATTCGACGACTGGATCGTGCAACTCGAACGTGCCCACCTTCTTGATGGTCTTTAGAGATTTCGCCACCTTGTCGTTAGCGCGGACGATATACATAGTCTGATCCTGCATTTTGCACGCTTGGGACACATATAACATCGAACCAAGCCCGGATGAATCGATAAACCTCAAATCGTCCATGTCGAGAACGACGTTTTTCCCTTTTCCCTTCACCCTTTCAGGCGTCTTAAGCATGAACTCCTGAGCGTCGATAAACATCAGTTCGCCTTTTAATTTCAACATGATTCCATTCTTTATGTTTTTTGCTTCCACAACCAGATCTCTCATCGCCGCCCCCTGCAAATAATAAGGATAATAATAATCAGTATTAAGAATTTTAGCTTAAAACAGAAAAAAAGAGCGACAGCGGGAAAAATAACGCGGCGGAAACCAGCAAGAAGGCGTTTCATATCTGCAATATTGCATAGTCAATATTGCAGTATTGAAACAATGGGCTTGTGGGTCGGTTCTTCATGGTTTCAGCAATTAATTCATTTTTCAATTTGTTAAAAGTTTTTTTGCGTTTTATTAGAATTTTTCTAGCTTGGCGCTCTTATTGATTCTATCCTTCGCATGAGTCGATATAAAGTGGCCATTTCTGAATCAGGCGAGCGCGTGTCGCACAGGTTCGATTGCGCTCACACAATATACATAATCGAGTTGGATGATGGAAAAGAAGCGCTCCGTCAATCCATATCGACAGAGAACATGAACGGAATACAAATGATGAGACAAGTCATCAATTCCGGGGCCGAGGCGATTATCTGCGGAGCCATGCCATGTTTCTATCACAGGATGGCGGATTCGGTGGGTATTAAGGTGATTTTTTACACAGGCGATATTGAAAGCGCGACAGTGGCTGCGGGGAACTCGGATCAGCCGGCGCAAAGCGCGCAGCCGCGACGCGGACACGGCAGGCGTTGCGGAATGAACAATGCGGCCCGCAACAGAAACGGATGCCGCGCTCGAATAATCGAGCGCGATGATTCTGTTGATTCGAAAAACGACGGGAGGATTGAGGATGCCTGATAAAGATGGTACAGGGCCGAAAGGCGGAGGGAAACGCGGCAAGCGCGGCGGAAGGCGCTCCGAAAAAACTCCCGCGACGAGCAATAAGAAGAGCGGGATGCCGGGAAGTCCGGCATGCGATATCTCTTCGGCAACTCCGCTCAAGCCGACAGGCGACGCCGCGTCCGGGCGTGCGGGCGGCAAAAAGCGATGCGGCCAAAGAATAGATGAATTTTCCAACCCTGAGTGGTGGAAATAACAATAACCGACAGAAAGGAGGTGAAAAACATGCCGGGATATGATGGAACAGGCCCGATGGGTTCAGGCCCGATGACAGGAAGGGCGCTCGGAAGATGCGCGGGCAACGCCGCGGAGGGCGCTTTTGCGGGAGCAGGACGCGGCGGATTTCCGAGAGGATGCGGAAGAGGCCGCGCGTTCGGCGGCGGACGCGGACAAGGCGGACGCCGTTTCGCTCAACCCGCTGGCTCAGCGGACGAAGCTTCATTTCTGAAGCGCGAGGCCGAAGCTCTGGAATCGCGTCTTGCGGATTTGAACAGCAGGATCGCTGAACTGGAACAGGAGCGATAGAGCAGACTCAGCAATGCGGCGCGGCGGCGCGACGGCTTCCGCGACGGGCAACAATAACGCGCCGGGATCGCCTCTCGCGCTCCCGGCTCACGTTATCGCGATGTATAACAATATGAGGGGGAATAAAATGAAAATCGCAATAACATCAAAAGGAACCACTGTGGACTCTCCTGTCGATCCGAGATTCGGCAGAGCCGCCGGCTTCATGGTTTGCGACATCGACACGGGCGAATGCGCATACAAGGACAACGCGCAGAACCTCAGCGCGTCTCAGGGCGCGGGAATACAGAGCGCGAAGAATGTCGCCGACAGCGGAGTGTCGGCCATTGTCACGGGACACTGCGGCCCCAAGGCGTTTTCCGCGCTTAAAGCCGCCGGCATTAAGATTTACACCGGAGCGGAAGGAACCGTCGCCGAAAACATCGAGAAATTCAAAGCCGGGTCTCTTAAAGAAATAGACAACGCGGATGTCGAGGGACATTGGTCGTGAAAGAAGAAAAAAGACAAACGACAACCATCGCCGTGGCGAGCGGCAAGGGCGGAACCGGCAAAACCACCGTAGCCGTAAATCTCGCTTTGACATTCAGCCGCGCAGGGAAAAAGACGCTCCTGCTTGACTGCGATGTCGAAGCGCCGAACGCTCACATATTTCTCGGGACCGAGGGCATGGAGTCATCGCGGGTGACGGTTCGCGTCCCGGTCGTGGACGAGTCAAAGTGCGACGCCTGCGGAGCGTGCGGGAAAGCGTGCAGGTTCAGCGCGATTGTCTCTCTAGGTGGCAAGGCGCTGACTTTCCCATCGCTCTGTCACGCCTGCGGCGGATGCGTCATCGCGTGCCCAACCAAAGCGATATCCGAAGGAGAGCGCGAGATAGGCGCGGCGTTCCGAGGAATGTTTCACGGAGTAGATTTCGCTTACGGAAAGTTGAGGATAGGAGAAGCAATGTCCCCGCCTCTCATCCGCGTGGTGAAAAAATTCAAGTCCGACGCCGAACTTACTATTGTGGATTCTCCTCCGGGGACGTCATGTCCGGTCGTGCAATCCGTCCGAGGCAGCGATTACGTGGCGCTTGTGACGGAGCCTACGCCCTTCGGGCTGCACGATCTTAAACTGGCGGTGGAAATGATACGCGAGATTGGGATTCCGTTCGGATGCATAGTCAACCGCGCGGAGGCCGGGGACAGGCGCGCTCATGATTTCTGCCTCGAAAACGACATCCCCGTCATAGGAGCCATTCCTGACGACAGGCGCGCGGCGGAAGCTTATTCAAGAGGGATTCCTCTTATCGACGCGCTCCCTGATTTCAAACTATTATTCGAGGAGCTTGGCGGCAGATTGATCGAAACCGCCGAGGCTTGCGCGAGGAAGGAAGTCCGGCGATGAAAGAATTGACAATTGTCAGTGGCAAAGGCGGGGCCGGCAAGACGAGCGTGGCCGCTTCATTTGCGGCCTTGGCGCGCGACAAGGCTATCGCCGACTGCGACGTGGACGCTGCCGACCTCCACCTTGTCATGGAGCCTACGATAAAGCATAGAGAGCCTTTTTCGGGAGGCTCCAAAGCTGAGATAGATTTGAAAATATGTTCCTCCTGCGGACTCTGCCGGACCCTTTGCAGGTTCGACGCCATAGACAAGGATTACAAAATAGACGATTTTGCGTGCGAGGGATGCGGAGTATGCGCGGACAACTGCCCGGAGAAGGCGGCGCTGCTTATCCCCCGGCAGGCGGGCGAGTTGTTTGTGTCGGACACGCGGAACGGCCCGATGGTTCACGCCCGCCTTATTCCGGGAGAGGAAAACTCAGGGAAGCTTGTTTCGCTCGTCCGCTCCAGAGCGAGAGAGATCGCGGAAAACGAGAAACTTGGGCTTGTTCTCATCGACGGTTCTCCGGGGATAGGGTGTCCGGTGATAGCTTCCGTGACGGGCGTTTCATTATTGCTGATTGTCACAGAACCGACGTTGTCCGGCCTCCACGACCTTGACAGAATCGCGTCTCTCGCGGGTCATTTCGGCATACCGTCCGCGGTTTGCGTCAACAAATTCGACATCAACATCGAAATGACGGAATCTATAGAGAAATACTGCGCGGGGAAGAAACTGCCGATTGTCGGAAGGATACCTTACGATACTCTTGTCACGAAAGCGCAGATTGCGGGAGTAAGCGTGGTAGAATATTCTGGCGGGGCCGCGGCGCTCGAAGTCTCGCGGGTCTGGAAGAAAACAAACTATATGCTCGAAACGTGTTGAGCAAAAGGGGAATGTAAATGGCAAAGGGAAAAGTGGCCGCCGTATGTTCCGGCGCCGAGCGCGGCAAAGGGAAAACGCGCGTCCGCGAAGCTATGCTGATCGCCGGAGCCGGACTCGAAGGAGACGGTCACGCTCGAGGCGGCGCAAGACAGTTGAGCATCCTGTCCGGCGAGACTGCGAAACGACTAAATGAAGACCATGGACTGGGAGCGCAACCGGGAGACTTCGCGGAAAACATTCTCACGGAAGGATTGGACTTCGCGCGGCTCAATGTCGGAGACAAGCTGAAGATAGGAGAGGCGGTGGCGCGCATAACGGAGATCGGGAAACCGGAGCACGGCCCGAATGATTTTAACTTTAAAGGATTCGCCCCTCTTGCAAAAACCGGCTTGTTCGCCGAGATTATTGTCGGCGGCCGCGCGCGGGAAGGCGACGAGATATCGAAAATCGAAGACGAATAAGATTAAGGTCTGATAATCGGAGAAAGATCATGCCCATATACGAATATGAATGCGGGAAATGCGGGAACAGGCACGAGCATCAGCATGCCGCGAACGCGACGAGGGACGAAGCGCCGCCCTGCCCTTCCTGCGGCTCTCAGTCGTCGGAACGCGTTTTTTCTTCATTCTCTGTCGGAAAACAATCATCTCCCGGCTCCGGCGCGACATGTTGCGGCGCGGCAAACCCGTCCGAAGCCGGATGCGGCGGCGGCTCATGCTGCGGGAAAGGACGGTAAGACTGATATGTCGTCTAGATGCGTTAACGCGGATAAAACTCCCGAAGCGTTTTTCGTGTGGCTGAGAGACAGGTTTCCGGAGGCCGGCGGTTTCATCGACGTTTCGGCGCCGCCCGAAGATTCCAACATCGGGCCTCTGGACAACGCCGACGCGAACGGAACCATTCACGGAATATGCGGCGACACGATGGAGATATGGCTGAAGATTGAAAACGGGGTCGTGACGGACGCCAGATACGCGACTAACGGTTGCTTCTCGTCGAGAGCCTGCGGGGCGGCGGCGACATATCTTGCCAAAGGCGAAAGAATCATAGACGCTCTCGGCATATCCCCGCGCGACGTGATGAATCTGCTGGAACTGATTCCCGGCGTTGACATTCATTGTTCGATACTTGCGATATCAACCCTTTACAGGGCGATTGCGGAATACATTCTAAAAGGCAATATCAGCGTGGAAATGAAATAGCGATGAGCGCGGCAAGAGCGCAATCTCAACAGGAGGAAACACAAGATGGGTTCTGACGGCAAATGCGGACACGGCGGCGGCGGATGTTCAAGTGGAAACGAGCATCAAGGCGGCGGTCGCGATGAAATGAATGAATTTCTGGACAACCAACTGCTCTCCAAGCGGATGTCGATGATTAAGAACAAAATCATCGTCATGAGCGGAAAAGGCGGCGTTGGAAAAAGCACGGTGGCGGCGAACATAGCGGTGGGTCTGGCCATGCGCGGGCTGCGCGTGGGGTTGCTGGATGTCGATATTCACGGGCCGAGCGTGCCGAGGCTTCTGGGGCTGGCGGATGCCCGCCCCGACCACGACGAGTTCGGGCTGAAACCTGTCGAATGCAAAGTCGGCGACGCCGTCCTCCGGGTGATGTCTATCGGCTTTCTCACATCGAACAGGGACGAAGCGATAATCTGGCGCGGCCCTATGAAAATGACCGCGATAAAACAGTTCCTGAAAGATGTCGCATGGGGCGAACTTGATTTCCTTGTCATCGACTCGCCTCCGGGAACGGGAGACGAACCGCTTTCGGTGTGCCAGTTGATTCCCGGCCTGACAGGCGCGGTAATCGTCACCACTCCCCAGAAACTGGCCATAGACGATGTGCGCAAATCCATCGCTTTCTGCAACAGGTTGAACCTTAGGGTTCTTGGAGTCGTCGAAAACATGAGCGGCTTCGTTTGTCCGAAGTGCGGCGAAACGATAGACGTGTTCAAGAGCGGAGGCGGACAGGAAATGGCCTCCGACATGGGAGTTCCTTTCCTCGGCAAAGTTCCGCTGGACCCGGCGGTTGTCGCGGCTGGAGACGACGGGTCTCCGGTGGCGGCGTCTATAGCGGACGGGCCGACAGCCGCCGCATTCAGCCTTATGATTGAGCCGCTGTTGACATTAGTCAATAACGACGGCGAGCAAATTCAACAGAAAGAAGGGGCCGCGATGAGAATAGCGATACCGACCGCGCAGGGAAGTCTCTGCATGCACTTCGGCCATTGCGAAGTATTCACGATATTCGACGTCGAGGACAACAAAGTTGTGAAAACTCAGACGCTGACGCCTCCGGAGCATGAGCCGGGGGTGATTCCCAAATGGCTTAGCGAGCAGAAAGCGACTCACATCATCGCCGGAGGGATGGGTTCGCGCGCGCAGGATTTGTTTAAACAGTACGGCATAGAAGTTGTGGTGGGCGCTCCGGCGCTGGCTCCTCAGAATGTCGTCGAGCAATACCTGTCAGGCTCGCTGCAATGCGGCGGCAACGTCTGCGACCACTGAGAAAATGGAAAACTCTCTGTTTGCTTGTCGATATGGTGTTAGGGTTAACTCTGGAACGGTTCTTGCCTTAGAACTGCAATGCGGATGCGTTACATCAGACTGACAGTTCGGTAATTTCAGCAAAGTTCTCACAAGCCGCCTTGAAGGAACATTTCAAGGCGGCTTTTTGAGTCTTAATCAAAACAAAACCGCCACCCTTTCCGTTGCGCGAAAAACTATCGATAATCAACCCGATTTCACCGTTAGATATGGCGAAACGGAAGCTATTTTCATAACGGGAAGCAAATTATGATATGCCGTGTTTTTTCATTTTTCTCCAGAGGGTGGCGTAGCTGACGCCAAGCTCTCTGGCGGTTTCGGCTCTGTTGCCGGAGTTGCGTTCAAGAGCCATTTTGATGGTTTCGGCTTCTGCGGTCATTAGAGGGGCGTCCGCGGAGGGTTGCGGCGCGGCAACGCGCATTTGGGCGTGTTCGGCGGGAAGGTGCTCGATTTCTATCATGTTTCCGTGGCACAGCACGAAGGCGTGCTCGATTATGTTCTCCAATTCGCGCACGTTGCCGGGGAATGAATGTTTCATCAAAACGCTCATTACTTCTGGAGAAACGTCGCGGATGTTCTTTTCTCTTTTGAGATTAAAATGCTTGATGAAATGTTCGACGAGCAGCGGAATATCCTCGCGTCTTTCGCGCAGCGGGGGCAGCTCGATCCTGACCACGTTCAGCCGGTAGTATAGGTCTCTTCTGAAAGAGCCGTTCTCCACAAGTTCGGCGAGCGGGCGGTTTGACGCGGCGATTATTCTGACGTCGGCTTTCGTTGTGGACACGGAACCTAGAGGCTCATACTCTTTCTCCTGAATGACGCGCAGTAGTTTGACTTGAGCGGCCGGGGAAATGTCGCCTATTTCGTCGAGGAAAATCGCGCCGCCCTCCGCGAGCGCGAATCTGCCCGGCTTGTCGCGGACGGCGTCGGTGAATGCGCCCTTCACATATCCGAAAAGTTCGGACTCGAAAAGGTTGTCGGGCAGGACTCCGCAGTTGACAACGACATACGGTTTGTCTTTCCGGGGGCTTAGATTATGGATGGCGCGAGCGAAGAGTTCTTTGCCGGAACCGCTCGGCCCTTCTATCAGGACGGTGGCGTCGCTGTCAGCTATGTCCGGTAGGATGTTGAATATTTTATGTATATTTCTGTTCTTGCTTACGATGTCCTCGAAAGTGTATTTGCCGCCGATTTCCTTTTTGAGGGCTTCGATGGCGGAAAGGTCGCGGAAGGTTTCGACGCCGCCGATTTGTTGTCCGTCGTCGCCGACGAGCGCGGAAGCGCTGACGCTTATCGGAATTGAGGAGCCATCCTTGGAGATGATATTCAGAGGGCGGTCCACGACGTCGCGCTTCTCTCTTACGGCTTCGTCGATGGCGCACGCTTGCCGGCAGATGCTCGCCCTGAATATCTCGTGACAGAATTTACCGATAGCCTCTTCTCTTGTGTAACCTGTTATTCTCTCTGCTGCCCGGTTGAAAGTGGTTATTCTTTTGTCGGCGTCGATGGTAAAAACGCCGTCGGCAATGCTGTCGAGGATAGTTCCGACAAATCCGCCGCATTCGTTTTCGCCAACGGAGAATTTCAATGCGATGTTCCTTCCATGTCCGTTTTGTAATGCCGCGCTGTCCGCGCTGTCGCTCGAACTAGCCGCGATTGCTTATTCAATTATATAATCGCGCCGGCGAAGGTTTCCATATATACGAAAACAAGACCGCGACGGTCTAAGATAACCGAAGCCGTATCGGGCAAATAAAAAACGCAACCGGCATGTTAAACCGGCTGCGTTGATACATCTGAATCATGTGCGAGACGCGAAGCGACCCGGAAAAGGAACCGGGGAGCGACGCGTCGAACTTCCGGATCGGTTTATTACCAGCGTTTGCCGCCGCCGCCGTAACCGCCGCCGCCGCCGTAGTCGCCATCGCCGCCGCGACCGCCGCCACCGCCACGGCTTCCGCCGCCGCCGTAGCCACCGCGTCCGCCGCCGCCGCCGCCGCGATTTCCGCCGCCGCCGTAGCCGCCGCGTCCGCCGCCGCCTCTATCTTCTTTCGGTCGGGCGATATTAACTGTCAGCGCTCTGCCGTTGACTTCTTTCCCGTTCAACGCGCTGATCGCCGCGTTAGCTTCTTCGTCAGTGTTCATCTCGACGAATCCGAAACCCTTGCTTCTTCCGGTTTCCCTGTCGGTGATCACAGTCGCGCTCAACACGGTCCCGTGCTGCGAGAACAACTTCTCGAGTTCATCGCTTTTCATTCCGTAATCCAGACTTCCTACAAACAGTTTCGTGCTCAAAACACACTCTCCTTTATTATCCTCCCCGCCGAGGCGGCGCGCATAAACGCGCCCTTCCAGTTCCGTTCAGGCATCCGGACTCGACAGTGTTGAGGTGAATTTACAATTTTTCGACAAGCAGTTCCCATTCGCGACGGCGCGATTCATAAACTTGCGCCGGATATGATTATACGCTTTTTTTAAAGTAAACTCCATTATTAGAAAATAATTCTTTTTGGCTAATCCCGGCCAACGCGCTTATTTCCTAACAGGAATGCCATTTGAGGCAAGATGCTCTTTCATCTGCGCGACGCTGAATGTTCCGAAATGAGCTATGGAAGCGACAAGAACGTGGCGCGCAAGCCCCTCGATGATTGCTTGAGAAAGGTGTTCGAGCTTGCCCGCGCCGCCCGATGCCGTAACCGGTATGCCTACCGCCCCGGCGATGGCCTTGGTCATCGGAATGTCGTAACCGTTAAGAGTTCCATCCGCGTCCATGCTGGTCGGAAGCAAGGCCCCCGCGCCGAAATCCTCCATTTTCTTGGCCCATTCGACGGCGTCGATGCCGGTCGGCTTTGTTCCGGCGTTCACTACAACCTCGAATCCGGAAGGAACCGTTTTCGAGCTTTTCGTGTCGATTGCCACGACGATTTTTTCGCCGCCGAAAGCTGCCGCCGCTTCGCGTATCAGTTCGGGGTTCTTGACGGCGGCCGTATTAATGCCCACCTTTGCGACGCCGATTTCGAGAAGAGCTTCGATGTCCGACGTCGAGCGAATTCCTCCGCCGACGGTGAGCGGGATTGAGCATCGTTCTAGAGTCCTTTTCACCGCGTCGCGTATGGTGTCTCTGTTTTCGACGGTGGCGGTGATGTCGAGAAAGACGAGTTCATCCGCGCCGGCAGCACTGTAAGCGGCCGCGCTTTCCGCGGGGTCGCCGACATCCTTCAACTCGACGAAATTAACTCCTTTCACCAGCTTGCCGTTCTTCACGTCAAGACAAGGGATTACATGCGTGTAGTTCATAGAATCCTCCTAATAGTAGAATCATAGCGGCTAAGCGGATATTATCTCATAAAACAATATTTTCGTCGCCTCCCCGCGGCTTATCATGTAAAATTGATTTCGTTATATATCGATAAGGGTTACATGGTGAACGCATGGCTCGTGCCGGAATGGATAACGACATACCCGCCTCGGAAGGAACGGATTTTTCGCGCAACGACGGGATGTCGGAAGACCGCTTTGCGCGCGGTTTCATGAGGATTCTGATTCCGGCGTTTTTAGCGGTCGCCGTTTTGTATTCATTGATGATGCCAGCATGGTTGAATTCAGACGAGCCTTTTCACTACAAATATATAAAAGTCATACAGACCGAGTTGAGGATACCATCCCACGAGGAGACATATCAGGCGGCGCATCCTCCGTTGTATTATGCCGCCGCCGCTGTTTGGGGGCTTCCGTTCAGGAGCGCGCACTCGGACGCGCAGAACCACTGGCTGAGGCTGATGTCGGTTGTCTTCGGAACGCTTACGGTCTTCATAATCTTCAGGACGGGCCGGGACGCTCTAGGCTCTCCGGTTCTCGGCGCGGGCATGGCGGCTTTCGCGGCTGCAAATCCAGCTTTCGTTGTGATGAACTCCGTCGTCAACAACGACACCGCCGCGATTCTGGCGTGTTCCGCGACGATTTACTTTATACTCATGATAAATCGGAACGGCGGAAGCATTTGGCGCGCGGCGGCTTGCGGAGCGGCTTCCGGCTTGTGCTGCCTTGTCAAAATCAACGCCAATCTGATACCGGTCTTCTTTCTTTTTTTCTATGCGCTTCATCCCGCAAACCGCGCCCGGAAAGTTTCCGCTATCTGTCTGGAAACCGCCGTTTATCTTCTTGTATTCGCGGCTTTGGCGTCAAGCTGGTTCGTGGCCGGGTATCTCAACCTCGGCGACAGAGTGTTTTTCAACCCCGTCAACGAAACCAGCCCAAACTATCTTCATATTCCCGGCAATTTGTTGTGGTTTGTCAAATCGCACGCGCTCAACTTCTGGATTCCTCAGGACTATCTGAGGGGATACCCGCAAAATCTGCCTTTCATGATGAAGCTTCTCTATTTTTCTCTTTCGGCGATATTCGTGGCGCTAGCGGTATTCGGTTTGGCGCGGACGGCTCGGGGCAAAAACGGGCTGGAAAGGCACGCGATGCTTTCGTTTTACGCGTGCGCCGCCGTGTATATTGCGCAGATGGCGGTTTACAACGCGCAGATGCCTGTGGCGCAGGCGAGGTACGCATATATAATCATCGCGCCGATTGCCGCAGTCGCCGCCGCGCCTGTTAAAAGCATTCTAGGCGACCGGTTCGGCGCTTTCGTGGTCGGCGGCGCCGCTGTGGGGTTCGCGCTGCATCTTGTGTGGTCGCTGGTTTATTTGCGCGCAATCGGGCCGATGCCGTTTTCGGTTTGACGCTCCGCGTTCTTCTCGCCTTTTTGTTTATGGTTTATAATCCCGACTAATGATAGAAAATAGTGTTTCACACGATCGACCGCAGATAAGCGTTATATTTCCCGCGTACAACGAGGAAAAACGCATTCCGGAATCCCTTGAGAAGACAACGCGGTATCTGTCCGGCGCGGGCCGCGCGTTCGAGATAATCGTGGTGGACGACGGAAGCAGGGACGCCACTTCAGACGTTTCGCGCGCGCAACTTGAAATATCCGGCGCGGATTTCAGCATAATCCGCCTTGATGAAAACCGTGGCAAGGGATACGCGGTGAGAACAGGAATGCTGTCCGCGCGTGGCGATTACGTTTTTTTCTCCGATGCCGACCTTTCCACTCCCATCGAGGAAATCGACCGACTACTTCCGCTGATTGAAAACGAATATGACATTGCGATCGGATCAAGGGCGCTGCGCGATTCCAAACTTGACAAAAGACAACCGATATACCGCGAAACTTCGGGCAAGTTGTTCAACCTCGCGATGCAGGCCGCGCTTTTGCCCGGGATAAAAGATTCGCAGTGCGGTTTCAAGGGGTTCCGCGCGGAAGCCGCGCGAAGAATAGCCGAGATTCAAAAATTCGACAGGTTCTCGTTCGACGTGGAGATGCTCTGGATCGCCAGAAAACTCGGTTTCAAAATCAAAGAGGTTCCGGTGCGGTGGTCGAACAATCCTGACACGAGAGTGAGCTATTTGAAGGACGGCCTCGTAATGGTCGCCGACTTATTCAAAATACGTCTGGCGCACAGGAAAACGAACTTCGAACCCTGCCCGAAACAAGAGACAACCCGATAAGAACCCGACCCGTTTACAGGAGCGGATGCTCAGACATCGCTTTTAGTCGTCTCCACCTTCGCTCGACTTCCGCCTCGAAGGATTTCAATTCATTTTCGAACGCTGGTTTGGCGAATTGTTTCGTCTTGCCCATCATCTTGAGCCAGTCCAACGCGGGAATGCGCTTGTTTTTCTCTTCGGGATCGTAAGTGAGAGTGGTCACGCCGTTTTCTATTTCATAAAGCGGGAAGAAGCAGCAGTCGACGCCAGCCTGAATAACCTCGCGGCATTTATTTTCGGGTATGCGCCAGTTGAGCGGACAAGCCGAGAATATTTTTCCGTAAACGAAGCCGTGTTCGCGGGCCATGTACTGGGCTTTAGCGGCTTTGCGTGTAAGGTCAAGATGGTTGCACTCCGCGCCTGTAAAGACATAAGGAATGTGGCAGGCGTTCATAATCTGCACGGTGTCTTTGTGGTGAGTCTTCTTGCCGTGCTGAGCCGGGCCGACGTGGCTGGTAGTGGTCTCGTGTCCCAGAGGGGTGGAAAAAGACAACTGGTGTCCGGTATTCATGTAGCCGCCGTTGTCGTATTCAAGGCAAATCATATTGTTGTTGCGCAGCGCGGAGCCGATGGTCGGCCCCATGCCGATGTCGTTGCCGCCGTCGCCTGTGACCATGATAAAAGTGATGTCGAGGTCGGAAGGCAGTTCGCCCCGCCGTTTTTTCTCGTGGTACATCTCGACTATTCCAGCGACTGTGGGCGCGCCGTTCTGGAAAAGGTTGTGGACGTAAGTCTGCCTGTGGGCGCTGTTGGGATATCCGGTTCCGATAATCATGCCGCAGCCGGTATGGAACAGAGTGACGACCGGGCCTTCGATGCCTCTCATAAAGAGGTTGAGGGAGGGGATGATGCCGCAGCCGGGGCAGGCTCCGTGTCCGGGGGCCAGCCGTTTCGGCATGCGGGTCAGTTCTCTTGAGTTGACCCCTTTAACCTGAAGCTTTCCGGTTTCAGGGTCGGGAGAGACGCTGATGATGCCGGGGGTGAGAGCCGCGATGTCCAGAGGGGGATCGACGCGTTCTGGTTTGAATCCGGTCTCGCCCTCGAAAGCGCCGACATATTCATAGGGCTTGGCGACTTTTCCGGTCTGCGCCGTCTCCAACGCCTCGTTGAGCAGCTTCACGGCGTCGCTGATGTAGAACTCCAGACCGCCGAGGCCGTAAATGCGCGAGAAGATGAGAGATTTGTTTTCGGGATCGTCCTTGAGGGCGGCCTTAATCTCGATCGTCATCATGCCGCCCCATCCGCCGAACGTGTCCTGCCTGTCTGCGACGCATATCGCTTTGCAGTTTTTGAAGACAGCCTGAATCTCCCTAATCGGGAACGGGCGTATCACGTTGGCGGTGACAAGCCCGACTTTTTTGCCTTCGGCTCGAAGGACGTCTATGGCCGCGCGAGCGGTGCTGCTGGAACTGTTCAACATGAACAGAGCTGCTTCAGCGTCTTCCATTCTGTAGGTGGTGACAAGCTCATATTTGCGTCCGCTTATCGCCGCGTATTCCTCGAATATTTTCGGTATCACATCGTACGCGCGAATCATCGCGTCGCTCTGCTGTTTTCTGTTGTTGATCAAGTCGTCGTTCATGTAAGGGCCGACGGTTATCGGGTTAGTCGGGTCGAGCAGGTCGTAGTCGGGTTTGAACGGGCCGATGAATTCGCGCACGGCTTCATCGTTCTTGAAAACGCGCACTCTGCGTTTCTGGTGGCTGGTAAAGAATCCGTCCTGCGAAACGATGACGGGCAGGCGCACATCGGGATGCTCGCCGACGCGGACGGCGCAGATGTTCATGTCGTAAACGGCCTGCGGGTCCGGAGCCATAAGAATAATCCAGCCGATATTGAGACAGGAAGCAAGGTCTGAATGATCTCCGCGGATGTTAAGCGGGCCGCTGACGGCGCGGTTCACAAGGTTCAGAACCATAGGCAGGCGGGTTCCGCTCTGAACGGGAAGTTGCTCAAGGGCAAAAAGAAGCCCCTGCGCGGAAGTGGCATTGAACACGCGGCCTCCGGCGGCGGCGGCTCCGAAACATATCCCGGCGGCTCCGTGCTCTCCGTCGCCCGGAACCATGTTTATGGTGTTGTAGCCGTTCGCTTTCAGGCGGTCCAACTCTTCGGGTATCTGAGTCGAAGGCGTGATGGGATAGTAGCCCATCACGTGGTAGTTTATCTGCGACGCGGCCGCGGCGGCCATCTCGTTGCCGCTGTCCACCACGCTTGTCTGTTCGTACTTTTCGGAAGCTTCGTTTTTCATCGCTCCAGAAGCCATCGTTGTTATTCCTCCCAAATTATGTTCGCGCGCTCGGCGCGCTTAGGCGTTTCGCGCGGCGGCTCAAATCACTCCGCCGCCTCTCTGGCTGACGTCAGAGCCTGCTTCGGACATACCTCTACGCAACGCAGGCACCCTTTGCAGTGCATGTAATCAATGTGATCGAAGAACTGTCTTTCTTTCCCCTTTTCGTCGGTTTTGCGGGAGAAGATGATGCACTGATCCGGGCAAGCGGTGTCGCACTCGGCGCAGTTGATGCACTTCGATTCGTCCCAAACGGGTTTGAACCCTGTGCGGGAAGCGGTCAAATCGTTCAACACTGTGTTGCCGGGGTTGACGATGACGCCGCCGATGGGCGCGTTCTTCCATCCCAGTTTCGGCTGGAACTGCTTGAACTCCGAAATCGGATATTTATCGTCCGCCGGGACTTCATAGAGCGCCGCTTCTTCGTAGCCCCGTTTGAATCCTTTTATGTTAGGCTCGACAAGCGCCGGATACTTCTTTTCAAACATGCGTCTTATGCCCGCTTCGAGCGCGTCTTTGTCAAGAAACTCCACCGCTCTCGATATCGCGCCGATGATTACGGTGTTTATCCTTACTTTCTCTTCGACGGCGATCTTCATGGCGTCTATGCAGTACAGCGTGACGCCGCCGGGTATTTTCAACAGGTCTCTGGTTTCTTCGGGGGATTTCGTGGTGTTTACCACTATCTGAGCGCCGGGCTTAATCCCGTTCATAATAGGCACGCTCTTGACCAGCACCGGAGCGAAAACGACCAGAAGATGAGGCTCTGTGACAGGGCTGTTGATGCGTATTTCCTTGTCGCTCTCGGCGAGCCTGATGTAGGCGCGGACGGGAGTGCCTTTCTTCTCCGAGCCGTAACTGGCGAAACTAATGCCGTTAAGGCCCATGTCCATAATGGCGGCGTCGGCCAGAATCTTGCCGGCAAGGTTGGCCCCCTGCCCTCCTATGCTCTCCATGCGGATTTCGTAATTGCCGAACTGGTTCTTTTTCGTGATGACTTCCTTAGCTGTGTCAGTAGTCAAGTCCACCACCCCTTCGATGTTGAATGTTTCCGGAATAGAACCGCGTCATTAAAAGACGCGATTCGCCCGGACGCCCTGCCTATGTCAATCATTTGAATATCATAATGAAAAAAACGCGGTTTTACCACATCCGGGAGAAATATTCGAGCGCCTTCGACGCAAGTTGCGGAATTTCACTTGACTACAAAAAAAGCTTCTTGTTTGGCTTGGCAAATGGGGCATTTCTCAGGGAGAATTCCATCTGACACATACCCGCAGACATTGCACACGTAATATTCAGTTTCCCGTTCTTGAGCGAAATGGTCGAGCATCTTCTTGTAAAGTGACGCGTGGAACTCCTCGGCGTCTCTCGAATATGTGAACGCGAGAGCGGCTATCGGGTTGTCCTCTTCGTGAGCGGTCTTTATGAACTCCGGGTACAACACCTCGCTTACGTTTTTCTCGCCCTCGAACGACGCTGTAAGGTTCGATTCGGTGTCCTTAAGTTCTTTCATATTCTTCAGGTGCTTCTTAGCGTGTATTAGCTCGGCCTCGGAAATCGCTCTGAAAAGTTTGGCTATCTGCGGATAACCCTCATCCATAGCTTTGTCCGCGTAAAGCCTCAGCCTGACAACAGCCTTCGCCTCTCCTGCGAAAGCGGCTTTGATGTTTTCCTCAGTTTTTGACATGCCTGATTTTCCTCCGTGTTCAGTCCAGTTTAAGCTCTGCGGCGGTCATAATAATCTTCGGAACGCGGGGAGCGGCGTCTCCGAAAAGAGCGTCCGCAACCGCTTGATCAAACGAGCGATAGTTCAACTCCGCGCGCACTGTCACCGGCTTTTTCGCATCGGCGGGAATGACGAACGCAAAGCTTTCGACGGCATACCCCTTCGGCGGGATGGTTTTATTGTAGGCGAAATGTGAAATCTTCCACGGTTTCAGAGTGGGCTGGCCGAAGTCGTCCACAGCAAGGCTGTTGAAGATGACGGCTTTAGAATCGATTGCGCCTTTTTCATCCACAGCGCCCGAGCGCCAGAAAATTTTTCCCGCCGCGTCTTCCGCCCTCACGTCCAGCCACATCTGCCTGAGTTCGGTAAGGCTGGTTGGGAGGTTGTGTCCCGCCGCGATATTCTCCACTTTCACATCAACAACAGTCAGTCCGGGGGAGCTGGTCGCCGCTGAGGACAGGCTCAGGCGAGCCGCCGCCTTCAATCTCTTTTCAGCAATCACGGCGTGTTTTTCAGAGCCGAGCAGACGGGACATAACGAAATTGCCGCCGACGAATTCATGCGTGTATATGTGGGGCCTCTCGTCCGCGATTTCGGAAGCGTATCCGGGATTGGGAACCCGCTTGAGAGTGGCAGCCACCTCGGGCAGATTGTCTATTGGGGCCATGTGGCAGTCCTGACATACTATGCCGTTGCGGGCGTACACCGAATGGCGCCATTCGTCGTATGTCCGCTCGATTGGAAATCCGGTCGAGCCGTGAAAAACGTTGTGGCAGTTGCCGCAGAACTCCGCGCTCGTGTGCAGTTGGGAATAAACGCTGTCGTGGAAAGAAGCCTCGGAGTCGCCGAACGGGCCGCGTTTGAGTTGTCCGGGGTCTATTGCCACCGCCATGTTGTGAGGTTCAAGCGCCCGCGTCTTCTGATAATGCGTCGAATCTATCGAGTGGCAATAGTCGCACTGTACGCCGTTGGCGGATATGTTGTCCAGTTTCTCCATATCCGCCGGAGCGACGAGCTTGTCGGTCATCATGCCGATCGGGGAATGGCATCCGATGCACTCGGTTCCGATGGCCCCGCCGGTTTCTTCGAATGCCATTTTCCATTTCTTCTGCCAGACGGGGTCTTTGAACGAATTGGCGTGCATGGAGCCTTCCCACTGCTCATGAATGCCCTGATGGCACGCGCCGCACGTCTCCGGCCCTGTAAAATCGTTTACAGTGACCTGTCTGTCGCCGGTGATTTTTAAAAGGTTTGGAAAAAAACGATATTCGCTATTGTCGGAGCCGGCGGAGATGTTAGCTCCCGCAAAAATGAGAGCCGCCGCGATTAACGCTGGAGCCGCCCAAATATACCTGCCGCGTTGTTTCATGTCAGACACCCCCGATGTAAACAAAGATTAGGACGCGCATGTTCCCGGAACTGATGTCGAGGATGTCCGATAACCCCATTCGAGAGGTTATTTCCCTTCCTCGACAGGCATCAGCAGATTGCCGACGCGGGTCATCAGATTGCCGACCTTGATGCCGTATTCGGCGGTTCCCCTGAAGGAAACAAGCTGTTGGCGGGTGGCGTCGAGAGCGCCCACTTCGCTCGACAGGACTTTTAGGGCGGCGTCGAGGTCCTTGAAATCCATGCCTACGTAAGGCCGCCTCTTGGTTTTGCCTTTCGTCGCCTTGATGTCCCCTTCATCTATCCGGATGTGAACCGCAGGCTCTTCAAGATTGACAGTCCACTCGATAATCTTTTTGCGGGCGGTCTTCGTGAGCCTGTATATGTAATCGTCTCCGCCGCGCGACATCTCCTGCAGCGCGAACGCCACCATGTACAACATCATGCGGACTTTAAGCAGCTTTTCCTCTTCTGTCTTGCACTTGTATTCGGGCATCAGCATCTTCATTTTCATCATCATCTTCATTAGGAAGGTCATGAGGATAATCAGGTGGGACATCCCGGATATCTTGGGGAGAATCATCTTGCCTGTGAAGAAACCGTTCATATCCGCGCAATTCTTAAAAGTCATCGTGATGACGGGTTTGTCGTGCGTCCCCTGCTTGACCGAGACGGTCCCTTTCTCGAAAAGAACATACGCGGCGGGAATGTCGTTCTTCACCTTGAACTGAATCGCGCAGTTCCAGCCGGAAACCTTTTTCTGCAACGCCGCGTCGGAAGCAACTATTTCCTCGATGAGAGGAAGGGCGGCGGCAAGAAAAGTGACCGAACGCAAAGTCTCAGATTCCATAGGAACCGGAGGCTGCTTTTTCGCAGGCGCTCCCTCAGCGATTTCCTGTTCCACTACATTATCATTATCTTCCGCCATATCACGCCTCCGATGCCTTTTTTGCGCGGAAGCTTGGAAAAATCGCATAGCTCTATTTCATCCATTCCCGCGCAAGATGAAACAATACCATAAAACGCCGCGCCGAACAAGCGCAATGATTTGCGATAATGTAATTAAGTTATCTTTACAATCCGTTGCGCGGTTATTTGTATGTGCTTAATGATTTCAGCCAATTGCCATTAGTTAGAGAGTTGAATAGAATATTGTGGAAAAACAATATTGATTTATCGGAGGACAAGATGAAGAAACTGACGATTGCGGTAATTGCTCTTATTGTTTTGCCCGCGCTATGCCTCGGCAAAGCTAGAGATGAAGACGAGTTCCGGTTCTATGACGATGTGAAATATGACGATATTAAAATAACCTCAGTCGCCCTGCTTCCGTTCAAGAACAGCGTTGGCAAGCAGACATCGCACGAAGTCGAGGACATGTTCGAAACCATGCGACTGTTCCTTCAGGCAAAGGGAATAAAAGTGATAGACGCGGCGGAGGAAGCTCGGAATCAGAAAATAGACATAGCTTTCGACGATCCGGACGCGGCCAAACTAGCGGCGATTGGAAAATCTCTCGGAACCGACGCGGTTCTGAATGGAACGATTTACAAATTCCAGACTTCCAAAAAAGGCATAGCCACAGTGGGCATAACAGGCAACCTTGTATATGTATCGAACGAAGATTACATATACAGAGCAAAATTAGCTAGAGAAAAGAAGATAAATGCCACGAAAAAATGGATAACCGGCGTGGTAAGAGGCGAATCAAAACAGAATCGGATGAAAGCGCTGAAGGATTGCGCGGCTGACCTTCTTAACCCGGTTTATGAAAAATTGAGGATGGGGAAGTTGACATTAGAAGAGATAGAGAAGATAGGCTCTGAAAACGAGGAATGATGCCCGCCTATTGTTCTCTGCTTTTCATCCCGTATTTGTCGAAATAGCCGAAAAATTGGGGCGATTTTCTTAGTGGCGAACTGTTTCAACATCTTCGAAGCAAGTTAGGGGCTACGCGTTTATCGGATATTTCCCAAACTTCATCCCGGTTTCGAGCATGGCGCGGTAGTTGGCCGGGATGACATAGTTCGGGATGGAATTGGACGCCGAAAGCCCCCAACCGCCTCCGGGCGCGAGTTCGCGGATTTTTCGTTTCACCATCGCCTCTGTTTCCTCAGCCGTCCCGCGCGTAAGCGTATACTCAAGGTCGATGTTGCCGAATATGCAGAACTTGTCGCCGTGCTTCCTTTTTACTTCCACTATGTCCATAGCCAGCGGCTCAATCGGATGAATGGCGGTTATACCGCAGTCGGCGAGGTCGTCAAACACATTAGTGAGCTTGCCGTCGGAGTGATATATGAAGTGCAGGCCGGCCCCGCGAACTATCTCGCCAATGCGCTTGTACCACGGAAAAACATACTTTCGCAGAGTGGCAGGCGACACCAACGTTCCGCCGCCGTGCGCTATGTCGTCCGACATGAACACCGCCCCCAGCTTGGGAACCTTCACCATCCGCCTCACTATCTCCACGTATGCTGCTCCGACAATCTCAAACAGCGCTTCGGGGACTTTCGGGTTGTCGTAGAGCGCGTATGAAAAATTCTGAAGTCCCATAGCCTGAGAAGCGTTGCCTAACACGGCCGCAGGCGACAGCATGCCGATGATTTTCATCTTTTCCGGCAACAGGTCGGCTACCTCCTTGAAGGAGGAGAAATCAACTTCCGAGGCGCTGGGCCATGGAAAATTTTCCACATCCTCAATGGTTTTGATGATGCCTTCGCTTTCGGTTATCCATTGTGAATCGTCGTCGCGTTCGGGGTCTCCGCCAGAGGCCGAGCGCATGATTCGCGGCGCAAAAAACGGCGCAACCACCGGAGCATAGTCGTATCCGGCGCGGATGAAGAATTCAATTTCATCCGCCGCCGAGTTAATCTCGCGGCCTAAAAACCACTCCTGCACCGGCAACGCGACTTCAGCTTCGAAAAATGGAACACGGTCGGCCTCCTCCCTATCGAGAGCAATCTTCAGCCGCGAGAAATCAGGGTCAAGCCTCGCTCCTCCCAGCCACCCTTCAATTTTTAACGGCTCAGGCTTTTTGTACGCGCCAGTCCCCGCAAATTCCTCTATTCTGTCTATAATGGAATTGAGTATCGGAAAATTCCCTTCTATGCGCAACGGTTTATTTGCAGGCTCTGTTCCGCTCATTCTCACAATCAAATCAAACACAAACTTCACAAGCGGGAACCTCGTCTTTTCCCCAAGCGTGTCCCCCACTTTCAGAGTCGCCCCGCCGTACTCGTTCGTTATGAACGATATCTTTATAGCATGAACGCCTTTGGTGAGCTTTTCTCCCTTCACCCTGACGACAAGATTCGAATTGCCGTCGAATGAGTACACCCCTTCTTCGGCTTTGTCGGCGACGCGTATCACCCTGCCGCCAAGCTCCAGTTCGATGCTCTCCGCCGGACGCCTTTTGCCGTCTACCTCAAGCGAGATATCCCTCATGCCGCTGATACGCACAGGCGTCATCCTGTTTTTGAACCTGAACTCGAAGCCGTCGTCAGTGTTCCGCAGACTGCCCTGCTCGTAAACCTTGTTCACAAGTATGCCGGGTATAAAAACCATTGAGGCTCACATCCAATCTTTCACGGCGTCCTTCGCCTGAATTTACAATATCAAAATATGATATGGCTTCAATTAATCTTGAGCTTCCTAAAACCGCGCTAGTTGCTTTAAGGTTGCATGAATGTCAATTGCACGAACATTTTACCAGAAAAGTCTCGCAAAATGTCGAATTGCAGAAGAACACGATTACTCAAGAAGCTGTTTCTAGACTACATTGGTAAAAACGTGGGCTGTTCGATGTTATTAATAAAAGAAATAAAGGATAGGAAGTAGTGAGGAAATAATGATATTCGTTGAACAGAATTTCGAGGCACATCAATAATCAAGCTTTTATCAATAAGAATTTTTTAGATATTCTGACAGCATTGCGCTTAATGCCATCGATATTTTAAGATTAATAACGATATTTGACTAAATATTTATATATTGAAAATTATTTCATTGTAAGCATTGGAAATTGCTGATTTATAAGAATCATATCAAATATCGAGAGCTTGACTTTTTTTTGAATTGATATAGAATATTAGCGCTTGCACAGATAGAGTGCTAAATAAATTGACGCTCAGTGGCAGCGGAAAGGAGGAAGAAGAATATGAGAATAGAGCCATTGGGAGATCGCGTGGTTCTGAAGCGCCTCGATGTGACCGAGGAGAAGACAGCAGGAGGGATCGTGCTGCCTGACACGGCGAAGGAGAAACCGCAAGAGGCGGAAGTGGTGGCAGTCGGACCGGGAAAGCGGGATGAGGACGGGAAGAGAATAGCCCTCGACCTGAAAGTCGGAGACGTCGTCATCATGCAAAAATGGGGCGGCACCGAATTCAAGCTTGACGGCAAGGAATACATCATCGTCAGCGAAGACGACGTTCTGGCAAAAGTAAAGAAAAAATAACCGCTAGCAAAGGAGCGTGAAGAGACATGGCAAAACAACTCGCGTTCGACGAAGAAGCGAGAAGAGGGCTGGAGAGAGGCGTTGACATAGTGGCCAACGCCGTGAAGATAACGCTGGGGCCGAAGGGCCGCAACGTGGTCCTCGAGAAAAAATGGGGTTCCCCCACCATCACCAACGACGGCGTAACCATCGCCAAGGAAATCGAAGTTGAAGACCCGTACGAAAATATGGGCGCTCAGCTAACCAAGGAAGTCGCCAGCAAAACGAACGACATCGCGGGCGACGGAACCACAACCGCCACCGTGCTTGCTCAGGCGATGGCGAAGGAAGGTTTCAAGAATGTCGTGGCCGGCGCGAACCCGATGCTGGTCAAACGCGGAATCCAGAAAGCTGTCGCGGCGGTCGTCGCCGAGATTAAGAAGCTTTCCGTTCCGGTTAAGAACAAAGAGGAAATCCGCCAAGTGGCCGCCATTTCGGGCAACGACGGCGACATCGGCGATCTAATCGCCGACGCGATGGACAAAGTGGGCAAAGACGGCGTCATCACCGTCGAAGAGGCCAAAGGCACGGAAACCAGCCTCGAAGTGGTCGAAGGCATGCAGTTCGACAAAGGGTATCTGTCCCCCTACTTCGTGACAGACAAAGAGTCGATGGTTTGCGAACTTGACGACCCGTACATCCTTCTTTTCGAGAAGAAGATCAGCGCCGTCAAGGATCTCATCCCGATTCTGGAGAAGATCGCTCAGTCCGGCAAGCCGCTGGTCATCATCTGCGAGGAAGTCGAAGGCGAAGCTCTCGCGACGCTGGTTGTGAACAACCTGCGCGGCACGTTGCGCAGCGTCGCCATCAAAAGCCCCGGCTTCGGCGACCGCCGCAAGGCTATGATGGAAGACCTTGCCATCCTCACCAACGGCAAGTTCATCTCCGAAGACCTCGGCATCAAGCTGGAAAATATCGATCTTTCATACCTCGGCCAGTCCAAGAAAGTCACTGTCAGCAAAGAAGACACGACGATTGTGGAAGGCAAGGGAACGAGAGACGCGATCAAGGGCCGCATAGCCCAGATCAAGAAGCAGATCGAAGACTCCGATTCAGACTATGACCGCGAGAAACTGCAGGAAAGGCTCGCCAAGCTGGCGGGCGGCGTGGCCGTGATCAAAGTCGGCGCCGCGACCGAGACCGAGTTGAAAGAGAAGAAGCACCGCATAGAGGACGCGCTGAGCGCGACCCGCGCGGCTGTCGAAGAAGGAATTGTTGCCGGCGGCGGAGCCTGCCTCGTCAACTGCATATCCGTGCTCGACAAAGTCGATGCCTCCAATCCCGACGAAGTCGTCGGAGTCAAACTCGTGAAGAAGTCCCTCGAAGCGCCCCTCAAGCAGATCGTGCAGAACGCCGGTTTCGAGGGTTGCGTGGTCATCGAGGAGATACGCAAGCGCAAGAAGAACATCGGCTACAACGTGCTCAGCAACGAGTACGAAGACATGTTCAAGAGCGGAATCGTGGACCCGGCGAAAGTCACCCGGTCGGCGCTCGAGAACGCGGCCAGCATAGCGGCCATGTTGCTCACCACCGAATGCCTTATCGCAGACATTCCTGAAAAGGAAAAGATGCCCGCGATGCCCGGCGGCGGCGGGATGCCCGGAATGTATTGATCCGTTCCGGCAGTAAATAGTTCTCACGAAGAGCCTCTCCTTGCAGGGAGGCTCTTTTTTTTTGCCGTGATGCGGTGTTTTCCTTCGGTCGCCGATATCAGCGGGATGCGGCTCCTTGAACCGATATTGATTTATAAGTCGCACGTTGTCATATAATATCCATGTTCGCGCAGGCGCGAGGATGCAGGCGCGAGAATCGAGAAGGATATCTGATGAGCGGCGAAGTCAAAAAAAGAATCTCGTTCGGCAAGATTGAGTTGGGGGCTTTGGCTGCCGTTTTCGCCTTGCTCGCGTTTTTTTATCCTAGAAATTTTCTGCTATTTCATTGCCTTGCCGAGATTTTTTCCATCGTCGTGGCGTGCATGATTTTTGTCATAGGATGGAACTCAAGGAAGTTCCACTCGAATGGTTATTTCCTCTTTATTGGCATGGCGTTTCTATTTGTGGGCGTCGTCGATTTTTTGCACACTGTTTCATACAAGGGAATGAATGTGTTTGCGGGGACAAGTTCCGACCTTGCGACGCAGTTATGGATTGTTGCAAGATATTTTTACGCGGTCTCTATGCTCGCCGCGCCGTTGTTTCTGACAAAAAAGTTCAGGCTGGAGATCGCCCTGCCCTTGTACGCTGGAATAACGGGAATTGTTCTTCTTTCTATCTTCAGTTGGAGAGTTTTCCCCGTCTGCTTCGTTGACGGAGCCGGATTAACCGCTTTCAAAGTCGCGAGCGAGTATGCGATATGCGCGATTCTCGCGGCGGCGATTCTGTTTCTTAAATCGAAGAAAGAAAATTTCGAGCCGGGAGTATTCAGGCTGCTTGCGGCGTCGATGGCGGTTTCCATCGTTTCAGAGTTGGCGTTCACGCTGTATATAGATGTTTATGGAGCTTTGAACGCTGCGGGGCATCTGCTCAAGATTCTTTCTTTCTATATTTTTTATAAAGCTGTCGTGGTAGTAGGTTTGCAACGGCCGCGCGAACTGCTCTTCAGGAATCTGAGCGAGAGCGAAAAGAGGTTGAGGAAAAGCGAGAAGAAATACCGCGATCTGGTGGAAGGGATAAATGAGGGAGTGTGGGCGATAGACGAGAATGCGAACACAGTTTTCGTTAACCGCGCGATGGCTGAAATGCTTGGTTGTTCGCCAGAAGAAATGATGGGAAGACATTTGTTTTCATTCATTGACGAGAGGGATGTCGAGAAGGCGAGAACCGATCTTGAGAATAGGAAAGCGGGGCTAAGCGAAAAACACGAGTTTGAGTTCATCCGGAAGGACGGCTCAAGGCTGATTGCCCATGTGACTGCGGCTCCGGCGATGGATGACGCTGGAAATTACAGAGGAGCCGTAGCCGCGGTGATGGACATCTCGGAGAAAAAACGCATTGAGCGCGATTTGTTGCAAGCGAAGGAAATCGCGGAAACCGCCAGCAAGTCGAAAAGCGAATTTCTAGCGAACATGAGCCACGAGCTTCGAACCCCTCTTAACGCGATAATCGGTTTTTCTGAGTTCATGCTGAAGGCGGACTCGGAAGGCTTGAGCAAGAATCACGTTGAATACTTGGAGAGGATATATTCCGCCGGGCAACATCTTCTTTCGCTGATTAACGACATACTCGATTTGTCGCGCATCGAGGCGGGTAAAATGGAGTTGTTCGCGGAAAGCATAGACCTTCCGGGAACGCTCGGATATTGCATGACGATGTTCAGGGAGAAGGCAAGCAATCATCGCATCAAGATGAGCCTCGCGACGGAGGAGGCTCCTGAAATCATCCGCGCCGACCTGCGAAAGTTCAAACAGATAGTCATCAATCTTCTATCTAACGCGTTGAAGTTCACTCCCGACGGAGGCGAAGTTCAGGTGGCGGCCTATACGAAAAGCGGTTCGGTTTTGATATCCGTGAGAGACAGCGGAATCGGTTTCAAACCGGAAGACATGGAAAGGATATTCGCTCCTTTCGAGAGAGCCGGAGAGAACGCAAACAAGAATATTGAAGGAACCGGACTGGGGTTGTCGATGGTGAAGAGGCTTGTGGAGTTGCACGGCGGCAGAGTATGGGCGGAGAGCGCTCCCGGAGAGGGCAGCGTTTTTTATTTCACTTTGCCTATCGAACAGCGCCACCCGGCGGGCAACTCATGAAGAAAAAAGCGCTAATAGTGGACGACAACGAGGCGAACCTGATTCTCGCGCGCGACATATTGAGGCTTGTCGGATTTGACACTCTCGAAGCAAAGGACGCTGAGTCAGGAATTGAAACGGCGGCAAGGGAGATGCCTGATTTCATACTTATGGACATAAGGCTTCCCGGAATGAGCGGATTGGAAGCTACCGCGATATTGAAATCCAGACCCGAAACTGCCGCTATCCCCGTGGTGGCGATATCGGCGTCGGTTTTCGGAGAGGATCGTCAGAAGGCTGTATCGGCGGGGTGCGAAGGTTTTTTAGAGAAGCCTTTCAAGTTCGAGGAATTTAAAGCGATAGCAAGCAAATTTTTAGATTGAACGCGGCACAAGTCAATAATCGCAGCCCCGTTTTCCGTTCGAGGGCGTGTCTGTCGGAGTCAAATGATATATAATGGACGCGTTCGGCAAAAGATATAGGCGGATATTTGAACAAGATGGATAAGGTTTTAATCATAGACGACGACCCTTCGGCTTTGAGGCTGATTGAGGTGTATCTCAAGAAGTGGGGATACCGCGTCTCTGAAATGTCAGACGGAAACGAAGCGACGCCGGAAGCCGTGGCCGCGATAGCTCCCGACGTGATTCTCCTAGACATGATGCTGCCGGGGAAATCCGGCGAAGAGGTGCTCGGCGAGTTGCGGCCGGTTTTTCCTGACACTCCGATAATAATGATAACCTCATTCGGCTCCATCGAGACGGCGGTGAGGACGATGAAAGTTGGCGCGTATGATTTCATGACTAAGCCTATCGACCCGACGCGCCTTGAAATAATGGTGGGGAACGCGGCGAAAGCGTCGAGGATGGCGAGAAAACTGATGGAGTTCGACGCGGCGCACGCGGCCAGAAGCAGGCACGGCGATATTATCGGCTCCAGCGACGCGATGCAGAAGATATACGAGATGATAGACGCGCTTGCGGACAGCGACGCTCCGGCTCTGATAACGGGCGAAACAGGAACGGGCAAGGAGATGGTGGCGTGCGCGATACATGAGAAGAGCGCGCGGGCGGAAAAGATGTTCGTGCCGGTGAACTGCGGCGCTCTTCCTGAAGGGATAATCGAGAGCGAATTGTTCGGTCACGTTAGAGGCGCTTTCACAGGGGCGGTGAGAGACAAGAAGGGGCGTTTCGAAATGGCGAACGGCGGGACGATTTTTCTCGACGAAGTGGGCGACCTGCCGACCGCCACTCAGGTGAAGCTTCTCAGGGTTCTTCAAGAGGGGACTTTCGAGAAAGTAGGCGGCGAGGAGACGGTGAAGTGCGACGCCAGAGTGATAAGCGCCACCAATAGGGACCTGAAAAGCATGATGGCGCAGGGCAAGTTCCGGGAAGACCTTTTTTATAGGATATGCGTGGCCCCTCTTGAGATGCCGCCATTGCGAGAGCGCCGTACTGACATTCCGAAGCTGGCTGAACATTTCCTTATATTGCTGTCAGGCAACAGGGCTGCCGTCGCAAAGCTGTCGAAGGCGGCGATGGACGCGCTCCTCGATTACGAATGGCCGGGCAATGTCAGGCAGTTCAGGAACGCGCTTGAGTTCGCTCTTCTGAAATGCAGGGATGAGAACGTGATAGAGCCGAGACACCTTCCACCTGAAATATGTCAAAGCCGTAACGCTGGCGAAAAACTCAAGCCCGGCAGAAAACCCTCGCTCAATGAGATTGAGGCGAGAGACGCTCTAAGACGCGCGGGAGGAAACAAAGCAAAAGCCGCCCGGATGTTGCGCGTAGGCCGCGCCACTCTTTACAGATTCCTCAGAGACAACAACATGGATCCCGATTCCTTCTGAATATTTTTCACCGCGAACGGTATTTGACAATTCGTTAATCTACAGAGTTTTTAAATTTCCTCTAAGACAGCGTTATTCATCAAAAACAATATGGAATATTCGTGCTGAATGACGTTGATAAGAAGAATTAAATCAAAGCGCCCACTAACTATTTGGCAAAAAGCATAATGCGCAAAGTGAAAAGTTTTGCGCATGGCGCGCTTGGCAGCGGGTAGAATCATCTAATAACATGTATAACTGTAACAGCTTCAATACTTGAGCATTTTCGCTGATTCGGAGCGGGGCGAAACGCGCGCGGCGCACACCTTGAGTTCGGGTATCTTGGCTATCGGATCGAGCGCGGAGTTTGTGAGCGCGTTGGCCGCCGCCTCGGCGAAATGGAAAGGTATGAAGATAGAGCCTGCGGGAACCGCGTCCGAAATGGCCGCCGCGATGCTTATCGCGCCTCGTCTTGATGTCACGTCGCAAAATTGTCCATCGGCGATACTAAGGTTTTCGGCGTCTGCGGGATTAATCTGGAAAAAAGCCTGCGGCACATGCTCGTCGAGGGGCCGGGAGCGCCGGGTCATCGTCCCGGTGTGATAGTGATAAAGTATGCGTCCTGTGATGAGAGTCATCGGGTAATCGGCGTCGGGAACCTCGTCGGGGCCGGAGAATTCGACCGACGCAAACTTGCCTTTTCCGCGAGTGAACGCGCCTGTGTGAAGTATGGGAGTTCCGGGATGCGACTTAGACGGACAAGGCCAATGCACGGCCTCTCTATCGATGCGCTCATAGTCCACCCCGCCGTAGCTGGGCGTAAGAGACGCTATCTCCTCCATTATCCGCTCCGGGCTTTCATAGTCCATTCTATAGCCGAACCGCATCGCCAACTCGCCGATGATGCGCCAGTCCTGTTTGCTATCGCCGGGAGCCGCCACCGCCGCTCTTACTCGTTGAACGCGCCGCTCCGTGTTGGTGAAAGTTCCATCCTTCTCGGCAAAGCAGACGGCTGGAAGAACAACGTCCGCCAGTTTTGCGGTCTCTGTGAGAAATATGTCCTGAACGATAAGCAAGTCCAATTTTTCCAAAGCTTTGCGCACATGGCCGGTGTCGGGGTCGGACACCATCGGGTTTTCGCCCATGATGTACATCGCTTTAATATCGCCTTTTATTGCGGCGCGCATCATTTCTGTGGCGGTCAGCCCGGCGGATTCAGGAAGTTCCGCTTTCCATGCGGCGGAGAACTTTTTCCTCGCGTCGGGATTGGAAACCTGCTGATATCCGGAAAAGACGTTGGGCAGAGCGCCCATGTCGCAGCTTCCCTGCACGTTGTTCTGGCCTCTGAGAGGATTGACGCCTGTTCCGGGCTTGCCGATGTTGCCGGTCAGCATCGCAAGATTCGCGACGGACATGACGTTGTTCGTGCCGGAAGTGTGCTGCGTTATGCCCATTGAGTAAAGGATGGCGGCTTTTTCGGCTGTGGCGTAAACGCGAGCCGCGGCGCGCAGGTCGCCCGCCGGGATGCCAGTGATATTTTCCACATATTCCGGCGTGTATTTCTTGACCGCCGCTTTCATTTCTTCAAAGCCTTCGGTGCGGGTCTCGATAAACGAGGCGTCCTGCAGCCCCTCGCTGATGATTACGTTGATGAATCCGTTTATCCAAGCGACATCCGAGCCGGATTTCTGGCGCAGGTGGATTTCCGCGATATCGCAAAGCTGGATGCGGCGAGGTTCTATGACAATAATCTTCGCGCCGCGCCTTGCCGCCTTTTTCACTTGAAGCGCGATTATCGGGTGCGTCTCGGTGGTGTTCGACCCGGTTATGAGTATGACGTCCGCCTGCGAGATGTCCGCGATGGTGTTGGTCATGGCTCCGCTGCCGAAGGATATCGCCAGCCCCGCGACTGTTGACGCGTGGCAGAGTCTCGCGCAGTGGTCCACATTGTTAGTGCCTATGACGGCGCGCATGAACTTCTGGAAAACATAGTTCTCTTCGTTCGTGCATCTTGCGGAAGCAAGCCCGGCTATCGAATCCGCGCCGCTCTCTCCTTGAATGTCGCACAATCTTCTCGCCGCGAAATCCAAAGCCTTCTTCCATGTCGCTGGTTTCAATTCGCCGTCTTCTCTGACTAGAGGAACTGTCAAACGTTCGGGGCTATGGATGAAGCCGTAACCGAATCTTCCTTTCGAACATAGAGCGACGCCGTTCACGGGCGCGGAGGGATTGGATGTGACTTTCACAACTTTGCCGTCTTTGACGTTCAGGTCCAACTGGCAGCCGCAACCGCAATATGGGCAGGTGGTGGTTACTTTGTTGAGTTCCCACTCCCGCGCGACGCCCGCCGCGTCTCTTTCTCTCAAGGCCCCGGTAGGGCACGCCGCGACGCAGTTTCCGCAGAAGACGCATCCGGAATCCTTCATGTTTCTGTTCAATGGCGTTGAAATCATTGTAGCGAAGCCGCGATGGGCGAAATCGATTATGAAATCGCCTTGAATCTCCGCGCACGCGTTCACGCACCGTCCGCACAGGATGCATTTATTGTAGTCTCTCACATAGAACGGGTTGTCTCGGTGTTCGGGATAGTTGTAAATCGCGCCGCCTTTGAACCGCGTGTCCGAAACGCCGTATTCGTAGCAGTATTTCTGAAGCAGACATTTGCCTGCCATATCGCAGGTCATACAGTCTTTGGGGTGAGCGGAAAGAAGCAGTTCAAGAACCATTTTTCTGGCTCGGACGACCCGCTCGGTTCCCGTCGAGACTTTCATGTCGGGGGAGACTTTGACCGCGCATGACGGCATAAGGGCGCGCTGGCCCTCAACCTCGACCACGCACAGCCTGCATGCGCCTGTCGGTTGAAGATATTCCGCGTGGCAAAGATGGGGAATGTCCACGCCGTTCGCTTGCGCGGCTTCGAGGATAGTCATGCCATCCCTTGCCGCCGCTTCCCGTCCATCTATGAAGAAATTGATTTCATTCATCCCTTTGCCTCCGCTTCAGGACAGCTCGATGGCGTCAAACGGGCACACCGTATGGCACATCCCGCATTTGACGCATTTCGCCTGATCAATTTTGTGGATTTCCTTTTTTTGCCCGGATATCGCGTTTGCAGGGCAAGACTCGGCGCACTTGTGGCACTTCTTGCATTTGTCTTCCGCCACCGTGTAAGTGAGAAGAGCCTTGCATTTGAGAGACGGGCATTTTTTCTGCTCGATGTGCGCCAGATATTCGTCCCTGAAATATTTCAGGGTGGTTATCACCGGGTTGGGAGCGGTCTGCCCCAGCCCGCACAGCGAAGTGTCCTTCACTATGTCAGCCGTCTCTTCGAGCAGCGCCAAGTCTTCCATCGTTCCCTTGCCGTCGGTGATTCTCTCCAGCAGTTCCAGCATTCTCTTTGTTCCCATTCTGCAGGGAACGCATTTTCCGCAAGATTCGGACTGAGTGAACGTCATAAAATATTTGGCGATATCGACGACGCAAGTGGACTCGTCCATGATAATCAGACCGCCGCTGCCCATAATCGCGCCGACTTTCGCAAGCGAATCGTAATCTATCGGGAGGTCCAAGAACTGTTCCGGGATGCAGCCGCCCGACGGCCCGCCTGTGAGAGCCGCCTTGAATTTTTTCCCGTTCGGGATGCCGCCGCCGACTTCGAATATTATTTCCCTTAAAGTCATCCCCATCGGAGCTTCCACCAGCCCGGTGTTCCTTATCATCCCGGCGAGAGCAAACACCTTCGTGCCTTTGCTCTTTTCAGTTCCCATCGACGCGTACCAATCTGAGCCGTTCTCAATAATGGCGGCGACGTTGGCGAGAGTTTCCACATTGTTGATGCAGGTCGGATGTCCCCAAAGCCCGGACTGGATGGGGAACGGCGGGCGCACTCTGGGAGTCCCGCGTTTGCCTTCGATAGAGGCCATTAGAGCCGTCTCCTCGCCGCAAACGAAAGCCCCGGCTCCCTCTTTGATGTGAAGATCAAATGAGAAATTCGTCCCCAATATGTTGCGTCCCAGCAATCCAAGCTCTTCCATCTGCCGGAGTGCGATATTCAGATGAGCGATGGCGATGGGGTACTCTGCGCGAACATAGATATAACCTTCGTCGGCCCCTATCGCATAAGCGCCGATGAGCATGCCTTCGAGAACGGCGTGCGGGTCGCCCTCCAGCACAGCGCGGTCCATAAAAGCTCCGGGGTCGCCTTCGTCGGCGTTGCAAACAAGAAACTTCTTATCGCTCTTCTCTTTGTTGGCGAATCTCCATTTTAGCCCGGTTGGGAAACCAGCCCCGCCCCTGCCCCTCAGCCCGGATTTGAATATCTCCTCAACCACTTCCTCAGGTTTCATCGTCTCGAGCGCTTTCGAGAAAGCCGTGTACCCGCCCCTGCATATATAGTCGTCAATCTCTCTCGGATCGACCACGCCGCAATTCTTCAGAACCAACCGTTTCTGGTGGCTGTAGAAAGGAATTTCTTTTTCCTTGACGATTTTCTCCTGAGTCGCAGGATCCGCGAACAGCAGCCGTTCCACCGTTCTGCCGTTCACTACAGTTTCTTCAACAATCTCCGCGGCGTCTTCCGGTTTCAGGTTTCCATAAAAAATATTGCCCGGCTCGACGACCGCCACCGGAGACATTGAACAAAAGCCGTGACAGCCGGTCTCGATGACTTTGAATTTTTTCTCCAGACCGCGTTTTTTCAGTTCGGCCTTGAGCGACTCGGAGAAAGCGTCGGCGCCCTTTGCGCGGCAGCCCGTCATACACACCCTGATAGCGATCGCTTCGGAGTCTCGCTCCTTGTTCAACTTTTCGCGGTATTTGGCGATATCCTTGAATGTTTTAAAACGCGCCATGATATTATTCCTCCGGGTCGGGCGTCCCTGCGTCCGCGCCGCCGCCGATATATTTTTTCAATATCTTTCCCACCGTCTTCGGCGTCTGCTCGCCGTAATAATCCTTGTCTATCATTATGGCTGGAGCGAGAAAACAAGTGCCGAGGCAGGCCACTGTTTCAAGTTGGAAGTTCAGGTCTTCAGTCGGGTTTCCCGCCTTAACGCCCAGTTTTTCTTCGAGAGCCTGCAATGCCGCCCCGGCGCCGCGCACATGGCAGGCAGTGCCGACGCACACTTTAATCGTATGCTTGCCCCTCGGAGACAAATAAAACTGCGAATAGAAAGTCGCCACTCCGAAAACCCGGCTGAACGGGATTCCGAGTCCCTTTGAGACTTGTTCAAGAGTTTCCCCGGACAGGTATCCCATTTCGGCCTGCGCTTTCTGAAGAGCAGGGATAAGAGAACCGGGCTTTCCCCGGTATCGTTCGATAATTTCCGTCAATGCGCTTGTAGACATGATGTCGGCTCCTTTCGGCAAACGCGCGCGTCCGCCCCTTCAGCCGGGACTGCGCGCTGAAATCCACGCGCGTGAAATATCAAACATGGATTATATATCGATTGTTCACAGCGCTCACCCGGTTGAAACTTAATTCATTGCTTAATAATAGCGGAATTCCTTCTCCGCTTATCTAATGAGTATGATTTTATATCAAAAATACCGATATAGGAACAGGGAAAACAAAGGATAATTATCTATCGTTTTTAACATTCAGTTTTTCCACAGCGGTGAACACTTCTTCCGGTGTAAAAGGCTTGGGAATGAAATCGTCCGCTCCTAGTTTCATCGCCTCTACGGCTGTGTTTACGGTCGAATACCCGGTTATCACCACAACCGCGCAATCAGGATATCCTTTCTTTACACACTTTACAAGCTCCAGTCCCGGCATGCCGGGCATCTTCAGATCAGTCAAAATCACGTCGTATTTTTCCGATCTGAGAACTCTCAGCGCCTCGTCGCCGGAAGATACGGTGGATATTTCATAGCGGTCGCTTTTCTCGCTGAATATATCTATGCAACTTTGCCGAACGACAATTTCATCGTCAACAATCAGCATTTTAATTTTTTTAGGCATTTGCAACCCCTTCCACAGGCAGTTTTACACAGAATGTCGACCCTTGTCCGACAACGCTTTTTACGGTGATATCGCCGTTGTGCCGCTTTACTATTCCAAAACAGATTGAAAGGCCCAACCCTGTGCCTTCAGTCGGTCCTTTCGTGGTGAAAAAAGGATCGAACAGTCGCTCCAGATTTTCGGCTGGAACTCCGCATCCGGTGTCGGATAAAGAGACCTCCACAAAACTTCGGGGCGGAGCGACTTTCGATTCCACAACCGACAATCGCGATTCCACGCTCACTGTTCCTATTCCCTTCATCGCGTCTGCGGAATTAATAAGGAGATTCATAAACACCTGATGCATCTGTCCCCGGTCGACGTTCAATTCAGGCAAATCAGGCGCGAGGTCTTTTAATATTTTTATGTTGTGAAAAGACTCCTGATTTTCCACAAGCGAAATCGCGCGGAGAATCACATCGTTGATTTTCGTCTGTGACTTTTCCGGAGTGGACTGCCGCGAAAATTCGAGAAGTCCCGCCACTATGTTGCGGCATCTTTTAGTTTCGTCAACCACGACGCTAAGCCACTTCTTTTCCTTTTCGCCTTCGACTCTTTCAAGAAGGAGCGAACTGTAGCTAAGGACGGCGGTGAGAGGATTGTTTATCTCGTGCGCTATCCCGGCGGAAAGTTGTCCCAGAGAAGCCAGCTTGACCGACCTGACCAGCTTCATGTGCGTCTCGTCGTTAATGCGAGAGTAGATGTCCTCGAAGGTCGAGCCTGACTCCGGGTCTCTTCCCACGTATCCGGGGGCAATGGGGCTTCTTTTAGAAATTGAATCTCCGTTCACTATTTCAGGAGCGACGGTGTCATAAGTCAGAAAACTCCTGTATCCGGATTCTTTCCTGAGCTTCTCGGCCATTCGGTTGAACGAACGAGAAAGTCTTCCGAATTCGTCGCTGGCGTACACAGGCACGCGCGTGTTGTAATTCCCTGCCGACACGTCTCTAACTCCTCCTAGCAGCGCCGTCATAGGACGTATCAGAAAGTAATACAGCATCGCCGCCAATGCGGTCATTATCGCGATGAAAGATGAGACTCCGAGGATAATCAGATGCCTTTTGATTCCAGCGATTTTATTATCCACGTCGGACAACGACATTGTGATATCGAAAAGGCCGAGAACTTTTTTGTCTCTCGGATGGTGGTCATGGCACATGAGGTAGCAACCTTCCTCATTGTAAATGGCCTGTGTGAGGCTAACAACCCGCCCTTCTCCGGATTTGGATTTGGAAATTCTCGCCCTGTCAGAAATTTCTATGTCTTCCAGCGGGGCGCCTCCCGCATGGCACACCGCGCACTGTTCGGCGTCTATGTCTATCGCGTCGCCAATCTCTCCGGAAACAGTGGATTTGCTGATCACGCCTCTTTTATCGAAAATTCTTATCGTCTCGATTTCATCGGATTGCTTGGCAATGTAGTCTATAGTCTCCTGAACTTTCTCTTTCGTGTTTTCGAGCATGTAGTTGCGAGTCGAGTATTTTACCGTTCCTGCTATGTTGTCGGCCCCGATAAGCACCTCGTCTATCAGTTGCTTCTCCTGCATGCTTATGTTGTAATACGTGCCTATCCCGATCAGCGCGGTAAGCGCGGCGCCGATAAAAATAAACAGTTTGAAGCCGAAGCTGCTGAAGTAAGGTTTCAGAGCGACAAATCTGTTTCGATATTTTTCAGCCTTTTTCAACACGGACGGCGCAAACCTTCAATTCGGGAATTTTCGCCACAGGGTCGAGCGCGTCATTCGTAAGTCTGTTAACCGGAGCCTCGCTGAAATGAAACGTCGTGAAAACAACCCCTTTTTCCACCATCCCTGACACGCGCGCGCGCAAACTGATTTCCCCTCTTCTGGAGGATACTTTCACCATATCGCCGTCCGACACTCCTAGACGTTCCGCGTCGGATGGATTAATCTCAAGTATTGCTTCTGGGGCGAGAATTTCGAGACTGGGACATTTGCGAGTCATCGTCCCCGTGTGGTAGTGATACTGAATGCGTCCGGTTGTCAGAATTATCGGGTATTTTTCATCCGTCAATTCCGCCGCCGGTTTGTAAGGAATGGCGGTCATCAGACCTTTGCCGCGCTTGAAGCCTTCCGCGTGAAGGAACTCAGTGCCGGGATGATCGATGTCCGGACACGGCCACTGTATGCCGCCTTTCTCAAGACGGGAGTAACTTATACCGGCGTACGAGGGAACAACTCGTCTGATTTCGTTGAATATCTGCTCCGGAGACGCATAGTCCGCGGAGAATCCCATAAGCTGAAACAGGCGCTGGATTATTCTCCAATCAGGGTAACAGCTTCCGAGAGGCTGAACCGCCGCCCTAACGCGCTGCGCTCTGCGCTCGGTGTTTGTGAAAGTCCCGTCCTTTTCCGCCCAACTCGCGCCCGGAAGAACCACATCCGCTCTTGCGGCTGTTTCAGTCAGGAAAATATCCTGAACCACAAGGAAGTCGACTTTGTCCAACGCTTCCTCGATGTGGGTGATATTCGCGTCAGATAGCGCCGGGTTCTCGCCCATCACGTAAAGCGCTCGAATCTCCCCTTTCAAAATCGCCGGCATCATCTCTGTGACGGTTAATCCGGGTTTCGACGGCAGCGAATCGACGCCCCAGACGGCAGCGATTTTTCGCCTTGCCGAATCGTCCGCGACGCTCGCGTATCCCGGAAGCGAGCTTGGCAAAGCGCCCATGTCGCAAGCGCCTTGCACGTTGTTCTGTCCTCTTAACGGATTGACGCCTGTGCCGCGCCTGCCGACGTTGCCTGTGAGCATCGCCAGATTCGCCACCGATTTCACGGCGTCAGTTCCTGTGACATGCTGCGTTATTCCCATGGCGTATAAAAAAGTCGTTTTATCGGATTTTCCTATCAGTTCGGCCACCGCAATCAGATCGGACGCCGGAATCCCCGTTATGCTCTCAACCAGTTCGGGAGTGTAACTTTCCACTTCTTGTGCCAGTTCTTCGAACCCTTCGCATCTTTCGTCGATATATTCTTTATTATGAAGATTGTTCTTGATAATCCAATGCATTATGCCGTTGAGCCAAGCGACATCCGTGCCGGGTTTCTGGCGAAGCCAGTAGTTCGCCTGTTCGACCAAATCTATGCGCCTCGGATCAGCCACCACGAGACGGGCGTCCCCCCGCTCTACCGCTCTCTTAATTCTCTGCGCGATTATGGGATGGTTCTCCGTTGTGTTGGTTCCCGTGATAACAATAACATCGGCCTCCTCGATTTCAGCAATCGAGTTGGTCATCGCGCCGCTTCCGAAGACTGTGGCCAGACCGGCCACGGTGGAAGCGTGTCAAAGCCGGGCGCAGTGATCGACGTTGTTCGAGCCGATCGCCTGCCTTATGAACCTCTGAAAAAGATAGTTTTCCTCATTAGTGCATCTTGCGCTCGAAAGCCCCGCGATGGAATCCGGGCCGTGTTCCGCGATAGAGCGCCTGAATTCCCTCGCCACCCTCGTCAGGGCTTTCGTCCACGTCGTTTCTTCGAGTTCTCCCTTTTCATTCCTTATCAGCGGCTTGCTGAGGCGCTCCCCGCTATGTATGAACGCATACCCGAATCTGCCCTTCGAGCACAGTCTTCCTTTGTTGACTCCCGTCGCGTCGTCAGTCGTCACCCCGACCACTTTGCCGTTTACAACGTTCAGTTCCAGCGAGCAACCGACTCCGCAGTACGCGCATGTCGTAGCCGTCTTTTCCGTTTCCCACGGCTTGCCCTTGCCGCCCCCCATGCGCTCTTCGATAGCGTTCACCGGACATACTCTCATGCACTCTCCGCATGAGACGCAGCGCGAAGGGCTTTCAGGGTCGGCGAGAGCGGGCTGAATCGACGCCAGCGCCCCCGGACCCGCCATCGTTATCGCTCCGAGTCCCCTTATCTCCTTGCAGACTTTCACGCACCTTCCGCACAACACGCACCGCCTCGGATGATAGTCGAGTATCGGAGTCGAAAATTCCTTCCACGGATACTCCTCCGTCTTGATGCTGTAACTCCCGAAATCGTTCGGGGCGAGGTCGTACTCGTATGCGATATCCTGAAGCTCGCAATCGCCGTTTTTAGGACACGGCGAACAGTTCAACGGGTGATGCGCCAAGATCATCCTTATGACCTCGCGCCTCAGGTTAAAAAGCCTCTCCGAACGAGTCGCCACTCTCATGCCGTCCAGAGCCTGAGTGTTGCAGGCGGTAGCCGGCCTGTCGACGCCTTCGACCTCCACCACGCACACCCTGCATGAGCCTATCGGGCTTAGAGCTTCGTGATAACAGAGCGTCGGGATTCTTACTCCCACCGCCCTTGCCGCTTCGAGTATGGTCGCCCCTTCCGGCGCTAATACCGTCTTCCCGTCGATCTCCAGTCGCACTTTCTTTTTCGTTTCGATGATTGTGGTCATTGTTTTATTCCTCTGTGGCGAACAACGCGATTCTGTAACAACGCAGGCATCTCTCCGCCTCTCTTATAGCTTCGTCGGGCTTTAATCCGCGCTCGATTTCGACAAAGTCCGAAGTCCTCTCGCGCGCCGGTCTCATTTCCAGCCGGCAACGCGCCTTGTTTCCAAGCCTGTTCACCGGCGCTTGCGGCAGGGACATCGTTTTGAGCAATCTGAACATCCTTTCCGCTTCGGGCATGCTCATCTTCTCTCCGCGCATCCTCTGATCCATACAATGGGCGACTCTCAATCCGTGTCCCATGGCGTCAATCAGAGCGGCGGGGCCGCTCACGCAGTCTCCTCCCGCGAACACCCTGTCCCTGCCCGTCATCATCGTGTTGTCGTCCACGGCGATAGTTCCCCACTTCGTGGTCTCTATTCCGCTTCCGTCGGACAGGAAAGAAAAGTCGGAGGATTGCCCTATCGCCGGTATCACGATGTCGCACTCTATGAAAAAATCCGAGCCTTTGACTTCTACAGGCCGGCGACGGCCCGAAGCGTCGGGTTCCCCCAAGTCCATCTTCACGCAGGTTATCCCCTTCACTTTGCCGGCCTCGGCGTCGATTCTTACCGGGTGCGTAAGAAATAGGAACTCCACGCCCTCTTCCATCGCGCCTTCTATTTCCTCGTGGTCCGCCGGCATTTCTTTCTGAGTGCGCCTGTACACCACGCTTACTTTTGAATATCCGAGCCGCACGGCGCTTCTCGCGCAGTCCATCGCAACGTTGCCGCCTCCCACAACCACGACTCTGGTTCCTTCGGGAGGCTTGAACTCTCCGATGTGATGCAGAAGATTGAGGTCGCGCAGAAAAGTCACTCCCGCCACATACCCTTCCGAATTAGCGTCTTCTCCCTCCATTCCCACGCTTTTGCTGCCGTGCGCTCCGACGGAGATCAGGACGCTGTCGTATTCCGTCTCAAGTTGGCTGAGAGACAAATCCCTTCCCAGCCGCTTGCCGTAATGAAACTTCACTCCGATTTCGGATATCCGCCTGACTTCCGAACTGATAACGTCGCGAGGCAGCCTGTAGTCGGGAATCCCCACCGCGCTCATACCGCCCGGCTCCCGCAGGTCTTCGAATATATGGACTTCATGCCCCTTGCGCTTGAGATAAAAAGCGGCGGTAAGCCCGCAAGGCCCGGCTCCTATAATCGCCGCTTTCTTTCCGCTTGCGGACGGAATTTCTTCCAGCGGCTTGGACCTTGCCGAGACGTAAGACACTATCTGATCATTGACGAATCTTTTCAGGTGTTTGATTGAAATCGCCTCGTCAAGCTCTTCGCGGCGGCAGACGAATTCGCAAGGCCTGACGCAGACTCGCCCGCAGACTCCCGCGAGCGGATTTTTCCTGCCGATTATCGCAAGGCTTTCATAGTAGTTCCCGCTTCTGATTGCGTCCACATATTCCGGAATATCCAGATGAGCCGGGCAGGCTTCAATGCAGGGAGCGGTTGCCATCGCCCTGTAGTTTCCTCGCTTCACAGGCGCGCGTCCCGCGACCGCCTCCTCAAAAGCTTCAGGCGCCAGTTCCATCATCTTGAGCAAAGCAGTCATGGATGTGTGGCCCAGTTCGCACATGGAGGCGTCCCGGATGACCGCCGCCATGGACCGTATGGCGTCAATGTCCTCGCGCCGCCCGTGCCCGTCCGCCAACGCGGCCAGCTTCTCGGCCACTACTTTCGTGCCCACTCTGCACGGAGTGCAGTATCCGCAACTTTCCTCCTGCGCTTTTTCGACGTACGCCCTAGCCATGTCCACGACGGGCGCGTCGCGATCAAAAAGAAAAAAGCCGTCCCATCCCATGAATGCCAGAATGTCGTTGCCGCTCTCGAATTCCTTCAATCCTTTGAACGCTTCCGGAATCGCCGACTTCTTAAGTCCCCGGTTGTCCGTCACATCGTCCCGCCAACTGCCTAAGATAACTTTCGCCATATCGCAAGATTCTCCATTGCCTTCTTCTTGATAGTCACCAGATTTCCGATTCTAATCTCCGGGCCATCGTCATCATCTGTTTATCCGTGAGCTTTCCGACGTTTTCCTCAATCCATTTCACATCTCCGGTCGCTATCGCCGTTTTCGCTTCGGAACTGATGTCGTAATCTTTCAGAGCCTCCGAGCCTTCCATGTACAGCCGGTCAAAAAAGTCCGGGTCGTCGGATGTCCTGTCCAGAATCTCCAGCACGAGGGTCTCGCGCATTGATTTCTTCGGATCCTTCGCTCCGATTGCCTGAGACACCGCGTTCCTAAGTTCTTCGGGAGTGAATGGTTTAGGGATATAGTCGTAGGCGCCGAGTTTCATAAATTCTCTTGCGGTGTCCATAGATGGATAGCCCGTTATTACGATAACCGTTAATCGGGGATTTGTTTTTCTGATCCGTCTTACGACTTCGACGCCGTTCAGTTCAGGCATCATAATGTCTGTTATGAAAAGATCGATGCCTCCCGCCGAAGCAATATCTATGCATTCCGCGGGCGATGTGCTTGTGATTATCTCAAGTCCGGTTTCCTCCAGTATTTCCCTGCATGTGTTAAGAATCACTTCCTCATCGTCAAGCACAAGCGCTTTTTTTGCTGTCTCTTCCATGATGCTTTCCTCCTGTTTTTGATAAATCATCGATGTTATTCAATTAACACATAAACAGGAAACGCGTTGATTGGCGATAATCACACATCTCGCGCGTTCCCGCATCCCGGACACGCTTAATTAACGCATTGCCGGGTTTCTTCTCTGTTGTTCACCGCGATCGATTGAGTTCTATTTCGTTTTTTGCTTTTTTAGTTCGACCGCAGCAGCGCCACTTCACCTGTTCGCAATCATATCAAAGGCATCATTGAAGTGTCAAGAACGCGTTTTTCGCGACTTTTAACACCCTTTTCGCATCTATAGCTCTAGCCTATATCCGCTTGTATAATGTTGTTGATATATTATGGCAATTGTAATCTGATTATTGATCGCACATCATGTCGGCGATTAGAATCAACATTGAATGAGAGTTGATAGGAAAAGAGCGGGATAAAATGTCAAAACGCGTAGTCGTGATGCCTGCGTTGAATGCTGAAAAAACTCTCGCGGCGACATATTCACTGATCCCAATGGATTGCGTTGACGAAGTGATTCTTGTCGACGACGGCAGCGTTGACGCCACTGTGGATATCGCCAAACGGCTCGGCATTCATGTGGTGGCTCATCCGCATAACGCCGGTTACGGGGCCAACCAGAAGACGTGCTATATGGAAGCTCTGCGCAGGGACGCCGATGTGGTGATAATGCTCCATCCGGACGGACAGCACGATCCCGCGTTGATTCCCAGCATGATTGAAGCGATTGAAAACGGGAGCGGAGACTTAGTTCTTGCGTCTCGTTTTCTCCCTCCGGGAGGCGCCCTCGTGGGCGGCATGCCTTTTTACAAATTCTTCTTCAACAGGCTTCTCACATTGGTCGAGAATATCGCCCTCGGACTCCGCATGTCGGAGTATCACACCGGATATCGCGCTTATTCCAGAAAACTCCTTGAAACGATTCCTTTTCTCCGCAACTCCAACGATTTCGTTTGCGACCAGCAAATTGTTTTTCAGACTGTCAGCTTTGGTTTCAATATCTGCGAATTGCCTATTCAGACCAGATATCTTGATGGGGCTTCTTCAATCGGATTCAGTCGGAGCGTCGTTTACGGCCTGATGACTCTTTGCTATGCTTTTTCATATCTGCTTTTCCGTTCGGGGCTTTTTAAAAGCCGCTTGTTCAAAAAATAATGCTCTGATATTTCGAGGAAACCGATTGCCGCGATTCGATTGGCATCAATAGAGAGCGAGCGCCGGTAAAAACATGAAGCGTCAAAAAACTGATAGCGCGAAGCTGACTTTTGATTCAGCCGCTTTGAAAATGTCCGAGAAGAATGCTGCCGACAAGTTAACCTATAAAGCAATGAACCGACCGGGAAATATCTGCATGGCGGCCGCTGCCGCAATCGTCATAATTCATTTTCTAATTCTCGCTTCCTTCTTCAAGCCCGCCGCTTCTGGACTGGATTCTCACGGCTATATCAAACAAAGCCGTCTGATAGCCGATACAGGCAGGAACTTCGAAGTCGCGGAGTCAAGAGCGCAATTCACGGGATATACATGGAGGCCGAGCGTAGAAAAAGGCAGATACGACAATCTTTGGCCGTCAGGATTCCCCGCCATATTGGCAGCTACGCGTATTGTTTTCGGCGCTAAAGCCGTATATTGGGTCAATCCGATAATGGCGGCGCTGGCGCTCGCCGCTTTCTTTCTTTTCTGCCGTGAACGGATAGGGCCGCGCTGGTCGCTCGCCGCTCTGGTTTTATTTGCGATTAACCCGGTCTTCAACCAGCATATCCACTACAACTATTCGCACATTGCCGTGCTGTTTTTTCTGATGATATCCTTGGCGCTCGCCGCTCGAGGCCTGCGCGCTGAACGATCCGCGCTTCTTTTATTAGCTGCCGGATTATCTGCAGGTTGCATACCTTCCATAAGGATGATTGAAAGCATTTTTGTGCCGGCAATATTTCTCTACATTGTAATAAAGAGCGATTCGCATAAGTGGCGCCGCGCTGCGGCTTTCGCCTCCGGAGCCGCTTTGCCCATCATTGCTTTCTGCGTTTGGAATCAAATCGCCTACGGAGCGTTTTGGAAAACCGGCTATTCGTTGTTCTACGATGATATCTCAAGCATGTTCAGCTTCAAATATCTCGCTCTTTATTCGTTGGGATACATTCAGAAATTGTTAGGCGAAGGTTTTGGATTCGCATTTGCTCCGGGCGTTCTCGGAATAGTATTTCTTTGCGCGCGGCGGGCAACATGGAAAGAAGGTGTTTTGTGCGCCTCGATTGTTCTGCCTCTGATGTTTTTACAGATTTCTTACATGTTTCACCCCGCGCCTGAAATGATGAGATTCTTTATTCCAGCTTTTCCCTTATTATCGTTTGCAAGCGTGTGGCTGTTGAAGGAACTGACATCGGGGAAAAGAAAGCAGGGAATCGCCCTCGCCGCGGCTCTGATTGTTTTATCCGCTATATGGGGGCTTCCCCAAGCGAAGTATTCTCTCAACACGCTAAAATTCAGGCAGAACGCGTTGTCCGGCATCGCTGAAATGATAGAGGAGAATGTTCCGCGAGGCTCGGTCGTTATAGCCGACGAAGTTGTCGCTCAGCATCTTGACGCGCTCGGTTACTGGAAAGTGGCGGACGCCAACCTTTTGGCTGAAGACAGGCAGCGTCTGTACGGACGGACAACTCCGCAGAACAGAGTCTCGGCCTTCGAGAAAGACGCTCTCGATTGGGCGGGAGAGAGCGGCCGGGTTTTCTGGGTTGGAAAAGAGAACGCCGAAAGAACCTTCTCTCCTTATCTGAACTCAACCCGCATGTCGCCGAAAGCGGAAATCATTGTGGAAGACAACCCATACTTGAGAGAAAGCGATTTCGCGATAAGGGCGCGGAACCGGAAATCCCCGAACAGCCCTCCGATTCTCAAAAGAGGTTGCGGCAACTTCGACATGGGCGCGCTCGGAAGATTTGAACTGATGTTTGCCGCGCTTCTCGATGGCTCTCCGTTTGTTCTGTACGAATTAGAGCCGGTTACAGAATAAATGTATAAACCTGAAAAACTGTTTGAAATTGTTTTCGCCTTCGGTGATTCTATTTGCCTTCAATTATTGCCCCGGTCTTTGGGTCGAATGTCATCGCTTGAAAGTATTCAGGCATGACAATCCTAGCGCCGGGCGACACCGCTTTGACTTCGCTGAAGAAACTATCTATATCAACGCCCGACATCAGGTTGTTGCCGAATTTGAAAGGCTGAAAAAAATCGTCGTAATGATGAGGGATTATGTAATCCGGTTGAAGCCGGCTGTTGAGCCGGGCAATATAGTTCGGAGTGTCCTGCCTGCCTGCGAGGCAAGTGAAAAGCGCGTTGACTTTTCCGACTTTCGCTGTTTCATCGTCTATGAGGTCGGCGCTTCCGATGTGATAAAGCTTGAGAGCGCCGATTTCGATGAGCAGTCCGTAGACGCCGCCTGCGCGGTAGTGCGATGCGCGCATCGGCTGCTTCGGCCTTCCTGATATCTGGCCGGGAAACGGAATCCTTCCGAGCACGGCTTTTCCGTGAACTCCGGGCACAAAAGTGACTTTGAAAGGCCCGCACATAATGGGAATGAAAGTCTCCACCACTTTGACTTTTTCATCCGGCACGCCCGCGCCCAGACAAACGGACGCGGTGGATGGAGAGCCTAGGACAAGCGCGCGGGTCTTCATCGCAACCTCCGGAACATCCAGCAGGTGGTCGTAATGGCTGTGGCCGACGAGTATATAATCCGCCTCAGGGAAAACCTCCGCGCAAAGCTGTTCGTTGCATTTGAGCGGCATCGCGACCATTCCCGCCATCCGGGGCCGGGTTACGAATGGGTCTATCAGAAGAGTGGTTCCTTTGTGTTTCAACCTGAAACCGGCGCACCCGGTCCACTCGATGCTGACAGCGTCTTTTAGTTCCGAGAGTTCCGCCGATTTGATTTTATACTGCTCCGGGATTCCGTATGCCATATCGCCTCTCCTATCCGCCGCAAAAAAAAACGCAAAGCAAAATCATACCCGCAAAACGCGATAAATCAATAAAAAGCGATTATTTCCAATGTTCCGGCCTGAAATCCGGAGGGAGCACTGTATGGAATTTTTTGACGCGCCAGTTTCGCAGAAAGGCGACCCTGCGCAGATTAGGATCGGGATTGGTGGGCATCGGATGCCCCACTTTTTCCATCAGAGGCAGGTCTGAACTGCTGTCCGAATAGAAATAACAGTCCTTAAGATCGAATCCGTGTTCCTGAACGTATTCGCGGGCGAGAATCAGTTTGCCTTCCTCGTAACAGAAAGGTTTATCCGCAGTGGCTACCATCAGCCCGTCTTTATAGTGAAAATTCGTGGCGATCGACTTGTTGACTCCGAGATAGTCGCCGAGCACGTCAATCAAAGGCTGGAGGCTGGCAGTCAGCAGCACCACGTGATTGCCCCGCTTCTTGTGCCATACAATTTCTTTGTAAGCCAACCTGTATATGTTGTGCCGCATGTGCTTATCGAAACAATTTTGCGCGATTTCGTCGATTTCCGCTTTTGAACGACCCTCAAACTGCGACAATCCCTTTTCCATCAGATTGTCGTAGTCGACCGCGCCCGTCTTAGAATCGATCAACGCTTTCAACATGTCCCAAATGTAACGCGGGGATGTCGTTTCGCCTTTGCCGAGAAACATCAGCTTGGCCAGCATCACTCCGGATGAGCCTTTTAGAATCGTGTCGTCAACGTCGAAAAATGCGACCGCCATGTGTCCGCCCCGCCCGCCGTTTTTCCAAATATCCGCCCCGCTGCTCCGGGAGCCTACTTAATATACCCTTCTTCTCGCAGTTCGTCCAGAACATATTTCGTTCTGTTGAACGTGTTGAATATCACCATAGACGTGATGGTGGCCGAGGTCACAGCGTCCGCTTTGGGGTCGAACAGCAACGGCCTTTCTATCTGTCTTCCGGCGACGCGTTGCCTGAATATCTCGGCGTCGGATTCGTCCCACGGCTTGTTTCCAAGCTTAGACAGGTAGACCGGCTCGAACCCGATGAACTTTCCCTTTTCGTCGAAACTGTACACAAAAAAGACGTTATGGCAGTCGTTGCACGGAATTCTTCTGGCGATGACGCGCGCGAATACTTTTCCGGATGTGGAAGAAGCGATGAATATTTCGCCGTTAACCGGCAGCGCGATCTTTTCAAGCTCCGATATCGAACCCGCCGGAGAAAAGGCCTTCTCCACCTTTAACTGTAGTTCCTCATCCGTCACAGGAAGTTTCAAATCGGCCTTCTCGTCCGCTTTTTTTATTTCTCTCGCTTTCGCCGCAAGCGCCGTCAAGTCGGCAATGAGCGCCGCGCGGGTAGATTCGTACAGCTTCTTTTCGTCGCGCATCAGCCCCAGATGCGTGTCGACGACCGTCAGACCGCCTGCGCCGTCCGGTCTGGCAAAAATCAAAAACGGCGTGCGAGGGTCTCCGGCCATCGCGTGAACCTCGAAATTCTCGTCCGGAAACAACGGGAACTGCACAACTTTCTCCCGCCTGAATGCCGCAAGCTCATTGACGTTGTTGCCCGCGCCCACCGCTATCATCTTCACCCTTCCCCGCAAATCAGCGTCCGATTCGATCATGTCGTACAACTTGTTCATATAAGGAGCCATGCCGTGGCAGCTTACGCAATACACGCTGATTATCTCAACCAGCAGCAAATCCGCCTTGATGTCCGTCAATCTGAAAGGCTCTTCGCTTTTAGGAAGGCCGAGGTAGTTCAGAGTCGCCTCGTCTCCGGGGGTTGGAAGACTGAAGTTCCACAGCGCGTTTCCGGGCCCCGGAAGACCGCCGGTTTTATCCTCGCGCCAATCCTGTCCCATTATGCTGGGAATCGCCATTGCCGCCGCAACGATCGCGACGACTGTCGCCGCCAAAAAATATTTCGCCGTTTTCGATTTCTTCATATTGATGCCTCCTTGAAAATGGTAAATGTTCAACCGCCCGATCTGATTACATATCGATATGCGGAAAGCGCCGCTTTGGCTCCCTCTCCCGCCGCAACGATTATTTGTTTTTCGGGAACCGTCGTAACATCGCCGGCCGCAAAGATGCCGGGAACGTCCGTGCGGCATGCGCAATCGACGATAATTTCTCCCAATTCATTCATAGGAACAACGCCTCTTGCGAAATCTACGGCCGGGGTCGAGCCGATCTCCACGAACACGCCGCTCACGCTCAATTCGCGGGCGACTAGCGTCGCTTTATCTTCTATCTCGATGCCCTTCAGCATCTTTTCGCCGAACACTCGTTTTACGGACGCGTTAACTATCGGCTCTATGTTCGGCATTTTCTTGATTTTTTCAAGATAGACTTCGTCAGCTCTCAACGCCGGGCCGATTTCGATAATATAAACCTTCGGACATATCTTCTGAAGCTGAATAGCGGCCATCAAACCTGAGTTGCCCCCGCCGACCACCGCCACATCCATCCCGGCGAACATCGGGCCGTCGCACGTCGCGCAGAACATCACTCCCCGGCCCGCATAGTCGTCTTCTCCGGGAACTCCCATTCTGCGAGGCTTCCTCCCAGACGCTATGATAACCGACTTGCCTGAGATGATTGCGCCGTCTTCCAACGCGACTTCAAAAACTTGGCCGGTTTTAAGCGACGCCGCCCGGCCGTATTCGCGCTTAATTCCGAACGAAGTCACGTGAGCCTCGAATTTTTCGACAAGCTCCGCGCCCGATATGTGCGTGTATCCTAGATAGTTCTCAACTTCCGATGAGTATGCCGCTTGCCCGCCAAGCTCGTCGCCGAGCACTATCGCGCTCATATTCTTTCTAACCGCGTAAATTGCCGCCGTCATGCCGGCAGGCCCGCAGCCAATTATGACTACGTCATAAACTTCTTTTGCTGTTTCGTTCTCGGGGTTCATCGCGGCATCCATTCGCCGTCTCAAAGCCCTAAGGCGTTATCGATGTCGGCCTTCTCGAAACCCGCGATGACACGTCCGTCGATATCCAACACGGGCACTCCCATCTGGCCTGACTTCTCGACCATTTCCTTCCTCTTGTCGGCGTCCACGGCGACATCGTAGTCCGTGTACGCGACGCCCTTTTCGTCTAGATATTTCTTCAAGCTCTTGCAGTGCGGACACGTGGATGTGGAATAGAGCAGCACATTAGCCATTTGTCGCCTCGCCTCTTCGCGCCCGCCTTCGCGGCGCTGATATAAACTCACTCGTTCGTGAACATCCCGTTATCTTGAAAATAATTATAGTAATCCTGAATGTAGTTAGCGTGACCCAACTCCCATTCCGCCAGCATGGCGTAAAGGCGCTTCTCCATCTGATTGGCGGCTTTTCCGCTCAGTTCGAGGTACATGGCGCGGCCTTTGTTTTCCATTTCTATGGCGCGTTCGAGGGCCTCGGTTTCCGTGGCCGTAACAGCGATGTCCTTAGCCAAGCTCCGGGACGCTTCGACGAATATAGCTTTGAAGTCCTTTTCGGGGCTGATGGTTATTTCATCCGGCCATTCGCCGCCCGCCGACAATCTGTCGTGCAACCCGGACAGGTAATCGACGTGCTTCTTTTCATCTTCGACAAGCATTTCGAACAACGCTCTCGTTGCGGGATTTAGCGCCCGTTCCGCTGCCATCCGGTAGTAATCCATGCCCTCTTTCTCGAAAAAAACGACCTCTATCAATGCTTGGATGCCTGCGTCGTCCATTGTTTCCTCCCGCTGTTTGCGGCGCTGTCACTGATTCAACAGTTCCGCTATTTTTGCGCCCGCGTATTCTCCTTGCTTCATCGCGTTCATGTACGGCGAACCGTATTGCTGTTTTTCAGCCCCTTCGACGGATGTTTCCGCGCAGTCTCCCGCCGCGAAAGCCGTCTCAGTCGATGTTCTTAGTTCCGAGTCGACGACGATGCCGCGCGCGGTCTTTATAGCCGAGCCTTCGAGGAATCTCAAATCCGGAGACGCGCCGATTGTGGCAATCGCAAGTCCGGTATGTATCACCGCGCCGCATTTTGTGACCACTCTCTCCAGCCTGCTTTCTGATCCTTCAAACCTTTCCACTTCGTCGTCCAGTTCAACATTGACCCCGTTCTTGATCATCGAGTCGCAGCGGTTCTCCGCCTGATCAGGCTTCAGCGCGGGCGCTCCCACTTTGTCCTTGCCGCCTCGGACGAGCAAAGAGACGCTCGCGCCTCTCTTGCACAAAGCTTCCGCCGCTTCGACGCCCAGAATGCCGGCTCCAGCCACGACTATCCTTGATTGTCCCTCCGCCCTGCGAAGTATATCCTCCGCGTCAGCCAGCGTTCGCAGAGTGACAACCCCGTCCAACTCGGAACCGGGCCATCTGGGCTTGTTGGCGACCGCTCCGCTTGCAAAAAGCAGATAGTTGTAATTCAATGCGCTTCCGCCGCGCAACATTGCGACTCGCGCTTCAGCGTCAACTCGCTCGATCCGCCCGAACAAAAGCGAAACCGCGTTCCTCGAATAAAAGTCCGGCTTTAGAAAAATGTCGTCCTTCTTGATTTCGCCGGACATGAATCCGAGAGAAAGCTTCGGTCTCGGATAGAAGGGAAAAGGCTCGTCCGTGACCATGAGAATGGACGCATTCGGCGCGCCCTTCCGAATAGTTTCGGCAGCCTTTCGCCCCGCCGCTCCGTTGCCGATTATCAACACATCTGCCATCGCGACCTTCTTTCTCCAATGAAAACTCGAAAACAAAACGCGTTTTACCGCTCGCGTCACACTTTCTCGAACATATCTTTGCCGACTCCGCAGTCCGGGCATACCCAGTCATCCGGGATGTCTTCAAAAGCCGTTCCGGCGGCGACGCCGTTGTCGGGGTCTCCGACGGCGGGATCGTAGATGTAACCGCAGGCGGTGCATTCGTATTTCGACATTTTCATTCCTCCATTATCACGGAACATAGTTCCGGTTATTTGTAAGATTCAACTTTGTCGGCAAGCTCCGCGCCTAGCTTGCGGCATTCCTCAAGCGTCGCGGCGTCGGGCTTGTAAACGCATGTCAGAGGCTCGCGGACTCTCGCTATCCCGGTCTTTTCAAGCTCTTCGTCAACCTGTTTGGCTCCGCCGCCTGCCCATCCATGCGACCCGAACGCGGCTCCGATCTTATTTGTCGGTTTAAGACCTCTCAAGTATGCGCAGAACGCCGCGCAGGTCGGAAGTATGTTGTTGTTTAGCGTCGGAGAGCCGACAGCCAGCGCGCCCGCGTCCAAAACCTCTGTCATAATCTCGGTTAAATCGTTCACGCTCAGTTTAATCAGCCTTGCGTCCACGCCCGGCCTCGTCGCGCCTTCCAATATCGCCTTTGCCATCTGTTCCGTGCTCATCCACATTGTGTCGTATATAACCAGAACTTTCGGTGTCGGCTTGCAGTCCGCCCAATCCTTGTACGAGGCGACAAAATCCGCAATGTGTTTCCTTAGAATCAGGCCGTGCGCCGGGGCCACCATGTCGATGTCGAGCTGCTCGACCGCAGGAAGCGTCTTCTTCACCACCTTGCCGAGGTGCATGATTATGTTCGCATAATATTTCTTTGCCTCGCGCATAAGTTCGTCGTAAGGAACTTCGTCGTCGAAACAGCCCGATGAGGCGAAGTGCTGTCCGAAAATATCCATCGAAAAAAGAAGCTTGTCCGAAGGGCTGTATGTGACCATCGAGTCTGGCCAATGCGCCATCGGGGTGGCCACGAACGAAAGCGTCCGCGAGCCGATATTCAGAGTGTCACCCGTTTTTACGACGTTGATTTTCCAGTCGGAACCGCCGTAGTATCTTTCCAGCCCGGATTTCCCCGCCGCAGTGGCTATTATCGTCGCGCCGGGCGCGGCCGCCATCACATGCGGGGTCGAACTGGAGTGATCCGGCTCCGTGTGGTTCGATATCAGATAGTCTATCTTCGCGGGGTCAACAATCTTCGCTATGTTTTCAAGCAGACGCGACGAAAATCTATTTTTGACCGTATCGACGAGGGTTATCTTCTCGTCGACTATCAGGTACGCGTTATATGTGGAGCCTCTCGAAGTGGTATAGCCGTGAAAGTCGCGCACATTCCAGTCTTTGACCCCAACGGTATATATATTTTTTTTAATCTCAATAGGATTGCCCATTAGAATCCCCCCGGATGTCTTCAAAACAAACCGCTCGAAAAATCCACGAAACGCCCGCGCCTCAAGCGGCGCGGGCGCGTTTCATCGTTGCAAAACTTCGCGGACACTTTTTGCTCAGAACTTCTCGCATAGCAACTGGAAATAAGGCTGTTCATGCTTGCAGGCGGGACATATCTTGGGCGCGTCCGCGCCTTTGTGAACGTATCCGCAGTTCCTGCATGTCCATGTGGTCGCTTTTGCTTTCTTGAAAACCGACTTTTCCTTCACAACCTTGAGAAGGTCGAGATACCTTTTTTCATGATGCTTTTCGGCAACGGAGACCGCGTCGAAAGTAGCGGCAACATCCTTGAAGCCTTCTTTGCGGGCCACTTTCGCGAACATCGGATAAAGCACGCTGTGTTCGTGTTTCTCGCCCATAGCCGCATGCAGCAGATTGTCGGCGGTCGTTCCCATGTCCCCGGCGGGATACATGGCGGTTATCTCCACGTCTCCGCCTTCAAGGTGCTTGTAGAACCTTTTCGCGTGTTCCTTCTCCTGATTGGCGGTCTCTTCGAAGATCGCCATAATCTGCTGATAGCCTTCATTGCGCGCGACTGACGCGAAATAGGTGTACCTGTTTCTCGCCTGCGACTCGCCGGCGAACGCCGCCAGCAGATTCTTTTCCGTTTCGCTTCCCTTAAGCTTCATACAATCCTCCTATGGATGTTAATTTTGCTCATGCGTCTGCCCGGCATTCCGCGCGGACAGCGTTCTTCGATAACTATGCTTTCCAGAGACCGTGCAGGTTGCAATACTCGCGTACCGACACTTCCCCGTCCGCCTTGAAGCAAATCTCCGCCTCCGGAGCCATGCCGGGTTCGAGGAACACTCTGCACGTCCTGCCGCCGGAAATAACCTGTATCCATTCAATCCAGTGTTTCTCCTCCATCGGATGCGGAACCGACCCGACTTTGACCACGTAACCGTCGGCTGTCTTTTCGGCGACTGGCACGTGCTTCTCCTTCGACGCGTCCACTGTGTTCTCGGCAAACAGGATCATTTCCTTGCCACAACATTCGAGAGAGCCTTTGCCCCCATGTAGAACTTCCACGATATTGCCGCACATCTCGCACTTGTAAACCTGAAATCTTTCAGCCATTTCTTTGCTCCCTTCACTGATTATATTGTCTTATTATATTCAGACGTCGCCCGGTTTTCAATCGCCGAACGCGCCATTCACTGCTTTAATGCTTCGTGTTCGTTCTTGATTCAATCATGTCTTTCATCATCTTGCGCGCCCTGAATATCCTCGATTTTACCGTCCCTATCGGCAAATCAAGGATTTTCGCCACTTCTTCATACAAATATCCTTCAAAATGAAATAACGAAAAAGGCATCCTGAATGAGTCGGGCAGAGAATACAACATCCTCTCTATCCCATTATCTATATGAGTTTCCATGAAAACTTTTTCGGGGTTTTCAGCATAATGAACCGCGTTCTCCGCCACGGCGTGATATATGATATTCTCGCATTCGCCGTCCGAAAAATCGCATTCCATTTTCCTCTTGTTCTTATTCACGTTGTTTATGTGGGTGTTAATCATTATCCGACTCATCCATGCTTTGAAATTGGTTCCCAGTTCGAATTTGTCCCAATAGTTGAAACCCTTCAACAGCGTTTCCTGATACAGGTCTTCGGCGTCTTGTGTGTTTCGGGTCAGGCTGATTGCCTGCGACCATAATCTGGTTCTTTCCCGCTCCACGTATTCTGTGAATTCCATGTATTCTTCCGCGCCGTTCATTTCGCCACCTCTCTGTTTAATTCATTCCCATTTGTTTTTGTCTTTGTGTTTCAAAATTTCCTCTTCCGCCATTTTCTTTATTTTGTACGCGCTATCCCTAACTACTCCGTACAAAACTCCACAACTGTCGTCGTTCCTATCCTCATCGCCCTGTTCGGCGACTTGGAACATCTCTTTTGTGACTTCGAGAACTTTTTTTAAGTTTTCGTTGAATGCTTTCAAATTGATGTCCTCGATATTTCCAAGTATTTGTGATTATTCTGTGTTTTTTCCTCATCGGTTCGACATCCCGCTCCTTTATTAAGCAAACACTTAGCCAGATTGATGTCGATAGCCGCAATATTCGCAAATATCATTTGAAACAGGCGATATTTATTTTTCAATCGACATTGTCGAGATGTTCGTCAACTGTAACTCGTATTTGTATTTCGATACATATTTCAGCGGTAAAATTACTCTCATCGATTGAAAGGATATGCAAAACATCTTTTAACAAGACTAATTTATTCATTTTGAATCTAATTCGAAGTGTTTCATATCCAATTTGAGACAGTATCGTATTTTGATACAGAATCGATGCTTTTTTCATCGGAAATTTTGCGCATTTCGAAATTGATGATTATTGATATGATATCGCGGTTAATGTAACATCTTTTCATGTCTGAAAATAAAGAGATGGCGCAAACCGGGTTTAGCTTAGAAAGAAGTTCCGTCCGACCTGCGGCAAAATATGCGATACTGTTGATAATTCTTTGCATTGCGGTACTCATTCGTTTTTGGCATCTAGGCATTCTGCCGAACGGGCTTCAGGTCGACGAGGCGTCGATTGCGTTCAATGCGTATCTTGTGGCTGAAACAGGGCGAGACGAGGCCGGGCAGCAATGGCCGCTCTACCCCCGCTCATCGTGGAACCCGAAACATCCTGTTTATTTCTATCCGGTCTTGCTATCTGTCAAAGCTTTCGGTCTTAACGAAACAGCCGCCCGGATTCCATCCGTTATTTTCGGCCTAGCCGCGATTTTCCTAGTTTACTTTCTTGCAATCGCGTTGACGGGCGATTGGCGCACAGGCGCGGTCGCCGCGTTTCTTCTTGCCGTATCGCCATGGCACTCCCATTTCAGCAGGGTCGGATTCGAAGCGGTTTCCCTGCCCGCCCTGCTCTGCGCCGCTCTGCTTTTAGCGCTTAAAGGCGCGAAGTCAGGGAAAGGTTTGGCGCTCATCGCGGGAGCTTTGTTTTTGGGACTGACATTCTATGCGTATCCGGTTTCGCTTGCGTTCTGTCCTCTGCTTGCAGCCGGTTTCGCGCTGATATATCGTAAAGAACTTCGACGGATCATTATTCCATCCGTTGCCGCGCTTGCGTTGCTGACGGCGATGTATGTGCCGGCCGCGACAGTCTCTTTCAAGAAAACGGGCATGGACGATTATTTTAACGATGTCTCTATCACAGGCCTGCGATTCGAGCGGAACGTAACTGAGCATTTCTCGGTCGGCGGAAAAGAGCCGGAAGGCTTCAAAGCGTGGGTGGCCCAAGTCCCCGCCGCGCGCGCGGCTTACGGGTTCGTCACCAACTATATCGGGTATATGTCCCCGAATTTTTTTGTGATTCGGGGCGACACGACTTCCGGTGTGCACGGCCCGGCGTCGGGAGGCCAGATGCTGGCGGTTTCATACGCCCTTTTCATCGCGGGGCTGGCGGCGATTATCGCGCGTCTGCGCCGGGATAAATCCGCGCGCCTGATCCTCTGGTGGATATTGATATTCCCTGTCGCCGCGAGCTTGACAGACTGGGGACGCCAGCACGCCATCCGCTCCATAACGGCGCTGCCAGTCATCGAAATCGCAGCCGCAATCGGGCTTGTTTCTTTGGCGACGCTATTGTCAAAAAGAACAAGCTTTTCATTCGCGGCGGTCGCCGCCGCCGCTTTGATTGCCGTGTCCGCCGACGCCTCGTCTCATTTCCATTCATATTTCACTGAATACCCCGCCGAATCCGCCGCTCCTTTCAAATACGGATTCAGGGAAGGCTTCGAGTTCGTAAATGAGCGCCGGAACGACTATAAGTCCGTTATCGTTGCCGACTTGATTCCATATATTTATTCATACATATTCTTTTATAATCCGCCGGCGTCGAACCTGATTGTCAGAAACGCCGCAACCGGCGCGCTGGATATTCAAGCCACCTACCGCAACATCGGATTCAACGTTTGCGACGTCAGATTCTGCATTGAAACCGCGCCCGTCCCGGCTCTGGTCATGGGCAGACCTCAACAGTTGCCGGACGGCATCTACAAAATGAGGTATTCGGAAGGCTGGTTCGCGCTCGAACAGATTCGCATGATTAGTTTTCCAGACGCGATATCCACGTTAAAAATATCGGAAGTGTCTCATATGACGCCGGAAGATGTTTTTAGGGCAAGCGAAAAAAATAACTAGAACAAAGAAGAGGAATCGCCGCGATGTCCGACGAGAGAAAAAAGAAGGTTTTGCTGACAGGAGGCGCGGGAGGTCTTGGAGCGGTGTTCACGCCAAGGTTCGCCGCCGCCGGATTGAGCGTCAGGATGTTCGATCTGCCGACGCCCGTGAATGTCAAAACGTTCCGCTCGGTCCCGCCCGGTGTCGAGCTTTTCTGGGGCGACATTGCCGACCCGGCATCCGTTCGGGAGGCTGTCAGAGGGATGGACGAGGTTTTTCACCTCGCCGGCATCGTGCCGCCGCTGACGGAGACGAACCGAGAGTTGTGCATGAAGGTGAACGTGGAAGGAACCCGCAATATTCTTGCGGCCGCGGAAGAGGAATCGCGCGAGACCGGACGCCCTCTGCCGGTGAGATTTTCATCGTCGGCGACAGTGCATGGAATCACTGTGAACGAGCAGCCGCCCGTCTCGGCAAATCACCCTCTAAGCGCCACCAGCAATTACACCGAATCAAAAATCGCGGCGGAAATACTTGTGAAAAATTACAGTGGCCCGTGGACGATTTACAGGTTCACCGCCACGTTGTACCTAATCGTCAGAAAAGGCGATTTTTCGCGCATGAAGATGATACCGGCGGACACGCGCGTCGAGGCCGCTCACCTGTACGATGTCTGCGACGCGCTGATTAACAGCGTCGGCAATCCGGCGGCGGACAACAAAACATTCATCCTCGGCGGCGGCGAATCCTGCCGCATGCTTTACCGGGACCAGATAAAAAAAATGTTCGATATGTTCGGATTTCCGGAGCCTGACTGGAAAAAGTTCTCGACGGAGCCGTTCGCGCTCGACTGGTATGACACTGCGGAGGCTCAGGCGGTCTTGAACTACCAGAGCCGTTCATTTGACGACTACGTGGATGATTTCAGGCGCGCGCTCGGCTGGAAATACTACGCCATCAGATATCTCGCCGCCCCACCCATGCGACTCCTCCGCATCCGCCTGTGACAAATTCGCGCGCCAATCACGCGAACGCCGCTCATTCACAAGACTTCACTTTCACTATTTCAATGACATATACATGGTCGGAAACACTAGTCATAAATAGCATATCAGAGACTATTGTGATAATAAGTAATTAGTTCAAAGTCCGAAATTCCTACTATGGACAATATCCATCTATTCTATCGATTCTCTTTATTGTAGGAAAAAAACAATAACCTCGTTTATCCGCTTCCAAAACAAAACGCACTTGATATGGCATAGAATGTAATTGGATATCTTTATCACAAAAATAACTTGTTTGAAACCAAGAACTTTCACAGCCATAATTATATCCTTGTCCAGCTCCAGCTGGCTGAGCTACGAACGTGAACATTATATCCATCGGCGGTTCTGACTCACACATTGAATGTACTGGAGCGAAAACAAGATACTTAAAATTCTCTTCCCAATTAAAAAGTTCCTTGAATAATCTTTCTGTCAGAGAAATCTTTTCAACAGGGCCATCCTCTTCGCCGCAACACCCAGAAACTTGAAAATATACCAGAGGATAATTGTCTGTCATGTTTAATATCATATTAGCGGTTAATTGAGCGCTTTTGTCTTCACTGACCCACTCACTGGCTAAAGATGAAGAATAAGTTGCATTAGCAAATAACTCGCTCAAAATACTTTTGTCTCTTGATTTGAGTGCGGCTAAAGTTTTTAATGCAATATGCTCCAATTTCATATTTGAAGAATAAATTTCAAAATTCTCTGTTTTTCCTTGCATTACATCATCAATAAAGGATATCACTATTTCTCTTTCTTTTGCTTGATGAGATTCTTCATTCCTTGACCGGCCAAACCACTTGCAGTCATGTAAAAATTTTAGCTCCGGTGATTTGAGCATAGTTCCAGTCTCGGCAAATAGCGCATTTTTATAAAGGCGAAGCCAATCTTTATCAAGATGCCATTTGTCTCGACCATAACGAGCTTCAGTCAACCAGCGATCTAATTCATAACAACGAGAAATATCCTTCTCCATATCGGCAATACATGTCGCAGTAAATGAAAGAATAATTACACTCATGAAAAACAATCTTGATATATATTGTTTGATATTTTGTGAGAAGTTCATGCCAATCGACATTCCCCATATCAAATTTATTTTGGCTCTTCGCAGCCCGCAATCTCTCGATTTTCGTCCCCCATGATTTCCGGAATGCAAGAAAGCCGATTGTCTATCACATATTATACTCCAATCCTGGAACCAGCACTCAAACATGATAAATCAATTGTAAACAAGGCGCAATTATCCTCCAAAGCTTCCCTTGATGCGCTGTTTTATGCTGTACAGCAGCGCAATCGGTTGATTCTTAACAGGATGCGCTCAAGAGAGGCATTCTTTGAAAGCTATCCTGCAAAAGAGAGGAATCTGGCGTCGTCTATTCTGTGTCTCTTTCAATTAACAATCCAAAGTTGGCGAAGGTGCGCACGGGGGGGAGCTAGCGCGGTTTGGGACAATTCGCGGGCGTTTTGCGGATATTATATGGAAAGCGGACGCGGCCCGGTTTTTCCGCATTGCCGCGTTTCGGGCGGCGTGTTGTTTTTTTGTCGTTTTGATTATAATAAGTCCAAAGTCTTGCCGGTAAATCCGCGCGGCGCATGGAGGATATGGTGTCCGACCTTTTGCTTCAACAGAAGAACGACCTGCTGAAACAGCTTATTTCGGTGATGAACACCACCATCAAGCTGGACAATATCCTGAGATATATCCTTGATTTGATTAACATGGTGACAACCGCCGAAGCCAGCGTCATCATGACCAAAGAAGTTCTCGAAGGGGAGAACCTGACAGTGAAGGCGGTGGCGGGCGAGTTGAAAAAGACGCTTGTCGGCAAGGAATGGCCGATGAGCAAGGGGCTGATTTCCGAGGCGTACACTACCGCAAAGGAAAAGATTGTCAACAAGCCGTCCGCCGAGCCGGGCTATTCGCCTGACATCAACACATTCCTGAACATCACGGTAAGCACGGCGATGGTGATCCCCCTCAACTCCGACGGGCGCATGGTCGGAGCTTTAGAGGTAATCAACAAAAAAAGCGGACTGACGTTCCAGCCGGAAGATATGGAACTGGCGATGGTGCTGGCCGAACAGGCGGCGGCGCTTCTGGGCCAAGCGGCGGCGGTGAAAAGCACGGAAGCGCGCATTCAGCGTTTCAACGCTTTGCTCGGAGTGGCAAAAGAAATCGCGCAACTCGATGACCTGCATTCTCTTCTTTTGAGAATCATGAGCGCGGCGAAAAAAGTCATGCGCGCCGAGGCCAGTTCGCTCTTTCTAGTGGATGAAAAAACAAACGAGTTGTACATAGAGAACGCGCAGGGCGACGTGGGAGAGCAGATAAGCCAGATACGGCTGCCGATCGGTCGCGGGGTGGCAGGCTGGGTCGCCCAAAAGGGCAAACCCGATCTTGTGCCGGACGCATATCAGGATTCTCGCTTCAACCCGGAGTTCGACAAGAAGACCGGTTTCAGAACGAAGTCAATAGTTTGCGTGCCGCTGGAATTCAAAGGCAGGACGACTGGCGTCATACAAATCATCAACTCGATGGATAAAGAGGCGTTCGAGGAAGAAGACGTCGATTACATGGTGGCGCTTGCGGGACAGGCGGCTGTCGCCATAGAGAACTCCCGGCTTCTGAAAGAAAACAAGGAACTCTTCCTAAACGTCGTTATGTCGCTGGTCAAGCTTATAGATTCAAGGTACAAATATTTCGCCGGACATTCGGTGAGAGTCGCCACGTACGCGTCGCTCACCGCGCGCATGATGGGGCTTACGGGGGACACTGTGGAGAGAGTGCAGATATCGGCGTTTCTGCACGATATCGGCAGATTGCAAATACCCGAACGCGTGTTGCTTAAGCCCGGCCCTCTGGCTCCCGAAGAAATCAAGGTTGTCAGGATGCAACCTTTGATAGGCGCAAAATTCGTGCAAGGCATCAAACAACTGGGTTACGCGGTTGAAGCGATTCTCGGCCACATGGAGCACTACAACGGACAGGGATATCCGCGCGGACTCAAAGGCGAAGACATTCCTCTGTTCGGAAGGATAATAGGGCTTTGCAACGCGTTCGACGCGATGTGTTCCGAACGACCCTACCGTCAGCCGATGGAGATGAACGCGGCGAGAGGCAAAATATCCACTATGGCGGGAAGCCAGTTCGACCCCAACGTGGTGAAAGCTTTCATCGCGGTTTATGACAAAGGCCTTATCAAACGATAGCCTCTGCGTCCCCTGCCCGCTCTTTCATCTATTTGCTATAGCGCCTTTCGATTATCATGTTTGACGTTAAGTTGCGATTCAAGACGCTTGCCAATGCTTTTTGCCATCTACGATAAGGGGAGCCGCGGTTTTTCTTCGAGCATAAATAATTTGAAATTAATATTTATTTCTGATATGTTTTTTAAACGCGAGTGAATATTAAGGAGGATATTATGGCCGACGCTAGAAATTTCAGAAAATATCTCGAAGAGCTTTCTGGAAATAATTATCTAAAGAAAAAAGTAAAAGCTCTCGAGAAAAAGAACGAAACGCTCGAAAAAGAAATGAAGGAATTGAAAGACCTTCTTAAACAAATCAAAACCAACATTCCCAAAGCTCTTCCCAAGCAAAAAGGGAGAAAACCTCGTCCGATGATAAGAATCATCGAGGACGAACTGGCGAAACAAAAAGACGGAAAGATGAAAGTCACCGACATCGTAAAGATGTTGAAGAGGAAGAATATAAAGTCAAAGACGCAGAATCTGTATTCGTCCGTGGCCGCATCGCTGGCGAACAGCCCGAAGTTCGAGAAAATCGGAAAGGGCGAATATCGTCTAAAATCAAAAGCTTCGGCTGCTCCCGCCAAGAAAAAAGTCGTTAAGAAAGCGACGAAAGGCAAATCCAAGTCATAATCAATGAGACCGGCCCATCTGGGCGGCCCCGTAGTGTGTTGAGATTTCACAAGCCTTCCCCTGAAAAGGAAGGCTTGTTTATATTAGAATACTCTTCGATGATCTGGACTCTGTCGGACAGTCAACACGGCGAAGACATGAAGACGCATATTTCAAGAATGTCCATACTAATAGCGACGGCGTTAATTATCGCCTGCATTCCGGCGAAAGCCGAGGCCTTAGTATGCAACGGGTCGAGCGCGTTGTGCGACAGGCGCTATGACGAGGCAGTATTCGCAGGCGCTCACAATGCTATGTCCAGCGCGGAGGCAGGATGGATTCTTCCCAATCATTATGTGGGAATAGAAAAACAGCTTGATTTCGGCGTAAGAGCGTTGAATCTGGACATATACGTATACTCAGGAGAAGTATATATGTGTCATTCCGACTGCGCGTTCGGAAGAAGGCCTTTAAAAGACGCGCTGTCTGCGGTTAAAAGATTCATGGAGAATAATAAGGGGGAAATAATTACAATCAACTTTCAGGACGAGACGCGTGGCGAAATGGATGTGGCATCCGTGTTCGAGGAGGCAGGACTGTCGGAATACGCGAGCGAACATAAAAGAGGAGAGAGTTGGCCGACGCTTCACGAAATGATAGACTCCGGCAAGCGTCTCGTCGTCTTCGGCAATAGCGGATACTCTCGCGCCCCGTGGTTTCTTGTCGAGAGCGAACACGCATGGGCTTCGCCTTATTATGCTGAAACTATCAAGCAATTTGAGTGCGGAAACGCAGTGGAAGACCGTCAGGTATATATACTTTCTCATTTTCTGACCGCGCCGTACGCGATGCCGCCCCTAGCCGCCAAAGCAAACAAGAAAGATATTATTGTCGGGCGCGCCGCGAGATGCTGGAAAGAAACAGGGAGACGTCCCAACATTATTCTATTCGACTTCGCGACCGTCGGAGATGTTGTGGAAGCTGTTTCGATGTTAAATGAAATGCGCGACCCGTCAGACCGCCGCCCAATATCGCGACAGGAGACACGGGAATGAAAAAAGCGCCGCCCGCTCTAGCCGGAGGGCTTCTTCTGCTCGGAGTGTTTTTCTGGGGCGTCACGTTCCCGGTGGTCAAAGAGGCGATGCGGACGCTCGATGTGTTTTCATTTCTTGCGTTCAGGTTTTTCGCCGCCGGGGTTCTTCTGTTCGCGATGTATTATAAGAAAATCGTAAGATGCTCGAAAGCCACAATTATTAAAGGAATCGGAATAGGAGCGCTGCTTGCGCTTTCTTTTGCCGCGCAGACGCTGGGAATAAAATACACAACCGTTTCCAACGCGGCATTCATAACTGGACTGTACATAATAGTCGTTCCCGCGGTCGTGGCGATATTGGACAAGAGAGCGCCCGGAGGCGCTCAGACGCTTTCGGTTATTATGGCGTTGGCCGGACTGACAATTCTGACATTCACGCTTCCGTTTTCACTCAACGCGGGAGACTGGTGGACTCTGCTCTGCGCGTTCACGTTCGGGCTGCACGTTGTCTCCATGGGACGAATGATGGGAGACGTGGACGCGGAAGCGTTTTCTGCGATACAGGCAATGACTGTGGCGATTCTATGCGGAGTCGCCGGGATTTTTTCCACAGGCGGGCTGGATTTTGCCGCGGGGGCCGCGTCGTGGAAAGCGATTCTGTTCTGTGCCGTTCTGGGAAGCGCGTTTACTTTCACGGTGCAGGCGCGCTACCAGCGGAGCATTTCCGAGATCAGCGCGGCGGTGATATTCTCCGCCGAGCCGCTGTTCGCGGCGATAGTCGCAAATTTCTATCCGGGAATCAACGAGCCTCTCACAGCGCGGACGCTGATAGGAGGACTTCTGATTTGCGCGGCAATGGCGGTGTCAGGCGCAAAAACGGCAAAAACCCCAAAATAGCTATCTTTTTGTTACCGAGACATAATTTTTAATATGGATTCAAAACTCGCGAATTTGTCCTGTCACTATGTTGCGCTTTTGATGAGTGAAATTATGTGCTAAAATCCAATGCGCGACGAAGATTATACATCGGACATCATCGCAGCGTCTGAGAATGAAAAATAACACAACAATAATGGAGGATAGATGCAATGAGAATGCCTTTGATAGCAGGGAACTGGAAGATGAACGGAGACGTGGCGGGAGTTGAAAAGTTTGCGGACGAATTCGAGATTTCGCAGGATATCATAGAAAAGCGTCAGATGGCAATCTGCCCGCCCTTGACGCTGATGAGCGCGTGGAGAGCGGCCGCCGAAAGCAAACCGCACATCAAGCTCGGAGCGCAGAACGCGCACTGGAAGTCGAGCGGCGCGTACACCGGCGAAGTGTCTCCCGGAATGCTAAAGGAAGCCGGTTGCTGGTGCTGCATCGTCGGCCATTCGGAGAGGCGGCAGTATTTCGGAGAGAACGACGCGGATGTGAACAAGAAGATGAACGCGCTTCTTGACGCGGGATTGGTTCCGATCGTGTGCGTTGGAGAGACGCTGGAAGAGCGCGAGGCCGGGAAGATGGAACAGGTTATAACGACGCAGGTTTCAGGCAGCGTTCTAGCTTCCGCCGACAGAGGCGATCTGTCCGTGATAGTGGTAGCATACGAACCCGTGTGGGCAATCGGGACAGGGAAAACAGCCACCTCCGATCAGGCGCAGGAAGTCTGCGGACTTATCAGAAAACTGCTGTCGGACAAGCTTGGCGCGGCTTCTGCGGACGCCATAAGAATTCTGTACGGCGGAAGCGTGAAACCTGACAACATGTCGGAACTCATGTCGAAGCCGGACATCGACGGAGGTCTTGTCGGCGGGGCAAGCCTTAAAGCGTCTGACTTCATGGGCATAGTAGGATATAAAGAGTAAGCTGGCGCGCGCGACGGAAATTGCAACGGAACAGAAAACGCGGAACTAGCTATGCTGCCGAGGGGTTTTTTAAAAAATCTGGACGCGGGGCTGATCGGCTCCTCCGGGCTGTTGGCTCTGATAGGTCTGGCGTCTCTGTATTCTTTGGGCCGCCAAGACCCTTCGGGTTGGATGTCGCAATTTTCCTTCAATCAGGCGATGTGGCTTGTCGCCGCCGTCATCCTCGGCATAGCATGCTGGACTCTCAACTACCGCTTGTGGGACAGGTTTTCGTGGGCTTTGTATATAGTGAATATAGCGTTGCTGGTCGGGCTGCTCATTGCGGGAATGACGATCAAGGGCGAGGCCACGATGCGCACCCTCGGCGCTGGCAGCATCCAGCCTTCAGAGCTTGCGAAAGTCCTCTTCATCGTCACTTTCGCCGGATACCTCGCAAGATACCGCGAAGAGATGGACAAACTTCTTTTCCTCAGTCTCGCCGCAGCTCAGTTCATACTGCCGTTCATTCTCATAATGCTTCAGCCGGACCTCGGAACAGCGATAGTGTTCATAATTGTTTTCTTCGCGATGCTTTATGTGAGCGGCGTCGACTGGCTGACTGTTTTCGTGAGCATGGTGGCGCTTGTTTCCGCGGGACTCGCGGCCTCTCCTTTCGCGCTTAAAGAGTATCAGTTCAAACGGTTGATATCGTTCATAAACCCAGACGCGGACCCTCTCGGCTCCGGCTACCAGCTTGTTCAGTCTAAGATAGCGATAGGTTCGGGAGGACTGTGGGGAACGGGATTGCTGGACAGTCCGCAATCCGGGCTGGGCTTTCTGCCGGCGTCTCACACGGATTTCATATTCTCGTCGATTTGCGAGCAAGCGGGATTCATAGGGGGGGCAGCAGTCATTCTGCTTTTCGCGTGGTTCCTTTTCAGAGTGGTCCGCATAGCGTCTCAATCCGAAGACCTTTTCGCGGTGTACATCGCCGCCGGAATCTTCGCGATGATCGCCGGTCAGGCAATTATCAACATCGCCATGACAATGGGCTTGTGCCCGATAACCGGATTGCCATTGCCATTTGTCAGCTATGGCGGAAGCTCGATGCTTGTGAACGCCGTAGCAGTGGGGCTGCTTCTTAACATCTCAATCAGGCGGAGAAAAATAATGTTCGGCTGACGGCGTTATCAGAGCGCCGTCGCTGAGGGAGATAAGAAATGTCGAAAGATGAAAATCTCGCTGTTCTCGTGTTGGCGGCCGGCAAGGGAAAACGCATGAAGTCAGACATCGCAAAGGTGTTGCACGAGGTCGCGGGCAGACCGATGTTGTCTTACGTTCTGGACAGGGCGTCGGAACTTGGAGCCGCGCGCGTAATTGTCGTCGTCGGGCATAAAAAGGAAACCGTCATTTCCATGCTTCCTTCAGGAGTGAGCCACGCCGTTCAAGAACCGCAGCTTGGAACCGGTCATGCAGTGATGTGCGCGGAGGGCCTGTTCAGAGACGCTCAGGGCGACATCTTAATCCTTTATGGAGACGTCCCGCTGATAACGACCCGCACAATCCGTTCGCTTTGGGAAAATCATAGAGAATCGGAGAATTCCGGAACGATACTAACCGCGATTCTAGCCGAGCCTGCGGGTTACGGCAGGATTGTCAGAAACGAATCGGGCGGAGTAGACGCAATAGTCGAGCACAAGGACGCCGGGCCGCAAGAACTCGCCATAAAAGAGATAAACACCGGAATATGCTGTTTTAAAGTTGCCGATCTTCTATCAGTGCTAACGGAAATAAAAGACGACAACGCGCAGGGCGAGTATTACATCACTGACGCAGTGGGTCTGATGAGGAGCCGCGGGATGCGTGTCGGAGCGGTCGTGGCGTCGAACCCGGCTGAGACGGAAGGCATAAACACGGAAGAACAGAGAGCCGCGGCGGAGCTTGTCATGATAAATCGCCTCGGCGGCAATTGAATATTATTGCTTTTGCTTTGGAAATCACTTTTGCAGCTTCAGTGCGTCAAACGCGCGAGCGGCGCGGGCGGACAGCTCCGGAAAGTAGAAACACCGCGGCTCCAAGCAAAACGATGGAAGATCCGCTCGATATGTTCAGATAGTAGCTGGCGAAGAGACCGCCGATGACAGTGAAGAAAGTGTAAACCATCGAAGCGGCGATTACTGCGCGGTAATCATTGAACCACATTCTTGCCGTCGCGGCTGGCAAAACCAGCAGCGCGCTGATAAGCACTATGCCTATGACTTTCATGCTCATCACCACAGTGACGGCTATCGCGCCGAGAAGCGCGTAGCGGAGAGCGTCCATAGGGAGCTTGAGCGCGCGCCCGTATTCTTCGTCGAAACACATTACAATAAACTCTTTGAAGAACAAAGCGACGACGCCGAGCACGACCGCGCCCATAGCCGCCACCGCGATGATGTCGCCTGAAGTCACAGCGAGAATGTTGCCGAATAAATAGCCGAATAAATCCACTGTGTATTGTTTTTTTAAGCCGATTAAGAGAGCGCCCATAGCCATCGCGACGGAGAACATGATGCCGATAGCGGTGTCTTCGGAAACTTTCCTCGACTGGCTGACCCTCGCCACTATCAGGGCGGCGGCGAATGAAAAAACGACCGCGACGCCGACGGGATTCGCGCCGATGAAGCTGCCAAGCGCCGCCCCGCCAAAAGCGGTGTGGGATATGCCCACCCCTATAAAACCGAGATTGCGGTTCACCACGAAGAAAGAAATCACCGGACAAACCAAACTGACCAGAGCGCCGACTATGAGAGCCCGCTGCATGAATGTGTATTCGAATATTTCCATATCAGTCCGCGGCCTCGGAGTCTTCCCGTTCGCGCCGGACGACCCGGTGCGGGATGTCCCCGTGCAGGAATATCTCTTTGTGTTCTCCTATGAAACCCTCCGTCACCGGGCATGTCAGCCTTTCAGGCTTGTCGTGAACCACCACATTCACGTTCACGCAGGCGACTTGGTTGCAAACGCGGGGTATCACGCCCATATCATGGGTTACTATCATTATAGTAAGGCCTAAATCATCCCTGAGCCTTTCTATCAAAGCGTAGAACGAGTCCTGAGAATGAGCGTCCATGCCGGCCGCAGGCTCGTCGAGCAGAAGAAGCTCCGGCTTGGCGGCGAGCGCGCGGGCTATGAAAACGCGCTGCCTCTGTCCGCCGCTCAATTCGGAGATGTGGCGCGAGCGCAGATCGCCCACCTCCATGATTTCAGCGGCCTCCGCCGCAGCCGCGCGCTCGCTCGCCCCCGCCCTCTTCATCATCCCAAGCTCGCCGTACATCCCCATTAGTATCACATCGATGACTTTTATCGGGAAGCGCCAGTTGGCCGAGGCATGCTGCGGCATATATCCTATGCCCTTGCCATTGGCGGAGCGTCTGAAATCAAACTGAATCTGTCCTTCCGCAGGTTTTATCAGACCTGCTATTAGTTTCAAAAGAGTGGACTTTCCGCCCCCGTTCGGGCCGACCATTCCAAACACCTGTCCGCGCTCGACTTCCATGCTGACTCCGGCAATAGCCGGAGCCGCCGCTCCGTCGTATGAAAACAAAATCCCTTTTGCCTTTACGATCGCGTCAGACAATAACTCTACCTCAACGCTTTCCTCATCTCGCCCAAGTTGTATCTCATGAGTTTCAGATAGCTGTCCCTGCCGGGGACGCCGGGGCCTCCGAGGGGATCGAGTATCGCTACTTTAATTCCGGCTTCCTTCGCTATAATATTGGCTGTTTTCGAGTTCAACTGAGGCTCGGCAAAAATCGCTTTCGCTTTCGACGCTCTGGCTTTGTCAACGATTCTGGCCAACTGCTCCGGCGCAGGCTCCTTGCCCGGAAATTCCTGTATCACCCCGGCCTGCTCCAGCTCGTAATCCTTCGCCACGTAGTCCCAAGCGGAATGGAAGGCTATGAATTTTCTTCCAGCCAACGCTTTGGAGTGCACTGTCAATTCGCCGTCAAGCTTCTTCAGTTCAAGGATATAATCATCGGCTTTCTCCGAAAAATAACCGGAGTTCTCAGGGGCCTTCTCGATCAGAGCGTTCCTGATCACGCTCACGACTATCATCGCTCTCCTCGGACTAAGCCAGTAGTGCGGGTTCGCCTCCATTTTATCTTCGTGTTCGCCTTCATGCCCGCTCTCGTCTTCATGTCCGTGTTCGTGAGCTTCTCCTATGATAGGTTTAACATGGTCGGAAAACTGAATCCTTTTAACATCCTTGTTCTGAACTGAAGAGAGCATTTTATCAGCCCAGAACTCGAACCCGAATCCCACCAGAGCCACAATGTCGGCGTCGCTCAAAACCTTCATGTCCGCCGGAAGAGGCTCGAACGTGTGAGGCGACTGTCCCGGTTGAACGAGGAACTTAACGTCAACATGCTCGCCGCCCACCTGACTTATTATGTCCGCAAGAGGAAATATCGATGTCACGACGACGATGCGGTCGTTTTCAGGTTCGACTTCTTTCGACGGTTTCTTCGAGCATCCCGAAGCCGCTATTATCATAACAGCCGCCGCTATCGCAGCCGCGGCGTTCATTCCCTGTTTTCTCCGCATGACGCAGCCTCCCGAATTCAATTTCTAAATAGATTCTATAGCGCGCCGCAACGAACGACAACCGGGTTGGCTCCGTCCGGATGCCATGAATCCCCGCTAATAATTCCTGAAGCGACTCAACCGAGGTTATTCATTATCTTATGGATTATCTCGTCTTTTTCCGCGCCGCTCATTTCGACCTGCTTGAATTCCATCGAAACGCCGTCGTTCTCATATCTCGGAATCACATGAAAATGCGAGTGCATAACCCGTTGTCCGGCAGCGACTCCCAAATTGTTTATGAAGTTGATCCCATCGCAACCGAAAGCGTTCTTCGCCGCGGAGGCGACTTTGCTCATCAGCTTCGAGCAGTCCGCCAACTCCTCCGTGGTCATCTCCAGCAAATCCCGCCTATGCTCCTTTGTTAATATGAGAGCGTGCCCCTTGGTGGCCGGAAAGGCGTCCAACATCGCAACGCATGTGTCATTCTCCGCGATAAAACGCACAGGGATTTCGCCCGAAATTATTTTGCAGAATATACAATCAGGATACTTTGCCATGTCCGTTCTCCACGTTATTTTGTCAGCCGTTCGCGGCGGACATTTTCTGAGTAAATAATATCACAGTGTCGGAATACTGAAAACAGTTTGATTTTGCCGTTGATGTCTATTCAGACAATCTCGACGCCTTTTTTCCTCGGCTTTGAAGGCAGTTTCATCTGCATTGGGAAATCGCCGTGGATATCGCGTTTTGTAGGATAGCCGACGGAAATAAGAGCGACTATGCGCGAGCGGCTCGGCGCGTCAATAATCCTTGCCGCCCTGCCCTCATGGAAATCAGGCATGATGTTCAGAGCCAACCCCAACTCGGCGGCCATGAGAGAAATGTGAGAAATCGCGATCGGCACGTCAATCATAAAATAAGGCTGTTCTTTGCCTCGCGCGCGTTGAGAGCCGTCGTCAGCAATCGCCGCTATTACAACTCCCGCTTCCGGGAAAGGCGTCTGAAGCCCCCTCTCATTGTGCGCGCACGACTCCAGCCTCCACAGATTCTCCTTGCAGCGAATTATCACGAATCGCCATATCTGACTGTTCGAAGAGGAAGGCGCGAGCCGCGCGGCTTCCATCAGCCAGTTCAATTTCCACTCTTCAACCTCTTTCTTCGCGAACGTGGAGACAAACCTAGTCTTTTTCAGAAGCCCCGGCACGATGTCATCGGCGTTCAGACCCGCCGAGATTGAAGCGCCCGCAAGAAGCTCGGCGTCCGGCGTAAGGTCCCATACAGCCGGCTTTCCGAACTTTTCCAAGAACACTGTTTCCGTCAGCGGCCTTCGCTGATAGTGGAGTCTCTTCTTAATAAACCTGTCGAACTGCCCCGTGATGTCCAGCGGAGTTATCTGTTTCTGATAAGGTATGCCGATTGGCGACATTGCGACTATGCGCGTTCCTTTGGGCAGTTCCAATGCCTTTGCCACCGGGGCTTCGTCGAAAGCTCCCAGCCAACAAGTTCCCAAGCCCGACGCGCTGGCGGCCAGCGCGAAGTTCTCAAAGGCCATCGCAGTCTCCATAAGGTAAAACTGCTTGTCTCCCTTTCTCGGCGCAGAGTCGGGGTTAGCCGTAACGCACGCCATCCCCGGTATGTCCCCGGCGGCCATCCAAACATTAGTTTTTCCCTTAAAACCGGACATTGCGGCTTTTCTGCACGCCGCCGCATGTTTCTCATCCAAAATAACTTTAATATTCCAAGAGGGAGAACTGCCGAATGCGGCGGACAGCCGCGCTGCCGCAACCGCGCCGTTCAGCGCCTTTCTCGGCGCGGCCTCAGGCTCATATTTCCTTACGCTTCTTCTCGCTCTGATAACTTCAATAAGAGAAACGGGTTTCTTGATTTCCGCCATCTCGCCCCCCGGTCATTTCTTTTTACAGGCTTGTGCAAAATTTCACTTGTTAGGTTTCATTATAGCGCCTACGGCCATTTTTGGTCAAAAATCGATTATTTTCCGACAATTCTATTTCTGCCAGAGCGTTATTGCTTGATTTTAAAGCTTTTCCCTCTTAGAAGATAAAAACGATGAAGAGTTATGTCCACATCTTCGACGACCTCTCCGCCTTTCACAGTCAGAAGCGTCGGATCATGAAACGACCCGAATCCGCCGCACATGTCATCGTATTGCTCGCACATCAACCCGTCCCCGTCGCAGTCGGTCGCGGCCATAAAGTAGTAGCGCCCGTCCGGAATGTTGAAAAACGCATAATCCCCGCCCGGAAATGAAACAGACCTGTAATCTACAAAATCTTCAAATCTATCAAGGAGCGCGACATATATGTAATTCTGATATTCACAGTTATCCAGCGGGGCTACGCTTGTATCGGGAACAGACATGCTGACCTTCACAACTTTCTCGCCGCCGTTGGAGAATATCAGAACGCGCCCGTTGTAAGTTCCGGCCGGCAACCCAGTCCTGTCAACTTCTATCCTTAAAGTAACTGAGTTCGCCGCCGGAGCCGATAGAACCGCCTTCAACCAATTCGGAAAAAGTTCCGTGGTCGCAATAACGGAATTGATTGACAAATCCCCGGAGCCTGTGTTTGTGATAATGACAGTTTTGCTGTTTATGCCCGGGTGGAAATAAACATCGGAAGGAGAGGCTGAAATCGCCGGCCTTGAAGGCTCAATGAAATGTCCGGCCATTTTTTTCGCTTCTCTTACCGCCGCGTAAGCATTAATCAAACCGGCTCCATACATCGTGTCTGTTCCCGGCTCCCCAAGGTCCGTGGCGGTCTGGGACATCGTTTCAACGATTTCATCAGGGGTTAAAGAAGGATTTGCCGCCATCATCAGCGCGGCCACTCCCGACGCGTGAGGAGCCGCCATAGACGTACCTTGGTAATAAGCATAACCGGAATCATTGTCGGCCTCGTCGCTCCTAACCGAGCTTAAAACCCCGTGAGCCGTCTCGTGATACACGTAGCCTCCGGGAGCCGCCAGTCCGAGACCGGGGCCTTTGTTGGAGTAACCTGCAACCACCCCGTATCTGTCTACCGCGCCGACTCCCACCGTAGAATCGCACAGCGCCAATGTGTTTATTCCGGTCGAACTGTAGTTGTTTCCTGAAGATATGAACGCTATAGCTCCCGCGTTGTGAATCATCTGAAACACTTCCCTGAAAGTCGATAGGCAACCCGAACCGGGGCCGTATCCCAAACTCAAATTTAATATTTTCGCCGGTTTTGATGGAACCGTCCCTGAATCGTTCGGCAATCCGACGGCATAATACAACGCTTGAATCAGATCATCAGCGTCAATGCCTCTGGTTCCGGCGACGCGAATGGGCATTATCTTTCCTGACCACGTCACTCCCGCCACGCCTTTCGAGTTGTCAGACGCCGCCGCTATCGTTCCCGCTACGTGAGTTCCGTGGTGTCCTCTATGCTCTGAGGAGTCTGGCGGAATTGCTCCGTAAAAACACCTTGAATCCGTCACATCCTCCGGGTCGGAGTCTATGCCGTCGCCGTCGCATGCATTGTAAGGGTCTGAAATGAAGTCATACCCCGCAACCAGCCTTCCTCTCATATCCTCATGCTTTGAGACAATCCCGGAATCCAACACGGCGACGATGACGTCGTCGCTGCCCGTAGTTATATCCCATGCTCTAGGCAGGTTAATCAATTCATAGTGCCACTGATTGTAATACATAGGATCGTTAGGCGTTCGAAAGACGCCGCCTATCGCGTTCAAACCGACTGTTTGCACATCCGGGTCTGATGTCAGATCGAGGCATGCGCTGCGGGTCATATCAAGAGCTTCTTTTTCTCCGGCTCCTCCTATGCCTATGGTCAGCAAGGAAAAACCGAAATCTCTTTTCTTTTTCACGCCCAATCCGCGCGAAGCGGCGAAATCAGAAACCGACACTCCCTGCCTCAGGCCGACCATCAGTTCCCCGGCTATGAATTCTTGGGCTTCGCACGCCGTTGTCGCGATATTCTTGCCTCGATATATCGTCCGCCGCGAGATATCGCGTTCCGTCTCATCCCTCAATATAATCGGCGAGTCGAGAGCTTCATACGAGTATTCGCCAGTCTCTGAAACGCGATCGGCAGTGTGAGCCATATTCAATGCTAATTTGCCCGTTACCCCGCCGTGTTCCGCCGTCGCTCCGAGACACCGTATCTTGGTCTCAGCGTCAGTCCACAGATTGTCCTTCCCGTCGTTTACTCTGACCCGCACTGTAAACTCGCCGCTCAGAGCCGTTGTGAATATGTATTTGTTGTTTTCAACCTTTATCAAAGTTCCGCCGGGGTCCGCGCTCCATTCATATCTGACAGAATCCCCATTTGGGTCGCTCGCCCTCGCCGTGATCGTCGTCTGTTCGCCGATTATGACATCCTTCTTTGAAACCTCTAATGATTCGACTATCGGAGGAAAATTAACCAAGTCCCTCGTCATCCCTCCGCCGCCGCCGCATCCTCCGCACACAGCCGCAGAAAGTAAAAAAACCGTCGCCGCCCTTGCCATCAGTCGCGATCCTTTGAATAAACAAATGGCTTTTTCTAAAATTCTCACAGGATAATTATATCAATAAAATTGTCATGCAAGACTCCAGAGTAAAAAAAGTTGACGAATGACATTACTATGACAAATTCATCTGATTCTCTCGAAACTATAGATTCAGATTCTATTAAATATGGTCGCTTTCAAGCCGGCTCACTCAAATAATCGCTTGTATTCCGCATAACCTTCCTTTTCCAAATCTTCCACAGGAAAAAACTTCAACGCCGCCGAGTTGACGCAATATCTCGTTCCTTCAGGAGCCGGGCCGTCCGCAAACACATGTCCGAGATGCGAATCAGAAGCCTTGCTCCGTATTTCCACTCGAACCATCCCATGTGTCGAATCCGTCTTTTCCTCTATCCTGCTTTTGTCGATGGGCCGGGTGAAACTCGGCCAACCAGTTCCGGAATCGAATTTGTCCTTTGAACTGAAAAGAGGTTCGCCTGTAATAACATCCACATAAATGCCTTCCCTTTTGTTGTTCCAGTATTCGTTGTCGAAAGGCGCTTCCGTCGCGTTGCGCCTTGTGACGTCGTACTGCAACGGGGAAAGCTTCTCTTTTAACTCATCGTCTCCCGGAATATCGGCAAGTCTGTTGGATTCGGGCGGCTGAACTCCCGTTCGCGGCAACGGACATCCTTTCCATGCCTTGTCTATGAACCCCGTCCTGCCTGAAGCCGCCTTGTAAGCGCTGTACCGGGCGGGATTCTTTTTGTAATAATCCTGATGATAATCCTCCGCCGGATAAAATTTTTCCGCCGGTCTTATCGCCGTCGCAATCGGTCGGTTGAACATTCCCAGTTTCCCCAGCCGCTCTTTAGACATTTCAGCAGTTTGCTTTTGATTTTCATCATGATAAAAAATCGCTGTTGCGTATTGAGTCCCTCTATCGGCGAACTGCCCCCCTTCATCCGTCGGGTCTATCTGCCTCCAGAAAACCTCTACCAGCGTCTCGTAGCTCACCTTGTCCGGGTCAAACTCCACTTGAACGGCCTCCAGATGCCCGGTATCCCCGGATGTCACATCCTCGTATGAAGGATCGTCCAGATGTCCGCCAGTGTATCCAGCCACAGCGGAAATCACGCCATCGATTTTCTCGAACGGTCCCTCTATACACCAAAAGCATCCTCCCGCAAAAGTCGCCTTCTCAGTTTTGATCGCTGTCATTTTTTTCACTCCTCCGTTTGCGCGCGCATTCGAGCTTTCGCGGCGAAACATGCCGAACAAGGCAAATGCCGCTATTAGAGCGATTAATGCCGCCGCGATGACCTTTATGTTCATAATTGCGCCTTCTTCCCGATGACTCAGCTTGTGTCATTAGTTGTGTAAAGTAGTTTCTGCGAAATCAGTATCTCCAAGGTAAAGCGTATGATGATGGCGATGCCCCCTCCCCTCCGGAGGGGAGGGGGCAGATTTCCACAAAGCCTTACGCTGCCCTC